>JAAUYD010186258.1_pt1 | contig 29520 bp, 28 predicted proteins | sample 7278101 | NCBI WGS metagenome assembly JAAUYD01 (sample SAMN14350128, study PRJNA611818) | marine sediment metagenome | isolation source: surface marine sediment (0.6m) | place: French Polynesia: Moorea | collected 2018-08
AGCCTCGAAGCGCTACACTCGCGCCCATGCTGTCCCGTTACCTGATCCTCGCGCTCTTGCTACCTGCGCTGGGCGCTTTCGCCCAGGACGAACACGGCGAGCTGGCGCGGGTCAAGGAGCGCGAACTCGAGGAGGTTCGCGAACGGATTTCCGACCTGAAGCGCAGCATGGACCTGGCCGCTGAAGAACGGGATCGCCTGACCACCGAACTACAGGAACTCGACATCGCGATCGCCGAGCAACGGGCCCGTCTCAAGGCCATCGAGCGCGAGCACCAGTACACGACCCGGAAGAAAACGGGGCTGGAGACCGAGCTTACCGAACGGCAGGCGCATCTCGACAGTGAATCGGAGGCGCTGGCCGCGCAAGTCCGCACGGCGTACATGAGCGGCAACCAGGAGCGGGTCAAGCTGCTGCTCAACCAGCGCGACCCGGCCACGCTGGGCAGGCTCATGACCTACTACCGTTATCTCAACGATTACCGTGCTGACAACATCGAGGCTGTCATCGAGCAGATCCGCAAGCTGGATGAACTCGTCGCGCAAATCGCGGCCGAGGAAGCCCGCCTCGCCACCCTCGCACAGAATCGCTACGACGAGCTGAGCAAACTCAATTCGACACAAGAGAATCGCAAGACGCTACTTGCGAGTCTCAGGCAGAAGATCGCCGACGAAGGAAAGGAGGTTGAGCGGCTCGCGGCGCAGGAACAGGACCTGACGCGACTGATCGCCGAACTCACCAGCATCCTGTCCGACTACCCGATCACGTCGGAGCAACCCTTCAGTGCGCATCGTGGCAAGCTGACCTGGCCGGTCGCCGGCACGCTCGTGCACGACTTCGGCCAGCCACGCGTCGACGGGCGCATCAAGTGGAACGGCGTTGTGCTCGCCGCTCCGCGCGGACGCGAGGTGCGCGCCGTCTATCACGGACGCGTGGCCTTCGCCGACTGGCTCTCCGGCATGGGACTACTCGTGATCGTCGATCACGGAGAGGGTTACATGACGCTTTACGGCTACAACGAGACGATTCTCAAGGACACCGGGGACTGGGTCGCGCCGGGCGATGTGATTGCGACAGTCGGCGACAGCGGCGGCCAGCCACAGGCCGGTCTCTACTTCGAGCTGAGGCGCGGTACCCAGCCCGAAAACCCGCGGCGTTGGGTGACCAGACGGCCCGGCAGCTAGCCGCCTGTCAAAAACTGCCGTTATTGACCTGTTGATCACATTACCGCCGTTCGCTGTGCTAAGGTCGGTGATCGCAATTCGGAAACCTGTATGTCGTTGAAAGTTCGCGCAGTTTTGGTGGTCGTCGTCGGCGTCGTCATGGGCCTCGGCCTGTCCTTCGGCGGTGGCCTCTTGGGCGTGGGCAAGTCGCCCAGCAAGGAAGACCTGGCCTGGGAACAGGCGCGGCTTTTTGCCGAGGTCCTGGAGCGCGTCAAGCGCGACTACGTTGAGCCGCTCGACGACGCGGCGCTGCTCGAAAGCGCCATCCGGGGCATGGTCAGCGATCTCGATGCCCATTCGCAGTACCTCGACGCCGGCGAATATCGAGACATTCGCATCAGCACGACAGGCAGCTACACCGGTATCGGCATCGAAGTCGACGAGGTCGGGGGCAATGTGACGGTTGTAACGCCGATCGCCGGTTCGCCGGCGGCGCGATCCGGTATGCGCGCCGGAGACCGAATCATCCAGGTCGACGGAGTCTCGGTCGAAGCCGACAACCTGCAGGAGACCATCGGCCGTCTGCGGGGCTACGCCGGGTCGGAGGTAACGGTGACCGTGTTGCGCGGTGACGAGGTTATTGACCACACGATGCGGCGGCAGATCATCCGCATGGCGAGCGTGCACAGGGAGATTCTTGCGCCGGCCTACGGCTACATCCGCGTCAGCCAGTTCAGCGAGAACACGGCGCGCGAGCTCGGGCGGGCTGTCGACGATCTGCAGGAGGCGAATGGCGGCATGCTCGAGGGTCTCGTACTGGATCTGCGCAACAATCCGGGCGGGGTGCTCGAATCTGCCGTCGACGTCACGGACCTGTTCCTCGACTCCGGAGTCATCGTCATGGCGGACGGTCGCTCGCTCGATTCGCGCTTCACGCGCTCGGCACATCGCGGCGACATTCTCGACGGCGCCGCTATGGTCGTCATCGTCAACAGGGGCTCGGCGTCCGCATCGGAGATCGTTGCTGGCGCCTTGCAGGACCACAACCGGGCACTCGTCATCGGCACCGAAACTTTCGGCAAGGGGATGGTGCAGACGGTAGTACCGCTGTCCAAAGGCCGGGCAATCAAGTTGACGACATCGCGCTACTTCACGCCGTCAGGTGACTCGATCCAGGATGTCGGCATCACGCCGGACGTTTACGTCGACGATACGCCGGGTTTTCCGGATCTCAGCCTGACCGGGATGCTCGATCGCGAGTCGGACCTGCAGCTTGCCGAAGCCATCGAGCACCTCGACGCCCGTCCTGTGATGCACAGCGACGCGCGATAATGCCCGGCCGACTGTCGGCACTGTTACTTCTGTTTTTTTTTCCGGCGGCCTCGTTCGCCGACGTGCCGCGCGTTGCCATCATCATCGACGACCTGGGTTATCACCTCGGTAACGGCAAACGGGCCATCAGCCTCCCGGGACCTGTCGCGATGTCGGTACTGCCGAGCGCGCCACGGGCCCGCGCGCTGGCGCAACACGCGCATGCCAGCGGCAAAGAGGTACTGCTGCACCTGCCTTTGCAGGCCTACAATGACGATGCGCGGGCGGAGCCCGCCGAAATCGTACTGGACATGAGTCGCGCCCGGGTCGGCGACACGTTTGCGCGGGCGCTCGACGCAGTGCCGCATGCGGTGGGTATTAACAGTCACAGGGGATCGCTGGTGACCCGGCACCCCGGGCATATGGCATGGCTCATGCAGGAGATCGCGGCGCGCGAGAAGCTGTTCTTCATCGACAGTTTCACGACGCATCAGAGCGTTGCGTTACAGATTGCCGAGGAAAACGGCGTCGATGCCTCGAAGCGCGACATATTTCTCGATCCCGACAAGGACCCTGCGACGGTCGCGCGCGAGTTCGAGCGGCTCAAGGAAATCGCTCGCAAGCGCGGGTATGCGATAGGGATCGGGCACCCGTATCCGGCAACGCTCGAGCTGCTCGAGCGCGAGCTTCCGCGCCTCGCGGAGGAAGGCTTCGAGCTCGTGCGGGTCGGCGAACTCGTCAAATGAGTTCCGGCGACTTACGCGGTGCCGCCCATTGAACCCGCCGCCGATTGAGGGCTCTAAGCCATAGAGCAATCACGTTGTAGCCGATGAGACAGACACGCACGATCGTCGCCCTGACAGCAGGGATCGTATTCGCGCCATTTTCGGATGCCGCGGACGTCGACCTGCAGTCGATCTTCCCGGCGGACGCGTCGACCGTTGTGCTGGCCCAGGCCGAGGAGGTCGCCTGCACCCAGGAGTACGCGCCGGTCTGCGGTGAGGACGGCAATACGTACAGCAACGACTGCGTCGCACGCGCGGCGGGCACGACCGTCGCGAGCGAGGGGCGTTGCCCCGGCGACGAGGTGGACTGTCCCGAGACGTTCGATCCGGTCTGCGGGATGGATCGCAACACGTACATCAACGAGTGTTTCGCCGCCAAGTCGAACGTCGAGATTGCCGGTCTTGGCGCCTGTACGCCGAACGGGTGTCCGAGCGTTTATGAGCCGGTCTGCGGGATGAACGGGCGAACATTCATCAATCGCTGCGAAGCAGGCGTGGATCGCGTGCCTGTGCAACGGAAAGGGACCTGCGATTTCGACAACTGCCCGAAAGTGTATGCGCCGGTCTGCGCCGATGACGGCGTCACGTACGACAATGCGTGTTTTGCCGACAAGGCCGAAGTGCAGACGTTTACCGAGGGCGCGTGTGACGCACGCCCCTGCCCGATCCTGTTCGTGCCGGTCTGCGGTGCGGACGGCATGACCTACTCAAATGCATGCCACGCCGAGCGCCGCGGCGTCCGCATCGACTACGCCGGCGTATGCGAGAACCTTGGCCGAAATTGCCCGGAGAGTTACTTGCCCGTGTGCGGCATGGACGGCGTGACTTACGACAATGAGTGCCAGCTCGACAATGCCAGCGTGACCAAAGCCTACGCAGGGGCCTGCATCGGCGATTAGGCGCAGGACAGCGGCAGGCTCAAAGCGCGAGAAAACTCAAGACTGCAATCGCCGTGAAGACCGGCCAGGAAAGATGTTTGCCTCGCCCGCCGATCAGCGCTATCAACGCGGTGGTCGCGAACGTGATACCAGTAACGAGCAACACGTTGGTGCGCGTCAGTTCGCCGAAACCGGCCTGCAGCAGCAGGGCGGCAAAACCGAGCCACGCTACGCTCGTTACGTGCCATGCAAACCGCAGCGTGCGCTTCGTGAATTCGTCGCTACCGAAAAGTTTCGGCAACGATTGACGAAACAAGCGGACCAGGATGTAGCGCTCGCCGAGATACGAATGCGCCAGCGCGATCGCGAGAATCAAAAGTGCCGCGAGCGCCAACATCGGTTTAAAAACGCAGAGCGTGCCCCGTGATGTAGGCCGGATACTCCGACAGGGCGGTGAGGGTTGCGGGCCTCATTCGTCCCGCCGTCTGAGCGCGTACCAGATTGCCGCAATGACAATTATCGCCAAGACTATCTGGCCGAGAAGGGTGATATTGACGTCCATCGAAACTCCCATTACCAGGCAGGCCGCAGCCTGCCCTTCTCGTCCGCCGTGTACGGCAACCAGGCCAGGCCGGTGACCGCGACGTGAATGTCTGTGCTCTTGGCGCGCACGATGATCTCGTCAAGTTCCTCGGCCTGGGCGTCGAATGTTGTATCGAGATCCGCCACCTCGTCCTCGAGCTGCTTGTTCAGCGCCTCAATATCGGCCCTGACTTTATCGGCCGTCTGCTTCGCGCGCTCGACGTCCTGGGCTTCCTTGCGGGCGCTCCCGGCGGTCTTGATTGCCGTGCCCATCTTGCTGGCTGTGCTGCTCGAGAGTTTCTTGCGGCCGAGCACGGCCCCGAGGATGGCCGTGCCGAATGAAATCGCGGTGTCGAGCTTGCGCTTGCTCGACTGTTCCTTTTGCACGGCGATTGCCTGTTCAGCGCGCATCAGCCGGTTCTCGAGCGTCGTTACTTTGGTCGCGTAGCGCTTGCGAATCTTCGCGATGGCGACGTCGCGCTTTTCGCTGGCCGCGTCCTGAAGCCGGGCCCGAAAGTCACCCTCCGTCTCCGTGGGTGACGAGGTCAGCTTGAAGCGCTTGCTGCGATACAACGTCACGGTCTCGTTCTGGCGCAGCCAGCGCTTGTAGTCGCGGCCCCAGCCCGTGTAAGCCTTGCTGTTGTCCGCCGCGGCCGGGCAGTCTGCAAAACTCGCTCCCTCTTCGGGCTCGTCGTCGAGGTCATCGAGCGTCATGTCAAGCGGCTCGCCGTCGTCCCAGTCGATATCCACCGGGCCCTCGCCGAACTCGACCGTATGTACGACGGCGCGCTCGTCTTCGATCTTGTAGCGCGCGCTGGCGAACACCACGTCGCCGCCCGCGATCAGACGAGGATGATAGACGAGGTCCTCGCCGGCGCCCGGCACATAGAATTGTTCGATTGCCGGCGGCAGCGCCGGCGCGACCGCCTTGCTCTTACGTTTGGGTTTGGAGACCGCTTTCGCTGCGGCGGCGAGCTTGTTCCTCGCCGTCTTCATCAGCGTGCGGATGTGGTCGCGTGTCAGTGGGCCAGCGAGATACGACAGTACCCAGCGCGTGTTGAAAACGACGGGCTCGTCTTCGTGGACGTTGTGCAGCAGGAAGCGGCGCTTGCCGAGCCCGGCAATCGTGCGCTCCATTGCCTGCTTGTCGAAGTTGCCAGCGCTTGCGCCTTCGAGCCCCTCCATGACGCGCGCCTTGTCGCGCTCGGTCTGCAGGCGGCCGATGAACCACGTGCCCGTATTCGACAGGCCCTTGTAGTCGAGATCGACCGGGTTCTGGGTTGCGAGCACGAGACCGACGCCGTACGCGCGGGCCTGCTTGAGCAGCGTCAGGAACAGCTTTTTCGAAGGCGGGTTCGCGATCGGCGGCATGTAGCCGAAGATCTCGTCCATGTAGACGATGGCGCGCAGGCTGGAGGTACCCGGCTGCGCGCGCATCCAGCCGATGATCTCGTTGAGTAACATCGACACGAAGAACATGCGCTGGGCTTCATCGAGGTGTGAGATCGCCATGACGGAGATACGCGGTTTGCCGTCTTGTGTGTACAGTAGGCTTTTCGCGTCGAGCGGCGTGCCCTGCATCCAGGCTTCGAAGCCTGGCGCTGCAAGCAGGTTGTTGAGTGCCATCGCCAGCTTGAAGCGATCCTTGCCCGGGAAGAATGAGTCGATGTTCATGACGCCGACTTTCGTGATCGGCGGGTCCTGAATCTCTCCGATCAGGGCCGGCAAATCGAGGCTTCGGCCTTCCTTCCATGCGTTGTCGAGCAAGCGAGAGATCAGGATGTGCTCGCGGCTCGATACCGGATCGGCGTCCATGTCGAGCAACGTAAGGATGCCCGTCGCGGTTGCCTGGACGCGCTCGCGGTAAAGGTCGATGTCGTCGATTAGTGCCTGGTCGGGCGCGTTGAACGAGTGCAGGATTGATACGGGTAGCCCGGCGTTGCTGCCCGGCGTGTAGATCGCGAGATCGGCGTTCTTGCGCAGCTGCGCAATGCGTTTGCCGGTCTGGCCCCACTGGCCCAGCCCTTTCTTCCACAGCGCAGCCTGTGAGGCGGCGAACTCGTCCGGCGTCTGGCCCTTGTCCATGGCCGTACGCTCGTTGACCCACGGACGGAAGTTCTCGGCCTTGAGCTGCGGAAACGTCAGCAGCAGGTTGCCCATGTCGCCTTTCGGATCGATGGCGATCACGGGTATGTGATCGAGCGCCGCCTCTTCGAGAATGCCGATGCCGAGTCCGGTCTTGCCGGACCCCGTCATACCGATAATCGCGGCGTGGGTCGTCAGGTCCTTGGAGTCATAGAGGACGAACTCATCCGTGAGTTTGTCCGCGTCCATGTCATAGCGCTTGCCGAGATAGAAAGCGCCGAGCTTCTCGAAGTCGTGCACGTGGTGACCTCAGGCTGGCGGGTACGTGTAGCTCGCCCCGAACCCGAGCGGGATCCCGGCCGCGTAGTAGAGCAGCAGGAAGATCGTCCAGGTCACGATGAACCAGGCCGAGTAGGGCAACATCATGGCTGCCAACGAGCCTATGCCCGTCGATTTCACGTAGCGCTGGCAGTAGATTACGACGAGCGGGAAGTACGGCATCAACGGCGTGATGATGTTCGTACTGGAATCGCCGACACGATATGCAGCCTGCGTGAGGTCGGGCGAGATGCCGAGGGACATCAGCATCGGCACGAAGATCGGCGCGAGCAACCCCCACTTGCCGCTGGCCGAACCGACGAACAGGTTGACGAAACCCGTCAGCAGGACGATGCCCACAATCGTAATGGCCGTCGGCAGACCCATAGCTTTGAGGACGGCCGCGCCGGACAACGCGAGCAGGGTACCGAGATTCGATACCGCGAACGCGATGACGAACTGCGCGATGAAAAACATGATGACGATGTAGTACGCCATGTTGTGCATCGCGTGGGTCATGCCCTCGATCATGTCCTTCATGCCTTTCATGGAGCCCGACACCTTGCCAAACACGATGCCCGGGATGATGAACAGCAGGAAGATCAACGAAACGATCGACTGCATGATCGGCGCGCCGAAGGTCGCGAGATTGCCGTCGGGGTCACGCCAGGCCGAGTTCTCGGGTATGAGCGTCACGAAGAGAATCACGAGACCGAGCACCATCGAGATCAACGCCCAGCGAAGACCGCGGCGCTCGTCGGGTGTCAGGTCGTGCATCTCCGGGAGGTCTTCGGCGTCGCCGTCGATCTCGATATCCGAGACGCGCGGCTCGACGACCTTGTCGGTGATGTACCAGCCGAGACCGACGATCAGGATCGACGAGGCCGTCGTGAAGAAATAGTTGTTGAGTGTATTGACCTCGATAGCGGGATCGAGAAGCCGCGCGCCCTCGAGAGTTAGTCCTTGCAGCAACGGATCGAGGGAGCTCGGTACGAAGTTCGCCGAGAAGCCGCCCGATACACCGGCGAACGCCGCCGCGATACCCGCGAGCGGATGACGCCCTGCCGCGTAGAAGATGACGCCACCCAGTGGAATTACGAGCACGTAGCCGGCGTCGACGGCCGAGTGACTGACGATACCGACGAGGATGACCATCGGCGTCAGCAGCCATTTCGCGGTGACGTTCAGTAACGCGCGAATAGCCACATTAATGAAACCGGTATGCTCGGCGACGCCGATGCCCAGCATGGCGACGAGCACGACACCGACCGGGCCGAAGGTCATGAACCGGTTGACCATCGTCGCGAGGAACTGGACGAAATTGTCCGCCGCCAGCTGGTTGACGATGACAATGCGCTCGCCGGTCGCGGGATGAAATACGTCGAACGTGACGTACGACAGCAGCCACGACAGGACCCAGACAATAAAAAGCAGTGCGATGAACAGCACGGCCGGGTCGGGAAGCTTGTTGCCGATTCTCTCCACGGCACCGAGGAAGCCGCTATTGTGATTGACGGCCGGAGCTTGATCTGACATGAGGTCCCCCTCTTATTGTTTGGCGGCCAGTTTACTGAAATTCCGAGCAAAAAGGGCACGGTGCTGAGGCACCACGCCCTTCAATGTGCCGAAGATTCCGCCGTAGCTCCGGACCTAATGTATGCCGTGCATCCAGCGACGCAGGACAGGAGATATCAGAAGCATCAATACGCCGACACCGACGCCGAGGTACAGCAGGAACATCCAGAGCTCGTTATAGGTCGCGACGGCCGAAGCCAGGTCGCCAACCTCCCCGCCCGACGTGTCGATCGCAGCGATACGGCCAATGCGCATCGCAACCGTTTCCGACAGCGCAGTTGCCAGGAACCAGGTTCCCATACTGACGCCGACCACGCGACCGATCGACAGCTTCGTCACCGCCGACAGGCCGACCGGCGACAGACACAGCTCGCCGGTGGTGTGGACGAGATAGGCCAGAATCAGCCAGATCATGGCGATCTTCCCTGCGTCATCGGGAAACTGCGAGCCGAGCGCGAGCAGGCCGAATCCAAGCCCTGCCTGGATGATGCCGAGCCCGAACTTGACCGGTGTCGACGGCTCGAGGTTCTTCTTGGCGAGCCAGGTCCATAGCATCGCGAACGGAATGGCCAGCAATACGATGAAGAGCGCATTTGCGCCGCCGAACTGCCCCGCCGTAATGGTTATGCCGAAGGCCTCCCGGTCCACGACGCGGTCGGCGTAGAGTGTCATCGATCCGCCCGCCTGCTCGAACAACGCCCAGAACACGACAGTCGACACGATCAGGATCATGAGCGCGACGGTACGGCCGAACTCGGCCGAGTTATGCGTCATGAAGCCGTAGATGATGAAGCCTACGATCAGCGCGACGGCCACGTACACGAAGTACTCGGCGATGTCCTCGTTACCCGGAACGATGTGGAGGTTGACCAGTACCGTGTAGATGCCGACGAGAATCGCAACACCGGCAAACGCAAATGCGACACGATTGTCCTGGTCCTGTCGCGTGTGGATCATCGAGTAGAGAATCAGGCCGACGATCGCGATGATGAGCCCGATGTTCTGGGATGCCAGCACGATGTGCTCGTGTTGCACGAGCCACCACGCTGCACCCAGCGCCAGGACGGTCACGAGGTATATCGTCCATTCGACATTGATAGGGCCGAGCACCTTCTTCGAGAGTTTCTCCGGCTCGGCGGGTTCCGCATGACCCTTTAGGTGTTTCTGGCCGAGCAGGAAGGAGATCAGGCCGAACACCATGCCTATTCCGGCGGCGCCGAATCCATAGCCCCACCCGTACGTTTCACCGAGCCATACGGCGATCAGGAAAGCGAGGAACGAACCTGTATTGATGCCCATGTAGAAGATGGTGAAGCCCGAGTCACGGCGCGGGTCGTCTTTGGCGTACAGCTTGCCGACGATCGTCGAGATGTTGGGTTTGAGGTAGCCGACACCCATCACGATGAGGGCGAGGGCCATGTAGAACACATTGAGCGCGCCGACGTCGCGGTTCGTCAGCCTCTCGGTCAACACGGTTCCGGCGGCGATGACTTCACCGGAGTGCAGCGTGAAGTCGGACTCGAAGACATGGCCCACGGGGAAGAACGTGGCCTCTGCCCCTTCCACTGCCATCAGCAAGTGCCCGAGGCAGAGCAGTATGCCGCCGAAGACAACGGCCTTGCGCATGCCGAGGTACCTGTCCGCCAACATACCGCCGATCAGCGGCAGCGCGTAGACGAGGCCGGCATAGGCGCCGAGCACGGCGAATCCCATTTCGTCGGTGAACAGGTGGTACTTGGTGAGGTAAAGCACCAGCAGGAACTTCATCCCGTAGAACGAGAAGCGCTCCCAGAGCTCGGTGGCGAAACAAACGTACAGTCCTTTTGGATGCCCCCAAAGGTCCTCGTCGTGCGAGTAGTCTTCGGCCGTAGTGGCCACAGCATCAGTCATCGTTCCCCCGATTGGCGCGGCGCGCCATCGATTTCTTTTTTGTGCTCAGACAAGGTTAGGAATTAAACACCATCCCGCCGCATTAAGGTAGTCGGGCGGCTGGAATTATGTTTGGTTTCAAAGAATTAGCCGTCGGTCGCGGCCGCTTCTTCGGTCGATTCCCCACTCGAGGGGCGGAAAATCCGGGACATGAAGATGCCCATCTCGTACAGGAGGTAGACGGGCACGGCGAGCATCGTCTGACTGATGACATCGGGTGGCGTGAGCAGCATGCCGATGACAAACGCGCCGAGAAAAACGTAGGGCCGGGCGCCGCCCAGCTTCTCGGGCGTCGTCAACCCAGTCATGACGAGCAGGACTGTCGCGATCGGCGTCTCGAACGCCAGGCCAAAAACAAGAACCACCATCATGACGAAGCTGACGTACTCGGTCATATCGGGCTGGTAGTTCACAGCGTCCGGCGTAAACGTCGATACGAATCCGAAAATCAACGGGAACACGACGTAATAGGCAAAGGCCATACCGCCGAAGAACAACACGATGCTCGTAGCCAGCAGCGGCACCGCGAATCGTTTTTCCTTCCTGTACAGGCCGGGCGCCACGAACGCCCAAACTTGGTAAAGCACGACCGGCATCGCAATGAACAGGGCTAAGTAGAACGTCAACGCGATCGTTGCAGTCAGCGGCGACACCGGGCTCAGCGCAATGAGCTGACCGTTCGGTACGACGCTGATGAGTGGCTCTGCAACGTAGTTGAAGATGATCTTGGAGAACGGCAGCAGCGCGAGGAACACGAGGAACACGGCGCCGAAAATCTTGAACAGGCGGCTGCGTAGCTCGATGAGGTGCGAGAGCAGCGTGCCTTCACCGAGCTCGTCTTGTTGCTCGTCCGCCATCAGGCCGTCTTCTCACCCTTGTCCGGCGACGGCGCGGCAGGCGTGTCGTCCTCTTCCTCGATGTGCACTGGCGAATAGGTGTCGTCTTCGCGCGGCGTGATCAATTGCTCCGGGGTGAGGTTCTTGAGGTCGGCCGGGTCAAAGCCCAGGTTCTTCTCCGCATCGAGCTCTTCCTCGAGCTGGCGCCTCAGCGTGCGCGTCATCTGGCGCGCCTTGCCGACCCAGCCGCCCAGTTTGCGGGCGACTTTAGGCAGCCGCTCGGGCCCCAGTATCATGAGGCCGATCAGGCATAACAGGATGAATTCCGTACCGCCGATACCGGACATGCTGTGCCCCGCGGCTTACGCGTCTTTTTCCTTGCGGGATTCTTCGGTCGGCGTGTTGTCGAAATCCGCGTCCTCGGACTTATCACCGATCTGCTCGGCCGCCTCGTCGGCTTCGTTCATCGCTGAGCGGAAACCTTTCACGGCGCCGCCGAGGTCGGAGCCCATATTGCGCAATTTCTTGGTGCCGAAAATGGCCAGCACGATGAGCAGAATGATCAGCAGCTGCCACGGACCAATATTGGAAAACATTTCGTTTCTCCTGGGGCAAAACCCCGTCAGATAAGGCGCGAATTATGTTCATCATACCCGGCTACGCGCAACAAAACCCGACAGACATCACACCTCGACAGCGGTCGCCAGAAAGGTTCCAGTTACCTTTTTCTCTGCAAAAGGTAACTGGAACCTTTTTGAACCTTTTCAGCGGGTTGAGAGCCAGAATGTAACGGGGCCGTCGTTCGTCAGGCTAACCTGCATGTCGGCGCCGAACTGTCCGGTTTCGACTGTCTGGAGCGTTGCCCGGCAGGCCTCGACGAGCTTGTCGAAATAGTCCGAGGCCATCCCGGGCAATGCGCCCTTCGTAAAGCTTGCGCGTGTGCCCTTTTTCGTATCGGCTGTCAGCGTGAACTGGGGAACGAGCAGCAGTCCGCCGCCGATGTCCTGAACGCTACGATTCATGCGGCCCTCATCATCCGGGAAGACCCGGTAGGTCAGCAGCCGCTCGGCCAGGCGCAGAACGTCCTGCTCGGAATCATCGCGGTGTACGGCGACGAGCACCATCAGGCCGCGGCCAATACGGCCAACAGTCTCGCCGCCAACCGTGACGTTGGCCTGGCTCACGCGCTGCAGTAAACCGATCATTTCTCGCAGATTGCCTGTGTTTCGGCCCCTCCGGCCCCTTTGTGGATGCAAGCCACAGAATGATATGACAACCACGAATCGGCCGCGTGCGAGACTCGGTCGTCCGGCAGGTGGGAAGAGTCGACGGCTTTTCTCCACCCCGACGGCCAGGGACGGCGATCAGTCGGGGCTTATCGCCCGCCGGAGGCCCCACAAAGAGCCCCTGTTCCACAAATCAGGGGCTCTTTTCTCAATTAGTGGGAAAGTCGTAGGTTTTTTCGCAATTTTGGGGCTTCTCAGTGGGAAATGAAATAGTAATAATTCCCCCACCACGCGCTCGTTCGTGACGTTCAGATGTCGACTATCGTCGGTTGGCAATGGGCCAGAGCCGGCAATAGACTTAGCCGCATAACGACAACGCGGACGACAAAATGAAACGTAGAGAGTTTGTAGGGGGTATCGCGGCGGCGGCGGGTCTTGCGGCATGCACGTCCGAACCGGCGGATTGCACACAGAGCGCTGCAGCGGCTGGCGAATCATTCGAATGGTCCTGTGTTACGTCCTGGCCGCCGAAATTCCCCGGGCTCGGGATGGCACCCGAAAACCTCGCAACTCGTGTCGAGGCAGCGACCGGTGGGCGCCTGAAGATCAAGGTCTACGGCGGTGGCGAGCTCGTCCCGGCGTTTGAAGTTTTCGACGCCGTCTCGCGCGGCACCGTCGAGATGGGCCACGGCGCCGCGTACTACCACAAGGGCAAGGTGGACGCGGCCCAGTTCTTCACCGCGATCCCGTTCGGACTGACCAACACCGAACTCAACGGCTGGCTCTACTACGGCGGCGGCATGGATCTGTATCGCGAACTCTATGAGCCTTTCGATCTCGTGCCGTTGCCGTGCGGCAATACCGGCGTGCAGATGGGCGGCTGGTTCAACAAAGAGATCAATTCGATCGACGACCTCAAGGGCCTGAAGATGCGCATCCCCGGTCTCGGCGGCGAGGTGCTGCGGCGCGCGGGCGGCACCCCCGTCACGCTGCCCGGCGCCGAGATATTCACGGCGCTCCAGACCGGCGCCATCGACGCGACGGAATGGGTTGGTCCCTACAACGACGCCTCCTTCGGCCTGCACAAGGCAGCGAAGTACTACTACTACCCCGGATGGCAGGAGCCGGGCCCCGGCCTCGAGACGATCGTCAACAAGGCGGCCTGGGATTCGTTACCTGTCGACTTGCAGGAAATCGTCAGCATCACATGCCAGGCGCTGACCACCGACATGGCGGCCGAGTACACGCACGGAAACGCGATGTCGCTCGCGACGCTCAAGGCGGACCCGAACGTCGAGATCCGGTCGTTCCCGGACGAGGTGGTCGCATTGCTCAAGTCGATCGCCGAGGATGTCGTCGTCGAGCTGATGGAGAGCGATCCGGCTTCGGCGAAAATTGGCAAAGCCTACTTCGAGTATCTCGAGAAGACGGCGGCCTACTCCGACATTTCGGAGCGCGCGTACCTGACCGCGCGGCACCTCTAGTTACTGTAGATCTTGTCGGGTAGCCATGTAACGAGGTCGGGGAACGCCGCGATCAGCAACAGCGCAAATACCTGGATCGCAACAAACGGTATCGCGCCGCGGTAGATCTGCGCCGTCTTCACATCGGGCGGTGCGACACCGCGCAGGTAGAAGAGCGCAAAGCCGAACGGCGGCGTCAGGAACGACGTCTGCAGATTGATCGCTATCATGATGCCGAGCCACACCGGGTCGAGTCCCATTGCAAGCAGCACGGGCCCGACGATAGGCACGACGACGAACGTGATCTCGATGAAGTCGAGCACGAACCCGAGCAAAAACATCACGAACATCACGACGATGACGGCACCGACGACGCCACCCGGCAGCGCTTCGAGGACCGCGTGCACGCCTTCATCGCCGCCGAAACCGCGGAAGACGAGCGAGAAGATCGATGCGCCGATCAGGATCAGGAACACCATACTGCTGATACGCAGCGTGGCCCGCATGATGTCACGCAAACGCTCGAGATCGAGTTCGCGTCTTGCGATCGCGAGAAGCAGGGCACCCATGCCGCCGACGCCGGCCGCCTCGGTCGGAGTGGCCCACCCCGCGAGGATCGAACCGAGCACCGCTAAAATCAGGATCAGCGGCGGCGCGATCGCGCGCAGCACGCGCAGCAGGGTGATGCTGTCATCACCGCTGGCCGTGTGCGCCGGCATCGAGGCGGGGCGAAACAGCGCCACACCGAGGATATAGACCACGTACAACGCGACGAGCAGGAGGCCCGGGATCAGCGCACCGGCAAACAGGTCACCGACCGACACCGTCTTCGGCGAATAGATGCCGAGCTCAAGCTGCGCCTGCTGGTAGGCCGTCGTCATCACATCGCCGAGCATGACGAGCACGATCGACGGCGGAATGATCTGGCCAAGCGTACCCGAGGCGCAGATCGTGCCCGTCGCGATCTCCGGCGAGTAGCCGCGCCTGAGCATCGTCGGCAGCGACAGCAGGCCCATCGTTACGACCGTGGCACCGACGATGCCGGTGCTCGCCGCGAGCAGCATGCCGACCAGCGTGACCGAAATGCCGAGACCGCCACGCAAGCTGCCGAACAGGCTGCTCAGCGTTTCGAGCAATTCCTCGGCGATGCGGGCGCGTTCGAGCGTGACGCCCATGAAGACGAACAGCGGTACCGCGACGAGCGTCTCGTTGGTCATGATGCCGAACACGCGATTCGGCAGGCCCAGCAACAACGCCTCGCTAAAGGTGCCCGTGACGGTACCGAAACCCGCGAAGATCAACGCCGTGCCGCCGAGCGTAAAGGCAACCGGGAAGCCGGCGAGCAGGACGACTATGACGGTCAGAAACAGCAGCGCGGCGATCCATTCCATCCCTAACGTCCCCGGATCGTCCGCAGTGAGCGCAGGAACAGGGACAGCCCCTGCAGTGCGACAGCGACCGGCATGAGTAGCAAGACCGATTTGAGCATCGGAATGAACGGGTACGGCAGCCCACCGGACTCGCGCGATGCTTCGCGGATGCTCCACGACTGAGTGACGAAGTCGAAGGACTTCCAGCCCAGGAATACGCACACGGGCAGCAGGAAGATCACGACGCCGATCAGGTCGACCCAGGCGCGACGCTCAGGGCGCATAGCCCGGTAGAAAACATCGACACGCACGTGCTCTTCGTTACGCAGCGTATAGGCCGCACCGAGCATGAAAACGACGGCGTGCATCCAGACCACGGACTCCTGAACCCAGATGAAGCCGACATCGAGAAACCTGCGCATGACGACGACCACGAACGTGACGATCACCATGAACAGCGTCAGCCACGCCGCCGCCCGGCCCGTGGCTGCGCTTATGCGATCCAGCGTGTTGCCGTCCTCATCGGGGCCCATCGATCAGGTTCGCCAGAACGTCGGCGTGATCAGGACGAGCAGCGTGAAGATCTCGAGGCGGCCAAGCAGCATGCCCACAATCGATATCCACTTGGCGGTATCGCTCAGTGACATGAAACCGGAGGCGACTTCGCCGAGACCCGGGCCAAGGTTGTTGAGCGTCGCCGCCACGGCCGAGAATGCCGTTACCTGGTCGAGGCCAGTCGACATCATGGCCAGCAGCATGACGCCGAAGATGATGATGTACACCGAGAAGAAACCCCACACGGCGTCGACAACGCGGTATGGCACGCCCTTGTTCCCGAGCTTGACCGGGATCTCGGCGCTTGGGTGTACGAGGCGCACGATCTCGCGTACACCCTGTTTGTAGACGAGTAACCAGCGGATCACCTTGATTCCGCCGGCCGTTGATCCGGCCGACCCGCCGATGAAACTCGAGAAGATCAGCAACGCCGGGAGCGCCGCCGGCCACATCGCGAAATTCTCGGTCGTGAAGCCGGTTGTCGTCCCGATCGAAACCGCCTGGAACAGGCCGTCCCGGAACGTGCCGAAAGCGTCGTCGAAGCCCCGGTACAGGAACAGCGAGCCGATCACCATCGTCGACAACGCGAAGAGCATAAAGCTGTACGCGCGGAACTCCGGGTCCTGGAAGTAGTGCTTGATGGACACGTAGCGCCACGCGAAAAAGTGCAGCGAGAAGTTGATACCGGCAGCGAACATGAAGAACACGGCAACGAAGTCCACAGCCGCACTGTTGAAATGCGCCATGCTTGCATCGTGGGGCGAGAAACCGCCGATCGCGACTGTCGAGAACGCATGGCACAACGCGTCGAACCAGCCCATGCCGGCCAGGCGGTAGCCGATCATGCAGGCGATCGTGAATGCAAGGTAGACATACCACAAAGCTTTCGCGGTCTCGGTGATGCGCGGGGTCAACTTCGTGTCCTTGACCGGACCGGGAGCCTCGGCGCGATAGAGCTGCATGCCACCGACGCCCAGCATGGGCAGAACGGCAACGGCGAGAACGATGATACCCATGCCGCCGAGCCACTGAAGCTGCTGGCGGTAATAGAGAATCGACACGGGCAGCTCGTCGAGACCGGTCAGCACCGTGGCGCCGGTCGTCGTCAGGCCGGACATCGACTCGAAGACGGCATCCGTAAACGTCATGGACAGCACGTCAGAGAAGTACAAAGGTGCGGCACCGGCCGTGCCCAGAACCGTCCAGAACGCGGCGACGACGAGGAAGCCGTCCCGCAGCCGCAGTTCTTTGCGAACCCTGTGGACCGGCAGCCAGCACAGCAGGCCAGCCGCCAGCGTAATGCCGAATCCCTCGACGAACGGCAGCCACGAATGGTCGTTGTAGTAGATGCTAAAAAGAACCGGCGGCAGCATCGTCAGGCTGAACATCATCAGCAACAGCCCAAGGATGCGTTGTACGACGGTCCAGTTCATTATCGGATGGCGGCTAGACGAACGAAACGTCTACCTGGAACAGGCTCTCGAGCCGCTCGATCTTGCGGCGGTCGGTCATGAAGAGAATGACGTGGTCATCCGCCTCGATCACGATGTCGTGATGCGCGATCATCACCCGGTCGTCGCGGACGATGGCCACGATCGCCGTCCCTTTCGGCAGCTCGATGTCCTCGATCGCGCGGCCGACGACCTGGGAGTTCTCCTCGCTGCCGTGCGCGATGGCCTCCATCGCCTCGGCCGCGCCGCGCCGCAGGGAGTGAACCTTGACGACGTCACCGCGGCGGACATGTGCGAGCAGCGAGCCGATCGTCACCTGCTGCGGGGAGATCGCGATGTCGATGCTGCCGGACTCGACGAGGTCGACGTACGCAGCGCGATTGATCAGTGCCATTACCTTGTGCGCACCAAGACGCTTGGAGAGCATCGAGCTCAGGATGTTCGCTTCTTCCGAATTCGTCAACGCGCAGAAGACGTCGACGTTATCGATGTTTTCTTCGAGCAGCAGCTCTTCATCGGCGGCGTCGCCGACCAGGACGATAGCCTTGTTGAGCTGCTCGGAAATGTAGCGGGCGCGCTGCAGGCTGTGCTCGATGATCTTGACCTGGTTGGTCTGCTCGAGCGCCTTGGCCAGGCGCATGCCGATGTTGCCGCCGCCCGCGATGACGACACGGCGCACCGGGTCCTCTAGGCGGCGCATCTCGCTCATGAATACGCGAATGTCCTTGCGGTCGGCGATAAAGAAGACCTCGTCGCCTTCCTGAATGACCGTGTCGCCGTCAGGCAGCATGGCGTTGCCCTGCCGGTAGATAGCCGCGATACGAGCCTCTGTATTCGGGATGTGGTCCTTGAGCGTCGCGATGCGCTGCCCGACGAGCAGGCCGTCGCGGTCGGCCTTCACGCCGACGAGGCGGACGCGGCCATTGGCGAAGTCCAGTACCTGGGTGGAGCCGGGGTACAGAATGAGCTGTTCGACGAAAGTGCAGACAAGCTGTTCGGGGCTGATGCGGACGTCGATCGGAATTGCGTCCTGTGTGAACAGCTTGTTCGCATTCATGTATTCGGCGGAGCGAATACGCGCGATCTTCGTCGGCGTGCGGAATTTCGTGTAGGCAACCTGGCAGGCCACCATGTTGGTCTCGTCGGAGTCCGTCAGCGCGACAACGATATCGGCGTCGGATGCGCCGGCACGCTCGAGCACCTCGGGATACGCAGCATGGCCGACGACGGTGCGAATATCGAGGCGATCCTGCAGCTCGCGAAGAACGTCGGGCCGCCGGTCGACGACAGTGACTTCGTTGGCTTCCTCACGTGACAGGTGGTAAGCCGCGGACGAGCCGACCTGACCTGCGCCGAGAATGAGAATTTTCATTGTTGTTGACGTTTTCTGTGAAGGCGCCGCATACCCTGCTGCGTCAGGAATCGTAGTTTACATCAACTCGAGATTCGCATAGCTCATTACGAGCCATTTTGTGCCGGCAGTCTCGAAATTGACCTCGACGCGTGCATGCGCTCCCTGGCCTTCGCAATTGAGAATCACTCCGTCTCCGAACTTCTTGTGACGTACGCGCTGACCGAGTCGAATGCCGGCCTCGCCGCCTGGCGTGATCGCCGCATGCGACCGGCGCGATCGCGGAGCCGATTGCATCGGCCGCGTCACCTGCACACGCGGCCGAATCTCCTCGACGTGCTCGTCGGGGATCTCGCGAATGAACCGCGAGGGCTGAGAGAAATTATCCATGCCGTGCAGACGCCGTTGTTCAGCGTGGGTCACGTAGAGCGTTTGCATCGCACGCGTGATGCCGACGTAACAAAGGCGCCTCTCCTCCTCGAGGCCCTGAGGGTCAGCGATGGAGCGCTGGTGCGGAAACAGGCCGTCTTCCATGCCGGAGAGAAATACGAGCGGAAACTCGAGCCCCTTGGCCGAATGCATCGTCATGAGCTGGACGCAATCCTCCCAGGCGTCGGCCTGGCCTTCACCCGCCTCGAGGGCGGCGTGTGACAGGAATTCGTCGAGCGGCGGCATCTCGTTGGCCGGGTCCGGCACGAAACCCTTCGCCGCACTGACGAGTTCGAACAGGTTTTCGACGCGGGTTTCGCCTTTTTCCCCCTTGTCTTTCTTGAAGAACTCGACGAGGCCACTCTGGTGAATGACGTGGTCGACCTTGTTCTGCAGCTCGAGCCCGTCGACCTCGCGTGCCATGCGCTCGATCAGCGACATGAATGCGGCAACGGCGTTCGCGGCGCGGCCATTGAGGTCGTCACTCGCGATTGCCCCCGCTGCTCGCCAGAGCGAACAGGCATTCGCGCGCGCGTAAGAGCGGACCATGTCCAGTGTTCGCGCACCGATGCCGCGCGTCGGCTTGTTGACGACGCGCTCGAACGATGAGTCGTCGTCGCGATGCGCGATCAGCCGCAGGTATGCGAGCGCATCCTTCACCTCCATGCGCTCGAAAAATCGCAGGCCGCCATAGACGCGGTACGGAATACCGGCATTGATGAGCCCTTCCTCGAGCACACGGGACTGGGCGTTCGACCGATACAGAATGGCCGCGTCCGCGCGCAGGTTGCCCTGGTCGATCCAGTCGCGCAAGCGGCCGATGACGAAGTCCGCCTCGTCGCGCTCGTTGTACGCGGAATAGACCTTGATCGGCTCACCCTCGGCGCCCTCCGTCCAGAGGTTCTTGCCAAGCCGCGAGCCGTTGTTGGCGATGACGGCGTTCGCGGCGCTCAGGATTGTCGACGTCGAGCGATAGTTTTGCTCGAGCTTCACGACGTTCGTGCCGGGAAAGTCCTGCTGGAACTGGAGGATGTGCTCGACGCGCGCGCCTCGCCAGCGGTAGATCGACTGGTCATCGTCGCCGACGACGAACGGTACGCCATCGCCCCCGGCCAGAAGGCGTAGCCATGCATACTGGATAGCGTTGGTGTCCTGGAACTCGTCGACCAGAAGGTGCCGGAAGCGACGCCGGTAGTGTCCCAGCAGTTCCTCGTTGTCGCGCAGAAGCTCGTGGGCGCGCAGCAACAGCTCGGCGAAGTCGACGAGTCCGCCGCGCTCGCACACCTCCTGATAGGACTGGTAAAGCGATATCATCTCGCGCCGGTTGACGTCGCCCCCGTCGTCGAGGTGCTGAGGTCGCAGGCCCTCGTCCTTTTGCGCGTTAATGAACCATTGAATTTCCTTCGGCGCCCAGCGGCTGTCGTCGATCTCGAGATTCTTGAACAGGCGCTTGAGCAGACGCAGCTGGTCATCGGAATCGATGATCTGGAAATTCTGCGGCAATCCGGCTTCGCGCCAGTGGCGCCGCAGCATACGGTGCGCCAGGCCATGGAACGTCCCGATCCAGAGATGTTGCACGGGCACGTCGAGCAGCCCCTCGATTCGTGAGCGCATCTCGGCCGCCGCTTTGTTCGTGAAGGTCACGGCCAGCAGACCGTGAGGGGAGACGCCTTCGACGTCGATCAACCACGCTGCCCTGTGGACGAGCACGCGCGTCTTGCCGCTGCCGGCACCCGCGATGACGAGCGTCGGTTCAGACGGCGCGGTGACCGCTTGACGCTGTGCGTCATTGAGGTTTTCGAGGATGGGTGTAACGTCCATAGCGCGCTCGGGAAAGCGCGCAAGTGTACCAAGATCAGGACTCCCAGCGAACGCTCAGCATGTACTGGAGTCGTTCAAACTGAATGCGAATGTCATTCGATACGGTTTCCCTGAACCGTGCCTCCCCAACGAGACTCAGATGACGCGTCATGCGGAACGACGCTTCGACCTTCGCCATGATGGACTCGTGGGTCTTGACGCCGGCTGCCGGCTCGTGAAAAGCAAACGCGTTCGGATAGTCGTAGAGGTGATAGACACCTTCTACCTCAAGGTCGAAACGCTCGCCGGGCGCCCAGTGGTACTCGAAACTAAAGCTGTCACGCGTGTAGTCGTTGTAGCCAACATGCTGGTCCGTGCGCACGGTGCGCTCGACGTCGAAGCCGAACCACATCGAGTCGTTGAAGCGCTGCCGGGCGCGCAGGCCGAGCGCGATGTAGTCGTAGCGAACGTTCGGATTGCCGACGCGCTGCTGGCCGTCGAGGTCGAACGACGGGCGGTCGCCGAAGCGACGGCTGTAGTATTCGGCCGTGACACGCAGCAAAGACGTCGGCGAGAACTTGTACTGTCCGAAGACGCTCGTCTTGAAATACTCGTGATCGTACTCGGGGAGAACGCCGGTTTCCTCGTAATTCCAGAGCTGGCCTGTGAAATCGATGCCCAGTCCGACTTTCCGGCCGAACTGCCGCAGGCTGATCTCCGGACCGTAGCGCAGGTAGTTCATGCGATCGTCGACGTCGACGCCGTTGAAGACACGCGAGGCGCCATCGTCAGGGTCGTAATAGACCTCATCGTGCTGCGCTACCCTGAAGGCGCTCCGCACGCGGCGCGACCGGTTCTTCTCCTCGTCCCGGCGATCGTATTCGCTGCCGAAGCTCAACTCGTGCGAGTACTCGTTCGCGTTTTCGAGCTCCTGGTCCTGGTAGTAGCGGCCGGAGAGACGATACGCACCGTAGAAGCCTTCGAACGGAAGACTGTTGATGAGGTACTTGGCCGACAGGCTGACCGGTACGAACGCCCCGCTCTGAATCACCGGCGTGACGACCGGCGCGTTGGAATCCGCAAGATCGATATACTCTTCGTCGGGCGAGCGAAAGACGTTGTCGTCGCTGCCGAAGCCGATGCGGGCACGCAGCTCGAGATCGGCGAACTCGCGCTTCTTTTTGCGTTCCTCGGCGCGAATCTCGAATCCGGTAGGCTGTTCTGTCGCCAGGCGAATCCGGGAGATCGCGACGACCGCATACTCCTGGAGCTTCTTGTCGACTTCCTGGTCTCGAGCGAGGCGAAACCAGCGCAGCGCCTCGTCGGTTTCGCCGAGCCTGTAAGCGTTCAGACCGAGGTTGTACTGCGCAGCAACCCGCAGTTGCGGATCATCGAGCGCGCGTAACAAGGCCTCGCGTGCGCGCACATGCTGTCCGGCGCGATAGTGTGCGACGCCCGTGTTGTAGTAGAGAATCGCACTGCGCATGCCCTCGTCCTCGGCCTGGCGGTAGCGCAGCAAGGCTGCCCAGTACAGGTCGTCCCGGAACAGGCGATTGCCGTCGGCGAAGTACTGCTCGGCGGTCATCGCGACGGCCGGGCGTGCGGGCGCCAGAACCGAAATCAGGGCGATGCAGACAATGATGAGCGGGCGGATGTGCATGCGTCGGCGATATATAGAGTTATGTCAGGTTGGAGAGTATTGGCTTTAGTGGACCAAAACTATGACGTGGCGCAAAAAAATCCCCCCGAATGCGTCACAAACGGGGGGATTGGCTGATTTCGGTCAGCAGCCTGCTGGTTATTCGACGTCGTCGTCGGACGGATCGTCGTCGTCGTCCATCTCGTCGTCGTCGTCCATCTCGTCGTCTTCGTCCTCATCCTCGTCGAACTCGTCTTCGTCGATGTCTTCGCCGTCTTCGAAGTCGTCCTCTTCGTCCATTTCGTCTTCTTCGTACGGCTCGTCGTCCTCAAACTCGTCGTCGCGCTCGTCCTCGAAGTCGTCCTCGTCTTCCATGTCGTCGTCGGACTCGTCTTCAGACTCTTCGTCGTCCTCTTCTTCCTCGCGCTCTTCTTCCTCTTCGCGGCGCTGCTCGTCGGCATCATCGGATTCGTCGTCCGTGTCGCCGTCCTCGTCCCAGTCCTCGTCCTCGACGTCATCGTCGTCCGGACCGCGCATTTCGGATATGACGTCCTCGAGATCACCGGAGTTATCGACGACTTCCATCGTGACATCGAGACCTTCCAGATCATCGGCGCGCGCAACGGCTGGGAAAAACGCCATCAGCGTCAGCACCAGCGTCGCGACAAAGATATTCAACTGTTTCATTGCACTACTCCGTTAGCTCACAATTACGCGCAGTCGGAAGGTCCGGCCACGGTTGTCATGTTCGAGTCGCGCGAGTACTTCGCCGCCTGTCGGCGTCAGCGCGATGAGTTCGAGCGGCAGGTAGTTCCTCCCCTCGACGAGACTCGTCTGCCACGAAATCTCGCGTTGGCCCGGGAAACCCGCGAGCTCGATGCCGTCGGGCAACGTCACGGTCAGCGTCGCGTCATCAAGGGCGTTCGCCGATGCAAACACGAGATTCACCGTGTGCGGCTCCTCGAGCGTCATGGCGACGCCGGGGATACTCATCTCGGGCGCCGGCATGTCCGGGGTGGTCAGGAAGAAGCCGCCGAGGAGCCACAACACGACGCCCGCAGCCAGCGCAGACCCGAAGCCCGTCATGATCCAGCGATTGCGCTGGCGGCGCGTACCCTCGTGGGTGGCGCGGGCGAGAGCCTGATCGTAGAAACCTGTGGAAGCATCGGCCATCGGATAGTCCTTTAATAGCTCCAGGATCTCCTGATCCTTTGTGTCCGAACGAGCATCGGTGTCCTGTGTATGCATGATTTCGTCCTGTCTGACCCCTTACACGACCGGGATCAGGAAAAGGTTCCGTTTTCTGAGAGTATTTCCCGCAGCCGTGCCCGGGCGCGGTGCAGGCGGGATTTGACCGTCCCGACCGGGATATTCATAAGACTATGAATTTCTTCGAGTTTATAGCCTTCCGTGTCGTGCAGCAGTACGATGATGCGATGCTCGTCGGACAGCTTCTGGAGGGCCGCGTCGAGCTGTTGCAGCTTCTCGAGGCGGCGCTGGTCGCGCTCGGGGTCCTCATCGCCGGCGAACCCGGCCAGGCCATCGCCGGTCAGAAAGCCCTCGTCAACCAGGTGCATGCGGCGCCGGGCGAAGCGTCGCTGTTCGTCGATGAACATGTTGTACATGACGCGCGAGAGCCAGGATCCGGGCTCGTCGATCGACACGAGGTCGTCGAGCTTGCCGAAGGCCCGGATCAGGAGTTCCTGGAAGAGGTCTTCGGCTTCGGCTTTGCGCCCGGTGAGCCGGAACGCGAGGCGGTACAGCCGGTCGAAGTGCGGCCGCACCAGTTTTTCGAACGTCGCATTATGGGTTTCGCTGCTCATACCTGCCCGGAGTCCGGTTTGAACCGCGGCGCCGAGCCCGGCATCAGACGCTTAGCTGGAGCGGCACGTAGTGATCGACGAGCAGGGCCGCGAACAGGATGCCGAGGTAGTTGATCGAGTACCTGAAGGTCTTCATCGGCAGCTCCTTGTCCTCGGGCACACGGTACATCCGGATGGCGAAGTAGAGGAAATACGCATTGAGCACCACGGCGGTCGCAAGGTAGATGATCCCGGTCATGCCGATCAGGTACGGCAGGATCGAGACGATGACGAGCAGTATCGTGTACAGCAGGATGCTGAGGCGGGTGTAATCCTCGCCATGCGTGACCGGCAGCATCGGGATATCGACCTTGGCATATTCATCCTTGCGCGCGATGGCGAGCGCCCAGAAATGCGGCGGTGTCCACACGAAAACGATCAGGAACAGCAGCAATGCGCCCGCGTGGATCTCGTTGGTGACGGCGGTCCAGCCGAGGACCGGCGGGGCCGCACCGGCTGCGCCGCCGATAACGATGTTCTGCGGCGTAGCTCGCTTGAGCCATACCGTGTAGATCACGGCGTAACCGATCAGCGAAACAAACGTCAGGATGGCCGTCAGCAGATTGACGAGCAGGGTCAGGATCAGCATCGAGATGATGCACAGAACCGTGGCGAAGGTGAGTGCCGACTTCTCGGTGAGTTTGCCCTGCGGCAACGGCCGTCCGCGTGTACGCATCATCTGGATGTCGATGCGGGCATCGAGCACGTGGTTGTAGACGGCTGCCGATGACGAGGCCAGGCCTATGCCGAGTGTGCCGAACACGATGGGCATGATGCCGGGCCAGCCGGGGACGGACACGAACATGCCGACGATCGCCGTGAAGACAATCAGCATGACGACGCGCGGCTTGGTCAGTTCGTAGTAGTCGCGCCAGTCTGTGTACGTTTCTACCGTCGTGTTCAACGTGTTTCCCACTAGCCGATCCGCGAGAGCTCGAGCAGGTGTTTGATGTCTTCGACCATGGCGGACGGGTTTATGTCGGGCCCGAAATACAAGACGAGGTTACCCAACGGGTCCACGAGGTAATAGCCACCGGCTGCCAGATCGGCGGGCCTCGTCGTACTCAGCAGATCCTGCAGTGCGTCGTCTCTGAGCGTTACCAGACCTTCGTGCTCATCGGCGAGGAAAAGGGTATCGGGCAGAGTCCCGCCGTGCAAGAACACGCGGACGAGCCGGTCCATTTCACGCCCCAGCATCAGCCGGGACTGGCGCAGCGTGTGCAGGGCGTTCCGGCAACCCTCGTCACAGGTTGCATCATTCGAGTACAACAGGATCCATTGGCCGTCGCCCGTCGTGTGCAACGGCGAGTCGGCGACGGTGTCGGGCAGGTTAATGATCGGTTCGAGCAGTACGCCGTGGTTGGTGCGTCCTTCCGGCTGCAACTGTCCCGCGTAGTACATCCAGGCGGCCAGCGCGAGCGGACCGAGGAACACCGCGGCGAGCAGCAGGAAGACCAGGCGGCCCCTGGTGGTTTTCGTTTCGGTCATTACTTGAACTTCTTCTTGCGGTGATTCCAGATCAGGAGTGCCGACAGGACGACGCCCATGGCAAACCACTGCAGGGCGTAGCCGAAGTGTTTGTCAGGACCGAAGCCAGGGGGTTCCCATTTTCGATAGAAGCCGTTTGCCTCTCCCTCGTCCATGAGCAGCACAAACGGCTGGATCTCGCGGCCAAGTGCTGCCGCGACCTCGTCGGACGACGGGTATACAGCGGTCTTCGGCCATTCTTGTCCCGGCGCGAACGCGTCGCCCATCTTCATGCCGGCGCGCGGCAGCCACCCGGCCCGGCCTCGCACGGTAACGGGCGTCGCCGGCACCTCGAGCTGCGCCGTCTCGATGGGCCTGTTCGGCCCTTTTTCGACCCAGCCGCGGTTGACGAGTAGCACGGGCTCGCCGTCGAGGCCGATCAGTGGCGTGATGACGTACGCGCCGTATCGGCTCTTCATCGTGATGTTGTCGAGCAGCACCTGATGGTCGTTGTCGAAACGGCCGGTCGCCTCGAGCCGCTGGAACGGGCGGACCTCCATGCTGTTCTTCCAGGTCGCGTAATTCGTTTCCCCGTGAAAAAGATTCTCGCTCGCACGTTTCTCGAGTCCGCGGGATATCTGCCAGGCACCGAGCACCGTAAACAGCGCAATGAACACGGTGCCGACCACGAGCGGTAGCCACGATGGCAACTTACTTCGGGGCTGCGTGTCCACGTATACTCGCTGTTCCGAGGTGATCAATGAAATACATCGTTTACGTTCTGCTTGCCGCCATCGTTGCCAGTCTCGGCACCGGGCTCTACTACCTGCGCCGCGATAGCGCCGATTCGGCCAAGATGCTGCGTGCCCTGCAGATTCGCGTGGCGTTGTCCGCCTTGCTGATCCTCTTCCTCGTCGTCTCGTATTTCTCAGGCTGGATCACCGTGCCAACCCGGTGACGAGAAAAAAGGGGCGTGAAATAAAAGGGGACAAATAAAAGGGGACAGTGACCATGTTTTCTCTGTCGACCACGATCGCCCCCCGGGGGAACCAAACTACAGGGGCCTAGTGACTTCTGATCCGGAAAACATGGTCACTGTCCCCTTTTATTTCACGCCCCCCCTTTTCTTTTGCCTACATCCAGTAGACGAAGACGTAGAGGCCGATCCAGACGACATCGACGAAGTGCCAGTACCACGCGACGGCTTCGAAGGCGAAATGGTTCTCCGCCGTAAAGTGCCCCTTGATCACACGAAAGAAGATGATCATGAGCATGATCGCGCCGATGGTCACGTGCAAACCGTGGAATCCGGTCAGCATGAAGAACGTCGAACCGTAAATGCCGGAAGACATCTTCAGATTCAGGTCCTGGTAGGCGTGGATGTACTCGTAGCCCTGGACGAAGATGAAGATGAAGCCGAGGAGGAACGTGGCGGCGAGGAACAATGCGAGCTGCGCTCTCTTGCCGGCGATCAGCGCGTGATGCGCGATCGTTACCGTAACCGACGACGTCAGTAGCAGCGCGGTGTTGATCAACGGCAGGCCGGCTGCCGGAATGGTCTCGTATTCGCCACCGACATTGGCCGGTCCGTTGCTCGGCCAGGTGCTCTCGTAGCCTTCCCAGAGCAGCAGGTTCGTGAAGAAGTTATTGCTGTCACCGCCCAGCCAGGGTATCGACATGTTGCGGGCGTAGAACAGCGCGCCGAAGAATGCAGCAAAGAACATGACTTCGGAGAAGATGAACCAGAACATGCCCTGCCTGAACGACCGGTCCACCTGCTCGTTGTAAACGCCGGACAGACTCTCGTTGATGACTTCCCGGAACCATCCCGTGATCATGAAGACGATGACGGCCATGCCCGTCAGCATGATGTAGAAGCCCGCGTCCGCACCGTTCAACCAGGCGGATACGCCGACCATCATGAACAGGAGGCCGACCGAGCCGACGGCCGGCCAGTGGCTGCCGTGCGGTATGTAATAGTGTTCGTCAGTGTGTGTAGCCATGGTATGTCTCGGAAACGACTTCGTTGCTAGTTGTTCGACGCCACGCTCGTGGTGTCATAGAAGGTATACCCCAGTGTAATTGTGTCAACGTATTCCGGAATGTCCGGATCGACGAAGAACTGGAGCGGCATAGCTTTCTCTTCGCTGGCCAGGAACTCCTGACTGTTGAAGCAGAAGCACTCGATCTTCACGAAATTCTCGGCGGCAGCCGGCGGCGCAACGCTCGGGACCGCATGGGCAACCTTCTCGCTCTCGGTCATGTTCTTTGCCGTGAACGTCGCGAAATACATCTTGCCCGGGTTGACCGTCATGCTGTCGCGGTCCGCCGCGAACTCGAACGGCGCATAGGAGTTGACCGTGGTCATGAACTCGACGCGGATTTCACGGGTCAGGTCGGGCGCTTCCTGAACGACAACCGCCTCGGTGTTCGTGCGTCCGCCGAAGCCGGTAATTTCGCAGAAGACCTCGTAGAGCGGCACGAGCGCGTAGCCGAACGCGAACGAGCCGGCGACGATCGTGAGCAGCCCGAAGACCAGGCTGCGATGAGACTTGTTCTGTGACTCACTCATATCAGGCTCGTACTACGCCAATGGCGATGAAGCCCAGGTAAAACGCAAGCGCCAGCGCAACGAATGCGATCGTGGTGCGGCGAATCCGGCGCTTGCGGAGCTCTTCATCCATTCCCTACTCGAACGACTCGGCAGCGATGCGATGTTTCGGCGGCGTCGTGAACGTGTGCCACGGCGCCGGCGACGGTACGGTCCACTCGAGGCCGTGTGCGCCTTCCCAGACGCGATCGTCGGCTTCGACGCCCTTCTTCGCGGTCAGCAGCACGGCCACAAAGATCAACTGCGACAGGCCGAAGCCGAATGCGCCGATGCTCGAGACAAAATTGAAATCCGCGAACTGCACCGAGTAGTCGGGGATGCGGCGTGGCATGCCGGCCAATCCGAGGAAGTGCTGCGGGAAGAACGTCACGTTCACAAAGATCGTCGACATCCAGAAGTGCAGCTTGCCGAGCTTCTCGTTGTAGTAGTAACCGGTCCACTTCGGCAGCCAGTAGTAGGCGCCGGCCATGATGGCGAACACGGAGCCCGGCACCAGCACGTAATGGAAGTGCGCTACGACGAAATAGGTGTCGTGGTACTGCACGTCCGCCGGCGCGATCGCGAGCATCAGGCCCGAGAATCCACCGATCGTGAACAGGAACACGAACGCCAGCGAGAACAACATCGGTGTCTCGAAGGTCATCGCGCCCCGCCACATCGTGGCGACCCAGTTGAACACCTTCACGCCGGTCGGGACGGCAATCAGCATCGTCGCGAACATGAAGAACAGCTGGCCCGTTAGCGGCATGCCGACCGTGAACATGTGGTGCGCCCAGACGATGAACGACAGGAAGGCGATCGATGCGGTGGCGTACACCATGGAGGAGTATCCGA
>JAAUYD010148557.1_pt1 | contig 29517 bp, 29 predicted proteins | sample 7278101 | NCBI WGS metagenome assembly JAAUYD01 (sample SAMN14350128, study PRJNA611818) | marine sediment metagenome | isolation source: surface marine sediment (0.6m) | place: French Polynesia: Moorea | collected 2018-08
GCGGCGTCCATCAGCGACAGCAGCGCCGAGTAGTACACGTCGTCACTATCGAGAGCAGCATCGAGCTTCCACCACAGGAAGCGCAGGTTTTCGTCGAAGTTCGTCGCGGGCGGACCGGGCGGCGTGAAACCGCGCGCGAACGTCGAATAGAGATGGTGATGAGCGATGATCAGGCCGGGCATCAAAAGCTTGCCGTTAGCATCGACGGTACGGTCCGGATCCAGCGCTGCGACGTCCAGGTTTCCGACGTCGACGATCTTGCCGTCTTCGATGTAGACGCTTCCGCCATCGATGATCCGGTCTTCGTCATCGAGCGTAACAACCTGGGCGTTCTTAACGAGAAGCGAAGTCACGGTGCAGGCCTCCCGGTATGCGGCAGCTCCGGAGAAGATCTGGTAAGACCCGCCAGCAGCGCGTGGATCGTTTGGAACGGCTCCGTGTCTTCGCGCCGATCGCCGAGGGCGACCCGGTATGTTTCGCCACGCACCCTGGCGTCCATCGACCAGCTGTCGTCGTCCGCGAGCAGCATGAATGCGTTGTCGTCCTGAGACTCGAACTCCTCGCGGTCGACATAGAGACGCGGCTTGTCGCGATACGGCCTTCCCGAGGTCGGGCAGAAGGTTGTGCAGTTGCCGCATTCGTTGCACAGGTCCGCCAGAACCGCGACCTGGTACCGCTGGTGCGGCCGCGAAGCGGCCGGATCGATCTCGTAAGTCTGTAGTGCGAGGTTGGGGCAGACGCTGACGCACAATCCGCAGTAGACATCGCAGTCGAGACAGCGTCCTGCTTCGGAGCATGCTTGTCCTTCCTCGAAAGTAAGCACAACTTCCTCGAAGCCCTTGCGCTGATCAACCGCAACCTCTGGCGGTTGGGTTCGCCATTGTCGCCGGCTCTTGCGGCGCAGCAGTTCCTCTAAGTCGATATCGAACTCATCAAGCCCGGCAGTCCTGAATTGACGTCCCAGTATGTGGTCGGCAATAGCTTTGCCGGCCGCGGCCGCTTTGACGATGGACGCCGGCCCATCATTCGCGACGTCGCCGCCCGCGTACACGCCTGGCACAGATGTTTCGAACGTAACCGGATCCGTGACGATGTAGCCTTTCTCGTTGCGAGCAATCGGCTCGTCACCCAGGAAATCGAGAATCGCATTCTGGCTGATCGCGAAGATCAGCGTGTCGAGAGAGATCTCGAAGTCGGAGGCTGCGATCTCATGCGGCACCTTGCGACCCGACGCGTCGCGATCACCGCGGTATTCCATACGCCGACATACGAGTGCACGCAGTTCACCATTGTCGACGCGCAACGACTGCGGGCTGGCAAGCTCAATAACCCGGATCCCCTCCTCGAGCAAATGCTTGACCTCCTCGCGATCGGCCGGCATCTGGTCGATAGTGCGCCGGTAAACCAGGGTGACATCACCTTTCGAGAGCCGCTTCGCGACGCGCGCACAATCCATTGCGGTATCACCCGCGCCAATGACGCCAATCTGCTCGCCGATGTCAGCGGTTTGCCCGTTCCTTGCCTGCCTCAGAAATGCCAGCGCATCAATGACCCCCGCACTGTCCTCGTTGTCGAGGCCCAGCATCTTGCTCCGCTGCGCGCCAACCAGGACAAGAACCTTGTCGAAGCCTTCGTTCCTCAGGTCGGTCAGTGTGAAGTCCCTGCCCGCGGCCTTGCCGTAGTGAAACAGGACGCCGAGCGCTTCAAGCGGCTGCAGGTCTTTCTCGAAAACGCGCCATGGAAGCCGGTATTCGGGAACGGCGCCGCCGACCATACCGCCGGCGCGTTCATGCTGTTCGAACACTTCCACGTGGCAGCCCGCAGCCGCGAGCTCTTTGGCGGCCGCCATCCCGCCGGGGCCGGCCCCGATGATAGCGACCTTGATTCCAGCGGCGTCCATTCGACTCTGCGGCGACGGTGCGGGCAGGTCAGCAATGAAGCGCTTCACGTCGCGAATCGCAACGGGTTCGTCGAGGTGGTTGCGCACACAGGTCTGTTCACAGAGATGATCGCAAACCCGGCCCAGTACGCACGGCAGTGGATTGTCCCTGCGCACGACAGCAACCGCCTCGTCATTGTTGCCGTGTCGGACGGCGCGCATGTACTGCGGCACCTTCTGGCTTATCGGACACTCGTCAATGCAGGGCGCTTCGACGCAGTCGAAATACGCAAGCTGCCGTGGTGTCTTCGTATGCGCCGTATTGAACGTCGACTTCCTGTACGCCGGCTCCTGCACCACACGACCAGCGTAATCCCGAAGCGTCGGCGTCGACGCCTTGCAAAACTCGGCGAGCGATCCTGCTCCGGCAACTTCAATCGCATCGTCCAGGCATTCAACGTATTGCAGCAACCGCAGGTAGCCGCCGGTTTTCAGCAGGTCCGAGCAGGACGTCACCGTCTGCATGCCGCCAGCCAACAGATCCGGCGCATTGAAGCAGTTGGCGCCGGCAGAGAACGACATCGGCAGGTCGCCATCAAACTCGTCGTTGAGCTTGCTCGCCAGGTTGACTGTTATCGCATGCAGCGGCCGGCCAGAGAGGTACATGGTCTTCTCGGCCGGATCGAAAACCGTTCGCACGTTCTCGACCTCGAGGGTGTTCGAAAGTTTGACTCCAAAAACGAGCCCGCTTGAATCCGCGACTGCGCGCAGATTCGTGAGCATCGGCACGGCGTTCTCGTACTTCAGGTCGTGTTCGAACGCTGCGTCAGGCACAACAACATCCACGTAACCAAGATCCTCGTTGAGGATGCGACGCAGCCTGTCGGCACCAAGCAGTGTCGGATTGCACTTGACGAGCGTGTGCAGCCCGCGCTCTTTCATGAGGTATGCCGAAATACTCTCTATTTCCTCCGGCGGGCAGCCGTGCATCGTCGAGAGCGTGACGTTGTTCGACATTCGGTGAGGAATATCCAGACTGTGGGCGTCGGCATAGTAGGGTTGGAGCAGTTCGAGAAGCCTGTCCACATGCGTCCCGACGTTCTCCGCTTCGTCGAGGAACCACTGCATGTTGGGCTGTCGGATTCCCGCAAGGTCGTAGCCGACGCTGAGGTTGAACACGACATCGGGCGATTGACCCGGAAAGCCGAGTCTCCGGTGCAGCGCATGGATCAGGACCCAGGCACGAACGTACTCCTCAAGCGACTCGTGAACCTTGAGTTCCTGTGACCACTCGACGTTGTAGCCCTCATCTTCCATATCGATGCAGGGTTTCGGAACATCGAGTTCGTCGAGCGTCTGCACGGTCTTCAGTTCGATGTACCGAGCCCCGCAGAGCCACGCCGCAACGATGTTCTGTGCCATCTGAGTATGGGGCCCCGCGGCTGGCCCGAAGGGGGTGCCGATTTGCTGGTCAAATACCGTCGTCGCGAAGCGCCCTTCTTCGCGGGGCTGGAAGAAAAGGCGGCGCGGAATCCCAAAGATGGAATCGCGGGTATCGAGTTCCTGAAATACCCACGCGAATAGCTGCTCCGCGGCTATTGGCCGGAATAGCGCAGACATAGACTCCGCCTTCAAATGATTGATTTTATTGAACACTCCCGCGCTTCAAGGAGCCATACGCACTTGCCGTAGCCGTATTGCGCGGGACCGCCTTATGCTCTAATACGGTCAGTGTTATGCGCGACCCCAACTCCCTCTTCGCTGTTGTTCTGGCGGCCGGTACTGCCAGTCGGTTCGGGCGGCAAAAGCTGCTTGTGCCCTTTCGCGGCGAGCCGATGGTTTGTAAGGCGCTACGCGCCGCACAGCACGTCGCGCAAAGCCGCACCATTGTCGTGACCGGATATGAACACCGTGCAGTTGAGTCCGCGGCGGCAGGGCTCTTTGATATTGCTGTTCACAACGCCTCGTTTGCCAACGGCCTGGGAAGCAGCATAGCGGCAGGCGTGCGCGGCTGTCCGGCCTGCGCGGAGGGCGTTTTGCTGCTACTGGCCGATCAGCCGCTCATTGATGGCCCGTATTTGCGGAAGCTGGTAGATGGCTGGTGTTCGAGCTCGGCGGATATTGTCATGTCAGAGTACGGCGATACACTGGGACCCCCAGCCATATTTTCGAAATCGACGTTTGACTCCCTCGTGACGCTGTCCGCCGACGAAGGCGCACGACAGATTGTGAACTCCGGTTTGTATAGCGTAACGACACTGGGCGAACGCATAGAAAACCCGGACTTTGATACGCCCGAGGACCTGGTATGACGAGCACAGAAACGGTCGCCGCGACCCGGAATGCAATGCCATTTGACAGTTCCGTAATTGCGCCGGTGCGTTCGCTCCTTGCTGCGCCTGAGAACAATGTGCTGGCCATCATCTCCCGAATCGAGGGCCCCTCCTATCGGCCGCTCGGCGCAATGATGGCGGTCTCGAGTGAGAGAGATTGGGTTGGCTCTCTGTCCTCCGGTTGTATTGAGGCTGACATAGCGCTACATGCTTGCGCAGCTCGCGACGCAGGCGCGCCAAGCAGAGTCCTGTATGGAAACGGCTCGCCTTTCGTCGATATCCAGCTGCCATGTGGCGGGGGTCTCGAGATCTTGTTATTGCCGAAGCCTGACCTGGTGGTGCTGCAGGATGTACTGCAAATGCACGATGGTCGGCAGCCGTGCACGTTGGACGTCGACGTGGAGAATGGTCTGCTTTCACTCGGCGACGCCAGACGTACTGTGCGCACGGACAATCTGCTGCACATCAGAATTGAACCGGAAGTGTTGTTCCAGGTGTTCGGCAAGGGTCCGGAGGCAAGTACTTTTGCCTCGCTTGTCCAGGCCGCAGGGTTTCCCAACCTGTTGCTCACGTCCGACCGGGAGACTCTTGATGCGGCCAGAGCAGCGGGCTGTCAGACTCGGCACCTCAAGTCTTCGCACTTTCCCGCGGATCTTGCGACTGACGCCCGAACTGCGGTGACACTGTTTTTCCATGACCATCATCTGGAAGCGCCGATTCTCGCACGGGTCCTTGAAACGCCGGCACTTTATGTCGGCGCACAGGGTAGTCGCAAAGCGGCCGAGCAGCGTCTGGCCGAGCTCGAAGCATTGGGCTGCAGTCGGGAGACGCTTAATCGCCTGCGCGGGCCGATTGGCCTGGTTCCGTCTGCACGAGATCCGCGAACGCTTTCCGTATCAGTGCTGGCCGAAATCCTTGCGATAGCAATGCGCCATCCATCCTGAAAAGTCTCAAGGTGCTCGAAGCGTACGTCAATTGCGCTGGTCGACACCTGGCACGCCTACCAATGTCAACATGCTCATCTTGGTTGCAGTTTTAGGGCAATACGAACACGTCGTCGTAGTGGCGGAGCTTGGCGAACTGTAGCATCAGGCTTACAGATCTTATGACTCTGGCGGGGGCGGTTCAGAATGTTGAAAACAACATTCGACTGTGAATCCTGAGAACTTGAATAATCCCTTATGCTGTTCTCTTTGCCTCTTGCAGTTGCCGCCCTCGCCACTTTCATTCTGCAGGCCTTTGGATGATGGCGCGGGTTGAGACTGCTATAGCCACCAAACAAGTTATTCCGCCCAATACAGCGCCAGGATTCCAATCGTGTTACTCGAACCGTGCGCTATCGCCGCTGGCCAGATACTGCCGCGCGCAGCCAGCGTCAGGCCGCCGAATACTAGCCCGTTCACGGCGGCTCCGACGATCCCTGCGGGACCCTGATAGGCATGGACCAATCCGAACAGAACGGCCTGTGCAACCAGCGCGATTCCGAAACTGGATCGACTGTTACCGAGTGCAAAGGCTATCCCTCGAAGAAGGAGGATTCGAAACACTAACTCCTCGCCGAAAGCGGCTACTGTCCAGTTAAGCGCCATCAGCCTGAGGAACTCGGTAAGTGACCCGGCAACGCCTGAGAAACGCTCCAGTTCCCGCGACTCCCCAAAAACCCATTCCAGGAGCGGGTCAAGCACGAACCCAAGTAACTGGATAAGCCCAACACCCATGGCGGCGAGCGTAAGGTACCTTACGGGCTTGAAACTCGATTCGAAACCGAAGCGCCGCACCGGGATTCCAGCCCTCATGAAAGCCACGGCCGCAAACACCGTTACGCCGACATAGACCATCGACGTGTAGGCGGAGAATTGCGGAGGGTTTTCAGAGTGCAGATTAATTAGCCGCAATACGCCGGCAAGCGCCAAACCCGCCACGAACAAACAAACGACTCCAGCGGCGGTCCAATCAACCCTTATTGTCGGCGCTTGTCGATTCTGAGAAGGCGTCATGGCAAATACCGCTCCGCTTCAGTGCAACGCTTTGGAACATCTCGGTACATGCCAGTGAATGCGCGTACGGAAATCGGCTTCAGGATGCCGCCGATTGCGAGGCTCATAATTCTCTCAGGATTGCGCCAGCGAATCCGTACGTGTTGAATATCACATGAGAAATGACGGCCGGCCAAACGTTCCTGGTAGCGTAAGTAACCACCCCCCACATCAACGTGAATATGAAGAACTGGGGCCAGAACCATGGCGATGATAGATGGAAGACCACAAAGAGAAGCGAATTAGCGATCGGAGCCATCCAGCCAAGGCGATCCATTCTCGGCAGCAGGAAGCCACGGAAGTAGAGTGTCTGCATGGCGGACGCCGTGCCGAATGCCAGCAGTGACGTCACGTACAGCCCAATTTTTTGGGCCAACGGTATGGCCTCTGGCAACGGATAACCACTGTTCGGTCGTCGCAAAAACTCCGGCGGCCAGAAATCAAGATGAGCCCTTATCCACGCGGATAATTCAGACAGTGCCTGCCACCGAAAATGGTCTCTAAAATAGATCGACCAGACTGTCGAAACAATGAGTGCGGCTATCAATACCGCTGCCCCTCTGCGGGCCTGATACGGAATCGCATTGCGCAGCGATAGCGGCCCCTCAATCCTGGTCACAATGATGATAATGGAAGCCAGAATCAAAGCTTCCGCAAACAAGTAGGACGACGAGGCCGCCACGCCTCCCAGAGACTCGAGATTTCGGCTAAGGCCTTTGACTATCAACACGGCCATTGCCGGCACAAAAGTCAGGAGCAGAAGATGGCCGAGCGGATACTGCTTCGCGTCTGCGGTATCGATGCTGCTCATCAAGGCCTCGTGATCACGTGTTCCAGGCTCTTCACAACAAGCTTGACGCAGTCTATTTAGGCTCTATCACTTTCGTCTTGTCGCCTTGATGCGATAAACCTCGCTCCAGGGAGGTATTCCCGCCGTCGGTGCAAGACTCCAGCTTCCAGTCCCCAGCGTACTGGCCAAACTGGGCAAGCGGCCCTTTCATGCACGCCGCACGATTCTCGAACGGCAAAGCGGACGCGTGCGCCGATGCGCTCAAGGCGAACATCAATACGCTCGCAGCAAGCAGCATGTGCTTCATATCTTTGATTCCTTCATAGCGCATGTTCCGAGAACACACTTTCAATAAAAAGACGCAACGTCGTCGCTCTTGGCTTGGTGATTCCCTGGGTAGGGCTGATAAGGAGCAGTGAGCGTGCGGCCGGAGTATGCTCGGCCAACAACGGAATCAAGCGGCCTTCGGTGACGTGTCTCTCGCAGAGATACTTAGGCAGGCGACACAGCCCAAGACCGGCAAGCGTGGCCGCTCTTGCTTCGAGCATGCCTGAAACCTCGACCCAACTCTTCAACAGTACGCCGCAACTGTCGAGGTCGCGATCGAACTTCCATGTCCGGTTCTTCTTTCGCGCATCGTCCACAATGCACGTGTGATTCCGGATTTCCTGCGGCGATTCGACCGTTCCCCGTTTCGACAGGTACTCCGGGCTTGCGTAGACACTTTGTTCGACCCCGACGAGCTTCCTTACCAGCGCATCCGCACTCGATGGGGCATCCCACCCGATCATCAGATCGACACTCATGAAAGCATCTTTCGTCCAACAAGACATCGGGTAGGACTGGACAGTGATCTTCGGATTCTCGGCTTCGAACTGAGCGAGTTTTGACCCTAAGTAGCAGTCGATAATGTCCGGCGGGGCCCCAACCACGATAGGCTCTGCTCCGACAACAGCGTTTCCGCTTGTTGCTGCCGTCTGTGCATCCCTTGCGATTCTTAACAACTCCTCACATCGCTCGAAACAGAGCTTCCCGGCCTCCGTAACGTTCAGGTTTTTGGGGGATCTGATTAGAAGCTGCACACCAAGGTCTCGCTCCAGATCGCTGAGCCGCCGACTTACGGTCGTTCGCTCAATGCCCAGATCCGCAGCGCATCTTGAAATGCCGCCGGTTTGCACAATTCTCGCGAACAGCGCCAAGTTGGCTACCTGATTGAGTTCTTGCTGCATGTTGCGCCATCCCTGATCGGCGATACGTCACCATACTCTAGCGTTGCAAATATGCAGGGGAAATTCCTTTCGTGCATTTTCCCCACCGCTGCAGATCTTTGCGTGCGTTTTCCTCCGCCCCAGTGTGCATAACGTGCATCCCAACCGGTTCGGTAGTCTTCGTCGGGCCGCATCCTGTCACTCAAAGCTATCGGCGCATTGAACTCTCATAACCACCGGAACCGCACTTCGACGCCCTCGAAAATGCGCGCATGAGCAGAGCGGACTCGGGAGTAACGACAGCAGCATGTTCGTCCTGATAAATGTGGCGCTAATGCGCCAGACAGAAATTTCGGATCGTAGAAATGTTCAGGGACAGCCAATTGTTCGGGGTCGTCGAACGCGGTGCTCTTGCATTGCCGGAACAACTCAGCGACCGCCTATGAGGTGAATGTCATGGCGAATGGTCTTGTGAAAATGACTTACCGCGCACGCGTTAGCGCGCCTTGATGCGAAGGAAAGAATGCGAAACTCGTCGTGCGTTTTGTGGTCAAAACTGTGGTTGGCGTTCGCCAGTGTATCTGCAGTGCAGTTTCTAAAAGGACCAAGTAGGCCACATGAGTAACAACCTTGACTCTTACGACGTGTCGATTATCACGGCATTGGCCGAGGACTCTGCGCTTACTTTCAAAGAACTGGCTTTACAGGTCCATTTGTCTCGTACATCTGTTGCCCGACGTGTCGATGTGCTGCGCGACCAGGGTTTCCTGGGCGCGCCGCAATCCGATGTCAACTTTGAGAAACTGGGGTTCTCCGTTCGCGCGATTATTCACATCGTTGCACCAACCGTCGGGTCCTTTGAGCTCCGCGACAGGATCCTGGGCAGGCCGGAAGTGCTTTCCGTTTCCGTTGCTGCAGGCAAAGCCATAATGATCGCAGAAGCGATATTCCGGAATACGAACCACCTTCACCGGTTCTTGTCCTGCTTGCGGGGCGTTTCCGACAGTGAAACTCATGTGGTGATGAAGAAACACGTATCCACGATGAAGGTACGAGACCGAATCGCCCTGGTAGACAAATTTCTCGCCACCGCTGACGACCGGTTCGACTGATTACAGGTGTCGTAGAGAAGCGTCTTAGGTCAGATTCTGATCAGTTGCTGTTGCATCACGCCAGCGCAAAGAAAGGTAGCGAGCTCGCGCCCGCTACCTGGTCTAATGCAGCTTGTGAAGGCCTTTGTCAGAACGTGTACCTGAAGCCAAACGTGTAAACCGCACCCAGCACATCGTATTGACTCGGGAACGTATTGCCGCTGTTCGCAGAGGTGCTTGCCGCCTCATTGCCGACGACAGGCGGATCCTCGCCGAGCAGGTTTTGAATCGACACAGTGACATCGACGTGGTCCGTCACCCGCCAATTACCTGTCAGGTCAATGTAGTTCACGGACCCTACGCTGCGAAATGCAGGAAAGGCAGCCGCTGACTCGGAGGGCTCGATATCCACAGACCCGATGTGACGCCACAGATACGACACGGTGAAGTCTTCCTTGAAGTTCCAGGAAGTCCGCTGTATCCAACGCGACTTGGGCAGAGGTCCACCACAGGAAGTTCCGTAGAAACCAAGGCAGTCCAGGACTGGTGTCGTAGCCGAGCTTTGGGATTCCTGCGTCAGGTATTGATTGTAGTTCGCCGACACATCGAGGTCGCCCCATTCACCAAGATCCACGGCAAATGCTGCACCTACCTCGACGCCTTCCGCGTGCAAATTGACGAGATTGGTTGTGAAACGTTCTACGCCAGAACCCGGCAGCGTCAGTCCGCCACCGATTCGAACGATCTTGTCGCATTCGCTCTGGAGACCGGCCAGGTAACAGCCGTCAAGTACCTCCTGAGGATTGAAGATGCCGATGACATCGTCAATGTCGATGTCGTAATAGTCGACGGAAAGGACAAGCCCCTCAACTGGACCTAGCTCGAAGTCGGGAGTAAAAACAAAACCCGCCGTGAGCGTGTCCGCTGTCTCCGGTTTAGGCAAATTGGCCAGGTCAGTACCCTCGAACGTATTGATCTGCCCCGAGACGATGTCCTCAACTGCACCAACCTGCGCGGCCGTCATTCCTGTTGCTATACAGCGGGCAGACAGTGTCGCGTCGATGTTGGGGTTTGCAACCGAGCATGGGTCAAGAGTCGCATTTCGAAGTGCGGTAACGGTTGGCGCCGAAAGCTCGCCAACATTGGGGGCACGAACGGCCTGCTGCACCATTGCTCGGAAGCGCAGCGACTCGATCGGCCTCCAGCTGATGCCAGCTTTCCAGGTTTCGTTAGATCCGCTCGGATCGTAGTCGGACGTGCGAAAACCCAGCTCAAGACTCAGTTCTTCGAAGCCCGTCTTTCCCGAGACCAACGGGATAATTGACTCGAAGAAGGCCTCGGAGACGTCGAAACCGCCGGAGATTGGCAGCCTGTTTCCTCCAGCCCCGCCCAGACAGCTGCTCGGCGCAAGCTTCCAACATTCGTCAGGGTTCGAAGAACCTATCTCCTCGCGGTACTCGGCGCCGATACTCACCGCGATCGGCGAATCAGCCCAGGGGACCTGCAAAGCGTCAATTGGGCCGCTAACCGAACCGGAGTAGATGGTCTGTTCATAGCTCCGCTGCTCTATCGCAACCGCACTGGAGTAGGCAGCCATTTCTGGCGTGATTGAACCAAACCCGCCGAACAGGTTGATCGGCACACACGACGATCCTCCGGTTCGGCAGGTGACACCGTCAACCGAATTTATCGCATTCGCAATGTTCGCAATGTTGGTATATCCGGCGCTGGTGTTCGTTCTGTCGGACTCACCACGCTGGAAGGAAATGTCGTAGTTCCAGTCGCCTACTATCGTACCTCTGGTACCTACCACGAATTGAAATGCGTTGGTGTCATAGCCCGTCGAGCGTTCGCCAAACTCGACCGTGCGTCGACGATACGAGATCAACAGATCGTCAGCGACATCAACGATGCCGTTACTGTTGATGTCACGCCAATTGGCGAACAAATTACTTGTCGGATCGTTCGGGTCAGGTGTGCCCGGCACATTAAGTGCCCCGGCGATGCGAGCAGCTTCCGCCTCTGCCAGGAACTGCGAGCGCGCCTGATCCGACATGAGTGGATTGGCGAGCGGGGTAAAGAATGTCGTGCCGAATACTCCCGACGGCGCAACTTGTGTCCGCACATTGAGAGCACTGAAACTAAGCCGCGTATAAACTTCGGCGTGTTCATTGATCTCGAAGTGCCCCAATGCTGTTCCACCGAATCGCTCAAGCGGCGTCTGGTAGTAGTTGAATGGGTTGAAGTTGAACACGCTGCAATTTTCCTGCAGCGTTCCGTCGTCTCGGAATTGGCCGCCCGTACCCGGCACGCCGGCAATCGCAACACGTGTGGGTAGCGTCGTCGTGGAGCCCCCGGACGCTACTGAATTGGGGCCACCACAACCGGCGGGGGGCGACTGCGGCCCTTGACCTGCCAGGAATTCAGCGTAGTTGGCCCCGCTGGCGGTGTCGATGCCGAGGAGACCAAGCGGCCGCTGTCCCAAGAGGACCGCGTCTCGTTCCGTCCAGTTCAGACCCAGGACGACATTGCCGCGGCCGTCCGCGACATTCGAGCCAACCGTAAGCGAAAGCGTCTGATTATCACCGTCGCCTTCCTCAGTTACGCTGTAGTTGCCCTGCAGGTCCACTCCTTCGAAGTCACGCTTCAGAATAAAATTCAGCGCACCGGAGATGGCGTCCGATCCGTACACTGCAGAGGCACCGCCCGTGATGATGTCAATGCGGTCTACCAACGCTGTCGGGATGGTTGACGAGTCCACGACGCCGTTGATGTCGTAAGGCGTAACCCGCTTGCCGTCAATAAGAACCAGGTTGCGCTGCGTGCCAAGACCTCGCAGATCGATCGACGCTGTACCGGCGGAGCCGTTGTTGCGATTCTGTCCGTCTCCGGGCTTTGTTATCGGCAGCAGCCTGAGAATTCTCTCAACTTCCGGCTGTTGCTGTAGCGCAATCTCCTCGTCGCTCACGGAGTAGATGGGGCTCGATGACTCAACACCCGGCACCTTGATTCTCGTTCCGGTTATTATGATCTCCTCAACCGGCTCGCTCTCTTGTGCCACAGTCATGGGCTGATATCCGGCACCCGTCAAGAAGACGCCGACACACAACATCTGCTTGGCGGTAAGCCTTCGTTTTCGCTTCTCGCACATTTTCGTTGTTCCTTTCGGTTGGTTATTGACAGCGTCAGCGCAGACGGCAGCTGGAAAAGTCGCCTGAAGAACTCGTCAACATGCCCTTGCACTAACGAAATGACACCGCAGCGTCATGTGGAGGCGATTAATAGGCGGGGGGATAGCTGTTGTAAATCGCGCACATTATTGCGACAAGACCATTGAGAGCGTCGCAAAAATAGAGGGCCACGAAACTGCTGCTATAAAAAATTTTCTTTTGAAGATTCGCGGGTTGCGAACCTGGCAGTGCACCGTCAGTCGGAAGAGCCGGCATATTTTTGCGACAGCGTTTTTGCACGTCGGCGGGAGCGGTTTTTGTTGTTGCGGCGCAACGCATCTTTGCGCAGAAAGCAGCGCATCAGTGACCGAAGATTGCGCCCCGTAATTGTATGTGCGCAGACGAATGGGATGATTCGGGACGATCACAAGTATCTTGAAGTCGTCCCGCGATACCTGCTTGCGGGCATGCGATATGATTAGTCTGCTTGTCCAGACGTATCAGCCGTTGAGCCTAGCCGAGAGGGATCAGAATGCGTGCCGCAATAGTCGTCGTGATTTTCTTGTTTTCAGTCGTGCCTGTGGAGCATGCCATGGCAAGCGGAAACCAATATCTCGGCCCATGTAAGCAGGCACTCGCGTACATGCAAAAGGAGGACGGGTCTTCTGCCGACATTGACTCTGGGCTGTGTGGAGGCTTCGTGCTTGGAGTCGGCCGTGTCTATCAGGACCTGAAACCTCACCTTCCTGAATTGGCGATTTGCATTCCGCGCGAAGTTATCCCTTTCCAGTTCCTTAAGGTCTTTGTCGGCTACCTGGAGAGCCATCCGGAAGAACTTCATGAGGATGAGCTGATTCTCGCAACCAGAGCATTTCGAGACGCGTGGCCGTGTGAAGAGCAGTAGGTCGGCCTAGACTTCGAACAGGTAGGTAAACTTCAGGATGACCTGTTCGGTAGGCGAGTCGTCAGCGGCGGACAGGTCCGAGCTCTCGCTGTGGTTGTAGACCAGATACACGTAGGATAGCGGTCGGTACTCCCACGACAATCTCGCGTTCCAGTTGTCGAGATCGCCGACGCTGTTTTGCTGATAGAGGACACTCAACTGCAGCCGCGGGCTCGTTCGAACTCCGGAAGTGGCGCCCATCTCGCCGAAGCCGAGTACGTCGTCAATTCGCCATCGAAATAGTCGCCGGGCGCAACTTCGATCATCCCGAAGCTCGGTACTTCGATGGTACGCAGTCCCTACCAGTCGCACACGCGGGCTCTGGAACCCGACCCGGTGCTTAGATAGATTCTGACAAACGATCGCCGCTCAAGGCGATTATCGGTTTACTAAGACACTGAAAATGTTAATTTTTATGGTACTATAGATTGTCTGATTGTTATATCATTATGGTTTTAAACTCTGACTTGCTGGTGGACCACAGATGGCCGCGTTTGCTCCGACTGTTCCCCGTATTGATGAGCCTGTTTTTCTGTTCGTAGCTCACGATCAGGAAGGCAGTGCTGAGGTACGAATACGGCATCTCGACGCGCACCTGGAGCATATGGAGCGCAACTTCGATCGCTATCTTGTGGCGGGACCGCTGCGTGATCCGGGTACAGATTCGATTCAAGGCAGCTATTTTTTGGTCGCAGCGAAGAGTGCGGATGAAGCGCGTGCATTGGTCGGCGCCGATCCTTATTCTCAACGCGGCGTCTATAGCGAAATCCAAATGCACAATGGCGTTCCAGCGGTCGGGCGGTTTCTAGGTGGCGTCATTTGGGAATCCGCTGATGCTGTTAGGCACAAAGCGACTTAGCGGCGAAACCGGTTTGTCTTTTGCCCCAAAAGGAAATCAAATGCATTTGAAACGTAGCTTATTCGCTCTTCTCGTACCCATCATCTTTGGCTCGAGCGCATTCTCACAGGAGCACTTGCCGGAGCCGCAAGCACGGTTATCGGGTACGACGATCGTCACTTCCGATCTCGAGCAAAGTGTGCACTTCTATTCTACGTTACTGGGATTTCGCGAAACGCGTATCCGTCAACTTACGGGTAGCGCCAACCTGGCCGTTTACGGGATTTCGGACGAAGATGCGACGGTACGCTATACGGCATTGTTACCCGCCGAGTGGTCCAAGGACAATGTGTACCTTTCCAGTTTGAATTTTGTAGAGATAGTCGGAGCCGTGTCGTCTGCGCAAGAGCGCGATGCCGATCGCGCACCTATGCAGAGCGAGATCATATTGGCCTACCGGGTCGAGAATATTGAAGAAATCCTGCGCCGGGCGAAAGCGTTGGAAACGCCGATTGTCTCACCGGTATTGCCATCGGAAAGTGGCAAGTCAGTTACCGCGACAATGCTCGATCCCAATGGCATTCGTGTCTATTTGTACGAGTACGTTGAAGATCCGGAATAGATCGAAGAACCTCGTTGGTCCTCGAGGTAGCGAGAATCACAGACTACGTCAAAGCGATCAGCCTTCGTGGTTCTGCACTACAACAATTCGAAACCCGGCAGGCGTTGTAAAGGAAATTACGTCACCAGTGTAACCAACGGTCGACGCCCGGCCGTGAGACTCGAACGTTGTACTTGACAGCGCCAGTCGACGTTCGAGCCCGGAGAGGTCGTCTGTCAAGAACGTCACCTGCAGGATTCCAAGAGCTTTGGGTTTTGCTCGCGAGAACAAATTGGCGCCGCTAACGCCGACATAGGTAATGATCTCTATTCGCCCGAGCGGAACCTCCGCGTGCCCCCATATACTGAACTCGAGCCCGCACCCCGGGGGCAAGCCGATCATGTCTTCTACGGATTCACCCGTTAGTCGTTCTTCGTGCAAGTTTTCCAGTCCGATGACCGATTTGTAAAACTGCTTCTCGATGTCAGCGTCGTCTTCGGGAACTGCTGTGATAAGCGGGCCGATACCACACAAGCCATTGGGCGAGAAACGAAACTGTTCGCCCTGGACTTCAAGGAGCACAACGTTTGTCTGGTCATGCGCTGAGAGATGAATTTCGCGCACACGCATGCCGTTTGAACCGGTAATTTCAGAATACTGCGGGTTGCGAAATTTGTAACCGAGTTTGGTCAGTCGCTCTACCTGGGCCGCCATGTCATCGACGTAGAGATCGAGATTCTTCGGGCACGCATCGAAGTTCTGCGCCGCTTCCCTAACTGGCGGATCAGGATCGTTAAATTCGACCAGGTGAATGCGGCCTGTTTCATAACCTGGAGTTCCTACCAGCGCCTGGCGTCTGATTTCGTTCGCACCAATGTTCCACAGACCGGACATTCCGGAGTCGCTACCGTTGGATTGATCGATCACCTCCAGTCCAAATGAATCAACCCACATCGATAGCGCGATATCCAGGTCCTCGACACCGACAGTCACATTGGAGAAGGCTCTCACGGCGGCGACGTCTACTCGCTGGTCGCGGATTGCAGATACGCAATCAATGCGCGTCGGGACACGTTATCCGCTATCCCGCCAAACGCCATCTTTGTGCCTGGGAATAGTGCGTCGGGATCGGTCAGGAAAGCGTCGAGATTGTCGGTATCCCAGACCAGGTCGGATTCGGCCATGGACTCTGAGTAGATGAAGCCGTCGCGCTTGCCGACGGTCGACCCGAACAAACTGGAAAGATTCGGGCCGACGAGGTGACCTTCTGCCTGCGATGTTCCGTGGCACGCTCGGCATTGCAAAAAGAGCACCTTGCCGCGACGCAAGAGCTGCGGATCTCTTTCAGCTTGCTGGTTCGACGCCATGTGCGTATCGGCGGAATATCTGGCATCGGCAACGGCATTCCCGCCGCAGCCCACGATGAGAAGCAGCAATGCGAATCCTGTGGCCCGCCCAAGCGGATTCGACCATGCGTTGAATTTGGATATTTTCATTCTAGTTCGTCGATAGATTGCTGGAAGTTGTAACCATCGCGATAGCAGTCCGCGAGGGTGTCGCCGGCACTGACACCGAGTCGGCGCGCATCAGGATCCGCGACCGTATAGGCAACCGAGCGGCGTTCGCCGGCCTTCCGAATCGAGAGAAACAGAAAATCGGGGCGGGCATCGTAATAAGGGTACTCTTTGTCTCTCAAGCGCAGAATGTATTTTTCGCCGTCGTCTTTTCGATCGATCGAGGCTTCGCCGCCCTGACTGTGAAGCTTCAGGTTTTCGACCTTTTGTGACGTGCCATCCGCCAACCGGAAACTGACTGCACAGCGAAAGGCGTGGGCGCGCCGGAGTTGGGTCGGGTTGTCCTCGGCCAGTCCGACGTGCAGAGAATCATCGGCGACCAGTCTAGTGGCATCTATGCGCCAATACTTGTCCTGGGACAGCCACATCTTGTGCACCGAGTAGCGCCGCAATTTGCCTTCGCCAAAGACACATGATTTTGGCCGGATCTCTCCTTCAAACTGATCAGCAAAACGATGCCAATACACGTCGCATTCGTCGAGAAAAAAAACGTCGTCAGACTTTAATCCTGCCAGTCGTTCAGGATCAAACTGGGCCCCACGGGCCATCTCCGTATCTTTGAAAAACCCTTGTTGCATGCGTATCCCCATGCTCGGTCCCAGAGATGAGAAGATGACAAAACGCTGCCGGATAACCTCTTGCGGATCGTTATCCCTGTATTCCTCAACATAGAATACGTGCTCACCAAACTGCGGCAGATCGAGCCGTCGATGTGTCGTATGAAGTCTAGGGTGTCGGTCCACTTCCTCGGTATTGGAGCGTCGGTCTGCCTGAAACCACAGCTGCTCCTCGTTGTCGAATTCACCGGCAAACCACTGCGTCAGCAAGACCAGGTCTCTCGCGTTCGGATCGACCGGCATGTCATACGCAGGTTGTTGTGCGCCCGACGTGCTCCCCAGCAAAATCAAGCAGAGAGACAAGGCGGCAAGCGGGTGTTTTCGTGACACGAATGTGCTCCAGATTCGTTTAACTGTTCAGAAGCGCGTCTAACGCAGCGCGCTCGCCGGACTCAAACGCACCTTCCATGCCGCGCTCCATCAGCGCAGTGTGCTCGCCGCAGAAATGTATCCGGCCATGCGACTCGCGCATGTAAGGCGCGTAGTCCGTTACCTGTCCCGGTCGCCAATACACCCAATCGCCGGCGCCGTGCACGTCGCGGTGGCACGATTGCACCACGATCGGCTCGAGCGCACCCGCCGTACTTGGACGAATCCTTGCAAGTTCACGAAGCGTGTAGTCGGCGACCTGTTTGTCGGTCATAAAGTTGAAACGAAACGCTTGATCACCATTGATAAAAGCGATTGCGGACGATGGTGCGCCGTTCTCCCCGCGACCGAGTACTGCGAAACGCTCAAACGGCGTGTCGCTCCAGATGCTGGACGGCAAACCATCGTCCTCCCAGAAGTTTCGTTTGATCAGGAAATGCACCTGTATCGAAATGCCGTAGTCGATCTCGTGCACCGCATTGGCCATTCGATCCGGCAGGAGCGGCGAAAACTTGACGCTCTTCATCACCGGATACGGCATGGAGCAGATCACCTGCTTTGCTCGGTAGCGCGAGCCGTCACCACAGTGAACGTCGACTGCACTCCCGTCGTCGTCAAACGCGACCACGGTCTTGTTGAGCCGCACACCATTGTTAAGGCTATTGGCCATAGCCAGTGGCAGTAGCGAATTGCCGCCTTTGACCTGCAGTGCCCTGGGCTTGTCAGGCTGCGACTCGGCGACACGTCGGTTGAATTCTCCCACGGCGTAGCGGCGACACTCGTGAAGTGCCGATGTCCTGCGCATTGATTCCGTATGCACGACGACATTCATCAGGCGAATAGTCTCCTCGTTGAAACCGAGGTATTTCTTCAGGTACTGATCCTGTGGAATGTCGTACTTCGCGAACTCCGGCTTGATCCAGTCGTCCAGTGGCCGTCCCGACAAGGGATTGTTCCGGTGTGACAGAGTAAATAGCATCCGATTTGGGAGGATTTGTCGATCATCCCCTTGCATCGGATTCAACTCGTGATCGGGCCACTCTTCGGCCAATATTGATTGCCCACGGATGTGGTAATAGCGTCCTGAAGCAGCAGCCAATGGAGTCGGTTCCACCAACTCGACGTTGAGATCATTCGCCGCGCGTATCATGCGCGCATAGTTGGCCCCCATTAGTTCACCGGCGGCTTCCGGCTTGCCGGGCACATCCATCAGCGTATACACGCGACCGCCAATCCGATTTCGACCTTCAAGCGTGAGCACGTTCAAACCTTGCTCCTCCAGAATCATCGCTGCGTGTAAACCTGATAATCCCGCTCCCACCACGACTACGTCGTAGCTGTCGGTCGCGCGGACCACCGACGGCAAAAGCGCGCAGGTCGCGGCGCCCAGACCACCACTGAGAAAGCGGCGTCGGTCAATTGTCGTGGAATTCTTCATGGCAGATTCACTCGAGGGACAATTACGAATTGGCCCGATAGCTGACATTTGCATTGCGCCGCTATCGTGCATCGACTGGATGGTACGTCATGTATCTGTGAGAAGTATATACATATGCGCAAAATAGGAACTAAATATAACTTGCGATAATTTCTACATATGTGTAGAAATGTGCTCGAGAGCCTCGGCTCTGTTCCGAATTCACCCCCAAGGGAGCCAACAGATGAGCGGCAAGGTTGTTAAATCGGTTGGGCGCGTCTTCTCGATTATCGAGTTATACGACCAAGAGCGAAGAGCAATGTCGGCAAGCGAAGTATCGAGAGCACTCGAAACCCCGCACTCATCGACAGTCGCTATCTTGAAGAGCATGCAGGAGCTTGGATACCTGACTGCGGACCCCGGCCATCGGACCTATTTACCCTCCATCAAGCTCACGCAAGTCGTCGAGTGGATCGCGACAGATCTGCACGAGGAGACCGCAATACTCGCCGTAATGGAAGACCTTCACAATGAAGTCGATGAGACCATCAATCTGAGTCGCCAGACAGGTGACTTTGTGAAGATCGTTCACGGGCTAGAAAGCACGAAACTGCTGGGGATCCGAGTCCGAAAGGGGGTGGTAATGCCACTCACTGCGTCGCACACAGGGATGGTTGCATTGGCGACATACCCGAATGAAGAAGTAAAGCAGATCGTTCGAGATCAACAGAAGCGCAATTACCCGGAAGCACGATCGGTTTCGGTTGAAGAGGCGCTGTCCGAAGTGCGAGAGATTCGAAACCAGCAACTGTCGCCTGGCTACGACGTCTTCATTGACGGCATCGGAATCATCGCTTTTCCGCTAGCGTCGCAAACCGGTGCAAGACCGTTTGTCGTCGCGATCGCGGGCCCGACAGAGCGTATTCGTGCGAACGAAGACGAAATCGTCCGCGCGGCAAGGCGAGCAATTAACAAACACGGCGCACGACTCGCCTACCCTGCCTAGCGTAAAGCCGATGCACTAGTGTTACACATATGTGTTGTGTTATTGCGAAATAGGACGGCAACTTTACTCGCGCTCGTCGTATATCCAGACTGAACTCCGCAAAACCTGGTTTGGTGAATTGGAGGCAGCATCGTGGACTCAGATCGGCGTTCCTTTATCCTCGGCGGCAGCGCGATGCTCTTCGCCGCCGGCTGCAATCAGCAGCCTCCCCAGGCAGACGCAACCCGTGAGAATCCGTACGACTGGGCGAAACCACTCGACAACCTCGACGCATTCGTCAAAGTCATTGGCGATACAGCCGGTCACCCGGCTTGGCTCTCGGCTCAAGGCAGAATTTACGCAATGCGTCCGAACGAAATGCCCGTTCCGATACTCGCCATTGAAGGGCTGAGGCATGTCCAGTTCAAGGCGATCGAATCAGGCTATCGTTGGAGTCTCCGAGACTGGGCCTTTTACAGGGACATCAACACCGGCGAAGTTCTAGACCAGTTTTCAAACCCGTTCACCGGCGCGATCAACGAGACACGGCACATACTTACCGGCTACTACTCCTGGACGTTAGGCCCTAACGGTCAAGACGTTCCGGGGTTCGGAGGTAAAGCCTGGTGGATAGACCGACCGTTCATCTTGCCTTGGACTCAAGACCGCGACTATGTGACGGTCCCGATGGAACTTCTGGTGCAATACGAATCTGGCGCCAGCGGTGGCGAGTGGATGCACCTTACGGCTAAGACCGGCGATCTTTTCAATCCTGATTTGACCAGTGCGCCAATGACGCATGCGTGGACCGGCGATTCGGCCTGGGTTAGATGGATGGAGATGGGCGACACGCCAGGGCGCACCTTGTGGCAATCGACGGGGCAGAAACACCGGTCCATTGAAACTCTCAGGCCTGAACTTCGCTCAGCCATTGACCGGTATTTTCCGGGCTCGATCGAGGATCCGGCGGGATATGAAAGAACCTCGTACACGGTGTCTCCCGCAAACTGAGAAACATCAATTCCTGTGCATCACAGCGAGATCTAGCGTCACGGCAGGTGATTCAACAAGTCGCACATCTATACGACTGAACTACATATATGCGCAACCTTTTGGCTTCTGCCTGAGTTAGCAAGCTTACACATATGTAGACCGAGCTGGACGACCTGCCAACAACATCATTCGGTCTCGGACGTTAGATTCGACGGAAATCTTTACTTGTCACTGCCAGAACGGCGCTCCAATGCCGACGCCAGCACTTGACCAACGGTCATGGCTCGAGACCGCGACACCTCGGATTGACGATTTAGCGGTTCAGATCGTTCTTCCACATATGAACAATATTCTACTGATATATGGAAAAAATTGCGTTATCTCTGATTTTCAGAATACTGTCGTGATTCGAAGAAAGGATGGGGGAAGTCTCCAGTGACTCTAAACAAGAAGCTACTCAATTCTGCTACGACGCTGGCCGTCTCATTCGCGTTGTTTGCTCCTTTATCGCCAGTGTCAGCCCAGGAGGGTGTGGCTGAGCTTGACGAAATCACAGTGACCGCACGAAAACGCGAAGAAACGATAACGGATGTGCCGATCGCGATTACGGCCATTTCGGGCGAAGAGATCCAGAATGCGGGTTTTGAGAATATTCTCGACATCGCCAAGGCGACGCCGGGTTTCGTGTTTGAGTCTTACAATTCTTTGCCGGGACGCTATGAGAGCGTTCCCTTTATCCGGGGTGTCGTCTTCGACAACAACGATCCGACTCGGCAAACGGTGTCGGTATTCGTTGATGGGATCTACGTCTCGGGGGGCACGCAAGGTATCGGCGTCGAAGACGTGCAACGCATCGAAGTCATCAAGGGTCCGCAGTCGGCCCTCTTTGGCCGCGCAACATTCGCTGGAGCTGTCAACTACGTGACACTCGACCCCAGCGATGAGTTTCAAGGTGAAGTCTCTGCCCTGGTGGCAACACGCGGCGAGTACGAGGTCACGGCTGCAATGGAAGGCCCAATTGCGAGCAGCGATGTCTTCTCGGGCAGGCTAAGTGCGCGCTACAGCGTTAACGACGGACACTACCCCAATGACCTGCAACCTTCCCAACAACTCGGCGAAGAAAACACATGGTCCATTGGCGGCACCTTGTTGATCGAGCCCAGCGACGCGTTCCGTCTCAAGCTGCGTGGCTTCTATTCGAAGATTGACGACAACCACCCTGCGGTCGCGCTGTACGATTCGACCCTCAACTCGGGACCATTCGGTGGCGTAGAGACCATTTTTGTTGGTGTGCTGCCGGAACGTAACAATGTCGCTTTGAACGTCACGGACGCTGATTTCCAAACCTTCATAGAGCGAGCTCGAGCGCAAGGAGTCACCTTCATTGGCGGAGAGCCCGACGAGTTTGGTCTGGAGCGCGACAGTCTTCGACTTAGCCTGGATGCCAATTACGCGTTCTCAGACTACTTCAGTGTCTCCGCCATAATCGGCGTCAACTCCGACGAAGGGACCATCCTGCAAGATGCGGACTTTTCGCCAGACAATGAGTTCACGATCTACGCGGGTCGCGACTTCGAGGATTTGACTGCGGAGTTTCGATTCGCGGGTTCCGCAATTGACGATCGTCTCGATTGGGCCATCGGCTACAGCTATTACGATCTGGAATACAACACCAATGGCGCTTTTGGCGTGCCGGTGTTCGACCAAGCCAGCAGTTTTGGCAATCTCGGGCAGATCACGCTGAATGAGATCACGACCTCTGCAGTCTACGGGCAGTTGAACTTTGCGTTTAATGATCGCTTCAAGGCCAGCCTTGAAGTCCGTTCTCAAGACGATGAGATTGATGAAAAAGTGCGTGGTGATGCCAGCACGTCCGTCGCGGGCGCACCTAGCGAGTTTTCGAGCACGCTCCCCCGCCTGACGCTTGATTTCAAACCAACCTCAGATTCGCTGCTGTATGTAAGTTACTCCGAGGGCAACTTGCCGGGCGGATTTAACGGAACTTTCTTGGGTTTGAGTCCGGCACAGCAGGCAGAGGCACAGCAGGAATTCCCGGGGCTAGGTGGCACATATGACGAGGAGAAACTCGAGAATTTCGAGATCGGTTGGAAGCAGACGTTTGCGAAAGGCAGCATAGGATTGGCGATCTACAATATGGATCGAACTGATCAGGTTACAACCGCGGTTGCGCGCACGACCAATCCCGATTTCGGCATGCCGAATGAGCCCGAATTTGTCACGACGACAGTACGTGTCAATACCGCGGCATCAGAAATTGACGGTATCGAATTCGAAGGTACGTGGTTCCCGTCTGAGAACCTGTCAATGCGCGCCACGGTTGCGTACACGGATGCAAAGATCTCGGGATTCCCGGCCGGCGGTGATTCAGGTGACTATGAGGATGTCTTCGGCACGGATGAGGGATTCATTGGTAATACAGCGGAACGCTATCCGCCGTGGCAGATGACGTTCTCAAGTACTTATGAAATGCCCATGAACTTGTGGAATCAAGACGGTGACTTCTATGTCCGCGGAGATATCTTCTATGCGGACAAGTATTTCCTATCGACACCGAATTTAGGTGAGGCGCCTGCCGCCACCGAGGTCAACGTTCGGGCTGGATTTCGCAATGACGCCTATACCTTCGAGGCGTTCATCACCAATCTCTTTGAGGAGACCGCACCAATCACAGCCAACAACGGACCTGATTTGAGTGCCGCGACGTCGTTGTTCACGTTCGGCGTTGAAGCGACCAACGTTGGCCTGCGAGACAAACGCCAGTTCGGCATTCGCTTGTCGCGCCGATTCTAGTACGTCGCATTGCCTTGGTCTCTGGCTGATGGGACCCGCGGATGTGTCGGCCGAGTTTCGTGTTCCCCCTGAAACTGGACTGCCTTGCTCGGCTGACACTTTCCGCGACTTCCTCGACGGGGGATCATCGACTCGCTATTCATCTAGCCCGAATGCCCACGCAAAGGGTGCCGGGTCGTAGTACTCGCGAAACAGTTTGATCTTTCCGTCGACCACATGGAACAGGCCGCCATAGGTTTGTCGGTATTGGCGACCGGTCGGAATGATCTCAACGTCGCCTTTGAATTCGACAAAGACCGTCTCCGGGTCCTGCATCGGGTAAAAAATGAGCTGGGACGTAAAGTCAGCCTCTCCGGCATTTTCAGGCCAGCCTGAGTAGAGTTTTATCAGCTCATCCTTGCCGACGACGCGCTTGGGGTGGCCTTGCGGAGAATACGGCATGTCCTGCACCGCATCGTCAGCCCAAACCGACGCGAACGTTTCCATGTCCTTCTCTTCCAGTGAGGTCAGGAAGATTCGAACTGCTTCCGCTGTTTGTTGACGCGTAATGTACGAAGGCGGAATTGCTGCGGCGTTCTCGGTGGCAGGGCCAAACACATCGCGCGTGCCCTGCTCGTCTCGCAGGTTGAACGTTGCCGCGGTGATGTGCCAGCCGTCTCCGGCATCGACAAGCTCATATCGGTAGTCGCCGGAGACCTGCCAATGCAACTCGGCAACGTAGTGGTCTGCAATGACATCGGCTGTTGCCACGGCGCGGTCTCCGATCACGCTTACCTCGATATTCGAAATGTCGTGCCGGGTTCGATCGAAGCCGGGCAAGACCCCGGCCCACTCGGTCATGAGTGCCTGGGGGCTCTTGAGTTCCGGTTCGCCGCCGGATAGTGACGAGTAGTCAATCTGAATTTCATCGGCGTAGAGCTGTTCCAAAGCCTCAAAGTTCCCGCTGTCCGCCAGCACGGCAACGCTCTCGACGACAGTCTTGATTGCCGCAACGTCGGGAGAATCGGTGTCGGCCAGAACAGGGTTAGCGGATAGCAGCGTCATGATAAGTAGTCCTGTGATTGCGTTTCTCATGGTTACCTTCCCGACTACAGCGTCTGCTCAAGGTGCTTGGCAACGGCGTCCGCCGAATTCTTGACCACGTCCGGGCGATCGTAGAAGTCAAACTGGGTCACTTCGGGCAGCCAAATCGCCTTGGCATTTTCGCCCATGCGGTTGGCGTACTCCTTCGCGCCTTGCGGAATCGCGGCGGCCTCGGAATGCACGAGCAAGGTTGGCTTTTCCAATCTGTCCGCCGTTTGAATGGCATCGTAAGTCAGCCAGCCTTCCCATGAGGCGACATTGAACTTGTTGTCGAATTCGGGAATCAGGCCTCGATCAGTTTCCGTGTAGTACGGTGCCTGGTACATCACTGCGTTCTCGTTGGTCAGGCTTGCCGCCTCGAGTATGACCGGCTCATCCGCCTGCACAGCGTCTCGGCCGATTGCGATCAATCCGGAGACGCCGTCTGCGCCGCCGTACGCGGCGTCGACAATTTCTGCATCGTGCAGCCACGGCGCAACCAGAGTAAGACTCTTGATGTTGGCGTTCTGCAGCGCAGCGTCGCTCATGTAGCCGGCCGATGCGCAAATGCCGAGTCCGGCAATTCGATTCGAATCGACCTCCGGGCGGGTGGCAAGGAAATTGACCGCGGCATTGATATCCTCGGTCTTACGAGCCGGGTCTTCCAGGAACCGGATGTCGTCAGGCGATTTTCCCCAGCCGCGGAAATCGAATGCCAGCGCAGCATAGCCTCGATCCGCGAGCTCGGCGGCATAGGTGCCTGCCATCTGTTCTTTGACTGTCATCCAGGCGCCGGTCACTACGACGCCCGGCAACTGGTCGCCGTCCCGATAGGTCTCGGGCAGGTACAGATCGCCGGCAAGTATTTGTCCGGCACTCTCAAATGAAACGCTTTTCTTCATGGCGGCCTCTGCAGAGTTCGAAATCAGGGTGATGGCGATAGTCGCGGCGGCTACAAATGTCTTCATGACTGTCCCCTTTGATTGGTTGGTGAGCATGGCAGCCAATCTACAGAGACAGGCCAGGCGGCGCTTGAACCTGACTGCGGAATACTTGAAGAATTCTACGGCGGCGACTGCACGCCTATGAGCGCAGTCGTTTGCGGTATTTGGAGGGCGACTCGCCAGCTATCTGCTTGAATACACGCGAGAAATGGGCCTGGTCCGCAAAACCGCACGACATCGCAATATCGATCAGCGGCGTATCGCGTTTCGTCAATTTCTTCCTGGCCTGTTCAACTCGAAAGGCAGTTACGAACTGCATCGGACTCATGCCGATCGTCCGCTTGAATAGCTGAGCGAAGTGGGAAGGGCTGAGCGCCGCTTCTCGGGCCAGGTCTTCCACGAGCAATGACCTGCCATAGTTCCGCGCCACGAAGTCGAGCACACGCTTATAGTGCTTGGCGGTGAAGCTCTTTGAAAAAGCGTACGCTTCTTCCTGCAGACCGTATTTCTGTATGAGTTTGACCAGAAAAACGCGCGCGAGGCTTTCGAATATCAGCTCTGATCCCTGTTCCTCGCTGCCCAGTGCGTCTCTCAGCATCTCTCCGGCATGACAGATATCGGGGTCTTTGAATTGTGGCAAGGATTTCAGCTGAGAATCCGCGAGCAGCACGCCGACCTCGGTCTGCGCAAACCGTTCGAACTTGTCCGGATCCAGTGTCACGACGACCACCTTCGACTTCGCGTGCCACCGCCAACCGCTCTCCACACCCGCCGGTGTGACGATAATTTCGTGCTTGCGATACGTGAAGTCGCGATGCTCTCCGTTCCGCCAGTTCTCTACTCGATGCGGTTCGTCTTTCAGATTAAGGAGAATGTGGTGTTGATCGAACACCTGCGTCGGCATGGTGCCCGGCTGTGCCTCGAAGTATTCGAGCGTCAGAAGCTCCGCCGCAGACGCGCGCGCGTGTTTCGCGCTGTCCAGAATCGGCGAGGATGGATAAACGTCTTGATACTTTTGCTTGTCCACTTTCAGGAAACGCTACGTCGAGAGCAGTCAGTGTACGTGAATGCGTCTCTGACTTTCATGCTTGTCCAAGTGGTGGCCTGAAAGCAATTCGCATGCGTTCTGATATGCAGGTTTGGCCCACCACCGCCCAATTACAGACATTATTTTCCGGTTTTTTCATTCCGGCTATTTTTTTCTTGTTATAAATGTCGTATAATGGCCAAAATCTGAAGCTGGATCGAAACCGTGAACGAAACGCATTGGACATTCTTCAGCAACTACGCGCACGCACTTGTCGTCTTGGCGGAATCTCCGGAAGCGACGCTGCGTGAAGTCGCAGATCGGATCGGTATCACAGAGCGAAGCGCGCAGCGGATCATCACCAACCTTGATGAGGCCGGAATCCTGCGGCGCGAAAAGAGCGGCCGTCGAAATACGTACGTCATCGACACCAGTGCCCACCTCCGGCATCCACTGGAAGAGCACTGCACGGTTGGTGAACTGCTTAGAACGATCCTTTCGCCGGCCCGTGTTCGGCGTCTGGACAAAGATCACGCAAACTACAGTGCCCGCGTTTCGAATTGAGTCGTCGGGCCGGAGATATTGTTATGTATCGAGTACTAATCATGTGCGGGCTCGCCGCGCTGGTATCTTCAAATGCCAATGCAGTGGAGGCCCTGTCCACTGAGGAACTGGTATCGCACTGCGTCTACTATGAGCAAGATCCCGAGAGTGTCGATGGCGTGTTCTGTGTGCGCTACATCCAGGGCTTCATCGACGGCGCGGTTGCCACTGACGAGCGCGTTACGAACAACGTTGCTGACGAATACGATCGAAACGAAACGTTCAGCGAGCGCGCCATCCGCACGCGCCTTGGCAGTCGTCTCGAACGATTTGGCACCTACTACGCCGAATTCTGCCTCGGCGAGCCCGTGCCGCTGAAGTCTGTGGTCGAGCTGGTCATCGTCGATCTCGAAAACACCAGGCGCGTCGCCAACCAACCGTTGGCGCGTGACTTTGTGTACGCAACCCTGCGCATGCAGTTCCCCTGCGAGGCACCCGAGGAAGAATGAAACCGTCGACGAACAACAGCCCGGCGCCGTCCGGCGCCGGGCGCTTCCGCGCGCACCTGATGTTCATCGGGCTGCTGATCGCGGCATGGGTGCTGTGGTCGGGCATGTTCAAGCCCCTGCTGCTCGGACTGGGGGTATTCTCGTGCGCCATCGCCGGCTACATCGCGGTACGCATGGGCTATTTCGACTCCCGTGTATTTGCGCTGCGCTTCAACCTGCGCTTGTTCAGCTTCTGGGCATGGCTCTTCAGGGAAATCGTCAAGTCGAGCCTCGATGTCGCACGCATTGTCTTGTCCAGGAACCTGCGGTTGTCAACTCGGGTCGTCGAGATCGACGCGAGCCGGTTGTCGCCGGTTGACCAGGCCATTCTGGGCAATTCGATCACGCTGACGCCGGGCACGTTGACCCTGGACGCGACGGACGGCCGACTACTGGTCCATGCGCTCACGCCCGAGGGGGCCCAGGCGCTCGAAGATGGCGAGATGCTGAAGCGTGTCGCCGCCATTCACGACGACTGAACATGTACTACGCAGTCACACTCGCAACGCTGTTCACCATGGCTCTTGCTCTGGCAAGGGCGGTCATGGGCCCGACGGTCTATGATCGTGTGCTGGCCGTCAACATGTTCGGTACCAAGACGGTGCTGCTCATGGCTGTGATCGCCTTTCTCTTCGGCCGCCCCGACTTCCTCGACCTGGCACTGGCTTACGCGCTTATCAACTTCATCGGCGTGTTTGCCGTATTGGAGTTTTTCCGCACGCGCGCCATCCGCCGCGAGGCGGACGAAGGAGCCGGACAATGATGACCACCCTATTGGACATCTGCAGCTGGGTACTCCTGACGCTTGGCGGTATCAGTGTACTGATTGGTGGCATCGGTGCACTGCGCCTGCCGGACCTGTTTACCCGCATGCACGCGGCGAGTGTCACGGACAGTATCGGCGCCATCCTGATCATCGTCGGCATTATGCTGCAAGCCGGTGTGTCACTCGCAGCTATCAAGCTGGCCGCCATCCTGCTGTTCCTGCTGCTGACCAGCCCTACGGCGTCGAATGCGCTGGCGGCAGCGGCTATGCTGGCCGGGAACAAGCCGGGAATTGACACGACTCGCGGCGAGGATGACGCGCCGTGACGGTGATCTTCGGCATCTTCCTGCTGACGCTGCTGCTGATTACGGCCGTTGCCATCGTCCGCACGAAGAATCTGTTCGTCGCGGTGATGCTGATGGGTATTGCCAGCTTGCTCATTGCAGCGAACTTCTTCCTGCTGGATGCGGCCGATGTCGCGCTGACCGAAGCGGCCGTGGGTGCCGGCATCTCCACGGTACTGTTCCTCAGTGCGTTGGCACTGACCTCCGAACGCGAGAGATCGCCAACGTCACGCAAGACACTGTCTTTCATCGTCGTCACCGTCGCAGCGCTCGTCGTCATCTACGCGACCTTCGACAAACCGCAGTTTGGCTCGCCCGACGCGCCGACGCAGACCTATGTGGCGCCGTGGTATCTCGAGAAGACGAGCGAGTTCATCGACATCCCTAACGTCGTCACGGCCGTGCTCGGCAGCTTTCGCGGCTACGACACACTCGGTGAAGTACTCGTCGTTTTCACGGCGGGCATCGGCGTGCTTTTTCTGTTAGCGGGCGGTCCCGGCGGCGGCGGGCGCCCCGCTCCGCCCGCATCAAACGTCGGCCTCAGTCAGCACCTTATTCCGCGCGTCGTCGGCCGACTTCTGATCCCGTTCATCCTGTTGTTCGGGTTGTATGTGCAATTCCATGGCGA
>JAAUYD010046466.1_pt1 | contig 29428 bp, 26 predicted proteins | sample 7278101 | NCBI WGS metagenome assembly JAAUYD01 (sample SAMN14350128, study PRJNA611818) | marine sediment metagenome | isolation source: surface marine sediment (0.6m) | place: French Polynesia: Moorea | collected 2018-08
CCCGATGGAACTCGTTGTATTCGACCTCGACGGCACGCTTCTGAATCGTGAGTCGGAAATCTCCGACTACACGAGTGAGACCCTGCGCCTGCTGACCGAAAACGACATCGCCTACACGGTCGCGACCGGCCGCACGCTGCACGGTGCGCGCGCCATTCTCGATGGCCACAGCTTCCCATTGCCGCAGGCCTACAAGAACGGCGTGGTGATCTGGCATCCCGAGACGCAGCACTATTCGAGTGGTGCTACGCTCACGCCTGATGAGCTCGAAAACGTCGTGTCCGCATGCATTGGCCAGCGACTCACGCCGTTTGTCTTTACGCTGGAAGAGGACCAGGAAAGTTCTGTCTACCATCCGCCGCTGGTTTCCGAGATTGAACGCGATCTGGTGACCGCGATCAGCGTCGAGGAACACACCCGGGTAAGCCCACTGGATGACCTGCCTCGCGATGCGACTGTTACTCATGTAAACGCGATCGGCGGCAGTGACGCCATCATGGCGGTGCTACGCAGTGTCGATGAGGAGCCGCATCTCGTCGCGTATTCCGGCTTTGCGCTGGAGGGAGAACAATGGCGTTGGCTCGACGTTCACCATAGCGACGCCAGCAAGGGCGGTGCCATCGAGCAGCTGAAGTCGCTGCTCGGCATAGAACGCGTCATATGCTTTGGCGACAGTGACAACGATCTCAGCATGTTCGAGGCAGCCGATGAGAGCTATGCACCGGCCAATGCAAACGACGAGGTGAAGTCTGTCGCAACGGCCGTCATTGGTCATCACGATGAAGAAGGGATTGCACGCTTTCTGCGGCAGCGCTTCGGGATCGAGCCTTAGGATTGATTCATGAGTCGCGATGAACTGAACACCTCCGCGTTCGGCAGGTTCGTCAGAGTGGGCGGACTGGTTGGTCGCGTGGGCGTTTCCATGCTCAGCGACCAGGCGGTTGGACTCTTGCGTGACGGGCCCACCAAGCGGTTGAAAAAAGCGGAAAACCTGGTCCGCAACGCGACCCGTATCGCCAGTACGCTCGGCGAAATGAAGGGCGCCGCAATGAAGGTCGGCCAGATGCTCAGCCTGCATGAGGGATTGCTGCCAAAAGAAGTCGCGGCGGTTCTCAGCGTGCTGCAGAACGATGCGCCGAGCGTCTCGTTTGACGTCATGGAGGGCCAGCTACGGAGCGATATCGATAACTTTGACGATGTGTTCGAGTCTATCGAGACCGAGGCATTTGCGTCGGCATCGATCGGCCAGGTCCATCGTGGAACCCTGCGGGACGGTCGCGAAGTCGCCGTCAAGATTCAATACCCGGACGCCGACCGGATGGTGACGGCGGACCTGACAAACATGAAGGTCCTGCTCGGCAACCTGGTTGGTCTGTTCACGGATATCGACTTCGATCCGATCTGGGAGGAAGTCAAAGAGCGTCTCGTCGAGGAGCTCGACTATCTGCAGGAAGCCGAGAACATCCGGCGTAAGGCAGAGATGCACGCTGACTTTCTGGAGATCATCATTCCCGACGTTATTGGCGAAGCGACGACCCGACACGTGCTGACGATGGAGTTCGTCGAAGCGATTCCGCCGAACGAGGCAGCCTCGGATCGTTATCCGCAGGAGCTCAAAGATCAGTGGGCAGCGACGTTGTTCGAGTTCACGCTCCGCGGCCTTTTCAAACACAAGTTCCTGCACGCAGATCCCAACTTCGCGAACTTTGCTTTTCGCGAAGACGGCACGGTGGCCGTCTACGACTACGGCTGCATGAAGCAGGTGCCCGACAACATCGCGACCGGTTACGCCGGGCTGATGGATGCGCTGCTGAAGCGGCGCAAGTCGGCGTTTCCCGAGCTATTGCAGAAAATGGGCGTGCACAGGGAAGGGGGTGAGCCACTATCGCGAACCGCGACAGATCCCTACGTCGACCTCATGCAGGACATCGTAAGAGCATCACCGCCTTATACGTTTGGCGAAGACGAAACGATCTACAAGGCCCTGTACGACCTCGGTATGACCAACTGGCAGGAAGCGAGCGACATCCGTTTCCCGCGTGACATGGTCTTCATCGACCGGACGCTCGGCGGCCTCTTCGGCAACCTCGGCAAGCTCGGAGCAACCGGTCCGTGGCGGAAGCTGTTGCAAGAATATACGGCGCCCCTTCTTGTTACATAACGCCTGACGGGCTTCACAGTTTTGCCAGTGACGGCCTGGGGCGCAATTCAGCACGTTGTCTGCCAGATTGTGATATCCAGCTGGTAAAGCACCTTGGAAGGGAATCCGTTTGAGCTTCGCCAACGAACAAGAACCAAACTACTACGAACTCTTCGGCGTCGATCGCGGCGCGCCGTTGCTCGACATCCGCAGGAGCTATCGGCGCCTGATGCAGCAGGGTGGCAATCATCCTGACCTGGGCGGTGACACTCACACGGCGGCACTTATTAATCGCGCCTATGCGGTGCTCAAGGACCCGGACCAACGGCGCTTCTATGACGCCCGCCTCGACATCCTCGCGCGCATTGCGAAGGGCGTAGAGATGACATCAGAGCCTGAGCCCGCCACGAAGGCGACGGTGAAACCGCTTGATCCTCGCTCGAGCTGCCTGTTCTGCGAGCAGCCGCACGACTACATTCTTGATGACACGGACGATCTGAGCTGCCGTAACTGCGGTAGTCCATTACGGGTTGTGGACAGGAGTCGCATCGACTCCGATGACAATCGCGCTGTTCGTCGCCTTGGCCGGAAGCTCAATGTGCTGGTCTATGCCCATTGGACACAGGAGAAGGGAATTGCGGCGAGAACGGTAGACATCTCGCCGCACGGTTTACAGCTGACGACCCGTTTGGAACTAACTCCCGGGCAACGCATACGCGTGACCGGCCAGGTAATCGAAGCGGTAGGCATCGTTACCCACTGCGCTAGACGCAGCGAAGGCTGGCGCAATTTGACCGTTGCCGGCGTATCGTTCCGGACCCTGCGCATACTGCGCCCTGTCGGCGCGTTCGTGTCGCACAAAGTCTGAGGGCGTCAGGGTTTCCTGAACAGGAACGTGAAGCGATCCGTGTTGCCGCTGACCGAGCGGCGACCGACTTCGTACTCGAGTTCATCATCGGCGCGGTAGTGCAGATCACTGTAGTCAACGAACTCGAATCCGGCTGCCTGCACTTCCTTGATCACAAGTACCGGATCAATACGACGGCGGTTCTCGGAGTCATCAGGCTCCATGTGACGGCGCGTGTGATCAACAATGCCGTAAACGCCACCGCTCTTCAGCGCGTCAAATGATGCCTGGTGCATGCGCATGCGGCCTTCCTCATTGAAGTTGTGCACGTTGCGGAAGGTGAGGACCATGTCGAGATCTTCGACGCCGAACTCGAACTCGTCCATGACGTAAAGGCGCTCGCCCTCGGGACGACGTACGTTGTCACTCGTCTCCAGGATCTCGATCTTCTCGAAGCCCTGGAGTGGGGCGATGTTCTCGCTAACACGCCGCGTGCCGAGCGCGACGTAGAGCTTGCCGTTGTCAGCGAGAACCGGGGCAAGTACCCGGGTATACCAGCCACCACCGGGTAGCAGTTCGAGGACCCGCATATCGTCCTCGAGGCCGAGGAACTTGAGGGTCTGCAGTGGCCGCCGATTGCGGTCGCGCTCTGCATCGGCGGCCGGACGTCCTTCGGCAGCAAGTGCAGCTTCGACTTTGGCATCGATTTCGCCGGCCTGGGCGATTGCAGCAAAGAACATCAGGCAAACAAATGGTACGAATTTCACGGGCAGACTCCTGTCATGTCATCAAAATGTGTTGGTATCTGAACGGGTTCGGGGGTCGAGGTTCAATCGCTCCCCGTCCTCGGTGCGGCGGCGCGCCGCAGTCGGTCGTTAATGGCCTCGCCCAAACCGGTGTCCGGTATCGGCATGACCGCGATTGTCTCGACGCCGCTCCCATCAAGTTCACGCAGCAGGCCATAAAGATTCGCGGCAGCCTCAACCGTATCGCCGGCTGACGACAGGTTTGCTGCGTCGGCCGGCGCGTCCAGGCCAAAGCCGAGCAGGACTTCGCCCGGTTCGGCACCCATTGCATTAAGCCGCAACTGTGCGCGCGGCGCGTAATGCGAGGCCAGCTGGCCTGGCGCAGAGATTCTGTCACGCACAGGTTCGGCGAGGGGGCCGATTAATGCCTCGATTGTCTCTCGGTCGATCGCTCCCGGGCGCAGCAGGCGCGCAGGTTCGTCGGGTGAGAGCGCAACAATCGTTGATTCGATGCCGGCCTTGCACTGCCCCCCGTCCAGAACCATCGATACTCGATCACCGAGTTCTCGGGCGACGTCTTCGGAGCGGGTCGGGCTCAAACGACCGGACGGATTCGCGGAAGGCGCTGAGAGCGGGCCATCAAAGGCACCGAGCAACTCACGGGCCAGCGGGTGTTGCGGCACGCGAAGCCCGATGGTCGAGAGTCCGGCACGTGCGAGCTCACAGGTGCGAGCAGTGCCGGCAACCGGGACAACCAGCGTCAGCGGCCCCGGCCACAACTCGTTTGCAAGCGCGATCGCTCGCTCGTCGAATACGCCTTCCCGCGTTGCTGCCTCGATGCTCGCGACATGGGATATCAGTGGATTGAAACTCGGCCGACCCTTTGCAGCGAACACGCGTGCAACAGCCTCTGGATTACTCGCATCCGCAGCGAGACCGTAAACGGTCTCGGTCGGCATGCCGACGAGCTCGCCGTTACGTAACGCCGTGACAGCATCCGGAACGGAAGATGCGTTGCGAACATTAGCGGGCTCTGAGTTCAAGGGCGTCGGGATATCGTGTTTCGCGGATACAGGATTCTATCGCGACGGTGGGTGTCTTGGGTGCTTAGCGCCGCAAGGTCATCGCGTGGTCGAGTTCTTCCCTGAGGCGCTCCGTCTCAGCGGCACGCGCCTTGGAGAACGGTGCGAGCAACAGGTAGAGAGCCGGGGTCAGGTACAGCGTGAACATGGCCGCGAGTGCCAGGCCGCCGAAGACGACCCAACCAATGGCATTGCGAGCCTCGGCACCGGCACCGCTGCTAAGAATGAGTGGCAATGCGCCAAATACTGTCGATACGAGGGTCATTGTCACCGGACGCAGCCGACGCGATGCGGCCTGTTCGATTGCGGCTCGTACGTCGTGTCCCTTGTCGCGCAACTGGTCCGCAAACTCGACAACAAGAACACTGTTCTTGGCCATCAGGCCGATTAGCAACACGAGGCCAATCTGCGAGTAGATGTTCAGCGAGGTGCCTGTCAGTTGCAGAGCGAAGATCGCTGCGGCGATACCGAATGGAACGATGAGTGTGACTACGAGCGCGCTCGTGAAGCCCTCAAACTGTGCGCAGAGCACGAGGAAGACCACCGCCAGTGCGACGAAGTAGACGATTGCGACTTCGTTCGATGTCTCCTCGAGCGTCGCGGCCTCGCCAAGCATCTTCAGTGAAATCGACGCAGGCAGTACATCGTCTGCCACTGCGCGAAGTTCATCCACGGCCGTCTGCAACGGGAAGTCATCGGGTCGTTCAAGCCCGATTTCGATGCCACGCCGCTGCGCATGGCGATTGAGTTCGGTTGCGACGCCTTCTTCTGTCAGCGTGACGATACTCGAAAGCGGGACAAGGCCATCGTCGGCCGAGCGGACGTACAGGTTTACGAGGTCTGTTGGATCGTTGATACGGCCGCTGGTCGACTCAAGCAGGATAGGCACGGCCTCATCATCGACGTTCAGATCGACGAGCTCGTCGCCATCGATCATCGCGCGCAGGGTGCCCGCAAGACCGGTGAGGTCGATGCCAAGGTCTGCCGCCCGACGACGGTCGACCTCGACGGACAGCTGCGGCTGCGTTGGATCGAAGGAGATCCGGGGTCGTGCCAGCTCAGGGATACGTTCCTCGATGGCCGCTGCGTACGCTTTGGCAGCTTCGAAGATCTCGTCGTAGTCGTTGCCAAGTAACGCGACGTTGAGACCGCTTCCCCACGTTCGCAGGTTCAGACTGTTTCCGCCCCAGATACCGACCCGGGCGCCCGGGATCCCGGCGAGCTGGCCTCGCAGTTCGCCTGCGATTTCCTGCTGGCTCCGTTCGCGGTCGCTCCAGTCAGCAAGCGTCATTGAGATGAAGCTGCGGTTCGGGTCCCAGTTGCCGACCCGTGTGTACATGGAATCGGCTTCGCCGCGATCCAGCAATGTCTGCAATATCTCCTCGATCTGCACTGTCTGGCGATCCATGTAGGTTACGCCTACGCCGTCCGGCCCGGTCGCGAGAATACGCAACACACCGCGATCCTCGGAAGGAACGAGCTCGCGATCGAGATTCTGGTAGGTAACTGCTGCGCCACCGGCAAACACGACGGCAAAGCCGAGCGCCAGCCATGGCTTCTGCAAGACGAAACCGAGTGACTTCTCGTACGCGGTCGCAAGGCGCGTGCCGACGCCGCTGAACTTCGACGAGAGATCGTGGCCGCGACGCCCATCGAAAAGACGTACTGCGGTAGCCGGCACCAGCGACAGCGCAACAAAGCTCGAGATAATAACGGCGCTGGCCAGCATGATGCCGAACTCGCGAAACAGCTTGCCGGCCGTACTGGGCAGGAACGAGATTGGCACGAAGACCGATACGAGCACCGCTGTGGTGGCAACCACGGCGAAGAAGACCTGGCGCGTACCAATTACGGCGGAGGCTCGTACGGATGTTCCGGAAGCGCGCTGCCGCTGGATGTTCTCCAGCACGACGATCGCATCGTCAACGACGAGCCCTGTCGCGAGCACGAGCGCCAGCAGTGTCAGGATATTGATCGAGAAACCAAAGGCCCAGATAGCCGCGATCGTGCCGATGAGAGACACCGGAATCGCGATGATAGGCACCAGCGTCGCGCGCAGATTACCCATGAACAACCAAATCGTTGAGACGACGATGATCAGTGACAGGCCAAGCGTGACCATTACCTGGAAGACCGAGTCACGAATAAACAGCGCCTGGTCATCGGTAACCCTGATCGTGAGTTCATCAAGGCGCGCATTGATGCGCTCGACCTCGGCATTCACGCCGGCCGAAATTTCCATGGTGTTCGAGTTGGCCTGACGAATCACATCAAGGCCGAGAACCGGCTTCCCGTCGAGGCGGGACAGTGTTTCGGCATCTTCCGGACCGAAGTACACATTTGCGACATCGCCGACCCGCACTGAGTCGCGCACGACAATGTCGGCGACTTCTTCCGCATCGACCGCGGTCGCGTCGGCGCGAACGATGAGTCTCTGGTCCTGCGAACGGAAACTGCCAGCGGGAACATCAAAAGGTGCCTCACGCAGCGCCGCGGCGACATCGCCGACAGAAAGTCCGTAGCTGGTCAGTCGCAGCGGGTCTACTGCAACACGCAGCACACGCTGGCGACTGCCGGACAACTGCACGTCGGCAACGCCGTCAATCGAGATCAGTGACGGGATGATGTCTTGCTCGACGATCCGCGTCAGCGATTCCTCGGCAAGACTGTCGGACAGCACGGCGAGGCTGACCACAGCCTGCGCGTCATCGTCTGCCTTGACGACGACGACCTGTTCCACGCGATCAGGCAGGCGTCTCGAGACGCGGCTAACTGCCTCGCGAACGTCGGAGGCGGCACTGTCGACATCGACACCCGGCCGAAACTCGATGTAAATGCGACCATTGTTTTCTTCAGAGGCGGAACGCAGGCGGTAGATACCCGACACGCGCGCAACCGCGCCCTCGAGGAGCGAAATGACCTCGGCGTCCATGGTCTCTGGCGATGCGCCCGGGAAGTCGACACGTACGGTGACGACCGGTCGATCGACGTTGGGCAGCTCCCGTACTGCGACCGCGACAAGCGCAGCCAGTCCGGCAAGCACGATTAACAGGTTTGCTACAAGAACGAGAACCGGCCTGCGAATACTCAGGCTTGGCAGGTCGTTGCGGTGGGCGTCGTCTTTCATGGCGCCTTCAGTCCAGCGCGCTCAGGCCTTTAGGGCCGATTGACCCAACGGCTTCCTGTTCCTTGCGGTCCCGCGCAAGCCTCTTAGTGTCGTAACTCACGGCAACGCCATCACGCATGCGCTGCGTCCCTTCGACGACGATGATGTCGCCGCCTGCAAGATCGCCGTCTACGAGTACCCGGCCTTCGCGCCGTTGGATCACCTGCACGGGAATTCGTGTGGCGTTGCCGCCAACGATTGACCAGACGTAGGCGCCACCTGTGCCCCACTGCACGCCGGTCTCGGAAATGACGGCGTAACGCTCGCCCTGGACGTCGACATTCACCTTGAAGCTCATGCCGGGACGCAATCTGTCATCGGCGTTATCTACCCGAGCGCGAGCGACAAAGGTTCGGTTTCCCGGATCCACGCGACTGCCGATATCGACGATTTCTCCCATGACTGCGGGGATCGATGTGCTCCACGTTTCAAGGCGCACAGTGTCACCAACGTTGAGCTCGCCAATGAAGGCTTCCGGGATATCGAAACTGACGAGCAGCGCGCTACGATCGTCGAGCGTCGTAATCAGCATGTCCGGTCCGATACGGTCGCCCGGGTCTACTTCAGTGGCGCCGACGTAGCCGTCGAATACTGCCTCGATCGTCCGATGGTCGAGGTCGATGAGAGCACGTTCCAGTTCAACACGTGCTGTTGCCGCGGCAGTGCGTGCGGCATCGAGTGTCGTCGGGAGAACGGCACCGCTATCGGCGGAGCGGGTGTAGCGATCGTAAAGGCGTTCGGCGTCTTCCAGGCGCAAGCGGGCCGCTTGCACGGCAAGCTCCTCCTCGCGCTGGTCCAGCTCGATCAAAACATCGCCAGCCTGAACAGCCTGGCCCGGTTCGAAATCCACGGCGATGACTTCGCCCGAGGTAACGGGGTACAGCTCGGCAGAAAGTATGGCTCTCGACGTGCCAACCGCCTCGACGCGCGTGCGCGCGTGTTCGAACCGCAGCGGCTCGACAATGACTGGTACCGTGCGTGCCGCTGCCGAAGGCGCGCCGTCCTGCGGCTCTTCAGTCGAACAGCCGCTCAAAACAGCGACAGCCGCAACGGCGGCCCAAGTGGATAAACGTCCTGGACGCATGTGAACACCCCAATTAATAGCACTCAATTATAGGATGTGCTCGGACTGCCGTCAGAGGCTAAACCGTTGATTTCCGCAATTGTGACAAGCTGTTACAGTTTCGAGACGTTTGTCGCATAGGGCAACCGAGGCCATTTTTGCGTTAGTCTTTTCGGATGACCGGTACAAATGACAGCGTTTTCGTCTTCAGGGGTTACAGGCTGGACGCCTGGCAGCGACGACTCTGGGGACCGGATGGCGAGCCCCTGACACTCAGGCCCAAGGAATTCGAGGCGCTGCTGGTTCTCGTGCGCCGGGCGGGATCACCGGTTAGCAAGTCGGAACTGATGTCGATGGTCTGGCCCGATACCGTGGTCGAGGAGAACAACCTCAACCAGGTCATTTCCAAGTTGAGGCAAACCCTGGGCGATGACCGGAACGATCCGGTGTTCATTGCGACGATCACGGGTCGTGGCTACCAGTTCGTCGCCGCGATAGAGGACCGAGCTCCCGACGATGACAATCCAGGGGAAAAATCGGCGCCCTCTCGTAAGTGGTGGTGGGGGGCGGCTGCTGCGGTCGTCGTGGCCGGCGCCGCACTTTCAAGCAGTTTTTGGCCAGTCCCTGATCTCGTCGTCCCGACAGCTCCGTCCAGCCTCGAAGACGCTGAACTCGTCACGGAATCTCTCGCGTCGAACTCGATGCCAACGCTGTCGCCCGACGGCACGATTATGGCGTTTGTCAGCGACCGAAGCGGCACCAGCCAGATATGGATCAAGGGACTGCCGAACGGCAACGCGGTGCAACTCACTGACGGACCGCTGCCCGCCGACTCGCCAAGCTGGTCGCCGGTCAGCGATGCGATTCTTTTTCGGCGGCAAACGGCTGATGGAGTGTGGTCAATCTGGCTCGTCGATGCCCTCGGCACGAAACCGCCGAGGTTGATCATCAAAGACGGGAATTACCCGCGCTTCGCGCCGGATGGGCGGTCATTCGTGTTCACGCGCGGTTACTTTGATCTGAACAGGGTTCGCAGGCATATCTACATCGGAAATCTGGATGGCGGCGAGCCGCGGCGGGTCGACGGCGTACCCGAGACACCTGGTTTTGCAGATCTGATGCCAGCGATCAACGCCAACGGTGATATTGCATTTGTTTTGGCGGAAGAAGGGCCGAGCGGCGATCTGTGGCTCTACGAAGCCGCGACAGGCGAGTTCCGCGTGTTGACCCGCTCAAGCAACGATTTCGCCGGTGTGTGGGCGCGCAGTCCCGTCTGGTTGCCGGACAACCAGACAATTATCTACACAGCTTCCTCGGACGACCCGGCCAATTCATCTTTGTGGAGTGTCAACACGCGGGGCTCCGATCCGGTTCGCGTTTCGACCGGCGTCGGCGGCTACGCGGAGCCGGCGGTATCCAGGGACGGATCCAGGCTCGTTTACTCCTATGCGCAGCCGCTGTTCCGCCTGGTTCGAACCGATCCCAGCACGGGCGAGCACCGGACCATTCACGAGAGTCGCGCAGCTTTCGCGCTGCCGGCTGTATCCCGCGACGGCAAGACGATCGTCATGTTTGGCGAGAGTGTTTCGACTGTGCCAGTCGACGGCGGTCAGCCGACGCAGCTGACGTTTGGTCCAGCTGGTCAGGCGACTCTGCCTGCATGGTCACGAAGCGACGACACAATCTACTACTACCGCGGCCGATCACTGCATCGGCTCGATCCGGAAACCGGCGAGGACGTGCAGATCCTCGAAGACTTTCACTGGTCCAAACAAAACTGGCTTGCCGTGCATGACAACAAGCTTGCGTATCGCATCAGAAGCCGCTGGCCGGGGCGCGCTCGCAGCGTCAGCCATGACCTGGACTCGGGCGAGGTTCTTAAGTTCGATGACGACATTCTGGCGACCGACTGGTCGCGGAATGGCAAGACCTTGCTCGGCCGAAGGTTTGGGGACTATGGACTGTTGCTCTGTGACGCCGAGACACTGGCTTGCACGCCAATATTGAACGGCGAAGAAGAGATCGGCGGCGCCATGCCGCGCTGGTCGCATGACGAGGAGCGCGTGTTCTTCCGGCGCGCCTTGCAGGACAAGCCGGGTCATGCCGAAATCTGGATCGTTTCGCGAGATGGCGGACAGGAAGAGCGTCTGTTTGAGCTTGGCCCGTATGCGCCTTTGAGCTTCTTCTTCTCTGTCGCACACGACGACACGATCATCTGGCCTCAGATTGGTAGTCGAGGCAATCCCGAAATCTGGATGACCTCGGATCTGCGCGTTCCAGCTGAGCGCTAAGCTCTTGATTTGTGTAACTGTGACAAGCTGTTACAAGTTCTGTGCGTCTTGCGACTTGAGAGTCGGCCCTTTCGCGGTAGTATCAACGAGCGTGGCCGACACCTAAATCCAACAAAAGCCTGACGGCAACGGTCGCGCCATCCAAAGGGGGCGATACTCATGTTTACCAAAGTTATTTCTGTAGTCGCGGCGCTAATAGTTGGCACAACGGCTATGGCCGGCCATCATTCTACGCCGCAAGACTCGCGCGTGTTTCCGCCAGGCGCGTCCGATCCGATCCAGCCAATAGAGGGCCTGACTGGAACGCTTGTTGAGGGCATCGACAGCAAGGGCGCGATTTACCGTTACGAGGTGCCTGTCAACTGGAACGGCGATCTGGTCATGTACGCGCACGGGTTCCGCGGGTGTTTCGTTCCGGGGACGGACTTCCTCGTACCATTAACGGTAAGCAATCCACCGCTTCGTGACTACTACCTTTCCCAAGGCTATGCCTGGGCCGCGTCGAGTTACTCGAAGAACTGCTACGACGTTAAGGATGGTGTCGAGAGCACCAACCGCCTGGCACGCATCTTTGCGAAAGAGGTAGGCAAACCGAACCGTACGCTGATTACTGGCGACTCGATGGGCGGGCACATTACAGGTGCTGCCATCGAGATGTTTCCGAACGTCAACTGTCCGGATGGGCGGCGTGGGCGGATCTGCCAGCGCTTCGTCAATATTCTCGGCAAACTGTCGGGAGGTGTTAAGTACGATGGTGCCGCGCCGCGCTGCGGCGTCATGGGCGACGTCGAACAGTTCAACTACCTTGGCGATTTTGGCTTAGTAGCTACTGCTCTCGCGGCTTCGGTCAATCCGGCCGTCGAGCAGGAGTTTCCGCCACCGGCCGACTACAACGACGTCAAATTGCCGCAGATTATCGGCGCGTTGTTTGCTGGCTTTGGCGCCGGTTTCCCGAGCGAGTTGACGCCGCTCGGGGAAAGACTGAAAGATGTCACCCGCCAGATTTCCGGCGGTGACCGGCCAATCTTCAACGAGGCGTTCCCTGCGTTCCAGCCATTGCTGTTTGGTTTCTCGGGCGCTGACCCGACGTTGGACGGTGTGCTGCCTGGGGTGCTCTACGATAACCGCCGCCGCATTTATCAGTTTGATGGCAACCCGGCGTTGACACCGGAGGAAGCGGCACTCAACGCATCGATCATTCGTGTCAGAAAAGACCGTGGTGTCAATCGCAAGCGCTTCCTGAGGCTGCAACGCGTGCCCGAGATTACCGGGCGCATTTCGATCCCTGTACTGACAGTACACACGCTGGGTGACTTGTTCGTGCCGTTCTCGAATGAGCAAGTCTATGCGCGGGAGGTGGCGGCGCACGGTCGATCCGATCTGCTTGTATCGCGGGCGACGCGCGCGATACAGCACTGCGAATTCTCCGCCCAAGAACTGGTCGAGACATTTAACGACCTTGTGCTTTGGGTTAACGAGGGCGTGAAGCCGATCGGCGATGACATCCTGGATCCGGAGACAGTGGCTGAGCCGTCCTATGGCTGCCAGTTCACGCGAGGATCTACCCTTTTCGGCGTCACGCCAGATGAGCTGCGCTTCAGGGATTGCGACTAAACGCAATACCCTGATCCGATTGCAGTAACCTAGTGCCCGTGTTCGTTTTTCGAGCGCGGGCGCTCCTGTTTCTGCTTACCTTCTTTTGCCAGTGCTGCAGATAGCGCCGCTTTCGCCAAGGTAAGTTCTTCGGTCGCCGTCACTTCCATTTCCTCGGCGAGTTCGAGTCGCTGGGACGCGTCCTGGTAGGCAAAGAAGGCGGGTTGCAGTTTCTCAAGACCTTCGTCCGCATAGTCGACCGGGTCCTCACCACGCGCTTCAATTTCGGCGACCCAGCGCTCAAGTTCTTCGACTTCGCGCTCTGCGGTTTGAATATCCGCCTCCGCGGCTTTGCGCTGCGCGACGGCCATCTCCAGGGCGAGTTCCGCATCGGCGACGCGCTGGCGCGCGGCGAGGATCGCAGCCGCTTCAGTATCCGCTGCTTGAACACCTGCGTCGGGCTCATCGTCAGTCAATACCGAACCCGTTGCGGTATCAGAAGGTGTCTGCGTGCCAGGTTTATCGCTAAGCAGCAATAGCGCCACGCCCGCCGCCAGCGTAAGAACCAGGGCGATGACAACCACTTGTTTCATTCCGTGACTCCGTAACAGCTGGCGCCGGGTTCGCGCTCCGGGAAGCCCGGCATTATAGCAATGGCTTGTGCCGGCCGTCGGTGGCCGGTTGTCGCGTACTATTGCGCCATGAGAATCGAATCTCACGTCGTGGTTGAATCGCCCTCGTCCAATCCCGTTGAGTTGTTGCAAACTGCGACGGGATTGTCGAAGCAGCGCATCAAGCTGGCGATGACACAAGGCGCGGTCTGGTTAACACGCGGTCGCAAGACGCAGCGACTGCGTCGCGCCAAGCGGTCGCTGCGCGAGGGAGATGAACTGCATCTCTACTACGACGAAGACATTCTGGCTGAACGCCCGGCCGAACCAACGCTGGTCGGCGACGCAGGCGAGTACTCGGTGTGGAACAAGCCCTATGGTCTGCGATCACAGGGTTCGAAGTGGGGTGATCATTGCACTGTCGTGCGGTGGGCGGAGAGGAACCTGAAGCCCGAGCGACCTTCGTTTACGGTGCATCGGCTTGATAGAGCGGCCCGCGGCCTGATTCTCATTGCGCATTCGAAACGCGCGGCGGCGGCGCTGTCCGAGTTGTTTCGGTCTCGCAAAGTGGAGAAGCGCTACCGCGTGAAAGTACACGGTGCTTTCTCAGCGGACGCAGGATGCGTGCGTGTTGACGAGCCCATCGACAGCAAGAAAGCCGTCAGTGAACTGTCGCCGCTTGAGGTCAGCGCCGATGACAAGCACTCCCTGCTGGAGGTGCGCATCGAGACCGGGCGCAAGCACCAGATTCGTCGGCACCTGGCGAACCTCGGTCACCCGGTTGTCGGCGACCGTCTATACGGCAGGGGTGAGGAAGACGGTGTCGACCTGCAGCTGACGGCCTGTCTGCTGGCATTCGATTGCCCGGTAACCGGAAAGCGGGTGGAATACCGGATCGATCCTGACTAGCGCCGCGTTAAGCAGAGAACAGATTATGCGCCGGCATGTTTGTCGCTGACCATCTTTGCGCCGCACTCAGCGCATTTCTGCGGCTCAAGGTGCCGGTATTCTTCCTGGATAGCCCGCAGCAGCTGCATGGCCTCGTCGCTTTCGAAACCGAGTTCCTTGCGCAGCCGCTCGAGCTGGCGCCGTTCGCCCTCATCAAGGACACCGTCCTTGAGGAATCGCTTCGCGAAGCGGTTGTAGCGGCTCTTGCGAGAGCGAATGTTCTCCGCGAAGCCGGACGCCATAATGGCCGCTGGCAGAGCGATCATGCCGATGCCGAGCAGGCCAATCAGGCCGCCAAGTATCTTTCCGCCTATGGTGACCGGCACGACGTCGCCGTAACCGACGGTCGTTAGCGTCGCGATAGCCCACCACATGGCGCTGGGAATACTGCCGAAGGCCTCCGGCTGAATCTCCGTCTCGAGCATGTAGATACCGACCGCCGACATGACAAGCAGGAGCAACGCAACGACGAGCGCGGCTAGCAGGGCGGCGGCCTCTTTCTGAATGACATCGAGCAATGCGCCCAGTGCCGGCGAGTATCGGGCTAGTTTGAACAGACGTAGCAGTCGCAGACACCGCAGGAAGCGCAGGTCGAGTGCAACGTAGAAGCTCAGGTAGAACGGAACGATTGCTATCAAGTCGACAAGAGCAAGCGGGGTCAGCATGTACTTGATTCGACCCATGACAGGCGACTTGTCTGCCGCCCCTTTCAGGTCGATGCTGCTCCATACGCGCGCGAAGTACTCGATGGTGAAGGCGATTACCGAAAACACCTCGAAGTACCAGAATGCACGCTCGTATCGCGAATAGACGGAGTCGACCGATTCGAGAATGATCGCAATGACGTTCAGCAGTATCAGAACGATCAACGAGATGTTGACGATCCTGCCTAGCCGGTCCTTCAGGAAGTCTCTTTCAAGAACCCGAGCGGTCCGCTTGCGTAGATTCATTGTCCCCCCTCGAAGTTACGCCACAAGCCCTAGTTGGCCAGGCGAACCGGCATGCGACGTGCGCCGAAAGTCCCTGGTTGTGGGTCAAAGTGCCCCGCAATCGCAGTTCCGCAATTCCGGCATGCCCCATTCCTGTCAAGGCGCCACTTGCCGAGCTCATACCAGTCTCGCTCAATAATGCGCTCATTGCAGCCCGGACAATACGTACTGCCACCTGTACTGTCGCGGACGTTACCGGTGTAGGCAAAACGCACCCCATTCTCCATCGCGATGCGCCGGGCTCGAGTCAGGGTTGCGGCCGGGGTTCTCGGGTAATCGAGCATCTTCCAGTCGGGATGGAACGCCGAGAAATGCATTGGCACATCTGCCCCGAGGTGCTCGACGACCCACCGTGTCATTTCGTGGAGCTCCTCGTCTGAGTCATTCTCGCCCGGGATTAGCAACGTTGTCGTCTCAAGCCAGACATCCGTTTCGTGCTGAATGAACTCGAGTGTCTCGAGTACCGGCTCAAGGTGGCCGCCGCACAGCTTGTAGTAGAAGCGATCGGTGAAAGCCTTCAGATCGACATTCGCTGCATCCATCGCCTTGAAGAACTCGACGCGCGGCTCAGGGTCGATGTAGGCGGCCGTTACGGCGACCGACTTGATCCCTTTTTCGCGGCATGCGGCCGCCACATCGATCGCGTACTCGTGGAAGATGATCGGGTCATTGTAGGTGTAAGCGATGCTGCGGCAACCAAGTTCAGCGGCAACTTCGGCCAGGCGCTCAGGGCTCGCACTGTCGGCGAGCGTGTCCATCTCGCGCGACTTACTCATATCCCAGTTTTGGCAGAACTTACAGGCAAGATTGCAGCCGGCGGTGCCGAATGACAGGACGCTGCTGCCAGGATAGAAATGGTTGAGCGGCTTCTTCTCGATCGGGTCGACGCAGAACCCCGAAGATCGGCCGTAGGTCACGAGCTTGACCTCGTCGTCGAGGCGCTGGCGGACATAGCAAAGCCCGCGCTGCCCCTCGCGCAGGCGGCAGTGACGCGGGCAGAGGTCGCATTGCAAGCGTCCGTCCGCCTCCCGGTGCCAGTACTTGGTGCTGACGACGGTTTCCTGCATGCTTGTTATATGGCGGTTAAACCCCATTTAACAAGCATAATACTGCACGACACGTCATCCTGATGAAGACTCGACCTGCAGCAGTTGCCGGGATGTTCTACCCGGCCGAGGCGGCCACGCTCGAACGCGCGGTCACGGAGCTGCTTGCGGCCGCACCGGCTCGTGAAAGCGATGCGAAGGCCATCATCGCTCCCCATGCCGGCTATATGTATTCAGGCCCCACGGCCGCCCATGCTTATCGTCTCCTGGAAAACCGTCGCGATCGCGTCCGGCGTGTCGTCCTGATTGGCCCTGCGCATCGTGTCTACCTGCAGGGCCTGGCGGTGCCATCGGTCGATGGGTTCAAGACACCGCTTGGCGATATCGCGGTTGACACCAAAGCCGTGCAGCAGATCCTCGACCTGCCTGGCGTGCAGGTGTCCGATGAGGCGCATGCTGCGGAGCACAGTCTCGAGGTACACCTGCCGTTCCTGCAGACCGTCCTTGGCGATTTCGAGCTTGTGCCGATCGTTGTGGGCGCCTGCCCGGCGGCCGAAGTTGAAGCCGTGCTAGAAGCGCTGTGGGGTGGTGACGAGACCCTGATCGTTGCCAGCTCGGACCTCTCGCATTTCCATCCTTATACCGAGGCCCAACAAATCGATGCGAATACCACGACGCGCATCGAAGCGCGGGAGACAACGCTGCGCGGCGAGGAGGCTTGCGGCGCTTACGCACTGAACGGCTTGCTACTTGCCGCAAAGGCGAAGGGACTGCAGGTACGCACACTCGACGTTCGCAATTCGGGGGATACCGCGGGCGGTCGGTACCGCGTTGTCGGTTACGGCGCCTATGCACTCAATTGATCAGCAGTGTGATCTTGGCGCGGATCTGCTTCGCCTCGCGCGCGGGTCCATCGAACATGGCCTTGCCCACAATGAGCCGCTGCCGATTCGCTTCGAGGGCATGCCCGATGTAATGACCGACCCGGCGGCGACGTTCACGACGCTGCGACTCAACGGCAAGCTTCGCGGCTGTGTTGGCAACCTTGAATCGGAGAGGCCCCTTGCCAGGGATGTCGCGCACACTGCGTTCAGGGCGGCGTTCCGCGACCCGCGATTCGAACCGGTCGTGCAGCACGAGCTTTCCGCGATTCTCGTGGAAGTCGCTGTCCTATCCCCGATGGAACCGTTCGCTGTCAGAGGCGAGGCAGAACTACTGGCGAGGCTCGAGCCTGGCGAGGATGGGCTCGTCATCGGTTTTGGCGCGAAGCGCGCCACGTTTCTGCCCAAAGTCTGGGAACAGTTGCCGAAGCCGGCGGCCTTTCTAGCGGCGCTCAAAATGAAGTGCGGGTTGGAGAAAGACTTCTGGTCGCAGCAGCTTGAGTTTCACCGCTACAAAACAACGACCTATACAGAACTGGCCGAGAATTAAGCATTAAAGGCAGTGGCCGCGCGGCCGATACAAGATCTGTTCGATGCAGCGCGCGGAAGACCGCTATGCTTAAGCCCTCAACACCACTGGACGAGACACAGCGATTGCAGAGCCTGCACTCACTGAGGATTCTCGACACACCCTCGGAGGAGCGCTACGACCGTATCACACGTATGGCAAAGCGCGTTTTCGACGTTGAGATTTGCCTCGTAAGCCTCGTCGACCAGGATCGCCAGTGGTTCAAGTCGCGGCAGGGGCTCGAGGCTTGCGAGACTTCGCGCGAGATTTCTTTCTGCGGGCACGCCATCCTCGACAAAGAACCGTTCATCGTCGGCAATGCACTGGAAGACGAGCGTTTCGCCGACAATCCCCTTGTAACCGGTCCGCCCAATATTCGTTTCTATACCGGCTGTCCGATCCATAGTCCCGAGGGATTCCGCATCGGGACGCTGTGCATCATCGACCCGAAGCCGAAGGTCCTCGATGAGGATGACATCAAGACGCTCAAGGACTTCGCAGCAATGATCGAAGACGAGATCAAGGTATCGGCGCAGATCACGGTAGATGAGCTGACCCAGGTCGCCAATCGACGGGGATTCAACATGGTTGCGAATCACCTGCTATCGCTGTGCCGCCGTACCGATACGTCAGCCGAGCTTGTCTACTTCGATCTCAACGGCTTCAAGGCAGTAAATGACACGCACGGCCATGCGGCCGGCGACCACATTCTCCAGCACTTCGCCAAGATGCTGCTGAAGTGCTTCCGTACCGCCGATGTCGTCGGCCGCCTCGGCGGCGACGAGTTCGTCGTGTTGCTCGGCGATTCGGCCGGCTGTTCCAAGGTCGCCATCGAGCGGCTGCGCGAGATGACCGGAGAACCGGACTGTGAAATCCTGAGTCAGCTCGATTGGAGTGTCGGTACCATGCAATTCGATCCGGCCCGGCACTCGAACATAGAAGCGCTGCTCGCGGATGCAGATTCCTGCATGTACGAGGACAAGGTCCGCCGTCGCGCCGCCGCTGCGAGCTAGTTCAGCGTGACAACCTTCGGGTGAACCAGCCTGTCGAAATCGCTGTATGAGAGTTGCACCAGTTCGGAGTGCGTCCCTGCGCTGAAGGCAATTTCGTCGTCGTCAGTGAGTTCTTTCGCAGCGAAGACCGGCATGTCGTAAAGATTGCCGAAGGGCGGCATAGCGCCGACCTCGCAATCGGGGAACAGACTCTCGAACTCTTCTTCGGATGCGATTTCTGCGTCACTGGCCCCGGACGCCTCCTTGAGGCTTTTGAGGCTTACGTGCATGGATGCGGGAAGCACAGCCATCGCGAAGTCACCGTCTATCTTTACGATCACCGTCTTGGCTAAATCCTTCCCTGGAATATGAGCGCTGGCAGCAATCTCTTGCGCCGTGTACTCGGGTGAATGCGTGATGATGGTGTACTTAACGTGGTTGCCGTCGAGATATTTCTTGAGTGTTTGTGCGGGCATAGTGTCCACCTCGAGCATGGGCCACAGTACCTTTCGAGTATACGCCTGCCGCTGGTCTCTGACGGAGTGCGGTCGTGGTGGATTGTACGTATTTGTAACCTGCACTTGCATTCTTGACCGAGCAGTCGTATATTCAAGACCGTTCAGTCAAGAATAGCCTTGGATATGGCGCAGAAAGCAACATCACGGTCTGTTGGCCGCCCTCGCGAGTTCGACGAGGAAGCTGCTCTCGAGGCAGCTATGGATGCGTTCTGGGCCAAGGGTTTCGAGGCAACGTCCATGGCGGACCTGTGCAACTGCACTGGCCTGCACAAGGGCAGTCTCTACCAGGCGTTCGGCGACAAACATCAGCTGTTCATGAATGCGCTGAGGCACTATTCCGATGTGGAATTTCGCGAAGTGGCGGCTGTGGCGTTCACGTCGGATTCGCCGCTGCAGAACATTAGAGCTGCGATCGACAAAATCACCGAGGATGCCGGCCAGGAGAAGGGCTGCCTGATCATTAACTCGATGGTCGAGCTGGCGCCCCACGACGAGGACGTCCGGGCAACGGTGCAAGGTTTTGCCGAGCAGCGACTGCGCGTCATGGCCGACATGATCGGCAAGGCGCAGGAACTGGGCGAGATCAGCATCAAGACGGACCCCAACAAGCTCGCCAGGCAGCTAATGATGACGCTTGCGGGCGGTGCGGTACTGGTCAAAGGGCTGGTGAGCGTCGGAGACATCCGCGAGGTTTTGCAAGAATTGATCGACACCTGGGTTTGACCTTTTTTTGCCCGATTTATGACCGATCGGTAACAAATTAGTAACGAAACGTAACAACTGGAGACAGACCAATGGGTACGTATTTCAAGGCCATCGACCGCTTTGCAGCGGCGCTGACTCGCGGTGTGATTCACCGCCGCTGGCTCGTCATTGCCCTGGCCGTCGTGGCCGCCGCTATCGTCGGCAGCAACGCCACCAGGCTCGAGTTTTCGACCAACTACCGCGTGTTCTTCTCGGACGCCAATCCCGAGTTGCAGGCCTTCGAGAACCTGCAGGACACCTATACGAAGAACGACAATTTCTTCTTCGTCGTGGAGCCCAAAGACGCCGCCGCATTCGACAACGACGTCATGACCGCCGTCGAAGAGATCACCGAGGCGGCCTGGCAGATCCCGTACACGATCCGCGTCGACTCTGTATCGAACTTCCAGCATACCTACGCGACGGAGGACGACCTGATTGTCGAGGACCTCGTGTCCGACGCGGCTGAGCGCGATCCGTCGTTTCTCGAAAATCGACGTGATATTGCTCTTTCCGAGCCATTGATTCGCAATCAGATCCTGACGGCAGACGGCAATGTCACTGCCATCAACGTTGTGCTTCAGTACCCCGAGAAGGGCCTAATGGAAGTACCTGAAGCCGTTGAACACGCGCGCGGGCTGCAGGCTGACATCGAGGCGAAGTACCCGGACCTCACAATTCACCTGACCGGCGTTTCGATGCTCAACAATGCGTTTGCCGAGACCGGCATGCAGGACGGCGCGACATTGATGCCGTTGATGTTCGTCGTCATCTTTGCGCTGACTTGGCTGATCATCCGGTCCCTGTCGGCGACGTTCGCGACCCTGGTCGTCATCATGCTGTCGACGACAGTTGCAATGGGTGCGGCCGGCCTCTTCGGCATCAAGCTGACACCGATCGCAATGTCTGCGCCAATTGTCATACTGACGCTGGCCGTTGCCGACTCGGTCCATATCCTATTATCACTGCGCAGCCTGATGCGCGAGGGCATGGCCAAGAAAGACGCAATCGTCGAAGCCGTGCGAATCAACTTTCTGCCGGTATCAATCACCTCGCTGACAACCATCGTCGGCTTCCTCTCACTGAACTTCTCCGACTCGCCGCCGTACTGGCACCTGGGCAACATAACGGCCATCGGCATTCTGGCCGCATGGATTTACTCACTGTCGATCCTGCCGGCCATCATCAGCCTGCTGCCGTACCGCGTGAAGGCGCAGTCACAGACGGAGTGGTCGGTGCGCGTCATGGACCGCCTGTCAGAGTTTGTAATCCGTCGCTACCGCGTATTGCTCGTGTCAATGGGGCTGGCTGCGTTCGCGCTGGTCGCGTTCATCCCGACGCTCACGTTCAACGACCAGTGGGTGGAATACTTCGATGAACGCATCGAATTCCGTGTCGACTCCGACAATGCGATGAACCACTTCGGTCTCTACCCGATCGAGTACTCGATCCCGGCGGCCGGTCCTGGCGGCATCTCCGAGCCTGAGTACCTCGAGAACCTGGAGCGCTTCACCCAATTCCTGAGAGAGCAGGAACACGTTACGCACGTGTACTCGTTGTCCGACATCATGAAGCGCCTTAATCGCAACATGCACGCCGACCGGGACGACTACTACCGCATCCCGGACGATCGCGATCTATCTGCCCAGTACTTGCTCCTTTACGAGCTCTCACTGCCATACGGTCTGGATCTCAACGACCGTATCAACGTCGACAAGTCCGCCACACGAGTGACTGCGACCGTTGAGCAAGCCACGTCGAGCGAAACGAAGCAGTTCTTCGACAATGTGGACGCCTGGATGGACGAAAACCTGCCGTCCTACATGCATTCCAGCCCGACAAGCGCCGCCGTCATGTTTACCTACATCTCGGAACGCAACATGCAGAACATGGTGACCGGCACGATCGTCGCGATCGCGGCCATTGCCGTGATCATGATGTTTGCTCTGCAAAGCGTGCGTCTGGGGGTTCTAAGCCTCGTGCCGAACGGCCTGCCGATCCTGACGACGTTCGGTGCATGGGCGTTGCTCGTCGGCGAGGTCGGGTTTTCGGTAGCGACTGTTGCATCGATTTCTCTGGGTATCATCGTCGACGATACCGTGCATCTCCTGTCCAAGTATGTCCGAGCCCGCAACGAACGGTTGCTGAGCGTCGAAGATTCGATCCGCTACGCGTTCCGTAACGTCGGCGTTGCCATCGTCGTCAACACGATAATTCTGTCGGCCGGCTTTCTCGTCATGACCACGTCGGCGTTCAAGATGAACGTCGATCTTGGCCTGATGACCATACTGTCAATCGTCGGAGCGCTGATCCTCGACTTCCTGTTCCTGCCGGCCCTGCTGTTGCTCGGTCGTAACAAGAAGCAGCCTGAAACGGCGCTGAACGCCGAAGCCGCTACGGCCTAATCCCATAAATTACCGGAGGAAAACCATGAAACAGAAACAAGCGCTCACATTGTTGGTGGCTGCGGCGTTGCTGATGATCCTACCCATCGCCGCGCAAGCCAACGACGATACCCGCGGATTCGATATTGCGGCCCGTTCGGATCGCACCGATCTTGGCTTCGGCGATAGCTCCGTCCAGCTGCAGATGGTCCTGCGGAACGCTGCAGGTCAGGAGTCCACGCGCTCGCTGCGCATCACGACGCTCGAGAAACCCGACGAGTCTGTCGGTGACAAGAGCCTCGTCGTATTTGACACGCCTCGAGACATCGAAGGCACGGCGCTGCTATCCCATGCCAAGATCCTCGACCCGGACGACCAATGGCTGTATTTGCCGGCACTGAAGCGCGTGAAGCGCATCAGCTCGGCGAACAAGTCCGGCCCCTTCGTCGGCAGTGAGTTCGCATTCGAGGACTTCACGGCGATCGAGCTTAACAAGTTCGACTACACGTACGTTCGCGAAGAGCCCTGCGGTGACTTCGTCTGCGACGTCGTTGAACGTTCGCCGCGCTACGAAAACTCGGGCTACACGAAGCAGCTGTCATGGGTTGACCAGACCGACTTCCAGCTTCGCAAAGTCGAATTCTACGATCGCCGCGGCGACCTGCTGAAAGTCCTCGAGCTCACGGACTACCGAAACTACGACGGTATCTGGCGCGCCCATACGCTGTCGATGAGCAACGTGCAAACCAACAAAAAGACCGACCTGATCTACGGCGACTACACGTTCAAAACCGGCCTGGCCGCGAATGACTTCGTCAAAGGTCGGCTCAGCCGCCTGAGATAAGCGCTATGCGTATTCTCTCCCTCTTTGGTCTCCTCTTCGCCACGCTTGCATTTCCCTCCCCGGCGCGTGGCGGGGAGGTAGACCTCTCCGGCGACGTCGAGCTACAGGTCCGGACATTCTGGAACGACCCGGCGTGGATTGGCCAGGACGACCTTGCCTTCCAGGGCACCGTCGCCGCGACCACCGAGATTCGCTGGTACAACGACGAGACGAATCAGCGTGCGGCGTTGATTCCGTTCGTGCGTTTCGACGCCACGGACGGCGACAGGTCGCTTTTTGACCTCAAGGAGGCCTTCTGGGCCTACGAAGGGGGGGGATACGAACTGCTGATCGGCGCCAATACCGTGTTCTGGGGCGTGACCGAGTCGGTGCACCTCGTCGACATTGTCAACCAGACCGACTTCGCCGGGGATATCGACGGTGAAGACAAGCTCGGCCAACCGATGGTAAGTCTGACCCTGCAACGAGACTGGGGCGAGATCAGCGCTTTCGTCATGCCGTATTTCCGGGAGCGCACGTTTCCCGGCGTCGATGGTCGATTTCGAACACCACTGCCGGTGGACACCGACAGGGCGTCATTCGAGTCCTCTGACGAGGAACGCCATGTCGATTTCGCGCTGCGTTACAGCCATTACTTCGGCGATATCGACATCGGAGTCAGCCTGTTTTCGGGGACGAGTCGTGAACCGCGGTTTTCGCCATCCCCGGACGGCCAGTCGCTGCTCCCGATTTACGACCAGATCGATCAGGTCGGTATCGACCTGCAATACACCAAGGAGGCCTGGTTGTGGAAGCTCGAAGCGATCGCGCGAGACGGCGCAACCCATTCATTCACCGCGGCTGTTGGCGGGCTTGAGTACACGTTCTACCAGGTGCGGGCGTCCGCGGCTGACATTGGCTTACTCGTCGAGTACCAGTACGACAGCAGGAACGAACTCGAACCGGTCTCGATTGCCGATAACGACGCATTTGTCGGCGCCCGGCTGGCCATGAATGACGTGCAGGATACGAGTGTACTGGCCGGCTTTTCCTACGATGTCGACACCGGCGAAACCTTTGTCAACGTCGAGGCGGAGCGCCGCCTCGGCGAGGATTGGTTCGGTGAGCTACGAATCCGCGCTTTCGCGGGCGCAGACTCGATTGACAATACGTTCTTCCTGGGCGGGGACGATTATCTGCAGCTGAATATCGCCCGATATTTCTGAGGCGATCAGAAAAAACCGGCGACGCACGGTGCCTGCGGGGGAGGAACAGGACACCGTGGCCGCCGGAGGCGGGGTTAGCTGCGTTGCCTGCGCTCTTTAAAGCGCTTCTTCATGCGTTCCTTGCCACGCTCGAGTTTGGCAATCTGTTCGTCGGTCAGGACCGCGTGCAGCTCAGTGCGAATCCGCGTGAACAGCAACGTCCCTTCGGTCGCGAGCTCGCCGTTGGAAATGGCGATGTTGTTGAGCTCGGCCGAGTAAGCCGCGTCGTTCGCATCGAGGGCCTCGAGCGCTTCACGATTTGCCCGTACTTTCTCGCGCAGCGCCTGGATTTCCGGTTTGGACGCTTCGATGATGTTGTTAACAGCATCGCGTTGTGCGTCATCGAGGTCGAGGTGGTCGGCCATGTGTTCGAGCATCAGGCCCGGGCCCATGAAGCCTGGGCCACCGCCGAACGCTCCCGGGGGTCCACCACGCTCGGCAAGCGCGGCCGTGGAAAATGCGGCCAGCGACACCGTGGCCAGAAATGCAATGGTTGTCTTCTTCATCGAGAGTCTCCTTGGGTAGTTCCGTTCGTCATTCAAGTCGTCGTTCATGCACCACAACTGGTGTGATGCTTAGATTAGGGGCTTCTCCTTGGAGATAGGTCAGCGTTCCATTAAGGAGTGTTAAGAACTGTCAGGATCGTCCCGGGTTCGTTGCAGCCGCCTCCCGATTGATCCACGATGACCCTCGACATGACGGATTACGCCAACATTCTCATCGTCGATGACGACCGCGAACTCGGTGACATGCTGAGAGAGTTCCTGGCGCCGGATCATTTCGATGTCACGACCTGCCAGAGCGGTGAGGACGGATTAAAGGCGCTGCGTCGCAATGAGTTCAATCTGGTCATCCTCGACATCATGCTGCCGGGCATGAGCGGTATCGACGTCCTGCGGGAGGTACGGCAACACAACGATGTGCCCATCATCATGCTGACGGCCCGCGGTGATGATGTGGATCGAATTCTCGGCCTTGAATTTGGTGCCGACGATTACCTGACGAAGCCGTTCAATCCGCGTGAGCTGCTGGCACGCATCAAGGCCATCATGCGACGCGTGCAGCCGGGAACGACGACTGGCCACCAGCTCAAAGTGGGCGCTATCGTGCTCGACCTGCGCGCACGACGAGTGATTGCAGGCGATGAGCAGATTCGTCTGACGGGAACCGAGTTCGAATTGCTCAGCTGCCTGGCAAAGGCACCAGGAGAGACAGTGACCAAGGAGCAGCTGGCGCGCGAGGCACTCGGACGTCGCCACATGCCGTATGACCGCAGCATCGACACCCACATCAGTAATGTTCGCGGCAAGTTGTCCGCTGCCGGTGTCGACAGCCCGTCGATCCAGAGCCGGCGTGGCGTCGGCTATTGCCTGCTGGTGGAGGAGTAACGGCCATGCGCAGCCTGTTGTTACGCATCTTCGTCTCGTTCTGGTCGATTATCGTTATCACAACGATTGCCGCGGCCGCCGTCGGATTTCTCTACGCGGAGCGTGCGCGTACGTCTATACAGAATTTCGAAGTCAGTGAGGCGATGCTCGAAGCGAGCGATGCGCTACAAGAGAGTGGTCGCGAAGGCCTGACCGACTGGTTGAAGTCCCTTGAGGGTCCTACGTCGGCCTTGATTTATGTGATTGATGAGCAAGGCATTGACCTGCTCGAACGGCGTTTGCCGCCGGCAGTCAATGTCGCGATGCGGCGTTTCAACGGGCCGAGATTTCGGCGACCACCGCCGGCCCGCGAACCCGGAAACCTGCGTCCTGCGCGGCCATTCACGCAACTGGTTGGGCCTGACAATGATGTGTACACACTCTTCGTGTTGCCGCCACAAGGCGCTGTTGGGCGATGGCTTTCGCAACGCAGCGGGGCCGGGTTCATCATCATTGCCTTGCTCGTCAGCGCGGTCGTCTCCTATTTGCTGGCGCGGGCGATATCCAGACCGATCCAGCGGTTCCGGGAGTCGGCGGTAGCCATTGGCGCGGGCAACCTCGACACACGTGTGTCAGAGCATGTCGGCAAGCGACGCGACGAGATCGGGCTGCTTGCCGAAGACTTCGATCGCATGACCGGGGAGTTGCAGCGCGCCTGGCAACAGCAGACGGAGCTCTCGCGCAACGTGTCGCACGAACTTCGTTCACCGCTTGCGAGATTGCGCGTCGCGCTTGAGCTCGCACGCCGGAAGACTGGCGATCTTGTGGAACTCGACAAGATTGATCTGGAGACTGAGCGGCTCGACGACCTGATCGGGCAGATTCTCGAATACTCAAAACTCGATTCCCGCCGCGAAGAACAGCGCGTGCGAGTCGATATGGAAGAGTTGCTGCAATCTGTTATCGAAGACGTGCGCTACGAGTTTGAGCGGCCCGATGGCAAGACCCGAATCGAACTACAGCCGGCCCAGCGCATAATTATTGAGGGCTATCCTGGCGCGCTGCGGAGCGGTCTTGAGAATGTGCTGCGCAACTCGGTGCAACACAGTGGCGACAGGGGTACGGTGAAGGTCCGCCTGGGGCTTGAAGGATCGGGGGTCGTCGTGACCGTCGACGACGAAGGTGGCGGCGTTCCGGAGCATGAGCTCGACAATATCTTTGAACCTTTCTATCGAGCGAAAGCAAAAGCCGACAACAAACAGGGCAGGGGCAGCGGTCTAGGCCTTGCGATCGCGTCTCGCGCCATTGCATTGAACAGTGGTTCGCTGACAGCGAGCAATACCGAGAAAGGACTGTGTGTCGAGATTCGGCTACCATCGTCGCTCTGACGAGGGAGTAACACACTGAAACAGGATTACCTGCAGATTCGAGTGATGGAGCTCGCGCCCCAGGTTTATGTATCGGGGCAGATTTTCGAAGAGGATGTACGGTTGCTCGCCAAGCAGGGCTGCAGAACCATCGTGTGCGCCGAGCCCGATAGCGACGCCGCCGGTCAGCCCCGGTCCGCCGATCTTGCGCGGGTGGCGGACGAGGAGGGCGTCGTATTCGTGCATTTCCCGGTCGAGCCGGGGTCGATCACGTCCGAGGAGGCCGAAGCTTTCGGCCGGGCCTGCGAGCCACTGAAACGTCCGGTGCACGTGTTCAGTCGTTCCGTCGCGCACGCGATCAAGCTCTGGGAAATGAGTGAATAAGCGGTTGTTGCCGCCCCGCCCATAGGCGTAAACTGAGTCTAAATCGTTTCGTGGTCCTGGCAGGAGACCCGATATGAGCAGCAATTTCATCGTCGAGCAACAGGATGGAATCACCACGATTCGTCTGACCCGGCGGCTGCCACTCGAAGAATTCCTCTCAATGATTGATGATGTGGCCAGGGCTGGCGTCGGCGATCGTCGGTTATGGGATGCAACCGGGAATTTCAACTTCTCAGCAGACGAAATCAGGCAAATAGCTGCCCGCTCCAAAGCTGTCTTGCCCCGCGCCGTATGTGTGGCGTTTGTCGCAGCCGATGATTTGACGTTCGGCCAGGTTCGGATGTTTGAGGCTTTTCGCGAGGAGGCAGGATTCCGAACCAAAGCCTTCAGGGACGAACAGGCTGCTCGAACGTGGCTGCTTGCCGATCCGGACTAACTCTCAGAATCCAGCCGCTCTGTAATGTACTCGTACTCGTCGCGGACGAGTCGTTTGCAATCGACCGCGATGAACTCGGCCAGTGTCGAGCCGACAAACGGAATACCGCAGCTGATGTCCAGGCGCACATGGTTTACGCAGCCGTCGTCCGTCGGCTCGAGTTCGAGCGTCCCTTCGATCGTGACAGGAACGTTCCTGATGTCGATCGTCAGGTCGGCGGTATAGACGCCGTCGCCGTGGTCCTGCCACTGTTCCGATTGCTCGACCGTATTCCAGGGCTGCAGAAACTTACTCAGAATTCCAGGCACATCGGCCGGCAGCTCGCGAACGAAGGTTATGACAGCCCCCTCATCATCGGCGTCGCATTCTTCGATAACGATGTTCCTGGCGCCGAGCGCTTCCTGTTTCGCGTCGACTTCATCGGCATCAGTGAAGAGCGCATACACGGCGTCCGTGCCGTGCGCGTACTTATGGTCACGACGGACCTTCATGCTAGCGGTTGCGCCCCATCGCTTCGTGGCTGCTTACCCATTCGTGGGCGAGGATCGCCGAAGACAGCGATATGTCGCCTGCCAGAACGACGGCCGCGATAATCTCGGCGAATTTATCCGCCTTGCCGGTGCCGTAGCAGTCCATCATTTCGAGGCACTCGCGCTGTGTCGGCAATCCCGTACCGCCGCCATACGTTGCACAAATCAAAGCTGGCAGAGTTGTCGACCAGTACAAGTCGCCGTTGTCGAGCAACTGACAATAATTCATGCCGGCGTGAGACTCGGAGACGTTGGCCGCATCCTGGCCGCAGGCGATAAACATCGCCGCGATGCCGTTAGCAGAGTGAGCGCCGCTATATGCGGCGCCTGACAGGTGCGTGCCGATTCCCGCGATCTGCCGGAATTTGTACAGCCATTCCGGTTCGATACGCAGCAGTTCCTTCGCCACATCCCGCTTCAAAACGAATTCCGCGACGACGCGTTTGCCGCGCGTCTGGATCATGTTCATCATCGAGTGTTTCTTATCTGTGTCGATATTGCCGGACAGGATGTACCGCGGTTTCGCCGGATGGTTCGCGCGTATCCACTCGCAGGCATACAGTGTGGCTTTGCCAGTCATGTTCTGGCCCGCCGCGTCGCCGGTTGTGTAGCAGAAACGCGTATACAGCATGTTGGCGACGACGTAC
>JAAUYD010220489.1_pt1 | contig 29415 bp, 27 predicted proteins | sample 7278101 | NCBI WGS metagenome assembly JAAUYD01 (sample SAMN14350128, study PRJNA611818) | marine sediment metagenome | isolation source: surface marine sediment (0.6m) | place: French Polynesia: Moorea | collected 2018-08
CCTCGATGACGTAGCGCGGCTTCTTGGTCAGGGAGACGGTGAAATCGCCTGCCTGTCCGTCAACACCATCGACTTCGGTATAGGTGAGTACTTCGATATTGGGATGCCGGCCGACCTCGACCAGTTTGGGTGAAAGAATTCACATGGAGCAGTCGTTGGTCGGATAGGTCTTGTCCAGCTGGGCCATGTGGCCGCCGATGGCCGGGGATTTCTCGATCAGGTAGACCTTGAAACCGGCCGTCGCCAGATCCAGCGAGGCCTGGATGCCGCTGATTCCTCCCCCGACCACCATGACGTCGCCGAAATTGTCCTTGGCGTATCCCTGGCAAAGTTGTTCGATGGTTTGGTTGTCCACAGGTTGCTTCCTTTTGTTGCCGAATATCAATCAGATCATTTCAAAAAATCAACCAATTCACTTGTTGAAATAACAAGCTACAAGCACCAAATCTCAAATAAATCCCAATGGTCAATTTTCAAACAAGTTCAAACACCGCTGAATTGGAAATTGGAATTTCGACATTGGTTATTATTTGTGATTTAATGTTGTTATTTGCTTTTTTGGCTAAAGCGCTTCCGCCACGATTTCAGTAATGTCCTTGATTTCCAACGCGCTTTGGTCTTTGAGCGCCAGCCGGCTGTCCTCGAAATTGGCGATGCAGTAAGGGCAGGCCGTGGCCAGCACCTCGGCACCAGCCGCGACGGCCTGCTCAACCCGCAGATCGGAAAAGCGCTCGCCCTTGACCGTCTCCATCCAGATGCGTCCGCCGCCGCCGCCGCAGCACAGGCCGCTGTTCCGCGACTCGGTCATCTCAATCGATTTCAGGCCGGGGATCTGCTCCAGCACCTGCCGGGGTGCATCATAGACCCCGTTGTGACGCCCCAGGTAGCAGGGATCGTGGTAGGTGACCGTTCGGTTGAACGTTCCGGGAAGCGTCAGCCGGCCCGTTTCGATCAGCTCGTGCAGAAATTGGGTGATATGCACCACCTCGAAGTTGACCATGAATTCGGGGTATTCGTTTTTGAAGGTGTGATAGCAATGGGGCGATGAGACCAGGATGGTCTTGACGCCATTGTCGATGAAGGTCTTGATGTTCTCGCGGGCCAGGCGCTTGAACAGGTCCTCGTTGCCGGTCTTGCGGATACTCTCACCGCAGCAGCTCTCCTTGCTGCCCAGAATCCCGTAGTCGATCCCGGCATGGTTGAGAATGGCGGCGGTGGCCTGGGCCACCTTTTTCAGGCGCGGGTCGTAGCTCAGGTAGCAGCCGGTGAAGTAAAGCACTGCCATACCCTCGGCAAAGGGCTTAACGGACAGCCCCTTGCTCCAATCCGCCCGGGATTGCCGGTCTTCGCCCAGGGGGTTGCCGGCCCCGCTCAGGCTGGCGCTGACCGAGCGCAGTGGCTTGACGGCATTGGGAAAGATGCCGTATTCGGTGGCCAGCCGACGCAAGGAGACCCCCGACTCGATCTGGGCCACATCCCGCGGACACTGCTGGGGGCAACTGCCGCAGGTCGTACAGCGCCAAATATCTTCGCTTTCGATATCGGTCATGCCGAAGGTCGCCTGGCGCACGATCCGGCGCATGCTGAAACCGATGAAGCGGTTCCACGGACAGACCGCATCACACAGCCCGCACTGGTAACAGCGGCTGAACGCCTCGCCGCCATTGGCCTTTATCTCATCAACGATCTCTTTGTAGTCGGCTACCGTCTCCACTGGCTATTATGTTTCCTTAGTAAGTGCCCATCCGGACATGGTGAATTTGAGTATTTCTGGATGCACACCAGTTAAAATGTCGGTGTCAGCCCGTCGCTATCCTTTTTTAGACTGCGCCAATCTGGCCACGGCATCCATGATTTTCTGCATCCCGTGTTTTTCGGCCAGCGACGCCAATCCGATCTCCAGTTCCTCCGGCTCGTCCACCACCTCGACCTCTTCCTCGCGCTCTTCGAGGACCAGGGCGTCGGTGATGCACCATTTGACGCACAGCGGTTCGTCTTCACCTTCGCACATGTCGCATTTGAGCGGCAGTCCGGAATCGGGCTCCTTGAAGTCCTCCCGAGAGGGACACGGTGCCCGGCAGAAGGCACACTCGTCGTATTCCTTACCGTCGATCACGTACTTGTCCCGGCCGGCGCACTCCGCGCCGGCGGACTCGCCCCCGTATACCGGAACATAAATGTCTTCAAGCGGGTGGCGAACGACGCGGATGCGGGCCCGCGCCGGGTTGTTGCTTGAGTACTTGGGCAAGGCGTGAAAGGCCGAGCAGATCATTTCGCAGGCCCGGCAGCCGTTGCATTTGTCGGCATCGATGCGGATGGTCTTGATGGTTCTTTTCTCTGTGGCCACGCCTACACCTCCTTATCCGTTTCGGCCGGGGCTGCCGGTGCAGGCGGACCGCCATCCTCCGCATAAATGCCTTTTTTCTCGAACTCGTCGTACACGAAATCCAACCCCAGGTCACGCAGGGTTTCTTCGGTGGGAATCCCCTGATCGTTCCACCCTTTGAAGGCGTAGTAGGTGTCCAGCAGCTCTTTTTCGAGTTCAGGGAAGCGCTTTTTCCAGTGATTCTTGGGCGGCGCGTCGTCCTTGCGGCGCATACCGCGCCGGGTATTGATGGCCCGCACCAAGGTGCGGTAGCGCTTGGCCGATTTGGTCAACATCGCTTCGTCCATCTCGATGCCGGTGCCGGCAGTGATGAATTTGGGATAGTTGTGAATGTGGTACGGCGGTTTGAGCGGAAAGGAGGAGAGGCCGGCGCACATCCCCAGGGCATCGTCGATGTAGTGCATGCGCTCCTGCCAATCGACAATGTCGCAGCACATCTCCGGCGTCGGATAATAGGGAATCGACTTTTCACCGCGCGGCTCCCAGTCCAGAAAGTATTGCTTGAATTTCTCATCGGGAACCTGGAACCAATCCTTGACGAAAGCTTCCCGATGCTCCCGTTTGGGATAGGGCGCCTGGGGAAACTGGCCCTCGATCTGGGTGATGTTCATCTTCTCGCCGGTGGCGTACATGAGAAAATAGATCGGGTTGAGCATTGACAGTTTCAAGGGCAGCTGCTCGTGCTTCTTGATGTTGTTGTGGGCGTAGTCCTCGGCTCCGTTGCCGATCTTTTTGGCCGCCCAGTAGGTGCCATCGGCCAGCACGTCGCCAATGCCCTCCCGGCGGACGATACGGTCCAACAGCCAGTTGAAGCGCCCCTCGTTGTCTTCCGGCATGCCCGGAAAGTCGTCGTCCGTCAGAATACCGTTGTCCAACAGCTCCAGGGCAAAGGCCATCACCTGGGGGGCCGAGAACCCGTCGACCCCGTGTTCCGTGGCACTCTGGGCGATACCCAGGCCGAACTCCAGGTCTGAATACGCCGCCATGGTATAGGTCAGCTTGGAAAAGCATTTCATCATGTAGGTCGGCTTACCCGGCGGAGAAATGGTGGCACCGCAGGTCATGGGGCAGTTGTAGCAGCTGATCAGGCGCGTGCGCATGGTCTCCATGGTCTCGGTCCAGTCCCGGGCGATCTCATCGGTCCAGAAGCCCTTGCGGCGCTCTCTCGAGTTGCCCCACATGAAGTTCTCGGTGTGCCACTTCTCATCATGGACCTTCATCTCCTGGGGTGATCCCAGGCCGGCCAGAATGGGCATGACCCCCGGGATGGGATTTTCATTGCGAAATTGGATGTACGCCATGACTTCATTGCACAGCTGCATGAACTCGGCCGGCTGGGCCAGATGGACGTCCCGGGTTCCCCGGACGGCGATGGCCTTGACGCCCTTGTCGCCCATGACCGCCCCGATACCCTGGCGACTGGCGCTGGACCGCCCCTGTTCGATGGAGGCAAAATAGACCCGGTTCTCACCGGCCATGCCGATGGCCGCCACCTGGGCCTTGGGCTCCTTCAACTCCTCACAGATCAGATTGGCCGTCTCCACGGCACCCTTACCCCTGAGGTGAGCGGCATCCCGGATCTCCACCTGGTCGTCCTTGATCCATAGATACACCAGGTCGGGCGACTTGCCGCGCAGGATGACCTTATCGTAGCCAGCGTACTTGAGCTCCGGCGCCCAGAAGCCGCCCATCATGGAAAATGCAAGCAGCTCGGTCTGGGGAGAGATGGTGGTGACGATGGTGCGGTTGCAGCCGATGGCCGGCGTGCCACACAACAGGCCGGCGGCAAATATCAGCAGGTTCTCGGGTGAAAACGGCTCGACATCAGGCGGCACCCGATCCCACATGAGCTTGGCGTTGGTCCCCAAGCCGCCCAGATACAGCGCTGTCTCCTCCGGATCAGTGGCCACCCGTTCAATGTTGCCCCGAGTGAGATCAATCTCCAGGTTATACCCCGTTTCTGCGTACCTCATTGACTTTCCCTTCTTCAGCCGGACCCGGACCGACCGAGCTGCCTTGGCTCTTCCTCTGTCTGGCCACAAGTCGTCAGGCCAGGGCGGATGACACTGACCTATTTCCCCGACCAGCTTCCGGGAAGGTAGACCCGGCCGGTTGTTGCGCTGGTGTTGACCTCATTGCCGATCAGTGACTGCCCGTACACGCGACATTCCGTATCTTGGGAACGGTCGATCGGTGTCGGTTCGGGCGGGTGCGCAGTGTCGTCGCTGCTTCGGTTCGGGGCGATCATGCGATACCCCGATCATTGAGGCCCGGTTACCCGCGACACAGCGCGTTAGGATAGTGACCATCAACATATGGTCAATTTGCCCGATAATAGCGTTGCGAAGAAACTTCTATCCTCGAATTAGCAACCAGATGCCTACGGCAACATTCTCGCGTGCATTGATCTCGACCCAATTTGCCTAATTCTGAACGGACACTATGATAAGGTTTAGACAGGCAGCGGGTCGACAATGTGAATCAGGCTATAAAGTAACTATATTTTAGCTACAAAGTAGTTATGAGGTTGGCTCGTCGTTGTCAAGCAAAAATTGGTCTGATGACGTCCCTCCACCGCCCACGCCAACCGCCTGACCGCTGGTCTCTGAACACCGGCTGGTAGTTTTTTTGCCTAAACGGGTGGGAAATAGACTTCTTATTTTCCTATCCAAGCGTTTATCGACATTCAATGGGCATTAAAATAACCCATTGCAATCGTTATACTTTTAAACAAATTGCCATTGGCCACGGCGTTTGGTCCGGATCTTGATCTAGCAGGGTAGACGCGACCGACCGGGCCGAACGATCAGCAATCCTTTGTAGCGACCCGCCTTACATCGATGGCCGCTTTACCTGAAAACGTGATGGAACCATGACCCCCGTCTCCTGTACTGTCAAACAGACGCTCATCGCGATCCTACTCCTGCTGTTACCATTGGGGATGACGGGCGACCGGTCTTTGGTGTGGGCGGACGGGAACCTACAGGCATGGTTGAACCGGCTGGCCACCTTGAATCCGTCGTCCGCAGGTGCGCCCCAGGAGCGCCCGCTGGCTGCATTGGGACGGTTTTACCAACTTGTTGGTCATCGGCCAATGTGGGTCGATGCCAATGGGCTGAGCGTGGATGGAAACGTGGTACGCATGGCCATGGCGAGCGCCGCTGATAACGGCCTCGATCCGGAGGACTATCTTCTGAAAGGGGCCGAGGGGCCATGGATTCATCCGGCAAGCCATGACAACACGTCCGCCGGTGCCCGAGATCTCGAGCACCGTCTGATTCAGTGGGACGTGGCCCTGACCAGCCAGGTGATCCGATATGCCTCCCACCTCTCCAGCGGACGGATTGCACCTGACACGCTCAGCCATGCCTGGATCAGCAACCAACCGGCACCCGACCGGGACCTGCCCGCCGAACTGGCAGCCGCCGTGCTGGGTAACCGGCTGCCTGAATTTTTCGAATCCCTGCCACCTCAACTGTCCGCCTACGAGCGGCTGACGTCCAGCCTGAAACGCTATGAACGCATCCGGGCGGATGGTGGATGGCCGATGGTGTTGCCAGGGCCGTCGCTGCGAAGGGGCGACCGGTCACCCCGGGTGCCTGACCTGCGGCGTCGGCTGCGCCTGTCCGGTGATCTGGATGGTCTCTTCCCCACCGATGAAACCATCTATGATCGCCCCCTGGAAACTGCGGTGATGCGGTTTCAGCACCGGCACGGGCTGGCCACCGACGGGGTGGTCGGCAAACAGACCATGGCCGCCCTGTCGGTTCCCGTCGACGACCGCATCCGCCAGCTGCAACTCAACATGGAACGCTGGCGGTGGTATCCACACCGTCTGGGACCGCACTACCTGATGGTCAATATTCCCGATTATACCTTGAGTGTTGTCAAGAAGGGCTGGGTGATCCGAGAGATGCGGGCTATCGTGGGCCGTGCGGAGCGGCAGACCCCGGTGCTTTCCGGCAGCATGACCTACCTTGACCTCAATCCTTACTGGAATATCCCCCGCAAAATCGCCAGGGAAGACATCCTGCCCAGAATATTGGCGGATCCGGCCTATCTGGACCGACAGGGCATCCAGGTCTTCGCTGGATGGCAACCGGATTCAGCGCCCATCGATCCCTGGAGCATCGATTGGACACAGCTTTCCCGTGCCCACTTCCCCTATCGCCTGCGCCAGGATCCGTCGTCTCTGAACGCCCTGGGCCGCATCAAGTTCATGTTCCCCAACCGCCAGAGCATCTACATTCACGACACCCCTGGAAAATCTCTGTTCAATCGGGCGCAGCGCAGCTTTTCCGCCGGATGCGTGCGGGTGGACAGGCCGATGGAACTGGCCGCCTACCTGCTGAAGGAACAGGGCTGGCACCCTCCCCGGCTGGAAAGGGCCATCGCCTCCGGCCGACAGCGGGCCGTTATCCTCAGACAACCGGTGGATGTGTTCCTGGTCTATTTCACCACCTGGGTGGATGACGCCGGCAAGGTGCACTTCAGAAATGACGTCTACGGCCGGGACCGTTCTCTGCAACTGGCCATAGACCAGCGCTCGGGCCCGCAGCTGCGATACCCGATCGATGAACCGCGATCCCGTCTGCTGGCCAGCAACGCTATAGACAGCCGATAGTCTGAATGTCATCGTCGACGCTACGCCCCGAATGCCAAGGGCGCGGTGAACGGATCAGTGCGAAGGGTCCGCCGACGGCTTCCAGCAGCGCACGTGGTGCTGCGGCCCCACCGCGACCATCGCGGTCGGCTCCCTGTCGCATTCGCTGTCGCGGTCCGGGCATTGATCGGCGAAGGGGCATCCATCGGGCAAGGGCACTGGCTCGCCTTGCGCTTCCGTTTGCGGTGTCCAACCGACTTCCGTGGTTTGCGGAACCGCAGCCAGAAGCTTGTGGGTGTAGGGGTGGTAAGGGCGGTCGAACAGGTCCATGGCCGGCGCCGATTCCACGATGCGGCCGCGGTACATGACGCAGACGTGGTCGCAGATGTAACTGACCACATTGAGGTCATGGGAGATGAACAGGTAGCTCAGCCCCAGCTCCTGCTGAAGATCTTTGAGCAGGTTGATGATCTGCGCCTGGATGGAGACGTCCAGGGCGGAAATGGGCTCGTCGCAAAGCACCAATTGGGGCGACACGCTCAGCGCGCGGGCAATGCCCACCCGTTGGCGCTGGCCGCCGCTGAATTCATGGGGATAGCGGTCGGCACTGGCCGCCGGCATGCCCACCATCTCCAGCAATTGTCGAATCCGCTGGCGTTGTGCGCCGGATTGGGCGATGCCGGCCATGCGAACGCCGTCGGCAATCGATTGGGCCACCGTCATGCGTGGATTGAGTGAACTGTAAGGATCCTGAAAGATCATCTGGATCTGTCTGCGCAGGGGCTTGAAGGCGCGCTCATCCAAGGCCGTGATCTCCTGACCGTCGAAGTGGACAACGCCGTCGTCCGGATCGAGCAGGCGCAGGATCAGTCGCGCCACCGTGGATTTGCCGCAGCCGCTTTCCCCCACCAGACCCAGGGTCTGATTGGGATAAATTTCTAAATCCACGTCGTCGACGGCACGCACGTAACTGCCGATCCGCTGAAAAAAGCCCCGACGCACGGGAAAATATTTTTTCAGTCCGTCAACGCGCAGCAGCGCAGCAGTCGATGCGTTCATGCCTGTGCCTCCCTGACCGCAAATAGGATCGGACAGCGGGCCTGATGCCCGCCACCATAATCGCACAATTGGGGAAATTGCTGCTGACAGGTTGCCTGGCGATGGTCGCAGCGGGGATGAAAGGGGCAGCCGGCCGGCTTGTAGGCCGGGTGGGGGACGCTGCCCGGAATGCTGTAGAGCCTTTTCCCCCGCTTCTCTTTGGTCGGCAGTGCCGCCAACAGGGCCATGGTATACGGGTGTCGGGCATTTTCGAAAATATCGCCGGTAGCGCCCTGCTCCACAACCACGCCGGCGTACATCACGTACACCCGATCGGCGATGGCCGCCACCACGCCCAGATCGTGGGTAATGTATTGGATGGCCATCTGTTTGTCCTGCTTCAAGCGCTTGAGCATCCCTAAAATCTGGGCCTGAACGGTTACATCCAGGGCCGTAGTGGGTTCGTCGGCGATGACCAGGTCGGGCTCGCAGGCCAGTGCCATGGCGATCATCACCCGCTGACGCTGACCGCCGCTGAGTTGATGGGGGTAGTCCCCCAGGCGCCCACTGGCGTCAACGATCCCCACATCGTCCAGCAGCTCGATCGTGCGCTGACGGACGGCCGCCTCGGATGCGGGTTCGTGGGCCAGCACCGCCTCGCCGATCTGGTCTCCGATGGTGAACACGGGGTTCAGGGAGGTCATGGGCTCTTGAAAAACCATGGCAATGCGTTGGCCTCGCAAGGCCCGCATCTGTTCCGGCGCCAGATCCAGCAGGACTTGTCCGTCAAAGATAATGCGACCGCCGGCGATGGTCGCCGGCGGCTGCTTCAACAGCCCGAGCACGGCCAGGGCGGTAACGGTCTTGCCGCAGCCCGACTCACCCACGATGCACACCGTCTCCTGGCGGCGGACCTTGAAGTCCACCCCATCCACCGCCCGGGCCACCGGCCCGTCGCCCACAAAATGGACCTGCAGATCTTGCACATCCAGCAGTATATCGTTCGATTGAGTCATTATGAGATGTTCTTGATTACTGCTCTTAGTTTTCTTACTGCCAGAAGCGGTTTTACAGGCTTTTCACAGGCTCAAGGTCAAGGCGGGGCCGTGCGTTTAACCGCAGGCGTAGCATCGCTACGTCGAGGATTGAACGTATGGCGCCAACGCAGAGATTGCGCCTGTGAGAAGCCTGTAATACGGCTTCTAATTGCGTTCTCGTAATTTCGGGTTAAGAATATCCCGCATCCCCTCCCCAAACAGATTGAACGCCAGCACCACCACCAGGATCACCAGCCCCGGGGCAAAGGTCAACCAGGGCGCATCGAAGATAAAGGCCTTGCCGTCGGACAGGATGTTGCCCCAGGTGGCATGGGGCGGCGGCACACCGAAGCCCAAAAAACTCAGCCCCGCTTCGGTGAGCATTGCCGAGGCGATGCCCAAGGTAGCAGACACCAGCACCGGCGCCACGGCATTGGGCATGATGTGGCGAAAGATGATGCGGGCGTCACTGATGCCCAAGGCACGGGCGGCGGCCACGAAATCCTGTTCGCGCAGGGAGAGGAACTCGGCCCGCACGAACCGGGTGGTCCCCATCCAGCTGGTCAGCCCGATGATCACCATAATGTTATAGATACTCGGCGGCAGCAGGGCCACCACAGTGAGAATCAGGAAAAAAGAGGGGAAGCAAAGCATGATGTCCACGGCCCGCATGATCAGCGTATCCACCTGGATGGTGGGCAGCGACAGCCATTTCAGATGGAGCGGCGGCGGCGAACGCCGGCGATCGATCCGTTTACCCAGTATCCATGCGGCAAATGCCACGACCACAGTCATCACCGCAGCCGGCAGCCGATGATGGGCGGCCAGTACGATGGCCAGAATCAGCAGCAGCCAGAACAGCAGGTGGCCCAGGCGCAGGGTCTGTCGTCCATAGTAGCCGGCAATGCCCCCCAGCAGGATACCGATGCCCACGGCGATGCCCACAGCTACGAACCCGACGGTCAGCGAGACCCAGGCCCCCTGAAGCATGCGGGCGAACACATCGCGCCCCAGGTCGTCGGTTCCGAGCAGGTAGATGCCCAGGGCCGGCAGTTCCTCCGGCCTCAAGGTGTCGGCTTTGGGGACCGACAAAGGCGCACGCAGCTTCTCCTGCAGGCGCACCCGGGCCGGGTCCAGCAACGGGTCCTTGCCCGAGGTGACTGCCAGGCCAATGATCGCCACGACGAAAAAGAGCACGAAGATGATCAGGCCGCTGAAGGCCATACGATTTTTGCGCAGCAGATGCCAGGTCTCGGCCCACGGCGAGCGTGACGGCGGCATGCCGGTCTCGTCGAGCCCTTGGGGAGCCTTATCGGCAGCAACAGTCGTCATCAGAGTCTGATCCTCGGATCCACCACCATATAGAGCAGGTCGGACACTAAGGTGCCCGCCAGCACCAGCACGGCGGTGATGAAGTTGACCGTGAGAATCACGGGATAGTCCCTGCCCAAAATGGCCTCATAGGCCATGCGCCCCATGCCGGGCCACGAGAAGATCGACTCGATGATCACCGAACCGCCGATGAGGCCGGGCAGAATCAGGCCGAACATGGTCACAAATGGCAGCAGCGCATTCCTCAGGGCGTGTTTATAGTACACCGTTTCCGACGGCAACCCTTTGGCCTGGGCCGTGCGCACATAGTCCTGGCCGATAATCTCCAGCATCTGACCGCGCACATACCGTGAGAGCACCGCCACCCCGCCGCTGGCCCCCAGTATGGACGGCAGCACCAGGTGCCAGATGCGATCCATGATGTGCACCATCGGGGATGCCGAGGTCACTCCGAAGGTCTCCATGCCGATCACCGGTACGTGCAGCTTGGTGACCACCAGGATAATGAGAATATAGGCGAAAAAGAAACCGGGAATGGAGATGAGCAGGTAGGCCAGAAAGGTGGTGGATTTGTCGTATGGACCGTCGCGCATGATGGCCGAGCGGATCCCTACCGGAAAGGAGAAGGTCCAGGTCAGGAGTGTACCCACGATGAACAGGGGCAAACTGTTCAAAAACCGCTCCCAGATTTTGCCCAGCACCGGCAGGTTGTCGCGCCAGGAGACAATCCGGCCGGTGAACAGGTTCTTGTAAAAGAGCAGGTACTGGACGTGCAGGGGCTTGTCCAGGTTGAACTCCTCACGCATGCGCTCAACCATCTCAGGCGTGAACTTGGGATTCAACGGATCGATCTGACTGGGCTCGCCCGGCGCCAGATGAATGATCAAAAAGGAGACCACCGAGACGAAAAACAGGGTCACCATTTTCTGAACGATACTTCTACCCAAAAATGCCAACATGGCCTGTCCTATCCGTCCGCCGCGAATTCCGGCGGTCGACTCAATTTGATCCACTGGTTGAAATGATAGGTGTAACCACCGGTGATGGTGGGCACGATGGGTTTGTAAACCGTGCTGCCGTCGGCCCCGGTGATCGCCCGGACGATGCGTTTGTCCAGCAGGGCGGTCCAGCGGCTGATATACAAAAAGGTGTAGGGCTGTTCAGCGGCGATGATCCGGTGCAGCTGATGGCAGTACTCCACCTGCCGCTGATGATCGTACTCCTGACGAATGTTGAGGATCAGATCGTCCGCTTCGGCGTTGGCGAAGCCCACGAAATTGAGCTGAAAGGGCCCGCTTTGACTGGAGTGCCAGATCTGAAACAGGTCCGGATCGATGCCCATGGACCATCCCAGGATCAGGGCGTCGAAATCCAGCTGATTGACCCGCTTCTGAATGAACACCGACCACTCCAGCAGATCGGTCTCCACCTGGATGCCGATCTTTCTCCAGGCGTCCTGGGCAATGGCCAGGATGGCCTTGCGCAGCGGATTGCCGTTGTTGGTGATCAGGGTGAAAGCCAGGCGCCGGCCATCTTTTTGCAGATACCCGTCGCTGCCGGGGGTCCAGCCGGCCGACGCCAGCAGTGCTACGGCGCCTTCTGGATCATAGGGCAGCGGGTCGATGGCGTGATCATAAAAATCGGTCTGCTTGACGAACGGGCCGGTGATCCGTTCGCCCTGTCCGTAAAGCACATAATCGATGATCTGCTGGGCATCGATGGCCATGCCCAGGGCTTTGCGCACCCGCACGTCGTTAAACGGCTCCCGACGCAGGTTGTAGCCGATATAGGTGTAGCCGAAGGCGGTGCCCGAGAAATTCTGGAACCGATCATCCTGGCTCAGGCGCGCCACCTGATGGGGCTGGACGCTGTAGTCGTCCACTGTGCCGGCGTAGAATTCCATCTCCTGGGTCAGCGGGTCGGGGATAATGCGCACGACGTATTCGCGGTAGTTGGCAGCCCCCTCCCAGTAGTCGTCGAAACGCTTCAGACGGATATGACGGTCCGACTTCCACTCGTTGAAGACAAACGGTCCGCATCCCACCGGTCGACGGCTGAAGCGGCTTTGGCGCATGGTGAACGCCTCCGGCGATTGCCCGCGCTGAGCCGCCTCAGCGGCCAGGGCGTTATCGTTGAGCAGATGCGCCGGCAGGATGCCCATGCCCCAGGTGGCAAAGGCCGGTGAGTACAGCCGCTTGTAGACAATGCGAATGGTGTAGGGGTCGACGACGGCAACCTGTTTGACAGGTTCATAGTCGGGTACCCGCGGAGAAAGGTTCTTGGGATCGACAATGGCCTCATAGGTGAACTTGACATCTTCGGCGGTCAACTCATGGCCGTCGTGAAACAACACCCCCGGACGCAGACGAAACTCGATAATGGGGTGATGCACCGTCGACGGCAGCAGTTCTCTGGCCTTGGCGTTGAGTTGTTGGGCAGGCAGATCGCCATCGGCGCTGAGAAAACCGGAGGCATCGAAACTGTCGAAGTACGCCGGGCCCAACACTTCTCCCAGTTTGTCGAAAAGCAGTTGATCGACCCGATCCAGCACGATGCGGATCCGATGGGGTGCGGTACCGTGCAGGGTGACCGTGCGGGCCGGTTCTTCGGCTTCGACCGGGAATCGATGGCTGATGGTCTCCGGCGGCAGCAGATCGATGGCACGGACGTGCCGCCATGCGGGCGTTTCGGGATTTAGGGTCTCTTGCAGCTTCGCAACCAGTTGCGACCCATCGAGGCGCCCCCAGCGGGCAGTATCGGCATCGGCATTGACATAGAAGAAGGCGTGCTCGTAGATTTTCCAGTCACGAGCCACCCGCCCGCGAAACTGGAGATTCTCGTCCCGGTCGATGAGGCCCTCGAACACCAGACTGTTGATCTGGCTGCTGGCGCTGTCGGCAGCCAGAATGGGGTTGAGCATGGCGGCGTCGCCGGTGGAGGTGGTGATGAATTGCACCAGGCGGTCCGGATTACCCCGGGTCTGCTCCTCGTAGGTCGGTACCCAGAAGTAGGAGATCAACAGCACCACAGAAATCAGGACCGGTGCCGTGATCAAAAATCGTCGTAAGCTCATCAATGGTGGCCTGCCTGACGGGACCGCTGCCGGCGGTCCGGCTTGGATTGGTCACTTCGGCCAAAGAATAATAGTTGCCGGTGAGTGGCCGATCGAATCCAGGCCAGATTAGGCAAAAGCCACCGCGAAGTCAAGCAGCGTCAACCGTATCGTGGCGGTCGGCAGGCACCCAGTCTCCAACGGCCGAGACGACCGGTCTCGGTTGACCGCAGTGAAGCGCATCCCGGGTGCCTACCGCCGGCAATGGTCCCTTGACTTTTCTCCGGGGCCCGCCCTATTTTGAACGTAAACGGTCTCATCTCTCAAGCCGCTTCCGTTCTCAAGAAGCCAACGAAAGGACCCTTTGGCATGACCGACCAACCCACCACCACGCCGCGATCCGAGATCGACGCCCGCATCAACAACCTTCAGGCGGCCCTTCGACAAGCGGACATTGATGGTGCCCTGATTCTGCAAAATACCGATCTGTTCTACTTTTCCGGAACCATCCAGCAGGCCCACCTCTACGTTCCGGCCGACGGCCAGCCGCTGCTCATGGTGCGCAAAAGCCTGGTGCGGGCCCGCGACGAATCGCCCTTGGCTGTCGTCACCGCCTTGAAAAGCCCCAAGCAGTTGCCGGACCTGATTCGCGAGAGCGGTCTTGAGCTGCCGGCCGTCTTGGGCATGGAACTGGATGTGCTGCCGGCCAACAACTATTTCTCTTATCGAAAACTGTTTGCCGACAGTCGCATCGAGGATCTCTCGCCCGCGATCCGCATGATCCGGGCTGTCAAATCCGCTTACGAACTCGACCTGATCCGCCACGCGGCTGCCTGTTCGGACCAGGTGGCCGGCGACATGCCGAACCTGCTCAAGGCCGGCATGACCGAGATCGAGCTGGCCGGCAAGGTGGAGGCCCGGGCGCGACAGTTGGGACATCAGGGCATCGTGCGCATGCGCCTGTGGGGCGCTGAGCTGTTTTACGGCCACCTCATGGCCGGCCCTTCGGCTGCCGTTCCCAGCTACCTGGCGTCGCCTACCGGGGGAACCTCGGTCAGTGCGGCGGTGGCCCAGGGTGCCGGTTTTCGCCAAATCCGTCGCAACGAGCCCGTCTTGTTGGACTATGTCTTCGCCTGGCAGGGCTACATCAGCGACCACACGCGCATCTTTTGCGTCGGTCGCGCACCGAGAGAACTGGCGGATGCTCACGCCCATATGCTCGAGATCCAGGAACGCATCAAAACACTGGCAACACCGGGCACGCCCGCCGGAGACCTGTATACGGCCGCCGTCGAGATGGCAGAAAAGCGCGGGCTGGGCGACAATTTCATGGGTGTCGGCGGCGATCGCATCCGCTTCATCGGCCATGGCGTAGGGCTTGAACTGGACGAATTCCCCTTTCTGGCCAAGGGGCAGCAAACCGAACTGAAGGCGGGCATGGTGGTTGCCCTGGAGCCGAAACTGATCTTTCCCGGCAAAGGGGTCGTCGGCATCGAGAATACCCACGTGGTCACGCCCGACGGATTGGAGCAGCTGACCCATGCCGACCAGCAGATCGTTTGCGTTTGAGCCGCTGGATTCGATCCGCTAAACACAAAAAGGGAGCAGCACGCATGCTTGCTCCCTTTTTTTCTTGGAATGGATTCGGGAAGATTATCGTTTGGAGAACTGGAAGCGTGCCCGAGCGCCCTTCTGACCATACTTCTTGCGCTCTTTTTCTCTCGGGTCGCGCTTGACGAAGCCGGCCCGTTTGAGAGACGGCCGCAGGTCCGGGTCGAATTGAATCAAAGCCTTGGTGATGCCGTGACGCACCGCACCGGCTTGGCCGGAGATGCCGCCGCCGTGAACTTTGATCTTGATGTCAAACGCGTCCAGATTGTTGGTCAGGGCCAAGGGCTGGCGCAGGATGGTCCTGGCCGTGCTGACGGTGAAGTACTCATCGGCCGGCCGATCGTTGACGGTGATGACGCCCGTGCCGGGCTGGATCCAGGTCCGGGCGATGGCGTTTTTGCGTTTTCCGGTAGCGTAAAATGATTGTTCTGTTGCCATGGTGTTCCCCAGTACTCGACGTTATTTCAAATGGTTCCCTGCAGAATGTCAGACGGTCATCGTTTCCGGTTGCTGGGCCTCGTGGGGATGCTGATCCCCGGCGTAAACCTTGAGCTTTTTAAACAGCTTACGACCCAGACTGTTTTTGGGCAGCATGCCTTTGACAGCGAAACGAATCACATCTTCGGGGCGTTTTTCGATCAGCTTTTTGGCGGTGATGCTTTTGAGGCCACCGATGTAGCCGCTGTGGCGGTAGTAGGTTTTCTGTTCCATTTTGCGGCCGGTCAGCACGATCTTCTCGGCATTGATGACAACCACTGAATCGCCCAGGTCGGCATGCGGGGTAAACAGCGGGTTGTGCTTGCCCCTGAGGGTTGCGGCCACTTTGGAAGCCAGGCGTCCCAAGACGGCTCCCTCGGCATCGACAACCCACCATTTGTCCTGATTGTCCGAATTCTTTGCACTATACGTATATTTCTTCACCGTTCAACTCCTGTCCGTTTCTTAGAATCAGGGAGTATTAATCGATATACCCATGGGTGTCAAGAAAAAATAGAGACGAGGACATCGAGACCATCGAGTGCATGGGCGCCATACCCTTGGGCCGTTTTCTGGAAATCGAAACCTCTCCGGAAAGCATCATACGCATGGTGGCCGAACGGGGCCTATTTTTTTCGTACCTGATCCGGGCCCTTGCAGGTCACCCGCGCCTCGAGCCGACCGCCTGCCTCGACCACCAGATCCCCGCAAACGATTTCGCCGGAGCAGCGCCCCGTGGCCAGGATCACCAGTTGCCCCGCGGTTTCGACGCGACCCTCGAAGGTGCCGCCGATGGTCAGGGTCCGCACGTTGATATCCGCGGCGACGTGCCCCTCCTCACTGATGACCACGCTGTCACCGGAGAGGTTGCCTTTCAGCGAACCGTTGACCACTAAATTGCCCCCGCCGGCGACGGATCCGTCAACCGTCATCCCCTTGTCGATGATGGAAAATTTGTTCTCTTTGTCGCTCACATCCGCTCTCCTGTGCACCGTGTCGGCTCACTGGCATGGACCGCCGCGGCGATTGAAATGAACCCTCAGGGCCCATCCATACATGGCCCCTTTGCCCGATATCTGCGTTGCGCTCAAACTTTTATCCTCGGAATATCAGCCATATGCCTGTGGTAAAAATCCTCGCGCGCCGTGATATCTACCAAATTTGCCTATTTCTGGACGAACACCAGTTAGAAACGGGATCGGGTATCGTCTAAAGGCGTCGAATCGACCTCCTCGGTCAGCGAGGGATCATCTGCCGGTTGGCTGTCCGGCGCCGTCGGCAGCGCTGCCGGTGCACTGCTCTCCGTTGGCTGATCTGGCGGTGCCGCTTCATCTGCAACCGCAGCGGCTTCGGTCGCTTCCGCTGGAGGCTGATCGACCGAAACCGCCCCGGGGTCATCGGCAGATGCCGCCGGCGTCGCTTCAATCGGCACGGAATCAGATGGACCAGCCGGAGGGGTGGCCGTTTGGCTTGTCGTTTCGGTCTCCGGCTCGGGCTGCGGTTCGGGGGCCGGCAGATCGATGGGGAAATCCCGCTCGAGCAGGGCGTCTCCCGTCGGTCCGAAGACGTGTAAGGTCGCGGTCCGGAAGATCGACGGATCTTCCACGCCGATAGCCTTGACCTCCATATCCCTGAACCGGGAGATCCGGAATGCCTGCCCCCTGTCTCCCTTCGGTCGCCCGTCGGAAAGCGCCACGCCCGGCATCGACACCCAGGCACCCTGCGCCAGCGTGTCGCTCTTCAAAACCACAACACAGCGTCCTGAAACGGGAGCGGATCGGGAACCGGTGTTTCTCACCCGAAAGCGCGCCGAAACGATCCGGCGTGAAGCATCGTGAGCAACCTTCAGCCCCTCCACGGCGACGGCCGGTTTCTGCGGCTCATCCTCGACCGTCTCACCAGCGGCGGACGGCGGCTCCGGTGTCGCGGTAACTGCCGCCGTAGGCGCCGGCAGCGTGATGGTAAACGCCTGGGTCACCATGACGTCGCCCTCCGGATCAAACACGTAAACGACGGCCGTGGTATAGGCGGAAGGGTCGGCCTGGACCGGTGCCATGATCTCCATGTTGATGAACCTGGCAATCTTGAAGGCCCTGCCCTGTTTTCCGGAAGGTTTGCCCGCCACCATATCCACCGCGGGCATCGGCATCCAATCATCCGGCGCCTGCCCGTCATTTTTCAAAACCACCACGCATTGACCCGCCACTGGCGTCGAACGGGGTCCGTTGTTGGTCACCCTCAGGCGCGCCATAAGGACTTTTTTCTCGGTATCGTGTTTGATGGAGAAGCTATCCAGAGCGACCGGCGGCGGCTCGGCAGTAGAAGCTGCCTCGGGCGCCAGCGCATTGTCGGCGGTCTCCTTCACAGCCGCAGTCTGGGCAGGTACCGTTGACGCAGGCGGTGCATCCTCGGCGGGCGCTTCAACATCGACGGCCGGTGGTGTTGGTACCCCTGTATCCGTGGCGGGCGCTGCCGTTGTGACCTGCTCCGCGATGGTCGAGGCCGGCTGCTGCGGCATGCGTTCACGCCGCTTGGTTACCGGCAAACCGGCCTTTTCCATGCGAACTTCAGCCAGTACCAGTTCGGCGGTAATCAATTCGTTTTCGCTTTTATAGCGCTCCAGTTGTCGCTCGGCAGTTGCGAGTTGATCGCTGGTCCGGCGGTGGCGGACCTTCTCGGCGGTCAACTGCCAGCCCAGTCCGGCGCAAAGCAGACCCAACAGCACCATCAGGATCGCCACCGTCACCACGACGCCCTTGACGCGCTTGAAGGGAACGATTCGCCCGTCATCCGCTACCAGCAGAAGTTGCCATCGTTTCTCGGATGTTGCCATGGTTGACGTTTTCCTCATATCGCAACGCACCGCAGGTGCGCATATGGTTTAATCAAATCAAACGGACCCGAACCCGGTCCGTTATACCGGCCCCCAGGCGCCGCTGCGCATTGCCACCGTTCACCGAGATCTCAAGCAGTCCGCGGCTGCCGATAATGGCCAAAGGTGCGAGCCGATCCACCTTTTCGTAGGCGGTCACCAAACCGTCGATTCGCCAATCGCTCAATTCCACGACCATGCCGCGGCCGTCCCTGCGAAGTTCCAGACGATCGATGGCGTCCGTTCCGATGTTGGTCATCAGGTTGCCGAAGCGATCCACGGCGATGACCTGGCCCTCGACGCATCGTGAGGTCGAGAACCTGCAGCGGGGCGCTACGCCGGTTACCAGGCTGTCGGCGTCGGCAGCCGGCCCCAGTTCGGATAACGGCAGCCCGGCGGCCAGGTGGGCGGCGACCGGTGCGAATATATCCCGCCCGTGAAACGTGTGGCTGATATGGTCCAGAACATAGCGCGGCGATTCGACGGATACCGCTGTCAGCGGCAGACCGCCTGCCAGGACCATTTCAATCAGGCCATTGTCCGGGACCACAAAGCGATGTCCGTCGACTTCCAGCGCCAAAATGCGACGATCCCCGCCCACGCCCGGATCGATGACGCCCACATGCACGCTGCCAATCGGAAAGAAGGCGTAGGATGCCGCCAAAATATAAGCCCCCTGGGCAACATTCTGCGGTTCGATGCCGTGGCTGATATCCACAACCCGGGCCTTCGGATGAATGCCGGCGATCACGCCCTTCATGACCCCCACGTATTCGTCCTGAAGACCGAAATCGGTGAGCAGGGTAATCAGGGCCATGGGTTTCCTTAAAAGAGCTTTTGTTGAATCGGCACACCCAAATGCTGGTAAGCCGCATCGGAGACCCGCCGCCCGGACGAGGTGCGGATCACCATGCCGATTTTCAGCAGATACGGTTCGACCACATCCACCAGGGTGTCGGACTCTTCCTGCAAGGTGGCCGAGATGGCCTCGATCCCCACCGGACCGCCGCCGTAAAAATCGATGATGGTTCTCAGGTAGCGGTGGTCCAGCCGGGTGAGACCCTGGTCGTCGACCCCCTCCAGGGCCAGGGCCGCTTCCACGGTCGACCTGGTGATGGTACCGTCGCCGCGAACCTGGGCATAATCCCGGACCCGTTTGAGCAGTCGATTGACGATCCGGGGAGTGCCCCGGGACCGCTTGGCCAGCTCGAGGGCACCGGGTTCATCGATGACCACATCCAGCAGGGCCGCCGAGCGGGTCGTGATGCGCACCAGATCGTCGAGCCCATAGAAATCGAGACTGCGGAAAATGCCGAAGCGGTCGCGCAGCGGCGCGGAGAGCAGCCCCACCCGGGTGGTGGCTCCGACCAGGGTGAAGCACTTCAGCCGATAACGGTGGCTGCGGGCATGGATGCCTTTGTCAAAAACAAAATCCACGGCAAAGTCCTCCATAGCCGGATAGAGAAACTCCTCCACCGTTTTGGGAGTTCGGTGAATCTCATCCACGAAGAGCACGTCACCTTCTCCCAAGTGGGTGAGAATTCCGATCAGGTCGCCGCCCTTCTCAAGGGCCGGTCCAGACGTCACGGTCAGGGTTCCGCCCATCTCGTTGGCGATGATGTGAGCCAAGGTGGTCTTGCCCAGTCCCGGCGGGCCATGAAAAAGGACATGCTCCAACGGCTCCGACCGGAGTTTGGCCGCTTCGATGGCGATTTTCAGGGTTTCCACCACCTCGGTCTGGCCGACGTATTCGTCCAAGTGCTCGGGCCGCAGAGACAGAATGTCAGGATCCCGGTCATCGGGCTGCATGGCACCGGCGACAATGGCGGTGTCATCTGAACTATGGGTGAGAATTCGGTCCGCCATGCGCTTGTCCATTTCGGGGTAACTCCCGATTGATGCAATCGATAATCATTATACCTCGCCAAACCAACGGCGATTACCGGCAACCGGCCAACGTTGCGGTGTTGCCGTCGCCGGACATCCCTGTCGTAGTGGTCCCGGTGCATGGATGGTGGAATGACGAGCGGTGTTGCCGCCGCCTGGACACCATGCAACTGCGGCGCTGTTAAACAAGTCTGCGGCGCCCCGACGATTGCCCCTCATAGCCGTTGCCCACGGTAAATTTCATCGAAAAGGCCTTCTGCCGTGGAGATGCCACTGTTGCGTTGGAGCGCCTCTGTGATCAATTGCCGGGCATGGGTGGTTTTGTATCCCAACTGGGATATCAGCACATCCATGACCATGGGCACGAAATCCTCATCCATCGGTTCAGGACTGTCGGTTCTCTCATGCTTGATTAGGGCAAACTTGTTCATCTTGCCCTGCAGGGAAGCCACGATCTTATGGGCCGTGCGATCGCCGATGCCATTCAACTGCTTGAGTGCTTTGATGTCGGCACTTTCGATGGCGTGAGCAATATCCCCCACGGCGACATTCAGCGCTTTGGCGGCCTTGAGCGGCCCGATGGCCTCGACGGATATGAAATATTGGAAAAACTCCTTCTCGGCCTCCAGATTGAATCCGATCAATACTGGTTTGGGTTGTCGCTCGGTCTGATAGTAATAGATGTAAAGAGAAATCTCATCACCGATGGATTTCTGAGACAAGCTCTCCATCACAACGACCGGAATGAGGATTTCGTATCCCACCTGGTTCGCCAGGAGCAGAATCCGGTCCTGCTCCTTTTTCATCAATCTGCCTTCGAGATATCCGATCATTGACCGTCAGTCCGACCCATCAGCGTTGATTGAGGTTGCAGGTACCGATCGATCCGGGATGATGCCGGAACAGTCCGATCAGCGCCAAACCGAGCGCATCCGACGCGTGAAAGGGTCGGATGGGAGCCGGTGCGTTCAGGGTACTGCGCACCGCTCGCTCCAATTGCTGTTTCGAGGCCTTGCCATTGCCCGTCAGAATCTGCTTGGCCTGCCGTACCGGCACTTCCGTCAGCGGCACGCCGGACTGGGTCCCCGCCAACAGCAAGACCCCGCAGACCTTGCCCAGAACGATACCCGACTGGGGATATTTTTCAAGGGAAAAGACGTCTTCGATGACCATGAGATCCGGCTGTTCATCAGCCAACACCCGGCAGATCTTGTTGTAGATCCGCTCCAGTCGACAAGCCACCGGTTCGGTCTTGGCGGTGGTGATGGTACCGTAAGCGTACCCGTGCACGTTCAAACCGCCACCGCGGACAATCCCGATTCCGGTATCGGCCAACCCGGGATCAATGCCGATGACCTTGATCATGGCCGCGGACGGCTCTCGGCTGCGGTGCCCATGGCGTCCGTGCAGATGCGAAAACGAAAGGACAGTGACGGGGTCACGACATCACAGGGAATCCAGTTTCTTTTGGGCGATGCTGGCTTCATTGGTACCGGGGTGCTTGGCAATCAGCTCCTTGAGCACTAAACGGGCGTTATTGGTTTCTCCGATGTTTACAAAGGAGAGGCCCTGTTTGAGCAGTGCTGCCGGAACCTTGTTGCCCGACGGGTATTTTTCGATCACCTTCTGATATTCAAGGATGGCCTTCTCATACCATTTTTGGCGGTAAAAGGTTTCACCGATCCAGAACTGAGAGTTGTCCGCATGCGTAGACGTGGGATAACTTTTGATCAGTTGTTGAAACCCTTTTCTGGCAGCATCCAGACGTCCTTCGTCAAATGCCCGTTTGGACTCAAGATAGAGGTTCTGGTCCGATGTCGGCTTTGCTGCCGGGGCAGGGACCGCAACCACGGCGGTGTTTTTTTTGCTCGCCTGACCACCTTCCAGATTCAGGTATTGATCGACCGCGTCGAGCCGTTTTTGCATTCCTGCCACATCGTTTGCCAGGCGATCCATGCGCTCCCGGTTCTTCAACTGGTTCTCCTCGAACCCGTTGAGTTTCTGGCTGAGCAGATATTCCATCTCTTCCAATCTACCGGAGAGCTGTTGATTGGTCTGTCGCAAGGTTTCGAGTTGGGCAGCCAGCCCCGCGTATTGGCCTCTGAGGGCCATTTCGTCGTCGCGACGGGTCTGGTCCAGCCCTTCAACGCGGCTGGAAATCGTCTCTTTGGTCTCGACCAGGTCACGATTGAGCTTATCCAGCTCACGGTTCTGTTTTTCCAGTTCCGCATTTCTGCGTTCGAGAGCGGACAGGCGGTGATCCAGTGTGTAAACGTCATCCTGAAGTGCGCAGCCGCATAGCAGGACTGCCGCGGCGATTCCAATCCACAACGTTTTGTTTTGCATCGTCGCCCTCCCTTAATGTCTCAGGGTCTGCATGGCTCGAAACGGGCAATCGCTGTTGCCGCTCCATACAGAATATGCAGCAACGGCTGCTGTTTTTGCCGGTTGCTGCATATTCATTGGATAATTATGCTGATTGTATGCAGTTTCGTGACTGCTTTACGAAGGCCCGCGTCCATGTTCGGGTCAGGATGCGTTACCCGTCACGGACTTGAGAAAATGCCCAGTATGGCAGCCGCGCAACTGACGAATTACTCGAGGACAAAAGCGGCACGCCGGTTCTTAGCCCATGCCTCTTCGTTCTGGCCCATATCAACGGGTTTTTCCTCACCATAGCTGATGGTGGTCATGCGCGTACTGGAGATCCCCAGGTTCACGAGAAAACTTTTGGTGCTTTCCGCACGACGCTCACCCAGGGCGAGGTTGTAGGCATTGGTGCCTCTTTCGTCGCAATGCCCCTCGATGACGACATTGGCATCCGGGTGGTCCCGCAGCCACATGGCTTTTTGCTTCAATAATTCCTGGGCCTGATAGTCCAAGGTGGCGTCGTCAAAGTCAAAGTAGACATTCTCATTGAGGAAGCGATTCTTGGCCATCATCATGTCGCGTTCCATGGCTTCGGCCTTGAGCTGTTCGGCACGCTCGGCAGCCAGTCTTTCTTCCTCCAGCTGTTTCTGACGCTCCATTTCGGCCTGTTTGTCCAGTTCCGCCTGGCGGGCGGCTTCCTCAGCCGCCGTATCCGTCGTCATCGGGGCCGTTTCCACAGTTTTCTTGGCACAGGAGACCGTAAATAACATGGCGGGAACGATCAATACCATGGCCAGAATGATCCACTTGCTTTTAATCATCTTCTCCTCCTTTTCGGGTACAGATGCAATTCATGGGTTTAAGATATTCGGAGACCACTTGGGGTTGGTTTGCTCACCTGGCAGGGTGAGCAGACGTCGCTGGTCGGTTCCGTAAGCGGTCATTACGTAAATCCTGCTTTTTCCTTCCCGCGTCGAGCTGAAGGCGATAAGGCTGCCGTCGGGGGCCCATGTCGGCGCCTCATTGCTTCCCTGATTTTCTGTGAGCTGAACCGGCTCGCCGCCGTCGGGGTTGATGGTAAAGATATCAATGATGCCATTCTTCATGGCGGAATATGCGATTTTGTCTCCTTTGGGAGACCAGCTGGGCTGGGTGTTGTAGCGACCTTCGAAAGTCAGGCGTTGGACCCGGCCGGAAACGGTATCGTAAACATAGATCTGCGGGTTGCCCGAGCGTCTGGACACGAACGCCAGCCGTTTGCCATCCGGAGCCCATGTCGGTTCCACGTCAATTCCCACGCTATTCGTCAATCTTTTAATCACTTTCCCATTGCCGGTCAACAGATAAATTTCCTGGTCTCCTGAAAAGGAGAGGCTTGCAGCCAGTTCAAACTTGCCGGGAACCCAGGCCGGAACGGCCTGCAGTCCATGCTTGCCGATGGTTGCAAACCGGCTTTCGCTCACATGCTGGATTCGAATGCGCGGCCGCTTGTCCGCGTAGGTGGTGTAAGCAATCCAGCGGCCATCAGAAGACCAATCTGGAAACAAAGAGATGCTGTTATGACGGGTAAACCGTGTGGGATTACTGCCGTCGAAGTCGCTCAGGTAGATCTCCTTGTGACCGGAACCATTGGAGACAAAAGCGATCCTGGAATCGAAAAATCCGCGACTGCCGGTAATGGCAAAGATCACTTCACTGCAGAAGCGCCGGGCCACCTGGCGGTGGTCCCCGGGGCTGCCTCGATACCGCTTGCCCACCAGCATCTTCTGTTTGACCGTATCGAACAAGCGCAATTCGAACTGAGCCTCGCCTTCTCGCACGGAGACACCGCCGGTAACCAGCATCTCGGCGCCGATGGCCGTCCAGTTGCGGTATCGGATCCCGGACCCGGTGATGTTCATGGTCTGCGGGTCTTCCAAAAAGGCACCCGGATCGCTGAGGCTGAAATAGCCGCTGAACTCAAGGTAATCCCCCAGAAGGTCTGCTGTTACCCTGGCCGCTGCCGTGGCAGCGGCATCGTTTGCGGCCGCCTGGAACACGGGGACCGCTATCGGCGTTTTGCGCAAAAAAGGGTTGGAAATATCGATGTAGTTATACTGGGCGGCAGCCAGACCGCCGGGCTGGATCAAAAACAGCCACATCGGCACAACGAGAGACAATAGGCGTCGCATCATACGATTGGGTGTCCTTGGTTGATGTTGTCGTTTCCGTTTCCCTCATGAGATATCGCGGTATGCCCGTTACTGCTCAGCGGATTCCCTGAGGGGTGAAGCGAAGTCCCATTTGCACATAGGGCTGGCTCAACCCGGCAGGATGAGCATCCACCGGGTTGGATTTCACGATGGCCTTGTAGGCCGAATCATCCAGATAGTTATTGCCCGAGCGGTCGGTGAAAAAGATGTCCCGGATCTCGCCGTCGGGCATGACCTTGAAAACAATGGCTGCCACCAATGCACCTTCTCCACCGGCCAGCTGTTCGTTGAAGGCCCAGTTTTTCTGAATCTGAAATGCAATTTCCACACGGTACAGATCGATCAATTGGGCGGTTCTGGTGCCTTTTTCATTGAATTTGCCCGGTCTCCCAGTTGCCTGGGCACCACCGGTATCCGTTGTTTTGGCTGCTTGCTGGGAGCGGTCGGCCTCGGTTTTGCCGACCTCCTGACGCAGCCGGTCAAGCGCAGATTTCAGCGGTTCCGGCTCTGGATCGGCTTTGGCGGTGTCTGTTTCGGCAGCCACCTTCTGCTCCAGTTGCTGGATGGCCTGCTTGACCACCTGCGTGGATTTGAAGGTTTTTTTCTTCAGCGATGTTTTAGGTTTGGGAGTGGGGGCCGGTTTGGTAGTCACCGCAGTTTTTTTCTTGACCGGGGGGGTGACGCTGGCCTTTTTGACCGTTTCGGGTTTCTTGACGGCCGGGGTTTTCTTTGTCGCGGCCGGCTTGTCGCTCGCTGTCGGTGCGCTCTGTTTAAAAGAGACCATACTGACATTGATCACCGACTGGGACTGGGGCCTGTCGACGCGCAGACTCGGTGTTACCACAAAAAGCAGCAGAAACACCAGGTGACAACCGAAAGAGATGGCCAACGGGACCCATAAGGACCGGCCATCCCCCGCGTGGTCCTGGCTGAAGGACATCGGCACACGGATGTTTTTTTTCATCAGCCCTTTTTGCCGGACGGTTTTCCGATGGATGAATCGTCGAAGGGATCGGTCACCATTCCCAGTTTTTCAACACCGGCGGCCTTGATCTCGGCCATCACGTTGACAACGACACCATAAGAGACCTCTTTGTCCGCCCGGAAAAAAACCTCTCGGTCGGATTTTCCGGCAAGGATCTTTTCCAGTTTTTCCCTGAGAAAATCGATCCGCACTTGAAAATCGTTAATATAAACATTGGCCTCACGATCTATGGTAACGGTGAGATTCTCTTTTTCCGTCACCATCGGTTTGGCACTTACCTCGGGCAGGGCCACATCGACCCCTTGAACCATCATCGGTGCCGTCACCATAAAGATAATCAGCAGCACCAGCATCACGTCCACGAAGGGCGTAACGTTGATATCCGACATGAGCCGATCACTGCCGCTACCGATTGCCATGCCGCCTCCTTGCTAGCGTAAAATATCCCGGTCGACGATATTAAGAAAATCGGCCGAAAAGCTGTGCAGTTCCGATTCGATGACCCGAATCTTCTGCATAAAATGGTTAAAGGCGATCACCGCGGGGATGGCCACGGCCAGGCCGGCGGCCGTTGCAACCAGGGCTTCCGAAATGCCCGGCGCCACAACGGCCAGGCTGGCCGACCCCCGCTGGCCGATACCATGAAAGGAATTCATGATGCCCCACACCGTGCCGAACAGCCCGATAAACGGTGTCGTATTGCCAGTGGTGGCCAGAAAAGGAACCATCTGGGAGATACGGGTCATCTCCGTGTTGATGGCCCGCCGAAGCGCACGTTTGACATTGTCGCTGCCGGAAAACCGTTTGCGCAGCGACGGGCCGTTTTCATCAGCCACCGGTTCACTGCCAGCCTGTCCGCCTGAACTGAGTTTGCGCAGTTCGGCGTAACCGATTCTGAATATGCGGGCCACCGGACTGCCGCTCAATTGTTTGGCTTTGGTAAATGCGCCGGCGAGGTCACGGCTCTTCCAAAAATAGTCGACAAACAAATCCGATTCCTTAAAGGCCTTGCGGATGTAGCGGATCTTGATGATAATGATCGACCAGGACATCACCGAAAAAAAGAGCAGGAGCAGTAAAACGAATTTCACCATTAAGCTGGCATTGCTGATAATGTGAATATAATCCATCTGGTAAGGCACCATATCACTCTCTCCAATGCGTGTTTGCTAAACCCTTTCACAGCCTCGTCAGCGGTGGTTCGCCGGCATGTAACCGACTGGATTGCACGTCGCAGCGCGCCCCCCTAAAAGGTTTTGTATACCTATACAAGCCGCCAGATGGTGTCAAGCAGTTTGAGGTTTGAAAGGGCGCTGGGCAAGGCTTTGCGGCAACGCTGGCGACCCGGTAGCGCTGCTTACCGGCAATTGTGTCGTCAGGACCGAATATGCTACCACGGATGCCTGTCAGATAACCTAAAAAGAGGGGAAATTATGGATCGGATCACCGAATTCCTGTTTGAAGCCATGTTGTTGAAACGGATTCATCGTACCGGCTATCAGTTCTTGGGGCCGGGCAAGGAATCCGTGGCCGAGCATACCTTCGGTGTCATGTGCATCGCCTGGACCCTGGCCCAGTTGACCCCCGAGGTGAACACCGGCCGTTTACTGGCCATGTGCCTGGTCCACGATTTGCCCGAAGCCCGCATGGGCGATTTGAACTACGTGCAAAAACGCTACATCACCGCCCATGAAGACAAGGCCGCGGCCCATCTAACCAAGGGATTGCCGTTCGGGCCAGACATCCGCGCCTTGCTCGAGGAGTTCAATGACCGCAAGACAATTGAGGCCCGATTGGCTTGCGATGCCGACCAACTGGCCTTTTTGCTCGATCTCAAATCCCTGTCGGATATGGGTTACCGCGCTCCCGACAAATGGGCCGGCCACGTCAAGGAACGTCTGGAGACGGCCGCCGGCATCAGACTGGCGCAATGTATCGCTGAAACTGAATGGGATTCATGGTGGTTGAAAATATTCGTTGACAGGGATAGTAAAGACAAATAGTTTAACTCCCTTGCTCTAAAATTTTGGTAATCACCACTAACAGGAGGCGACGATGAACTGGATTACCAGCACACTGGGGTCGTCCATCGGCAAAAAGTTGATAATGGCCATCACAGGGTTGAGCTTTATCGGGTTCCTGGCAGCCCATCTGGCGGGTAACCTGACCATCTACGGCGGCAAAGAGGCCTTCAACAGCTACGCCGAGCATCTGCACAGCCTGGGACCGTTGCTGACGGTTGCCGAACTGGTCCTGCTGACCTTCTTTCTGGTTCACGTGATAACCGGGGTGATCCTGTTTCTACAGAACCTCAACGCCCGCCCGGTGCGCTACGCCGTCAACAAAACCGCCGGCGGTCGCACTTTTGGCTCCGCCACCATGCCGTATACCGGTGCCTTGCTACTGGTTTTTATTATCTTTCACCTGCTGAATTTCAGCTTCGTGGACAAAACCGACACCACCATATTCAACATCGTCTCCGGTGCCTTCTCAAGCCCACTTTATGTGGTCATCTATATCTTGGCCATGGTGGTCGCCGCCGTGCATGTCAGCCACGGGTTCTGGAGCGCCTTTCAAACGGTGGGCGCCAACCACCCCAAATATATGCCTCTGATACGCACCGTCGGCATCGCTTTTGCCGTCGTTGTGGGCATCGGTTTCGGCTTTCTGCCCATATACATTTTCCTGCTGGCCTGATCCGGCTTCGGTCACAGTTAAACACCTAACGGGGTTGCCCGCCCCACCTTAGTCCAGAAAGGAAATCAAATGGCACTCGATGCAAAAATACCCGGCGGACCGATTGCTGAAAAGTGGGAGCGGCACCGTTTTGAGCTCAAGCTGGTCAATCCGGCCAACAAGCGTAAATTCAACGTTATCGTCGTCGGCACCGGCCTGGCCGGCGGATCGGCCTCAGCCACCCTGGCCGAACTCGGCTACAACGTTAAAACCTTCTGCATCCATGACAGCCCCCGGCGGGCCCACAGCATCGCGGCCCAAGGCGGCATCAATGCCGCCAAGAACTACCCCAACGACGGCGACTCCATCTGGCGGCTCTTTTATGATACGGTCAAAGGCGGTGACTTCAGGGCCAGGGAGGCCAACGTCTACCGTCTGGCCCAAGTCAGCAACGATATCATCGACCAATGCGTGGCTCAGGGCATCCCCTTCGCGCGCGACTACGGCGGTCTCTTGGCCAACCGTTCCTTTGGCGGCGCTCAGGTCTCGCGCACCTTCTATGCCCGCGGCCAGACCGGCCAGCAGCTGCTGCTGGGCGCTTACAGCGCCATGATGCGCCAAGTGGGTGCCGGCAAAGTCCAGATGTTTCCCCGCCGCGAAATGCTGGACGTGGTGCTGGTCGACGGCCACGCCAAGGGCATCGTCGTGCGCAACCTGATCAACGGCGACATCGAGCGCCATGCCGCCGACGCCGTGGTGCTGTGTACCGGCGGATACGGCAATGTCTTTTTCCTGTCCACCAACGCCATGGCCTCCAATGTCACCGCGGCCTATCGCGCTTATAAAAAAGGAGCGCTTTTCGCCAATCCCTGCTTCACGCAGATCCATCCCACCTGC
>JAAUYD010310915.1_pt1 | contig 29391 bp, 24 predicted proteins | sample 7278101 | NCBI WGS metagenome assembly JAAUYD01 (sample SAMN14350128, study PRJNA611818) | marine sediment metagenome | isolation source: surface marine sediment (0.6m) | place: French Polynesia: Moorea | collected 2018-08
CCAAGCAATTCGACGACCTTTTCGTCAATATGATCCATGCCGGCGAGACCGGCGGTATTCTCGACACGATCCTGCGGCGGCTTTCCACCTACATGGAAAAAGCCGCCAAGCTCAAGGCCAAAGTCAAAGGCGCCATGACCTATCCGATCGTCACCATTCTCATTGCGATCGTGGTCCTGGCCGTCATCCTCATTTTCGTCATCCCGGTATTCGAAGAGATGTTTGCTGATTTCGGTGCCGATCTGCCCGTACCGACCAAAGTGGTCATCACCATGAGCGATTTTGCCAAAGCACAATTCCCCTATATCATCGGTGCCATCATTCTTTTCATATTCGCTTTCCGCCGCGTCTATCGAACGGAGAAGGGCCGAACCTACACCGATAAGACGGTGCTTCGGCTTCCCGTGTTCGGCGATCTGCTGCGCAAGGTGGCCGTGGCCAAGTTCACGCGCACCATGGGGACCATGCTGGGAAGCGGTGTGGCGATTCTGGAAGCACTGGATATTGTCGGTAAAACGGCCGGCAACAAAACCATCGAAGATGCGATCGTCCACGTGCGCGCCGGTATCGCCGAAGGCCGTACCATGGCCGATCCGCTGACCGAAAGCGGTGTTTTCCCTTCGATGGTCTGTCAGATGATTTCGGTCGGCGAGGCCACTGGTGCGCTGGATGCCATGCTCGGCAAGATCGCCGATTTTTACGATGAAGAAGTCGATCAGGCCGTCGAGAACCTGACCTCCTTGATCGAGCCGTTCATGCTGGTTTTCCTGGGGGTTACCATCGGCGGTCTCGTGGTCGCCATGTATCTGCCCATCTTCAAGATGGCCGGGACGATATCCTGACGTCGGCCAGGCGAGCGCTAATTTTTCCGATTGATTCAACGCGGCGTTTTCGAGGTGTGGTGATGGCGGTTGTTGCGATTAACCTCGGCATTGCCCATGCTCGACCATCGTCGCGTCCAAGGCCGTGCCCGGCGCCAATAACCATACGATGATGACGTCAGTCAGCCAAACCGCCGATAGTGAACTCCGTCAGAAAATCCGATGGCTCAATCGCTACCGCTTCTTGTTTACCATGGTGCTGTTGGGCTCGACGCTGTTCTTCCATCTCAGCAAATATGGCCGCACCCTCAATGCCTCCCTGATCATCCTGTATGCCGCGATCGTGGTGCTTTTGTTTTTAAGCCTGTTCTACGCTGTTCTTCAGCGGCGCTTCGTACGCGAAGACCTGTTGGCCTACATCCAAATTGCGATTGACAGTCTTATCGTCACACTGATTCTTCTCGTCACGGGATTTTTTGAAAGTATTTTTGTCTTTCTTTACCTGGTCGTCATCATCTACACGAGCATGCTTCTTAATCGTCGTGGCAGCCTTGTGATTGCCTCGCTGTGCAGTTTAGAATACATCTTGCTTGTTTTTTTGTACTACTCGGAGTGGCTCCGCCCGCTGGCGTCCGCCAACCTGGAGACGGTCGCCAATATCCAGTGGCATTTTGTGGTTTACCGCGCGGTGATCACGGTATTCGCCTGTTTTGCGGTGGCCCTGTTGAGCAGCCATCTGGCTGAGCAGGCACGACGCACCCGCAAGGAACTCAAGGCCATGGGCGACCGGGTTCGTCGGGTTGAAAAAATGGCTGCCGTGGGGGAAATGGGGGCGGGGCTGGCCCATGAAATCAAAAACCCATTGGCCTCTATCACGGGATCGATTCAACTGCTGCGGGAGGAAATCCCATTTGAATCCGGGCGAGACAAATTGATGCAGATTATCCTGCGGGAAGCGGATCGCCTGAGTGCCCTGGTGGGAAATTTTCTTCTATTCGCCCGTCCGCCTTCGGGAACAAGCGTTCCTATCGACCTGAATAGCGCCATACCGGAGACCATTCGCCTAGTCGAACAAGACCGGCGTTTCCACAATACCGTGACCATCGAGCAGAGCGGCCCGTGTGGGCTGTGGATCGTCATGGATCCGGATCACTTCCGCCAGATATTATGGAATCTGCTGCTGAACGCCGTCGAAGCCATCGACGGTGGCGGGGTGGTCGGTGTGTCCGTGGATACCACCAAGGACGGCTTTGTCGCCATCCGGATTTCCGATGACGGTTGTGGGATATCCGAAACACAGATGCAATCGATTTTTGATCCCTTTTACACCAGCAAGCCCCACGGCACCGGACTGGGCCTGTCGATCGTCCACAGCATCCTTGAATCCTACGACGGCTGGCTTGAAGTGGAAAGTCGACCCGGCCAAGGTACTCATTTTACAATGAAAATCAAACGTATCCAGCCGCCGGCCGTTACTTGACAGGTGCGATGGAATCGTTTAGATTGCAACGTTGCTCCCATTCTTTAGTTTTGTTCTAACAGGCTGAAAGAATGGGGTTTTTTTTAAGGTGTGCGGATGACCGCTTCGGCTTGAGGGTTGCCCGCGGCCCTTTTTTTACGACGGACACCTAACAGGCGAGCCGATGACGCATGAATGAATCGCAATCCAATCAGTTGATCCGCAACCGCCGATTAAAAATTGACGAACTCAGGCAAGCCGGGGTTCCTCTGTATCCCAACGGCTTTCAGGTTACCCACACGATTGCCGCCATCCAGGCCGCCTTACCGGAGAACGAGGACGTCGCCGAGACCGCCGAAGCGACCATTGCGGCGGCCGGCCGGATCATGGCGCTCAATCGCTTTGGCAAGGCCACATTTCTGCGCTTCCGCGACCGTACCGGCCAGTTGCAGGCCTATGTTCGCCAAGACAAGGTCGGGGCCGAAGGGTATCGCCTCTTCAAAAAATTCGATATTGGGGATTTTATCGGCCTTCAGGGGACCATGTTTCGCACGCGTACCGGCGAATGGACGCTCCTGGTCGATCAGCTCCAGTTGCTGGCCAAGGCCCACCGCCCGCTGCCGGAGAAGTTCCACGGCCTCAAGGATCCTGAAAAGCGCTACCGTCAGCGCTATGTTGACCTGATCATGAATCCCGAGGTTCGCCGGCTGTTCACCCGCCGCAGCCAGATCGTCCAAAGCATTCGTCAATTCATGCTTGCCCGCGATTATCTGGAGGTCGAGACCCCAATGATGCAGCCGCTGGCCGGCGGGGCCGAAGCCGAACCTTTCGTGACCCACCACAAGGCCCTGGACATGGATCTCTATCTGCGCATCGCACCGGAGCTCTACCTCAAGCGGCTCGTGGTCGGGGGTTTTGAAAGGGTTTTCGAAATCAATCGCAACTTCCGCAATGAGGGGGTCTCGACCCAGCACAATCCGGAATTCACCATGCTCGAGTTTTACCAGGCCTATGCCGACTATGAAGACCTCATGGCCTTGACCGAGGAGATGTTCGCCCAGGTGGCCCGGGAGGTGTGCGGCCAAACCGCCATTGTTTACCAGGGCCATGACATCGAACTGGCCGGCCCCTGGAAACGTCTGCCCCTGGTCAAGGCGCTCGAGGAACTCGGCGGCCTGCCGCCGGCGCTGCTTGCCGACCGTGAGGGCCTGTTGGCGTTCGCTGAGCGCAAGGGGGTCAAAATAACCAAGGACGGCCGTCGGGGCAAAATCGTTACCAAACTCTTCGATGCCCTGGTGGAACCGCAGTTGATCCAGCCCACCTATATCACGCACTATCCGGTGGAGGTCTCGCCGTTGTCCCGCCGCAGCGACAGCGATCCCGATTTCACGGAGCGTTTCGAGCTTTTCATTGCAGGGCGCGAGATCGCCAATGGCTTCTCCGAATTGAACGACCCGGAGGATCAGCGCGGTCGATTTATGCAGCAGGTTGCCGACCGCGAGGCCGGGGACGCCGAAGCCCACCGTATGGACGAGGATTACCTCGAAGCGCTCGAGTACGGCATGCCGCCCACGGCAGGCGAGGGCGTCGGCATCGATCGTCTGGTGATGCTGCTGACCGACGCCGCCTCGATTCGGGAGGTCATTTTTTTTCCTCACATGAAGCCGGCGGGCCAATGAAAGGTTCATCCGGCGCGACTGGGCAACGCCATGCGATTTGAATGGTTTATAGGCGGACGTTATCTCAGGGCGAGACGCAAGCAGGCCTTCATCTCTCTGATTACGATTCTGTCCACCGCCGGGGTTGCCGTGGGGGTCATGGCGCTGATCGTCGTCATTGCCGTCATGGCCGGCGCCCAGTCGGAGTTCCGTTCGCGTATTCTGGGGGTGCAGTCGCACGCCGTGCTGATGCGCTATGGCGGTGAATTCGCAGAATACCGGCAGGTCATCGAACAACTCAAAGGGGAGGCGGATGTCGTCGCGACCCGCCCTTTTATCCTCACCCAGGTTATGTTACGTTCCCCCACCGGGATTTCCGGCGCGGTGCTCAAAGGGGTAGCGCCACCGACGGAGATCGAGCGCAACATCCAGGGCATTGGCGAAGCGCTCGAAATCCTGTATGCCACGGCTCCCGAAAATACCGACCAGCGCGGCGGCGCTCCCGTGGTCCTGGGAAAGGAGTTGGGACGCAAGCTGGGCGTGGCTCGCGGGGATACGCTTTACGTGATTTCGTTCCGAGGGGTCGTATCACCGATGGGGCATGTCCCGTCCATGAAGCGCTTTCATGTGGCCGGATTTTTCGAATCCGGCATGTATCAATTTGACGAAGCCTACGCCTTTGTCCGCCTGAAGGACGCCCAACGTATCTTGAAGCTGGGCGATACGGTCAGCGGCATCGAAATTCGAGTGGATGATATCTATCAGGCCGATCAAATTGCCAAGCGACTGGGGGCCCGCCTTGGTTTTCCTTATCGTATTCAGGACTGGATGCAGATGAACGCCAACCTGTTCTACGCCCTGCGTCTTGAGAAAGTCGCCATGTTCGTCATCCTGACGCTGATCGTCCTGGTGGCCGCCTTCAATATCGCCAGCACCCTCATCATGATGGTGATGGAAAAGACCAAAGACATCGCCATCCTGAAGGCGATGGGCGCCACCAATCGACATATCATGCGGATTTTCGTGATCAAAGGCATGATGATCGGTATTTCCGGCACCTTGCTGGGCGTCGGGCTGGGTACGCTTTTATGCGCTGTATTGAAACGTTATCCGATTATCCAATTGCCGGGGGATGTCTACTACTTCACATCCCTACCGGTGCAAATGCAGGCCACGGATGTCATCACCATTGCGCTGGCGGCGATCGGTATCTGTTTTCTGGCCACGCTGTATCCGGCCCGGCAGGCGGCCCGGCTGAACCCGGTGGATGCCATTCGATACGGTTAGCCCGGGGTGCGCGGCATCCGCTTTGAGGTCATGCCGCCCACGAGGGCCAGGATTGGAAATGAACGCCGACACCCTTGTACAAGTGAACCAGCTGCACAAAAGCTTTCCGGGCAGCGACGCGGGACAAATCGATATCCTGGATGGGGTCGACTTCCATTTAAAGGTCGGCGAGACGCTGGCGATTGTCGGCGCTTCAGGTATCGGCAAGTCAACATTGCTCCACATTCTGGGAACGCTCGATCGCCCGGACAGCGGTTCCATTTTTTTCCAGGGCATGGATGTGTTCGCTCTGAACGGCGACCGGCTGGCGGGTTTTCGCAACCGATCCATCGGCTTCGTCTTCCAGTTTCATCACCTGCTGCCCGAGTTTACGACGCTGGAGAACGTCATGATGCCCGCCTTGATCGGCGGACTGGCGCAAACGGACGCTCGACGACGGGCCCGGGATCTGCTCGTGCGGGTCGACCTGGCCCAGCGGCTTGCGCACCGGGTCACGCAACTCTCGGGCGGTGAGCAGCAGCGCGTCGCCCTGGCTCGGGCCCTCGTTCTGAAACCGCGTCTTCTATTGGCCGACGAGCCGACCGGTAATCTGGATAAGCACAATGGGGACAAGATTCATCAATTGCTGATGGCGCTCAATCGCGAGTTGGGTATGACCCTGGTCGTCGTGACCCACAATCCCGAATTGGCTGACCTGATGGATCGCCGGGTAACCATAGATGAAGGCCGGCTGGTCGAGTTGGAATAGGAGTTGAAATGGTTCGAAGCCTCCGCTGGCTCCCCCTGCTTGCCCTGCTGATGATGCCCGCCTGGCCCGTCCACGCTCAGGAAAGCGTGCGCGTGCTGGTGTTGCCTTTCGAAGTCAATGCCCAGGAGGACCTGGCCTACCTCGAACAGGAAATTCCCAAGATCATCAGCCGCAACCTTCTGGCCGAAGGGGCCATCCTGGTCGAATCGCCCGTTGCAAGCGTTCTCCAGGACATAGAGGCCATCCGGACGCTCGGCGTCGACACTGCCGCCGACTATGTCATTTGGGGCAGCTTCACGCTGATCGGCCAGCAGTTCAGTCTCGACGTTCGCCTACTCAAGCCCTTTGAGACCTCGGCCACCGAGTCGATCGGGGCCCAGGGCGAAGGCCTGGCCACGTTGTCCGCCAAAATCGGTGAGGTTTCCCAGGATTTAACCCTCCGGCTTTTTGATCTGGCCGAAGTGATCGAAATTGTCGTCCAGGGCAATGATCGGATCGAAGCCGAGGCCATTCGACGCAATATCCGCACGCAGGTGGGGGAAAGCTATCTGCCCAAAAGGATTGACGAGGATCTCAAGGCCGTCTACCAGATGGGTTTCTTTGTGGATGTGCGGGTGTTGACTCAGGATTCGGACGAAGGTCGCCGGCTGATTTTCGACGTTAAGGAGAAACCCACCATTTTGGGTATCGGCATCTCCGGGAATCAGGAGTTCGACGATGAAGAGATTCGCGAAAACCTGACCCTCAAGGCCGGCTCGGTTCTAAACCTGGCCCGTGTGCGCACGAACGCCGAGATTATCGAAGATATCTACAAGGAAGAGGATTTCCACAATATCAAGGTCGAGTACCGCGTGACCGAACTGGCCAACAATCAGGTCAATGTCGAATTCGACATCGCCGAAGGGGAAAGACTGGTTATCAAAGATATCCGCTTCGTGGGCAACCATACCTTCGACGATGGCGACCTCAAGGGTGTCATGCGCACCAAGGAAAAGCAGTGGCTGCTCTCCTGGTTGACGGGCGCCGGGGATCTCGACCTGGAAAAACTGAACCAGGACGCCATCGCGATCGCCAGTTTCTATCAAGACCACGGATTTATCAATATCAAGGTGTCCGACCCCGAGGTGATATTCACGGAAGAAGCGATCGAGATTACCATCAAGATCGCCGAGGGGGACCGCTACAAACTTGGCAAAGTCGATGTGTCGGGTGACCTCATTCGCACCCGCGAAGAATTAATCGAAGTGCTGCAGGTCACCGGCGATGAATATTTCAATCGCGGCCTGCTGCAGAAAGACACGATTCGTTTGACGGATGAGTACGGCGATGAGGGTTATGCCTATGCGCAGGTGACACCCCGGACCTCGGCCGATCCCAAAACCCTGACTGTGGACGTCAACTACAACATCACCAAAAACCAGCTGGTTTTTTTCGAAGAGATCATCATCGGCGGTAACACCAAGACGCGCGACAAGGTCATCCGGCGGGAGTTGAAGGTCTATGAACAGGAAATCTACAGCCGCACCAGTTTGAAAAAGGGCATCCAACGGCTCCATTCACTGGATTTTTTCGAGGACATCAAAGTCAACACCCTCAAGGGCGAAACAGACGACCAGATGATTCTCAAAATCGACGTCACCGAAAAACCGACCGGGACCTTGACGTTTGGCGGGGGGTTCAGCAGTGCGGCCAGTGTGTTCGCGGCCTTTTCGGTAAACCAGCGCAACCTTTTCGGTCGCGGGCAGACGCTTAGCGCCAACATCGAAATTGGTGGGACCGCTCAGCGCTACGACATCTCCTTTACCGAACCGTGGCTGTTCGATATCCCGCTGGCCGCCGGATTCAACACCTACAGGCAGGACACAAAATACAGCGATTATGGCTACGACAAGTCGGGCTTGGGCGTGAAGCTGTTTGCCAGTTACCCGATTTACCGTCGCACACGGTTTTATCTCTCCTACCTCTGGGATGATTCCGATATCGACATTACCAATGAAAGCGAGGCTTCGCAAAATACCCTCGACCTGGAAGGCCGCAACGTGACGAGTGCCGTTACGGGCACGGTGCGCTATGACTCCACCAACAAGCCCTTCAACGCCACCCGAGGTTCAAAACATGAAATCTCAGTCGAATACGCCGGCCTGGGGGGGGATTTTGAATTCACCAAAACAAGCGTCAAGTCAGCCTGGCATATTCCCCTGTGGGGTAAACTGACGGGCTACTGGCGGGGGCAGGGCGGCTGGGTCGACGACCGGGGCGACACCCCGGACTATGAGAAATTCTTCCTTGGCGGCGCCGACACGGTCCGCGGGGTGGAGTCCAAGGACGTCAGCCCGGAAGAAACCAATGATGATGGGGACTCGGTACTCGTCGGCAGCGAGGTGTTCGTCGCCTTGAACCATGAACTCCACTACCCGATCGGTGAAGAGTTGGGGTTGGTGGCCCTTGCGTTCGTGGACATGGGGGATCTTTGGCGCAATACCGAAGACTTCGAGGTCGAGTTCAGCGATATGGTCAAGACCGTCGGCGGCGGTATTCGCTGGCTTTCACCGATGGGGCCGCTCCGTCTGGAGTATGGCTATGTCTGGGATTCGGGCGACACCGACGCCGAAGGCGGTAAATTCGAGTTTAGCATGGGCAGTAAATTCTAAACCCCCAATAGGCAACAACCGGCCAGGGACGTTCCGGGGCGGATACGCAGGCAACGGCATCGTCACTTTCCGGTCTCTATCGTCGCGATGGCTTCATGGATGGGGACGCGGTGTGAAACGAAGCGCAATCGACGATCAAACCGCCGATGAGTGGATGCTTGGCGCCCTTATCCGGTGCGGCGATAAGAATTCAACCAACGAAGGAGGTCAAATGCGCAAGCGAATGATGATAGGCATGCTGGCGTCAGCCATTCTTGCTCTTTTCACAATGGATGCCGTTGCGGCCGATCTGAAGATCGGTGTGGTGGATTTCCAGAAGGTCGTCAACGATTCCGAACCGGGCAAAAAGTTCGAAGCCAATCTGAAAGCCGAAGGCCAGCAGATGGAGGCCGAGATTGATCAAGGCAAAGCCGAACTCAAGGAATTGAAAGAGAAACTTGAGCGCGAATCCATGGTCATGAGTGAAAAGGCCAAGGAAGAAAAACAGATCGAATTCAATGTCAAACTCTCGGGGCTCCAAAAGAAACAGGCCCAGTTCCGGAAGGATTTTGTGGGCAAACAGCGCAAGGGGCTGGCGCAATTCGAACGGGAAGTGCTGGAGATTGCCCACGAGATTGGTAAAAAGGAAAAATATACGCTGATCGTATCCAAATCGGCTCTGCTCTATATGGACGGTGCGGTCGACATCACCCCCAAGGTCGTCAAGGCGCTCAATCAGCGCCACAAGGCCCAGGGGAATCAATAACCGCAACAGCTGCGGTGCGACGCTCGGCGGGCGATCGATGCCGACGCGCGCCCATTGAGGACACCCGTGTCTTGAAGCCGGCACACAGCCAAACGCAACGGCCGACGGAAAAAACCTTGGCCGAATTATCGGCGGTCGTCGAAGGCCGATACACCGGCGATGGCAACGTTCGCATCGCACGGGCGGCCCCCTTCGAGACGGCCGGGCCCGAAGCGATCACGCTCGCTCGCAGCCGCAAATACCAGCAGCGTATCAGCGAGACCGGCGCCGGCGCCGTGATTGTTCCGCTGGACTTTGAGCGGCCGGGTTTGAATCTGCTCCAAGCCGACAACCCATATGCCGCGTTCGCCCGTATTGCCGCCGTTTTGCATCCGTCCAAGCGCCCACCTCCCGGCATCCACCCCACGGCCGTGTGCGCCGAGGACTTTCGTCCAGGCCCGGGCCTGTCCGTCGGCCCGATGGTGGTCATTGGCCGGAATGTCACGCTCGGCGCGCGCGGGTGCATTCACGCCGGGGTTGTCATCGGCGATGACGTCGCCATGGGGGATGATGTGTGCATCCATCCGAACGTGACGCTCATGGCGGGATGCCGCATCGGCCATCGGGTCACCATCCAGGCCGGCAGCGTGATCGGCTGCGACGGTTTCGGGTACGCCCCGGACGGCGATCGCTATTGCAAAATACCGCACACGGGGTATGTGCAGATCGACGACGATGTCGAAATCGGTGCCAACAACACGATCGACAAGGGTACGTTCGGCCGCACCCACATCCACCGCGGCGTCAAGACCGACAATCTTGTTCACATCGCCCACAATGTCATCGTCGGTCCTGATTCCATCCTCGTGGCCCAGGTGGGGATATCGGGCAGCACGACCCTGGGGCGGCATGTGGTCCTGGCCGGCCAGGTGGGGGTCACGGGCCACCTGCATATCGGCGACTATGTGATGGCGGGGGGCAAGACCGGTATTTCCAAATCGGTGCCGGACGGCCATTTAATATCGGGGGCCCCGGCAATGCCCCACAAGCTTTGGCTCAAAGTGCAACGCGTCATTCCGCGGCTGCCGATGATCCGCAAGAAGATCCAATCGATCGAGAAACGCTTGATGCGCCTCGAACGGGACCGAGACAACCATACCGCCGGGCGCCAAGAAGAAAGGTAAATCGATGGGCTCTGGATATGCAATCAAGGACATCCTGAAATATTTGCCCCACCGCTACCCGTTCATCATGATCGACCGGGTGCTGGAACTGGAGCCTGAGAAACGCATTGTCACATTGAAGAACGTGACCATCAACGAGCCTTTTTTCCAGGGCCATTTTCCGGACGATCCCATCATGCCGGGCGTGCTCATCCTGGAGGCGATGGCCCAATCGGCCGGCGTGCTCACCTACTTGTCGCTGCCGGCGGACCAACGTGAGGTCCTGATCTATTTCATGGCGATCGAAAGAGCCAAATTCCGACGGATGGTGGTGCCGGGCGACCAGTTGCGGTTCGAGGTCGAGATCCTGAAACTCAGGCGCAAAGCGGTCAAGGGCGCTGGCAAGGCCTTCGTCGACGGCCATCTCGTGGCCGAGGCCGAGATGATGGCCTCGATTGGAGAGAAATGATGATCCATCCCACCGCGATCGTCAGCCCCCGGGCCGACATCGGGCCGGATGTCGACATCGGGCCGTATGCCATCATCAGCGAAAATGTCACCATCGGCGCGGGGACGATCATCGGGGCCCACACAACCATCGACCCGTTCGTCGATATCGGGCCGGAGTGCCACATCTTTCAATTCGCTTCGGTCGGCGCTCTGCCCCAGGCTATCAAGTTCGGCGGCGAGAAGACCTATGTCAAAATCGGCCGCCGAACCGTCATCCGCGAATTCGCCACCGTGAACCGCGGCACCGGTTTCGGTGGCGGGGTGACCGAAGTCGGCGAAGAAAATCTGCTGATGGCCTATGTGCACATCGCGCACGACTGCAAGACCGGCCGGGGTGTGATCCTGGCCAATAACGCGACCCTGGCGGGGCACGTCTGCATCGATGACTACGTGACGGTCGGCGGGTTGACCGCCATTCATCAGTTCGTTCGCGTCGGGCGTCATGCCTATATCGGGGGCAAGTCCGCTGTGGTCAAGGATATTCCGCCTTACGTGATTGCGGCCGGCGACCGGGCCCGTCTGCACGGCCTGAACCGGGTCGGGCTAAGACGCCACGGTCATTCGGAGAAAGCCATCGCCATGCTGAAGCGGACCTATCGACTGATCTTTCGCATCGGCATCACCCTCAACGAGGCCATTGAACGGGTCAAAGCGGAAGTCGACCAGACCCCGGAGGTCAAACGCTTCATGGCCTTCATCAAATCTTCCCGTCGTGGCATCACGCGTTAGGCCCTGCGCCGGGACAACGGGACGGACCGACGGGCCCGGCCGCTATTAAAGGAGACTTGTTCGTGGACGCTTCGGCCCCAGCCGACCGACGTTCGACCCCGCGCCCGGAAGCGACGCCACCTGTGCGTGTGGCCGTGGTGGGAGCGGGTTATCTCGGGCGCTTTCATGCCGAGAAATATGCGAACCTCGACGGGGTCGAACTCGTGGGTGTTGCGGACGTCGAAACGGCCAACGCCGCTGAGGTGGCGCGTCACTGCCGCAGCCGGGCATTCAACCGTCACCTTGACCTTGTGGGGCGGGTCGATGCCGTCAGCATCGTGGTGCCCACGCCGCTGCATTTCGCGATCGCCGGAGACTTTCTCAGAAACGGTGTCGATGTTCTGATCGAAAAGCCAATGACCACCACCCTGGGGGAGGCGCGCGAACTGATCGACATCGCCGAAAGCGAAGGCCTGATTCTGCAGGTGGGTCATCTCGAACGTTTCAACCCGGCCGTGATGGCCGTACGCGAGCGGATCCACAAGCCCATGTTCATCGAATCGCACCGCCTGAGCCTCTATCAGGGCCGGAGCACCGATGTCAGCGTCGTGCTTGACCTGATGATTCACGACATCGATATCATCATGAATTTCGTGGGCGCCCCGGTCAAATCCATCCACGCCTCCGGTGCGGCCGTTGTGTCGGCGCACTGCGACATCGCCAATGCCCGCATTGAGTTTGCCACCGGCTGCGTGGCCAACATCACCGCCAGCCGCATTTCCACCAAAAACCAGCGCAAGGTCAGACTCTTTCAGAAAAATGCCTACATCGCCGTCGATTTCGCCCAGCGTGAAATCACGCATATTCAGCAGACCGGCGAGGCCGGCAGCGCCCCGATTCCGGGCATGACCGTCGATCAGGTCTGTTTTCCCGAGGGCGACGCACTGGAGGCAGAGCTGCGCGCGTTCGTCGATGCCGTGGCGACCCGCCGCGAACCCGAGGTGACTGGCGAAATGGGCTATCAGGCCCTGGAGATTGCCCTTAACGTCATGGAGCAGATTGATGATGCCACGCGTCGCTTCGGTGCCTTCTGAACGCTCCCGGCGGCCCGCCATCATGATCGTGGCGGGTGAGGCCTCGGGCGATCTGCACGGTGCCAAACTGGCCGCCGCCCTCACGGCCGTGGACTCCCGGCTGACGCTGTTCGGTATCGGCGGCAATCACATGCGGGCGGCCGGGGTCCGGGTGACCGTGGATGCCCGCCAGTTGGCCGTGGTCGGCCTGACCGAGGTCTTCACCAAACTTCCCGGGATTCTGCGCGGTTGGCGAGTGGCCTGCCGCATGCTTGCCGAAGGCCGCCCGGACCTGCTGATCCTGATCGACTTTCCGGATTTCAACCTGCGCCTGGCGCGCCGCGCCAAGCAACTGCAGACGAAAGTGCTTTACTATATCAGCCCGCAGATCTGGGCCTGGCGAAGGCGAAGGGTCCGGCAGATCCGCCGTCGGGTGGATCATATGGCGGTCATTCTGCCGTTCGAAGCGGAGTTCTACCGACGCCACGGCGTCAATGTCTCCTTCGTCGGCCATCCGCTCATGGATCATGACCCGCCTTCCGGCCAGGCCCCGAGGAGATCCACACCCGATATGCCACCCGTTCTTGGGTTGCTCCCGGGCTCGCGCGACAGCGAAATCAGCCGCCTTCTGCCCGCCATGCTCGACGCGGCGCTCAGGTTGCAGCAGCGCCTGAAGGTGCGGGTCATGCTTTCCTGCGCTGACAGTGTCGATACGCATCGCGTGGCCCGTCTCGTTGCCCCCTATCGCGATCGTCTGCACATGGACACCATTGGCGGCGGTCCGCAACACATTTTCCAATCGGCGGATGTGGTCATCGCCGCCTCCGGCACGGTGACCCTCGAGGCGGCGCTCTGGGGGGTCCCGATGCTGATCGTCTACCGCGTCTCGCCCCTGAGCTATCTTTTGGGGAAAGCACTGATCCGCGTGCCGCACATCGGCCTGGTCAATCTCATCGCCGGTCGGCGGGTCGTGCCCGAGCTTATCCAGCAGACGGCGACCCCGACGCGCATCGCCGCTGAAGCTGAATCCCTGCTGATGCAACCCGCCAGGCGCGATCAGATGCGGGCCGGGTTGGCCGAGGTCAAACAGCGGTTGGGGGCGGCTGGGGCCTCCACGCGCGTGGCCCGCATCGCGACGCAAATGCTGGGCCGCACCGCCGGCCCCTCGAAACGGTCCCCTGACGGAGCGCCGCCGCAATGCCACTGATCCCGCGCCTGGAATTGAAGCCCCGCCATCGCGAACTGATGGACCTGATCAAATCCTATCGCCGGGATCTGATATTGGCCTGCGTGTGTATGGTGCTCGCGGCGGCCTGCGAGGGGGCGACGGCCTATCTCATCAAATACGCCGTCGATGAAATCTTCATTTCTCGCAGCGAATGGTGGCTGCGCTTCATACCGCTCGCCGTTCTGGTCGCTTTTTTCACCAAAAGTGCCGGCACCTATGGTCAGGGGTACCTGATGCACCGGGTGGGGCGCGGCATCATCCGCCAGCTTCGCAATCGCCTCTATGACCGGATTCAGGATCTGCCCTTGTCATTTTTCCAGGCGGAAAAGACCGGCAACCTGATTTCAAGGCTCACCAACGACGTCAACATCGTGCGTTACATGGTCTCGAGCGCCGTCACGACCTCGCTCAAGGAGGTTTTCTCGGTCGTCGTCCTGGTCGTGGTGATTATTCAGATGGACTGGGAGATGGCACTGCTCGCCTTTGGTGTTCTGCCGTTTGCTTTTCTTCCCCTGATCCGTTTCGGCCGCCGCATCCGCAAAATCAGCACGCGTGGGCAGGAGGCCACCGCCGAGATGACAGCCTTTCTGCATGAAACGATCGCCGGCGCCAAAATCGTGAAGGCCTTCGGCATGGAAGACTACGAAAAGGAGCGCTTTTACGCACGGACCCGAAAGCTGTACAAATTCGACATGCGTGAGGCCAAAATCAACGAACTGACTTCACCGCTGATGGAGTTTATCGGCGGGATCGGTATGGCCGCGGCCATATTCTACGGCGGCTACCGGGTGCTCAACGGCAACCTGACACCGGGGACCTTCACGGGTGTGCTTGCCGCCATCCTGAGCCTCTATCGCCCTGTCAAACGCATCAGCAAACTCAACAACGCCGTCCAGCAGGGACTGGCCGCCACCGACCGCGTCTTTGACATCCTGGAGCGCACCCCGGAAACCCGGGAGCGTCTCCCCGTCCACGAACTTGATTTCAAGCCGACGGTGGTGACGTTCGAAGATGTGAGCTTCTTTTACGACAACCGCCGAAACCAGCCGGTCCTGGACGGCATCAATCTCGAGGCCCGCGCCGGACAGGTGACGGCCATCGTGGGTATGAGCGGCGGCGGTAAGACTTCGCTGGTGAATCTCATCCCGCGCTTCTACGATGTCACCGGCGGCTGCATTCGGATCAACGGTCAGGATATCCGGCATTTCACGCTGCGCTCGCTGCGCCGCCAGATTGCCATCGTCACCCAGGAACCGATCCTCTTCAACGAAAGCATCCGGGAAAACATTGCCTATGGCAACCGCCAGGCATCAGCGCCGGAAATCATGGCGGCCGCCCGGTCCGCCTATGTCGACACGTTTGCCGACCGGCTGCCGCAGGGTCTCGACACGCCCGTCGGCGAGCTGGGCACGCGCCTTTCCGGAGGGGAAAGACAGCGCATCTGCATTGCCCGGGCCCTCCTGAAGGACGCACCGATCCTGATTCTGGACGAAGCCACATCGGCATTGGATTCGGAGTCCGAAACCCTTGTGCAGAAAGCGCTTGAGAATCTGATGCACGGCCGGACGGCCTTCGTGATCGCCCATCGACTCTCCACCATCGTCCATGCCGATCATATCATCGTCATGGCCGGCGGAAGGATCGTCGAGGAAGGGCCGCATGAAGCCCTTGTGGCGCACTGCGGCGAATACCATAAACTCTGTCTGATGCAGTTCGGCGGCCAGCCCGAAGGGCGCACCCTCACTGCCCGGGACTGAGATCCGCAAGACCGCCTAGCATCCTTTACGGCCCTTTCCATGAGAATCGTCCACCGCCATATCCTGCGAAGCATCATGACACCGCTGGGGGTGAATCTGCTTTTCTTCACCTTCATCTTTCTCATGGGCAAAATGCTCAAGATCACCAAACTCATCATCAACTATCAGGTCGGGGCCGGGGTGATCGCCCAGTTGCTGCTCTACTCCATCCCCCATTTCCTGGTTTTCGTGATGCCCATGGCGGTGATGATGGCGATCCTGCTGGCCTTTATGCGCATGGCCGCCGACAATGAAATCCTGGTACTGAAGTCCGCCGGCGTCAGCCTCTACCGCATGATTCCCTCGGTGTTGGTGATCATCGCCTGCGGTACATTGGCCACGCTGGCCATGACGATCTTCGGCATGCCGCAGGGTAAGCTGGCCATCAAGCGCCTGACCTACGAAACCCTGGCGACCCATGCCAACGTGGGCCTCCAGGCGCGGACCTTCAACAACCGCTTCGATAAGGTGACGCTTTACGTCAACGCCGTCGATACCCAGACCATGCAGATGCGTGACATTTTCATCGAGGACCGCCGCAACCCTCGAGCCGTGGCCACCATTGTGGCCCCTGCCGGCCAACTGATCCGCCTGCCGGAGCGCCGGGCCGTGCGGCTGAGGCTCTTCAACGGTTTGATCAACCAGATCAAGCGCAACGAACAGTCGGCCCGCCTGCTGCATTTCGCCACCTACGATTTCGAATTCACCTTCAAGCCGGCGGACAAACTGGCACGTTATAAGCGCAAGGATGAAGATGAAATGAACCTGGCCGAGCTCCAGGCGCACATCCGCAGTGTCCGCAAGGATCCGGAGGATTACTACGAGGCGCTGAACGAATATCACGTCAAGTTTTCGATTCCGGCCGCCTGTCTGGCGCTGGGTCTTCTGGCCATCCCGCTGGGCGTCGAGTTGAAATCCAGCCGCAAGTCGGCGGGGTTGGGTATGGGCCTGCCCCTGTTCGTCATCTACTATGTCATGATGAGCGCGGGCCGCAACCTGGCGGAAATCGGTCTGGTTGCGCCCGCTCTGGGCCTGTGGCTGCCGAACGCCGTTTTCGGCGCGGCCGGCATAATCATGCTGGTCCGATGCGCCAACGAAAAACCGCTCTACTGGATGGATGGGTTGCGCTTCATCGGTCGGGCGGCGGCCGGCGCCTTCAAGCGCCTGCTGCGTCGCCTGACCCGGGGGCGACTGTTCCGCGGGGTGTCATGACGATTATCGACCGCTATATCATTCGAGAGATCGGTCGCTATTTCGCCCTGATACTGGTGACGGTCACGACGATTTACATCATTGCCGATTTCTTCGAACGGATCGACAAGATGATCGAATTGGAGGTCACCGTGACCCAGGCCGTTTTGTTGATTCTATCACGCATTCCCCTGGAGCATCTGATTCCGGCCAGCATTCTTTTGGCCGTGTTGGTCGTCTTTGGTCTGATGGCCAAGCACAACGAAATGGCCGCCCTCAAAACCGGCGGCGTCAGTATGTTTCGCTGTATCAAGGCCCCGCTCGTCGCCGGGCTGGGAACGGCGCTTTTTCTCTTTCTTTGCGCCGAACTGATGCTGCCGCTCGTACGCACGGCCGCCAACCGTTATCGCCTGGCGGCGGACAAACAGCTCCAGATCAATCCGCGCGATCAGAATCTGTGGCTGCGGGGTGAGCGCTTCATCGCTAATATCCGCCATGTCGATATCGAAAAGTCGGCCGCTTTCGGGGTGACCCTGAATTTTTTCGATGACCGCTTCCGTCTGACCCGGCGGGTCGAAGCGAGACGCGTTCAGCTCGGTGAGACGACATGGACGTGCCACAACGCTTTCGAGCAGATTATCAGCCCTTCGGGGGGCGATTTTTCGGCCCGGAACCATAAACGCTTGGACATGCCGGCCTTTTTTCCTCTGGAAGACCTCAAAAGCGGCGTTCGAACCTCGAGCGAAATGGGGGTATTCGAACTGGCCGCCTATATCCGGACGGTGGCGGCGGAGGGATACGACACCATCGCCCTTCAGGTCGACTGGCAGGCCAAGGTCACCTACCCCTTGGTCTGTATTCTTCTGCCGGTGATGGCCGCAGCCATTGCCGGTCGAACGCGACGCCGGCAGGGGCTGGCCGTCGTGGTGGTCGTGGGGCTGGGGCTTTCGTTTTGTTTCTGGGTGGTCCAAAGCTTCAGTTTGGCACTGGGCTATGCGGCTTTCCTGCCTCCCACGCTGGCGGCCTGGATACCGATCCTGATCTACGCCGCGACCACGGCCATCGTTCTCCTGAGGGCGGAGTAGACGGCGATAACATGAAGGACGGCAACCCGAGTCTCGTGGACACTCTGAAACGGCAGGTAACCGCCGTGATCCAATCCCGGGGCCCGGACCGCCCGGCTTTCGCTGGCCTTCTGCGGATGCTGGCCATTACGTATGAAATCGCTGTGCGCCTGCGTGCCCGCTATTATCGACACCGACGGCCGCGCGGCCGCCAGCTGGCCTGCCGGGTGGTCTCGATCGGGAATCTGTCGGCCGGAGGGACGGGCAAGACGCCGCTGTGCATCTATCTGGCCCGCGTGATCCACGATGCCGGCCATCGGGTGGCGATCCTCAGCCGCGGCTACCACGGCGCCGCCGAAAGAACCGGCACGTTGATCGAGCCGGCAGAGGCGTCAGCGGCCGATGCCGGCCGGGCCGGGGACGAGCCGGTGCTCATGGCCCGCCTGCTGCACCCCCGTTCGATTCCCGTGTATACGGGCCGCAACCGACTGGCCTCGGGTCGAAAAGCCCTGGCGCGATTCAATCCGGACGTCATTCTGCTGGACGACGGGTTTCAGCATCAACAGCTCGACCGTGACATTGATGTTGTCCTTCTCGATGCCGAAGCGCCGCTGGGCAATGGTTATCTGCTCCCGCGCGGCCCGTTGCGGGAGCCGCCGTCCGCCCTTGCGCGGGCCGATATCCTCGTTCTGACCCGCTGCCCTTCCACCCCCGGTGGAAAGTCACCGGCCGATGTACGGCGGCAGCTGTATGCGGACCTGCCCGGGCTGGCCGCCAAACCTCTGTTTGCCTGCCGGCACCGTCCGGTGGGCCGTGAGCGCGTTGAGGTCCACTCCGCGGACAGGTTCCGATCCGGCCCCTTGGATTTGGCAACGCTGAAGCATTTGCCCGTGCTGGCGTTTTCCGGTATCGCCCGCAACGATACCTTTCGCCGGACGCTCATGGACCTGGGGGCCGATCTTCGCCGCTGGATCGCTTTTGACGACCATTATCGCTATCGGGCCGACGATCTGGAAAGCCTTGCCCGTGCGGGGCGCCGCGTGGCGGCCCGCGCGCTGGTGACCACCGACAAGGACCGTGTTCGGATTCAAGACGACTGGATTCAAGGCCTGCCGCTGCTGGTGATCGGGGTGTCCATCGATTTCGCCCCGGAACACGGGGCCTTTGAACGCCACGTATTGGCCAAGCTGGGCATGGATGGCCACCGGGAGAAGAGCGTATGATTGTTCTGGGACTTTCGGGCGCGCTGACCCACGATCCGTCGGCGGCCCTTTTCATCGACGGACACCTCGTGAGCGCTGCCGAGGAGGAGCGCTTCCTGCGGGACAAGCACGCCAAACGGCGCTGGCCGCTGCACGCTGCGCGTTATTGCCTGGAGGCCGCCGGCGTCGGTGCCGCGGACCTCGATGCCGTGGCCTTTCCCTTCGCCCCCTTCGGTCTGGGCCATCCCGGCCGCTGGCATTTCGCCCGCCGCTACTGGTACGCGCCCGATCGCGCCCTGAACGCGCTATTTAACGGCAACCGCCTCTTTCGGCGCAACCGCCGGGCCATCCTGAAGCTCATGCGCCAGTTGGAAATCGATCCTTCCCGTGCGCCATTCTGTCCCGTACCGCATCACCTGGCGCACGCCAGCAGCGCCTACCATATGAGCGGCTTCAGCGGCAAGACCGCCATCCTGGGCATCGACGGCAAAGGCGAATACGCCACGACGTTTTTCGGCTACGGCGAAAACGGGCGCATCCATACGATACGCGAGTTCTACGACCCCGACTCACTCGGCGGGGTCTACGGCGCCCTGACCCAGTATCTCGGATTCGAGATGCTCGACGGCGAATTCAAGGTCATGGGCATGGCGCCCTACGGCGATTCCCGCAAACACGACTTCGGCCGTCTGATCCGCTGCAACGGCCGGTCGTTCAAGGTGAACACCCGCCTGGTCAACACGGTGGGCCTCAGGCGCTACAAACAAGACGGGCTGGGCTTTTATTTCAGCCCGGCTCTGATCGATTGGCTGGGCCCCAAGCGCGAGGGGGATGAGATCGACGATCCGTATGTGGACTACGCGGCCAGCATGCAGGATCTTCTTGAGTCGATCGCGTTGCGGCTCGTCGATACCTATCTGGCGGACGTCATCGCCGAAACCGGCCGGATCTGTTTCGCGGGAGGGGTGGCGCTCAACGTCAAGCTCAACCAGCGCATCATCGCACGACCCGATGTCAAGGAGCTGTTCGTCCAGCCGGCGGCCAGCGATGCGGGGACCGCCATCGGCGCCGCTGCCTATGTCGCGCATGCGCGGGGCGATGCCGTCCGCCCGTTGAAGCACGTTTATTTGGGGCCGGCCTTCACGACGGAGGAATGCCGCCAGGCATGTGCGCGCCACCCGGACCGCCCGGGTTACCGTGTTGTCACGGACGCCCCCGCGGAGGCCGCCCGTCTTCTGGCTGACGGGCATCCGGTGGCCTGGTTTCAGGGCCGCATGGAATTCGGGCCGCGGGCGCTGGGCAATCGCAGCATCCTGGGTGACCCCAGCCGGCGGGGGATGGCCGACCGCATCAACGCGCAGATCAAATACCGTGAGCGCTGGCGGCCTTTCTGCCCCAGCATCCTGGACCGGGCGGCCGCCGACATCCTGCAGACCCGCCATCCGGCCCCCTACATGACCCTGGCCTTCGATGTGGCCGAACACTGGAAGGCCCGCATCCCCGAGGTCGTTCACATGGACGGCACCGCCCGGGCGCAGGTGGTCACGCGCGAGACCAACCCGCGCTACTATGCGCTGATCGAGGCCCTGGAGGCGCGGCGCGGGATTCCAGTCGTCCTGAACACGTCGCTCAACCGCCGCGGGGAGCCGATCGTCTGCACCCCCACCGACGCCCTGGACATGTTCTATGGCTCCGAGCTGCGCTACCTTTTTCTGGAAGATCTCTTGGTCAGCAAATAGCATCTGCGCACCACGGCATCCGTCGGCGGGATGGATGTTCCAAAAACGCCCGGGTTTTCAAACGGGGTCGTTCGGGCCGGCGGGCCTTGCCCGGGGTGCCTGGAGCGCAACGGTCAGTTTGTCGATCACCATGGCCGGCGTGATCGCCGCCATGCAGGTGCACACGGGCATGGGGCAGCGCTTGCGATAGCAACCCGCGCAGGCGATGTCCGCCACGACCGCCAGATCCTCGCAGCGATAGGGCGCCACGCGGCCGGGGGATGTCGGTCCGAAAAGTGTGACGTACGGGGTTCCCACCGCCGCCGCCAGGTGACCAGGGCCTGAATCCGGCCCGATGCCGGCGACGGCCTGTCCCAACAGGGCGGTTAACTCGGGGAGGTTCGTACGGCCGGTGAGATCGACGAGGCGGTGCGTGTCGCAAGCGGCGCTGATCCTGCGGGCCGTCGGCTGCTGGCTGTGGTCACCGGTCAGCACGACACCCAGCGGAAACCGGGCGAGAATGCGCGCCAGCAGTTGCTGGTAGCCGTCCGCATGCCAGTTCTTGGTTTCCCAACTCGACCCCATGACCACGACGATGTAGGGCCGCTTCAACCTGGGCGCCCAACATTCCGGCGCGGTGGTCCTCGCCAGGGCGTCGAGACCGAAATTCAGCGGGCCGGCGGTTTCGATGCCCATGGCGGCGGCAAACTGCAGATAGTGCCGCAGCTTGGATTGACGTTCAGCGAAAAAGGGGATGTGGGTGTTGTTGAAGATCCAGTTGAACTCCTTGGCGTTGCGGGGGTGGAAGCCCACCCGGCGCGGACTGCCGGATAAGAGCGAAAACAGACCGCTTTTGAAATGACGCTGAAGATCAAGCGTGATGTCGAAGGCCTGCCGCCGCAACGCCCGCTGCAGGCCGGGAAGGGCTTTGAGGCCTTTGGGACGATCGAAAACCAACACGTTGTCGATCCGCTCATGGTGTTCGACCAGGGCCTTCCAGCGGGGTTCCACGAGCCAGGTGATACGGATCGCAGGGTATCGCCTCTTGATCAATCCGGGCAAACAAAATCCCCGCACCAGATCCCCGAGCGATCCCATGAGGATGATGAGCAGTGATTCGCGCCCCTGCAATTCGATACGTTGACGGGTTGAGGTCATTTGTGCGGTTTCATTGCGGGTTTAGCGGTCCATGCCTTCGATGGCACCCGCGGGCGTCATGGCCGCCAGGACGGGCGGCAGGCCGTGCTTGCGGACCGCCCGGCGCCAGCGTCGGCGGTAACGCGCCACCAGACGTGGCCGCGGACCGTTGTAGTGGCGGGCGCGATCGAAGTCGATGATCCAGGTTTCTCCATCGCCATCCACCAGTACGTTGCCCGGGTGCAGGTCCGGGTGGAGGATGCGATGGGCGATCAGTCGATCGATCTGCCGACAACAGCGCGCCAGCGCGGCATCCAGCGACTCGGGTCGCTCGACGCTCAACTGGGCCAGCGAGGTCGCGACGGGCACCGCGCGGCTCACCAGCCAGCAGCGGCAGAACAGCCCCCCGCGGTAAGCCGTTGCGATCGGCTCCGGGGCGCGGATGCCCAACTGGCGCACTCGGTTCAGCCAGTCGAATTCCCTATCGCTGCGGGGTGCACGCCACCTGAAATAGTGCTGCCGGTTGAACCGGGCGATCAGACCGCCGCGATAGTAGGACTTGACCACCACACGGCCGATGTCGTCCAGCAACATTTCGGGCATGCGGCGGCGTCCGCCCAGCCGCATCCCGGATGGCTCGGCCTCGGCATGAAAGCACGCCACCAACTGATCCCGCTGGCCCCGGGTCAGTGGCTTAGCGGTCCGGAAGACATGCCCCTGATGAGGCTTTCGTATCGTATGCATCATGGTGCGGGCAATACCGATTCGAGTGCGTCGAGTACGACTTGCGGCTTCAGCGCCTCCATACAGGCCTGCGTCCCGGTCGGGCAATGCTGCTCGCCGTGGCGGGAGCAGGGTTTGCAGGCCAGCCCCTGGGCCTCCACCACCACGGCGTCGGGGTTTTGCCAGGGGCCGAAACCGAATGCGGGACTGGTGGCGCAGAAGACAACCACACAGGGCGTGCGAAAGGCCGAAGCCAGGTGCTGGGCCATACTGTCGTTGCAGACCACAGCGGCGGCATGCCTGACCAGTGTCATGGTTGCGGGCACGGATGTTCGCCCGGCCAGGTTGACGACCCCGAGGCCGCGGGCCACGCGGCGACTCACCGCCCGGTCCGCGGCGGCGCCCATCAGGAGGACGCGGTAGCCCCGATCGAGAAGGCGATCGGCCACCGTACGGAAATGATCCCAGTGCCACCGTTTGGTTTTCCGGGCGCTGCCCGGCACCAGAAGGACATAGGGCCTTGGATCCTGAATCTGAGCGGCCAGTTTGGAGTCGAGGCGGTCGACGGGCGGCGGGAAAAGCCGCAGCGAGGTGTCCAGGGCACGGAGGGGGGTTTCACCCGCGAGTAAACCCAGATTGCGTAGAACATCATGCGCATCGGTATCGCGCGCCTGTCGGGAATGAAAGGCAAATGCCAACTTGGCCGTGCGGAAGCCCGTGAGATGGGCAATGCCACTCAGGCGCAGCATCAAGGCGGTCCGATAGGAGCGTTGCAGGGCGTAGGCCCGGTCGAACCCGATGCGGCGCAGCCGACGGCTCATGCGCAGGATGCCGGTGAACCCCGATTCCCGGCCGCGCTTGTCGAACGCGATGACCCGATGAACCAGGGGATCGTCCGTGACCAGTCCCGCTGCCGCCGGTGTCGTCATCAACCATAATTGCGTGCCGGGATGAAGTTGATGCAGGGCGGCAATCAGGGGCGTCGAAAGGATGGTATCCCCCAGGTAGCTGGTTTGTACCAGCAGCATTCGACGGCCCGATGCATTCGACAGGCGGCGGTCAATCACCCTGCCGTCGTTCGGCGATGGGCTATGGCATACAGGTTCGGTAGACAAGGCGATGCAAATTAATAAAGTCGCGGAACATTGTCAAACGCGACGGCGCCAGGGTATTCGTTTCAGCCGGACCGCGGTTGATCGTTGAGGAGATCCCGGATGGCCCGGCAGGCCCGCGCGGTGCCTCCGCGATGGCGTTGAATAAAATCCGTGGCGCGGCGTTGCAGAATATGGCGTGGGGTAGGGTTTTCAATGGTCCTGATGAGCAGCCGGGCGGCCTGCCGCCAGTCGGCGGCCACATGGACCATGCGTTCTTGAAAAGGTTCGGTTCCCACCCAACGGAAAGCACGCCAGTGGGGGCCGGTCACCGGTGCAACACCCCCCATCAGGGGCTCGAGAAAATTATGGCCGCCCAGCGGTTTCAGGCTGCCGCCGACAAAGGCCGCGGCGGCGTCCTGGTAGGTGCGGGTCAGTTCGCCGAAAACATCGCCGACGACAATACGGCCCCGGGCGATGGGGCCATCGATCCGCGAGCGCCGCAGAACCGGGCGTTTCGCCGATCCGAGCCGCCGGCAAAGGGCGTCGATACGGTGCATATGGCGCGGAAAAACCCCGACGACAACATCGGGGCGGTGTCGTTGCAGCCGGGCGATCATCCGGTAGACGAGCGTTTCTTCCGCGCGATGAATCGAGCCCAAAACGACGAACGGCGCTGTGGCGGGCAGGTGCCGCGTCCAGAATCGGGGCTGCGTGGCGGATCGCCCGACCGCCGGCAGGGGGATGCGGTCGAACTTCATGTTCGGCATGCAGGCGATGCGGTCGGGACCGAAGAGCCGGCCCAGCCGTTCGGCATTCGCGGGGTCGACGGCCAAAACGCGCGTCGGCGCCAGGTGCCGCCACAGGGCCGGCCACAAGCGGTAGGCTTTCAGGCTGCGCGAGCGCAGGCGCGCGTTCACCATGATGACGGGAATATCGGCCTGGCGCAGGGCAAACAGAAGCCCGGGCCACAGTTCGGTCTCCAGCAGCACCATCAAGCGGGGCTTGAGACTCGATACCGCGCGTCGCATGACGGCGGGACGGTCGAACGGGAAATAATGAGTTTGCAGACGTCCGTCGACGAGGCCGGGGGGCAAACGCTTTGCCGCGGCCGCCAGAATGTCCATCCCCTGACGGGTGTTGGTCGTGGTCAGAATCCCCCGATCGGTTTCATTGGCCAATCGCTCCGCAAGCATCCCGGCCAGGTAGGATTCACCGGCCGAGGCGGCCTGAATCCAGATGTCGGCCGGGTGCCGGAAGGGCCTGGCCAAGAGGCGTTCGGCAAAACCTTCACGCAGTTTGACGTGGCGCTGCAATGCCGGCAGCGCGGGTTTCCAGAGCTGTTCGTAGGCCCCCATAGCCCAGCGGAGCGTTTGCGGAATGGTGTGGGTCAATGTCTCCGGACGCTTTCGACAGCGCTTTTCTCTCCCTGGCCCGGGCGCACGCACGCCGCCGGGCGATTGCAAAACGCCGCAACATAGATAATTGTTTCGGCAGTGTCAAACAGAATGCCGTCGGGGTCGAAACCGCGATGGTCGGGGCGCGATGTCCAGCAGGGCAAATATTGAAGGTCACTTGGTTTTATGCTATTGACGGCCAGCCTTAGCGCGCCCCGTGGGGCGCTACACCTTAAATTGACCGGATCGGGACCGCCATGCCCGCAACCCATATCGTCGAAGTCGGAAACATCCGCTGCGGATCGGATCGGCTGTTTCTGATCGCCGGCCCCTGTGTCATCGAAGACGAAACCACCATGATGCGCACGGCCGAGCGATTGAAAATCGTCGCGGCGCGACTGGATCTACCGCTGATTTTCAAGTCTTCTTTCATGAAGGATAACCGCAGTGCGATGGAGCATTATCATGGCCCGGGACTGGCGGACGGTCTCGCCCTGCTGGCCCGTATCCGCGAAGCCTTCGACCTGCCCGTCATCACCGATGTGCATTACCCCGAGCAGGTGCCGGCGGTGGCCGCGGTCGCGGATGTGGTCCAGATCCCGGCTTACTTGTGCATGCAGACATCGCTGGTGATGGCAGCGGCACGGACGGGGCTTCCCGTCAACCTGAAGCACGGACAGTTTCTGGCTCCGGCCAATATGATCAAGCCGGTTGCCAAAATCGAAACGACCGGGTCGCATCGGATCCTTTTAACCGAGCGTGGCTATACTTTCGGATACAACGATCTGGTGGTCGATCCCCGCAGCTTCTATGAACTGCGGCAGACCGGTTATCCGGTGGTCTTCGATGTGACCCACAGCATACGCCGCTACGGCATCCCCAGCAAAGACCCGCGCGGCAGCCGGCGCGAATATCTCAATACGATTGCCCGCGCCGGCGTGGCCGCCGGCGTTCACGGCCTTTTTGTGGAAGCGCATCCTGAACCGACCGATGCCCGCTGCGACGCCGCCAGCCAGGTGCCGCTGAGCGACCTGGAGGGTTTCCTGAAACCCCTGGTCGAAATCCACGCCCTGGTCAGCCGTCAAGGCGAATGACCGGGCCGGGCGCCAAACGGCCCAAGCGCACCCCAACGGCGATGAAAGGGTTTTAATGCAATTATATCTTGATTCTGCCGATTTTCAGGAGATCGAACAAGCCTTCCAACTGGGCTTCGTTCAGGGGCTCACCACCACGCCGACCTTCATGCACCGGCACGGCATATCCGATATCGACGGCGCCATCGTCAAGCTTTCCGGCATGGTGCCCGAACTGCATGTGGAGGCGCTGGGCGAATCCTGCGAGGAAATCGTGGCCGAGGCCCGGAGGATCGTTGCCCTGCCGCTGGTGCGCGAGCCCGTCTTCAAGGTACCGGTTTCCCTCGAAGGTCTGCGGGCCTGTAAACAGCTGGTGGATGACGGCCATCGGGTCAATGTTCACCTGGTCTACACCCTGAACCAGGCCTATATGGCCATGGCGGCGGGGGCGTCCTATGTCTGTCCCCTGGCCGGACGACTCCAGGATCAGGGCCACGATGCGCTGGCCCTCTTCGAACAGTGCGTCCAGGTGGTGGATCGATACGATTATCCCACGCGCATCATGTTCTCCTCGGTGCGCTACCCCGAACACGTGCGCCGGGCCGTGCAGTTGGGCGTGCATGTCTGCACCGTTCCCTGGAGTGTCATGCAGCGGCTGTGTGACAACACCCTCACCACCGAAGGCACCCATCAGTTCTGGGAGCATACGCGCCTGATGACGGTCAAGGTCAAGGACGTGATCCGCCCCCACAACCCGGTCTGCCGCCTGGAGGACACCGTCAACCAGGCCCTGGTCAAAATGACGGCCTCACGCATCGGCGCGGTGTCACTGGTGGACGCACAGGGCGGGTTGGCCGGCGTCTTCACGGATGGTGACATTCGCCGCAAGCTGCAGGCCTATGGTCCCGCCGTGCTCGATCGCCGCATGGCGGATACCGATTTCACCGCCACGCCCGTCACCGTCAACGCCGATGCCCTGGTGTACGAGGCCGTGAACCTGTTCAACAGTCACCAGATCGACAATATCGTGGTGCTGGAAGACAATGTGCCCACGGGCATTCTGGACATCCAGGACCTGGTCCAGATGGGCTTGCTCGGTTGACATGCGGGGCCGCAACGGTTGACGACACCTGTCCCATCCCGGCTTGCTGACCACACGGCGGCCGCGATCGCTCGACGAATTGGGGCGGTCGAACCTGCCCGGCTTCGGCGGGTCGGCCGTTTCATCGGCCGGCTGGCCTACCTTCTCGACCTTCGCCACCGCCGTATCGTTTCCCGGAATCTGGCCTTTGTTTTTCCCGACAGCGACCGCGATGTCAACGCGCGCCTGGCGCTTCGCAGTTTCGAACACTTCGGCATGCTGGTGCTGGAAAACATTCAGGCCCTGGTGCTGCCGCGGGAGGCCTTTGGCCGGCGGATCCGCATCGAGGGGCTTCCGATCCTGGAAGCAGCGCTGGAACAAACCCGGGGTTGCCTGCTTTATTCGGGGCATCTGGGCAACTGGGAATTGGGACTGCTGGCCGGTGCGGCCATTTTCAACCGTACGGCCCTGACCGTGGCCAAACCCGTCAAATTTAAGCCGGTCCACCGTCTGCTGACGGCGCTAAGATCCCGTTTCGGCAATCGGGTGGTGTTCAAAAAAGGTGCGCTGCAGTTGATGACCCGCGCCTTGCGAGAGGGGCAAACCCTTATCATGCTGATCGATCAGGGGGTGCGGCGGCCCGAGTCCGTTGAAATTCGGTTTTTCGGCAAACGCACGCTGGCCTCACCGGCCGCAGCCTACCTGGCCTATCGATGCCGGGTGCCGGTGGTGCCGATTTTTTGTGTGCGTGCGAGCGACGGCGATTACCGTCTCCACATTCTTCCGCCGGTCGAGCGCCCGCGGACAGGAGCGCTCAAAACCGATATCCAGGCGTTCACCCAAATGTTGATGGACACGGTCGAATCCGCCATAAGGCGCCACCCGGAGCAGTGGTTCTGGTTTCACAAGCGCTGGAAAAGGACCTATCCCGAGCTTTACCCGGAGTATCAGATCCTGCGTCGGCGCCGACGGCGCCGAAAGGGACGGCAGCCCTGACCGGCGTCACTTACCGGCCGCGCCGACAACCGTGGAAACCGTCACGAGGTAGTCGATGAAACCATCGCCGATTGGCCGGGAGGATTTTGTCGCGGACCGCTGGCGCCAACGCTTCGAGGCGTGTGAATTGACGGATTTCGAGCGTCTGTGGGCATTGGACCTGCCGGCCCTGGATGACGTCAACACGTCGCGGGGAGGGATCAGCACGGTGTCGCTGCTGGCATTGGGACCTCCCGGGAGCGAATATCCCCGGCTGATCGTCAAACGACAGCAAAACCATCCCAGCCGCACCTGGCGACATCCCCTTAAGGGTATTCCAACCCTTGAAAAGGAATATATCAATCTCCAGCGCTTTCGTCGCTGCGGTCTGCCGACGGCGGTCCCCGTGCTGTTTGCCCGCCGACGGGACGATTGCGGAATACGCGCCATTCTCGTCACCGAATATCTCGAAGCGTATCGTGCGTTCGACACCCTCCTGGAAGGATGGGCGGGGGGAGCGGCCCCTGATGGCGGCGAACGGGAGGCGATTCTGCACGCGGTGGCCGATTTGCTTGCACGCATGCATCGGGCCGGCTGGCGGCACAATTGCCTCTATCCCAAACACGTCTTTGTAAGCCGCCGGCAGCCTCGGCCGGACGCCCGTTTGATCGACCTCGAAAAAGCCCGCCGCATACTGGGCCCCAAGCACCGGATGAACCGAGATCTGGCCGCCTTTTTCCGGCGCTCCCCGTACTGGTCCGCCTCGGATCAGGCCTGCCTGCTGGTTCACTACCACGGGGGCGGGCGGATGACACCGGAGATCGCCCGCACCTGGCGTAGAATTCAACGCCGCATGGCCCGCAAAGGATGACGGTTTGCGGGTTCGCCACCGGCCGGCCAGACCACGAGGGCG
>JAAUYD010010326.1_pt1 | contig 29349 bp, 29 predicted proteins | sample 7278101 | NCBI WGS metagenome assembly JAAUYD01 (sample SAMN14350128, study PRJNA611818) | marine sediment metagenome | isolation source: surface marine sediment (0.6m) | place: French Polynesia: Moorea | collected 2018-08
CGTCGCACCATCGCGTGCATCATGCCCAGAACGAGCGCTACATCGACAAGAACTATGGCGGCATGTTCATCATCTGGGATCGGCTGTTCGGGACCTACGAGCCCGAGCACGTTGACGATCCCGTGGTCTTCGGGGTGCGCAAACCGCTGGCGAGCTGGAACCCGTTCTGGGCAAACCTGCAGGTATACGACTACTTGTTGTTTGATGCGCGCAAGGCCAAACGCTGGCGGGACAAGTTCGGCATCTGGTTCCGTCGTACCGGCTGGCGTCCCGAGGACGTGGAGGCAGACTATCCGAAGCAGCGCACGGACCTTGCCCGGTTCCACAAATTCAATCCTGTGGTACCGGCGAGCATTCGTCGCTATGCGATTGCCCAGTTCATCGTGGCCATTCTTATCGTTCTGTGGATCGGCGATCTCTACGCGAAAGGGGAGAGCGTCATCGTGCCTTGTGTGGCGCTGTGGACCCTGCTGTTGACCCTGGGCTTTCTCAACGAAGGGCGCGAGACCGCTCGCAAGTTTGAGATCATGCGGCTGCTGATTATCGTGCCGATCGTCATTCTGTACCTGCAGCAGGTCGGGAGGCTCGTCTCGGGCGCCGTGCTGGTCGGTGCGGTTCTGTACATGCTCGGGTCCGTAATTTGGCTCACGTACGCGCCAAATGAGCCAAAGAAAATCGTTTTAAATCAATAATAAAAGTCAATAAATTAGAGTATTTTATAACTTGGAACGAGTACGCATTCAAAGTGGGGCACCTTGGGAAAGCCAGGTCGGTTACTGTCGGGCCGTTCGCGTTGGCTCTCAGGTTGCGGTCTCGGGCACAGCGCCCGTCGGTGACGACGGCGAGGTTGTCGGCGTGGGTGATGCCTATGCGCAAGCGAAGCGCTGCATCGAGATTATCGAGAAGGCGCTTGTCGAGGTAGGCGCAGAGCTCGCTGATGTCGTGCGTACGCGCATGTTCGTGACGGACATCAGTCAATGGGAGGCCATCGGTCGGGCCCACGGCGAAGCTTTTGGGGAGATCCGGCCGGCAACGACGATGGTTGAGGTGACGGCACTGATTGGGCCCGACATGCTCGTCGAAATCGAAGCTGACGCCATCGTCGGCGACTAGTTTCTTCGAGCAGGACGAGTGCCCGCGCGTCGGACCAGCATTTCAGCCAGCGAGGCAAGGCGCATCGCCCTGGCCGCACAGGGTTTCGATCGCTCACGTCCGACGTCGCCAAATGATGTCAGGCATTTTCGTCGCGTGCTTCAGGCCGTTGGGGTTCTGCAGCTCGACTTCGTCAACGTATTGCTGCCAGCTCAGTTCCTGATCCTGTGGTCTCGTCTGGGCGCGTCTGACCGCCAGAAGTGCGAGCGCTTTCTTTATGACTCGCGCGAATTCACCGAGCAATGGGCGCACGAGGCATCCATTGTGCGGGCCAGTGACTGGCCACTTCTCGAGTATCGGCGCCGCGCCTGGCAGCCGTGGAAACGAAATCCTTTGCGAACCCTGCCGGATCCAGAGGGATACCTTCGCGAAATTCTTGAACAGGTTCGATCGGACGGCGCGGTGACCGCAAACGATGTCCCCGCAGCGGCCGGGCCCAAACGCAAGCCCGGAGAATGGCATCGTCCGGTGCAGCGCTGGGCGCTGGAACACCATTTCGGCCGCGGCATGCTCGGTGTGCGACGCAGGCTGAGCAATTTTCAGCGCGTCTACGATTTGCCCGAGCGGTTGATCGACGCGGAGCACCGCGAGGCTGCGGTCAGCGAACACGAGGCGCGTCGGACATTGTTACGCCAATCAGCGGCATCGCTCGGCGTGGCGACACTGCAGGACCTGGCGGACTACTACCGGATGTCGCCCCGCGATACTGCGCCGCGGCTGCAAGAGCTTGTCGATGAGGGCGCGCTGACGCCGGTCCGCGTTGAGGGTTGGTGCGACCAGGGATACCTGTGGAGCGGCGCAAGCATCCCACGAGAGATCACCGGCGCGTCGCTGCTGTCGCCGTTTGACCCGGTCGTCTGGTATCGACCAAGGGCGCAACGCATCTTCGATTTCGAGTACCGCATCGAGATCTATGTGCCTGCGGCGAAACGTCGCTGGGGTTATTACGTCCTGCCGTTTCGTGTCGGTGATCGCATCGTCGCTCGCGTCGATCTCAAGGCAGACCGCAAGGCCGGCCGGCTGCTTGTTCCTAACCTGCATTTCGAGCCAGACGTCGACCGGGCCGCCACCTCGGACGCGCTTCGTGCCGAACTCGAGGCGCTGGCAACCTGGCTGGGGCTCGATGGCGTTGAGCGTGTCCTGGATCCCGTTGGTTCCCGGTAGGCGCTGACATGGTTCTGTGGAACACTACGCGCATGCTCAGGATCACGACTTCATTCATTCTGTCGGCCGCACTTCTGGCTGGCTGCTCATCGGCGCCACCGCTGGAGAGCAAAAGTCCCGCAAACACGGCCGCTGTCGATCTCTCGGGAGACTGGACGCTGCGGGGCGGCGAAAGAGCGTCGCGCCCACCCCTGGCGGACGGCGAGGAACCTATCTGGATTCCCAAACGCACTCAGCAGCGTCAGCCGCAGCAACAACGACCAAAGCGGTCGAAAGGCACTGCGGTCACGGTGTTTCTCGAAACCGGTCGGGCGATCCGCATCACGCAGACCGACTATGGTCTGTTTGTTAGCTTCGATCGCGCCGTGGTTGAGGAATACACCTTCGGTGAGAACCGGATCGTGTCCGTAGGCCCGATCGAGGCCCAGCGCGTGTCCGGATGGGACGGCGAGGCGTTTGTGGTCGAGACGATGGACGAGCAGGGTGTGCGCCTCGTCGAGTCCTGGTCGCTGGGGAACGAGGGAGCGACGCTGTTGCGTCGCATTGCGGTGATCAAGGGAGAGTTCGAGGAGTTCTCCATTGAGCAGGTGTTCGATCGAAGTTAAGCGGGTAGTGGCTCGTCGGTCAGCCCGGCGGGAAGGAAAGGCCTCCCTCGGAGCCACCACCCAGGGGATCGCGTTTCATACCTCGAATAACTAGGTATAGTTTACATACCTAGAACCGCAAAGTAAGTCTTGTTATACCTTTTGGTTCGAGGTATCCTCAATCGATGGCCAAAAGTAACCCTCCGTTCATGAGTGGCGTTCCCGAGTTGCTGCTACTGCGGCTCCTCCAGACGCGCGAAATGTATGGCTATGAACTGGTTCGCTCGATTCGTGAAGTAACGGGTGAGGCGATTTCCCTCGGCGAAGGCGTTATCTACCCGGTGCTCCACAGCCTCGAGCGCAACGGATCGCTCAAGTCCAAGCGGAAACCCGTTGGCGGCCGCACCCGCGTTTACTATGCATTGACGAGAAAAGGGCGGGACCGGCTGGCGAAGTTGCAGGGGGACTGGCACCGCATCCAGACCGGCATCGCCACTGCACTGGAGAGCCCTGGCCATGCATAAACCGGAATTTCGTGTCCTCGCAGAACGCCTGATCGACGCTGGTATCGCTCCGCGACATGTGCGCCGTACGGTCGGCGAAATGCGCGACCACTACGAGGACCTCGTCGAAGCCGGAATAGAACGCGGCCTGCGACGCGATGCGGCGCATGAGCAGGCGCTGCGAGAGTTAGGCCAGGTCGATGACCTCGTTCAGGAAATGGCTGCGCATCCCGAGCTCAAGAGCTGGGCGAGCCGCTATCCGCGCACGGCGATTGTTGTGTACCCGCTCGCGTGTCTTGCGGCGTTACCGGCTGTGCCAGTAACAGTCGGTGTAGCGAATGCCTCGCTGTTGGCGCGATGGGGCGCGAGCCTGGTTGCGGCCGCGCTGGTGACAGCAGGCATACTGCTGGTCCTGCAGCTTTCTATCCTGTTCGGCTGACGCGCCGGATCAGGTGGGCGTATAGCTGGTCAGCGTCGCCCGAAAATTCAGCTTGCCCTTACGGTGCTGCTCGATGATGACGGGCAGGTAGCCAAGGTCCGGTGCGCACCACATCGTCGTGACGCGCGATGAGCCCTTGCGCTGGTGCGAAACGCCAACGACCTTGAACTGGCCGGCTTTTGTTTTGACGGTCTTCTCGCCCGCATCCTTGACGTCTGCGATGCGCATCTTGTCGACGTCGAACAAAACATAGGTCTCGGCCGGCTCGGCATAGAGCAGATCGTGCATCAGTGCGTACTGGATCGATACGCTGTCATGCGCGATACCTTCGAGCTGCAGAGTGACTTCGTCGGTCCCGACCGTGCCGCTTACTTCATTCGTCGACCAGTCGAAAGCGAGGCGCGTTTCGGGATCGTCCCGGATCGTATCGATCTCATGAAACGTAACAGGCCGCACTCCCTCCGGTCCGGCGGAAAACTCCGACGTGACGTGCATTTTGCCGCGTGAAACCATTCTCGACAGGCCCGTGGCGCGAATCGAATGCGTCGCGGCGTAGCCGCCATCGACTTCTCGCAGCTCTGTGTTGAGCTTGCCCGAGAGGACGGCGATTTTGACTTTGTATTGCGCTCTGTGCGGCGTCAGTTCGCCCGCAAACGCGGTCCCGAAGACCGTGCTCACTATCAGGATGAGGCTGATGCAAAACAGGTTTTTCACCCGCTACCTCCTCAGGCTACGTTCAAGGCTTGTTCCGAGTCTCTCATAAGGGACATGACTGCAGCCTGAACGTTCGCCCGAACCGGCTCGAGATCGTCCAGTGCGATTTTCCGCGGCACCGGGATCGGCTCACCGATGGCAATGGCAACACGGGCGAACGGCTTCGGGATCATGAAATCGTCCCAGCGGTTGAGGTACCAGGCGCGGTCGGCCGCGCAGCCGATCGGAATCATCGGTACCCCGGCGATCCGCGCCATCAAAACCGTTCCAGCCTTGAATTCGTATTTTGGCCCGCGGGGGCCGTCGGCTGTGGTGACGATCGAGTAGCCGCTTTTCATCATCGTCTGCTGGTCGCGCAGGGCGAGGGCGCCGCTCTGGTTCGCGGAGCCACGTATAACTTCCGCGCCCCAGGAACGGGCAATGCGTTCGGGCACGTCACCGTCGACGGATCCTGAGACGAGGAAGCAGGCTTTGAAACCCCGCCGGATCCAGCTGCGAATCAGTGTCGAGCCAAGTACGTGGTGCTGGTGCCAGTAGCAGGGTGCACAGACCTGCTCATCGTCGACGAAGGGTTTGACGTGCTCCTCGCCGATTACGGCCTCAAAGCGGTAGGTCGAGGTCAGCAATCGTATGATGCCGCGCAGGACCGGCAGGCCGAGGAAGTAGTAAAGCCGCCTGGCTGGCGTCATCCGGCGCCGCGAGGAGGTACTGCGTCGCGACTCGATCGAGTCGAAATGATTGGGGGATCGTTCGTTCAAGTGGCGGAGTTTGCAGTATCGAATCTGCGCGGGTCAATGTAATATTGCGCCTGCATTTTCAGCGCCATCGCCAGTGCTCTTCGCATGACCCAGCCGCAAACCGAATTCAGAAGGCCACCCGGGCCGGACCAGCCCGTGACGCTCGGCATCGATCCCGAGACCCTCGCGACGCTGCAGGGCCTGCAGGGCGACTATGGCGACATGGTGAGCCTGACCAAGCCCAACGGCCGCCTCGCGTATTTCGTCAACGATGCGCATGAGGTCCGCCGGATCCTGACGCGCCGCCACAGCAAGTACCACAAAGGGCCGGGATTCGAACGCGTCAAGATGCTGCTCGGCAATGGTCTGATCGTCAGTGACGGGGATGTCTGGCGCCGTTCGCGAACGATGATCCAGCCGGCTTTCAGTCGACAGAATGTGCACCGGCTGATGACGGTCATGGTGGAGTGTTCGGATCGTCGCGCGGTTCGCTGGGCGGAAGCTGCACGCAATGGCGAGACGCTGAACATCACGGAAGAGACCTGCGACTTTGCGCTCGAGCTCATCCTGATCAGTATTTTCGGCGACGACTACGAGACGCGGATCGTTACGCAGGGCGACAACCCGTTCGCGTTCCTGAGCCGCGATTCGACGCGTGATCTGTCTGTCGTCATGAAGGTTCGCCATCTGCGGGAGCTGTTGACGAGCATTATCGAGGACCGGCGCGCGGGGCGCGGTAGCCAGCACTTCGATTTCCTGGCGATGTACCTGGATGCAACGGACAAGCAGGGCAATCCGTTTTCGGATGGCGAGCTGCTCGACGAGCTTATGACCCTGATCGTCGCCGGCTTCGAAACGTCGGCCAATACGCTCAACTGGGTCTGGTACCTGATCGCCAAGCACCCCGAGGTGGAACAGAAGCTTATCGCCGAGGCCGAGAGCATCGTGCCCAATGTGTCTGCGATTACCGCTGAGAACCTCACCGCGATGCAGTACACGCAGCAGGCGCTCGAAGAGACCTTGCGCCTGTACCCGCCGGTCTGGCTGTTCACGCGCCGGTCGCATGCTGAAGATGAGCTCGACGACTACGACGTTCCGACGGGGACCGACATCTATCTGTCGCCATACATTCTGCATCGGACCGAGCACTACTGGCCGGACCCGGACCGCTTCGACCCGGAGCGCTTCGCACCGACAGACACGCCGAAGAAAGACCGACCGTATTTTCCGTTCTCACTCGGACCGCGCCGCTGTCTGGGCGAGTACTTCTCGTTTCTCGAGATGAAGGTGCACCTTGGGTTGTTGCTGCCCCGGTTTCGCATGCGTCTCGTCGACGAAACAACGCCTGGGCTTGAGCTCGCGATCAACCTGCGCTCTGCTCGCGATATTTTCGTGCAACCCGAAGAACGATAGGACCCCATGAAGCTCTACGACACCCTGCTAGACCTGTTCGAGGATCTCAAGGATCACGATCGGGAGATCCGTTTCATTGACGGTGAAAAGGACGAAAGTGCGCTGCGTTTCGCCGAGCTCTGGGAAGCTGCGCTCGCGCTGCTTGGCTCGTTGCAGGCGCGCGGCATGAAACCGGGCGACGAGCTGATCATCTTCAGCAAGTCGAACAAGAGCTTCGTAATCGCGTTCTGGGCTGCCGTGCTTGGCGGTATTGTTCCGGTGCCGGTCGCTGTTGGTATCAGCGACGAACACAAGCTCAAGCTGTTCCGCATCCTGTCGCAGCTGGAGCACCCGACGCTGTTCACGGAAATGGATCTGCTCCAACGGCTCATCGACTTCGCCAAGGAGCGTGAGCTTGACGATGTCCACGCGCTGCTTGAGGAGCATGCCGTGCTGATGAGTGATGTCGAACCCGGTGCGCACGGTGAGGTTCATGACGCCAAGGCCGACGACGTTGGTTTCATACAATATTCGTCCGGATCGACGAGCGACCCGAAAGGCGTGGTTCTGACGCATCAGAACCTGTGTGTGAATATCCGGGCCATTGTCGAAGGCTTCGACTGGCGCGACGACGACCAGGCCCTGAGCTGGATGCCGCTAACCCATGACATGGGCCTGATTGGCTTTCACCTCGCCGTGATGGCTGCGGGAATGAATCACGCCGTTATGGATACCAATGTCTTTGTACGCCGACCGTTGTTGTGGATGAGCAAGGCCAGTAAGCTGCGCGCAACCCAGCTGTGCTCGCCCAACTTTGGCTACAAGCACTTCCTCAAGCTCTTTCAGCGCAAGGGCCTGCCGGGTGCCGACCTGTCCTGCGTAAAGCGCATTATCAATGGGGCTGAGCCGATTTCGTGGGAGCTCTGCGAGGAGTTTCTGACCGAGCTTGCGCCGCTCGGGCTCAAACGCAATACGATGCTGCCTGTATACGGCCTCGCCGAGGCGACGGTGGGCGTGTCGTTCTCGCCGCTCGGGCCCGAGTACGAGCGGGTCATCATGGACCGTCACAGCCTGCAGATCGGCGCGACTTACGAACCGATCGATCCAGGCGAGCGCGATGCCGTCAGCTTCGTCAAAGTTGGCGGTGCAATTCGCGACGTCGAGATCCGCATCGCAGACGATGAGGACCGGATGCTTGACGACGGCCACATTGGTCACATCCAGCTGCATGGCGGCAGCGTCACTGACCGGATCTACGGCGATGCCGAGGCGACAGGCGCACTGTTTACTGCCGATGGCTGGCTGCGCACGGGCGACTGCGGTGTCTTTGTCGACGGTGCTCTCGTCATCACGGGTCGCCAGAAAGACATCATCATCATCAACGGGCAGAACTACTACCCGCATGATATTGAGGAGATCATCGCTCAATTGCCGGACCTTGATCTGAACAAGGTCGTCGTCGCCGGCGCCACGCCGAAAGGAGGGCAGACCGAGGAGCTGATCGCGTTCGTGCTGTTCCGCCAGGATGCCGAGGCGTTCCGGCCGTTGATCGACCAGGTTCGGGACATCGTTGGCGAGCACGCCAGTCTCGATGTCGACACTGTGATCCCGGTGGCTCGTATACCGAAGACGACGAGCGGCAAGGTGCAGCGCGCGAAGCTGCTCGATGCCTATTTCGACGGCGAATTTGACGCCGTGCTCGCCGAACTGGCGCCGCAGGAGGATGCCGACGAGTCCTGCGATGACGACCCCCTCGTCGCCGAACTCGAGCGAATCTGCCGTGATGTCTCCAAGGATCGCAAGATCAGCGCGGATGACAACCTGTTCGAAGTCGGTGTAAGTTCATTGACGCTGACCGAAGTCGTGCTGGCCATTGACGAGCGCTATCCCGGCAAACTCGACATCAGCGACCTGTTTGACTACCCGACGCTGCGTGAAATCGCCGCGTTGCTCAAGAGGGACACCTGATGAGCTATGCACGCATCGCCGGTATCGGCAGCTACCTTCCCGAGAAGGTCCTGACCAACAAGGACCTCGAAGGAATGATGGATACCTCGGACGAATGGATCCGCGAGCGCACCGGCATCAAGCGCCGGCATATCGCGGCTGATGATGAGAGTACGAGCTCGCTGGGACTCGAGGCGGCACGCCGCGCCATGGAGATGGCTGGTGTTACGGCAGATGAGCTCGATCTGATCGTGGTCGGCACGTGTACGCCGGACAAGGTCATCCCGGCGACGGCCTGTATTATCCAGCGCCAGCTGGGCGCCAAGCGCTGCCCGGCCGTTGACATCAACGCGGCCTGCAGCGGCTTCATCTACGGCCTCGACTATGCCAACCGCTACCTGAGAACCGGCGGGGCGAGCAAAGCGCTGGTTATCGGCGTCGAGACCTTGTCGCGTATCACCAATTGGGAAGACCGGACGACGGCCGTGCTGTTTGGTGACGGCGCAGGGGCTGCCGTGCTCGAGACCAGCGATGAGCCTGGCATCATGGCGACACACATTCACGCGAACGGCGAGTTTGAGGACCTGCTGCAGACCCAGAACGGCGTCTCGCTCGGGTTTGATGCCAGTGCCGCCGCGGGTGCCTTTATCGAGATGAACGGCAACGCCGTCTTCAAACGCGCGGTCGCAACGTTCGACAGCATGGCGCGTGAGACCGTGGCGGACCTCGACGGCCACCTCGAGGACATCGACTGGTTCATACCCCACCAGGCGAATATGCGCATCATCACGGCGGCGGCGAAGAAACTCGGTATGCCGATGGAGCGCGTCATCGCCACCGTCGACGAGCACGCCAATACATCCGCGGCATCGATACCGCTCGCGATGGACCTTGCGGTGCGTGACGGGCGTATCAAGCGCGGCGACACCCTGCTGATGGCGGCCTTCGGGGCCGGCTTCACGTGGGGATCGGCGATGCTGAAATTCTGACTCTCGGCGTCCAATTCGACATAAGGCGGCCAAAAAGCCATTTTCCCGAAAATTTAGTGTGACGCCGTTCACACTTTGGCCAAACCCCTGTCTCTATACTGCGACACATAAGAGCTGTCGCCAATTGGAGACAGGTTTGCGAATGGACTTAGAGATGCAAAAGGATTTCAACGAGATACCGCTTTCGGAGTCGAATGTCTCCCTGAAACTGGCCGATATTCAGCGCCGCTGCGCCGAATTGATCCAGAATACGGGCGAGTCGCTCGAGCTGAGCCTCGAAGAGCCTGCCGTCCAACCCGATAACAACAATCCTTATAACCGCGGTTAGATCAGCGCTCCGAATTGCGCACAGCGTCCTCATGCAGTCTGTGCATGAGGCGTAACCGCCATATCCAGATTCCCACGATCATCGCTGCCGCAACCGGCAACGCCGCGACAGGGTGCCGGAGCACCAGGAAGTCGTAGAGGCCATGCAGGCCGGCGGCGATCAGGAACCCCAGAACGGCGGGGCGCGTAATCGGATCTTTCCGGAGCCAGGCGCGGGTAATCCAGTGGGCCCAGATCGATGCGAACAGGATGTGGATGACGGGCCCGGCGAAGCCGCGCGCAGCGGACTCGAGGCCGGTCAGGAAATCCAGGTAGTGGTAATTCTCGACCGCTGCGTAACCCAGCGCGATGAATGACGCGTAGATGATCCCGTCGAGAGGCTCGTCAAAGGCGCGAAACCGCAGCACGACGAGCAGGAACGGCAGCAGCTTGGCCAGTTCCTCGATCGGTCCGATAGCCAGCATCGCGTACGCGAACAGGGCAAGGCCATCTTCCTGAGCAATCGCCACCGCATCGATTCTGAGCCCCAGCGGTTCGAGGCCGAGATACATCGCCTTGGACAGGGCTGCTGCCGCGATGCCGAGCAGGAAACACAGCAACAGGTTTCCCGGAGGCTCCGGTAGATGCCGGTCCTTATGGTAGTGGTAGGCCGCCCAGAAGATCACCGGCACTACAATTGGCAGGATGAGAAGTCCTTGTTGCATAAGGGTATTATGCACGCCATGCGAACCCTGCTTCTCGTCGCTTGTTCTCAGATTTTTCTGTTGCTGTGTTGTAGCAACGCGGCATTGGCGACACCGCTGTTTGCGTCCGATGACGTTCTCGAGGTGGAGCTGCGCGGCCCGATTGCCAGCACCGTCCGTGACAAACGCAAGCGTGCGGAACGTCTATTCACAATCGTGGTCGACGGCGAGGCCTGGCCAGTCGACGTGCGTGTGCGCGGCAAAAGCAGGGTTGAACAGTGTCGCTTCCCGCCGCTGCGACTGAACTTTGGGCACGATGGCGTAAGCGGCGGGCCGTTCGCTGGTCTCGACAAGGTCAAGCTCGTCACGCATTGTCGCGACGCCGACCACTACGACGCAAACCTGTTCGAGGAGTATGCGACCTACCGTATGTTCTCCCTACTGTCAGAGTTTAGCCATCGCGTTCGCCTGATGCGTATTCATTATGTGGATACGGCCAAGCCCGGCAAGGCGTCGCTGGTGCGGTACGCCTTCGCGCTGGAGCCGATCGATCTCGTGGCGAGCCGAATGCAGGCGGTTGAGCACGAGGTGCCGCACATCGTTAAGTCGCGGTTGGCGACAGATCAGGCGGCGCTGGTGTTTGTCTTCCACTACCTGATCGCGAATTCCGACTGGTCGCTCGTGACGGCCGAAGACGAAGAAACCTGCTGTCACAACGGGCGGCTGCTGCACAAAGAGGGCCGCAACTACATTGTTCCTTATGATTTCGATCTGTCAGGTTTCGTCAATGCGCGCTACGCAGACCCCGATCCAAGCCTGCCGATTCGGCGGGTTACGAGCCGCCTGTATCGAGGCTACTGCATCAAGGGTCTGGACCTTGGTATCGCGGTCGATGCGGTCGTGGCTCGGGAGGCGGCCATCATGGGTGTGGTGAAAGCGCTACCGGACGCCGCGGAAAAGAGCGCTGACGGGCGGATGGATTTTCTGGCGCCGTTCTTTGAGCGTGCCCGAGCCGGCGGACTGGCTGCGCACCTCGAGGCGAAGTGCGTGGCCTGATGAGTAACACAGCACTGTACGTTCTGACGGTCCTGATCTGGGGCTCCACCTGGCTGGCCATCGAATACCAGCTTGGCGTCGTGGAGCCGGAGGTATCGATCGTCTATCGCTATCTCGCCGCGTCTGTGATTCTTTATTTATACTGTAAAATAAAAGGGTTATCGCTTTCTTTTAAAGTAAAAGATCATTATCTGTTCGTAGCGCTCGGCCTGCTGCTTTTCTGCCTGAATTACATTTTCGCGTACCGGGCGCAGGAGCACATCACGTCGGCCATGGCGGCAATCGCGTTCTCGACAATGCTCTGGATCAACATCATCCTGGCCCGGGTCGTATTCGGAATCCGTACCACACCGCGGGTCCTGTCAGGCGCATTTCTCGGCATTGCCGGAATCGTGGTCCTGTTCGCCCCACAGATTGAGGTGGCGTCGCTCAGTGACGGCGTTTTCTATGGCTCGCTGCTGGCTCTGGCCGGCGCGTTTTCTGCTTCCTGCGGCAACATGGTCTCCCAGGCCGCCCAGAAGCGGGCTTTGCCGGTGGTCGAGGCAAACACCTGGGGCATGTTCTATGGCGCCGTCCTCACAGCCATCGTTGCGGTGGCCGGCGGCCATGAGTTCACGTTTGACGCGACATTTACGTACATATCCTCTCTGGCCTATTTGGCACTATTTGGGTCGGTAGTTGCGTTTGGCGCCTACCTGACGCTGCTTGGGCGCATCGGCGCTCACAAGGCGGGCTACGCGACCGTGATGTTTCCGGTGGTCGCACTGGCCTTGTCGCTGGCGTTCGAGGGGCTGGAGCTGGACGTGACGATCGTGACAGGCACATCACTGGTACTTTTGGGAAATCTTCTGGTCCTCAAGAAAGGTGCGTAGATCTCCCTGAATACCCGGGAGACCATGCATGACCGCAAGAAACCCTATCGAAGATCTCGCTCACCTTCGCCATGAGTTCGGTGAGCACGGCGGCGTCAACATGTCCGTCGAGGCGAGTTCGACGTTTACCGTCATCGACCCTGAAACGATGCCAGCGATGTTCGAGGGCAGGGCCGGCCCCGACAGGGGTTGTTACCTGTATGGACGTCATTTCAACCCCACCGTCTACAACCTCGGCCGACAGATGGCGGCACTGGCGGGTACAGAAGCGGCGTACTGCACGGCAAGCGGCATGGGCGCAATTTCAGCCGTTGTGCTGTGCCTGTGCAACGCCGGCGACGAGGTCGTTGCATCCAATGCGGTCTACGGTGGCAGCTTCGCACTGCTCAACGATTTCCTGCCTGCCAAGTGCGGTATCCGGACGCGCTTCGTCGACATCACGGACATCGATGCGGTGCGCGACGCGATCACCGACAAAACGAAGCTCATCTACACGGAAAGTATTGCCAATCCCACCCTGCGGCTGGCCGATTTCCCGGCGCTCGGTGACCTGGCGAAGCAACGCGGAATTCCGCTGGTCGTCGATAACACGTTCACGCCGTTGATCCTGAGACCGGCCGCACTGGGCGCGGATATCGTCGTGCACAGCATTACCAAGTTCATCAGCGGCGCCTCGGACATCATCGCGGGCGCTATCTGCGGTACTGAAGAGTTCATCGGTGACCTGATGGACCTGCACATGGGGCCACTGATGTTGCTCGGTCCGACGATGGACCCGAACGTCGCCGCGGCGATCAGCCTGCGCATTCCGCATCTGCCACTGCGCATGACAGCGCATGGCGAACGCGCGCTGGCCGTTGCGCAGCGCTTGCAGGATCTTGGGCTCAAGGTCGAGTATCCGGGCCTCGCGAGTCACCCGGACCACGCACGGTTCGCGGAGTTGCATTGCGCCGACTACGGTTACGGCGGCGTCTTCACGCTCGATCTCGGCAGCGAGGAGCGCGCCAATCGCCTGATGGATTGCCTGCAGAACAAGGAGCGATTCGGCTACATGGCCGTCAGCCTTGGCTACTTCGATACGTTGATGTCGTGCTCCGGTTCGAGCACGTCAAGCGAGCTTAGCGACGACGAGAAGTCCGCCGCAGGCATCTCTGCCGGGTTGCTGCGCATTTCGATCGGCTATACAGGAACCCTGGAGCAGCGCTGGAGCCAGCTCGAGTCTGCCCTGCACGAATGCGGGATAGTCAGGCGAAGCGCGGCCTAGCGGGCCAACAAAGATTTCGCGAAAGGGGCGCCATGAGAGTAAAGTAGCGGCCCATGAAGTTCGTTATCGCCCTGGTCGTGGTGCTTGTCGTTGCCGCGCTCATTCGCAAGATCGTCCGCTACAAGACGCTGACTCCGCTACTGCCGCGCAAATATAACTTTGGCAAGCGTCGCGATACGCTGCGCGAGGTGTTGCGCCTGCTCGATGAGCGAGGCGCCAAAGTGCTTGTCGAGACCGGTGTTGCGCGCATGGGTCTGGAGAAATCCAAGGGCGATGGCGCGTCGACGATCGTCTTCGGGCTCTGGTCCACGCAAAACGATGCGCACCTGTACTCGGTCGACATCGACCCGGAAGCTACGGCGAAAGCCGGAGAGGCGGTCAACGCGATGGAGCTTGGCGATCACGTCACGCTCGTTACGTCGGATTCGGTCGCTTACCTCGCCGACTTTACCGACGCTGTCGATTTCCTGTATCTCGACAGCTACGACTACCATAAGACCGACACGTCGATTCAGCAGGCAAGCCAGGCACATCACCTCAAGGAAATCGAGGCGATTGAGGGGTGCCTGCACGACGGCACGGTTATCCTGATTGACGATTGCGACATGCCGAATGGCGGCAAGGGCAAGCTCGTAATTGAGCGCCTCACCGCCAATGGCTGGACGGTTCACATGTCGGAGTACCAGGTCATCCTGCTACGCGACGCTGGCTGAGAGCGTCGCGCGCCATTCGGCGGCCGGCTTGTCCAAAAGGTTCTTGAGAAACTTCCAGGCGGACTCCGCCGCAGCACGTCCCGTCTCGCCCAGGCTCTCGCCGAGACCAAACGATTTGCCGGCCACGTGCAACAGGTAGGCGGGCGGCACGTCGCTGCTGGATGTCTCGCGGTAGACGTTGAGCAGCGCCTGCGGCGAAATCGCGTGCGTCGAGAAATTGCCGTCGCCGCTGGCCTCAATCGCTTCCAGCATGATGCCTGCGTCGATCGAGACGCTCGCATCGATAAACAACAACGGTGTGTCGCCGTCGAAATCGGTTATGTGCTCGATATTGAGTTGGTGGTCTTCGATAACGACCAGCCCGGGGCGCTCGAGTTCGAGCAGCCGCCGGGCCAGGAATGGACCAATACCGTCGTCGCCGCGGCTTTCGTTACCCCACGCGAAGACGATCAGCGACGAGTCAGTCGAATTTCCCATCGCTGTTTTTCTGCAGGCGATCGACGAGTTCGCCGCCGCTGTTGCGCAGCTCGACCACGAGCGGCATCTTGCCGACCGCGTGGGTTGCGCAGGACAGGCATGGATCGTAAGCGCGAATGGCGACTTCGATGTTGTTGAGCAGCGGTTCGGTGAGTTCCTTGCCGCTCAAGTGATCGGTCGCCACGCGACGAATCGACTCGTTCATGGCCTGGTTGTTGTTGGTCGTTGAGACGATCAGATTGGCCTTGCGAACGAGGTCGTTCTCATCGACTTCGTAGTGGTGGAACAGTGTGCCACGCGTTGCTTCGATCACGCCGATGCCGAAGCTATTGCGTTTCTGCTCGCGATTGATCAGGTCGGTACCGAGAATCTCGGGGTCGTCCAGCAATTCGCGAATCTTCTCGGCGCAGTGCAGCAATTCGATCATGCGCGCCCAGTGATAGGCGAGCGGCGCGTGCAGCATGCCGCCATTGCCATGATCCTTGAAGAGCAGACGCTCTTCTTCGGCCATTGGCGAGTCGATGTAGTCGCAATTGTTGACACGGGCGAGCGGTCCAACACGATACCAGCCGTTCTCCTTGCCGAGCTCGGTCAGGTACGGGAACTTCATGTAGCTCCAGTTGCGAACCTCTTCACGAATGTATTCGTGATACTTCTGGTCGCTGACCTGGTCGAAGATCATGTTGCCGTCGGCGTCCTTGGCGCGCAGCTTGCCGTCGTAGAGCTCGAGGGCGCCATCCGGTTTAACGAGTCCCAGGAAGTTGGAAGGCATCGTCCCGAAATCGCAGGTCATCGGCTGGTTGGACAGGTGATACTCGCGTGACAGCGTTACAGCTGCTTTTGCCCACGCGACGATCTGGTCAATTTCAGACTGCAGCGTGTTGCGTTCCGACTCGGTCAGTGGCTTGTTCATGCCGCCCGGAACCGCGCCCGTACCGTGAATGCGCTTGCCGCAAATGGCGCGAATAACTTCCTGGCCGTATTTGCGCAGCTTGACACCCTGAACTGCGATGTCAGGGAACGCTTCAATGACCCCGATGATATTGCGCTTCGCCACGTCACTCTCGAAGCCGAAAAGCAGGTCCGGCGATGAAAGGTGGAAGAAGTGCAGTGCGTGGCTTTGCAGGATCTGGCCGAAATGCACAAGCTCGCGCAGTTTCTTCGCGGTCGGCGTCAGTCGCTGCGCGCCAACGATCTGGTCGATGGCCTTGCCGGCAGCGAGGTGGTGGCTAACCGGGCAAATGCCGCACAGGCGTTGCACGACAACGGGAACGTCCCAGTAGGGACGCCCCTGGATGAAACGCTCGAAGCCGCGAAACTCGACAATGTGCAGGCGCGCTTCGCGAATGACGTTGTCGTCGTCTGCGAGCAACGTGACCTTGCCATGTCCCTCGACGCGCGAAACCGGCTCGATGACAAAGCGATTCAGTTCTTCGCGATTGGCAGCAGTTGAGAGATCTGTGCTCATAGTGTCGTTGCCTCAGTCGTAGTACACGAGGTCGTAGGGCAGGTCGGGTGCGCGACCAGCCACGATGTCGTTCAGTATTTGCCAGAAGGCATCCGCCGGGGGCGGGCAGCCAGGCAGGAAGAAGTCAATCTTAACGACTTCGTGAATCGGGCTCACCTCCTCGAGGATATGCGGCAGCTCCGGATCTGTAGGGATCTGTGCATCCTCGAGGCCGATGCCGTTGATGTAGGACTCCTCGAGCAGTTCACGCACGTCGACCGTATTGCGCAGGGCAGGCACACCGCCACTCATCGCGCAGGCACCGACGGCGACGAGAATCTTGCAGCTCTTGCGGAACTCGCGAAGCGTTTCGATGTTCTCCGTATTGCAGACACCGCCCTCGACCAGGCCAATGTCTACCTGCTCCGAGCAGTGCTTGAGATCATTGATCGGCGACCGGTCAAACTCCACATGCTCGATCAACTCGATAATGCGCTCGTCGATATCGAGGAACGACATGTGGCAACCAAAGCAGCCAGCGAGTGAGCAGGTCGCAACCGTGACTTTCTCGCCTTCTTCCTTGATGAGCTCCGGCATCTTCGGCTGACGGAGCTTGTTGCTGTGGACACGTCGATGGTCGTAGTCACGCTGGCCAATCGGTTTCGTGAAGGCTTCGCCCTTCTTGATAATGCAGCCGACCGGGCAGACGTTGGCCGCGGCGTCGTCGACGCTGAGACCCGAATCCTTAAGCAGGCCGCTATCGGAGTTGATTGCCAGACCCTTGTTCTGGGACCGACCGGTGATGGCAAAGATGTCCTTGCCATCGGTATCGCGTGATGCGCGCACACACAGCTCGCAGTAAATGCAGCGGTCGCGGTTCAGGAGGATATCCGGATGCGTCGCATCGGTCTCGCGACCGGCTGTGAAGTCCGGGAATATCAGTGCCGTCATGCCTAGTCGGTAGGCCTGGTTCTGCAACACGCAGTTGCCGCTGTGTTCGCACGACGGGCAGTGATGGTTGCCCTCGACAAACAGCATCTGCGCAAGTGCACGGCGTTCCGAGTTGAGTTCCTCGGTGTTGCTCTCGACGACCATGCCTTCTGTGGCGGGTGTGGTGCAACTCGAGACCTGGCGGCCATCGATCTTGCAGGTGCACATCTTGCAGCTGCCGTTGGCCTCGTAGTCGGGGTGGTAGCAAAGATGGGGAATAAAAACGCCCGCATCCTGCGCCGCTTCAATGACAGTCTGACCTTCCGCAAACGGAATCGACTGCCCATCTATACGAATTCTTCCGGTCATTTCGCTTGGGCCTCTTCGGCAACGATCTGACGCGAACGCTCGATCGCAGCTTCAACGTCAAATGCGGGTTTGTACTCAACGTCTTCCATGCGGCGATAAAACGCGTCAGGAAACTTCTCGTAGGTCGTCAGGATTGGGACGGCACCGCTCTTCCCGAGACCGCAATGACTTGCCTGGGTCATCAGCTTATGAAGACGCTGCATCTGCTCAATATCGAGCCGCGCACCGTGACCATCGGCGATCTTCTCACCCATATTCACCATGAGCTTCGTTCCGACCCGACAGGGCGTGCAGAAACCGCAGCTCTCGTGTGCAAAGAACTTCGTGAAATTCAGCGCCACGTCCAGCATATCGCGCGAGTTGTTGAAGACGATGAACGATCCACCAGTGTTTGAATCATCAAAGGACAGCTCGCGGTAGGTCTCATCGGCTGACAGTAGAACGCCGCCGGGTCCGCCAACCTGGATCGCTTGCACATCCTCTGCGCCGCAGACCTCCAGCGCCTCGCCGACGCTGGTGCCGATCGGCAGCTCATAGATGCCGGGCCAGTGGCAATCGCCACTGATGCTAATGAGTTTGTAGCCGGGATGATCCTCGTCTTCCCTGAAGTATCCAGGTCCTTCAGCAACGATTCCCGCCGCGTAGGCAAACGTCTCAACGTTGTTCACAACGGTCGGCCGATTGAGGTAGCCATGCGTGACCGGGAAGGGCGGGCGTATCCGCGGAATCCCGCGATGGCCTTCGAGCGACTCGATGAGCGCTGACTCCTCGCCGCACACATACGAACCCGCGCCCATGACGATCTCTATGTCGAAATGGATACCGTGATGGCCGCCGATGTTGCGTCCCAGCAGGCCCCTTTCCCGACGCCGTTGCAGGCGCTTCTCCAGGCGGGCCCGCAGGAATTCATATTCGTGCCGCAGGTAGATAAAGCCCTTGTGTGCCCCGATTGCGATTCCGCAAACGGTCATTCCTTCGATGACATTGCAGCCTTCGCAATTGAGCAGTGCACGATCCTTGAACGTGCCCGGTTCTCCTTCGTCGGCGTTGCAGATGACATACCGCTCTCCGGGATTGCCGGCCGAGCGGCAGATGTCCCATTTGCGATATGTCGGGAATCCGGCACCGCCGCAGCCTCGCAGTCCGGAGGCTTCAAGTTCTGCGATGACGCCGTCGGAGCCAAGCTCGATGGCTCGCTCAATGGCCGAGCCGCGCTTTACTGTCATGTTGAGCAACGGGCCTTTCCTGCGAATCGCGTCGTTGATCATGAACCACTCGAGAGGCCACTCTTCGAGCGGAACCTCTTTCTTGATCAGCGCGGCCATTTCCCGGGCACGCGCAGGATCGACACGGTCAATTGCAATGCCATTGACGAGCACGGCAGGACCTCGTTCGCAAAGTCCGGTGCACGAGGTGAAGTCGACACACGCGAGACCTTCGGCGTTGGGCACGCCGGGTTCGAGGCCTAGCTCGTCGCACAGGACGCGCGCACTCTCGCGACTGCCGAGCATGTGATCGGTAATGCTGTCGCTGAAATAAATATCGTACCGACCGCGTGGGTGAGTGTGCAGGAAGCTGTAGAAGTCGATCAGTCCGCGGATCTTGGTCCTTGGGTGGTTCAGGCTCTCCGCCAGAACCTCGATGTCGTTTTCGGTGATGACATTCTGCGATAGCTGCAGTTGCCTGAGCATCTGCATGACCATTCCGCGGTCTCGGTGATACTCCGCAAGCACGGCTTGCACGCCAGTTTCAGGTTTAGCGTTCAATGCAGTTCCTTTGAGTTGAATGGGTGCCCGATGCGCATATCGTAGTCGGTTGCCGGCGCTAGGATACCTCGGTTTACCACAATCCGATTTCGTTCTTTTGTAACTGTAAATTAGTAATTTCTAAAGCATTTATCACGGCAGGAAAGCGTGAGAAAAGTCGCGTTCTGCGGGCGCAGAAACCGCGTGCCGGGATGCGTCTCGAGTGACGCCCGGAAGCGGAGTTGGGGAGGGAAAATTACCGGTCCAGGGCTCCCTGGCGAGCCCTGGACCGGACAGGTTGGTCAGCTTGTGCTGCTACCGAGCAGGTCCAGCGTACCCTTGCCGATGAACACGATACCGAGGCCATCGAAGAAGATGTTGAACAGCGTGAAGTCGCCGAAGAAGATAGAGCTGTCCATGAAGATGCCAATGGCAATAAGGACAATACCCGCGATGATGTTCTGCATGGCGTACCTCCAGAAGGAGTGAGCTTAAACTCTGGATGCCCAGTCTGCGGTAATGTAGGTGCGGATGCGTTGACGGGTATCACGGTTTTTGGAGATATATAAAACCATTTAAAACAATAATATAAAATCACTTTCTAAAGTGGGTTATTATTTTGGTGGATGCACTCTATGTCGAAGAAAGCCAATAAGGCATTGCTCTATGCTGTGCTCGAGCCACGCCAACCCGGGGCGATGAAGGCCATCGCCGAGGCCGTCGAGGCCGGGGCGGACCCCAACAGGATTTGTCCGGACACGAGCACCTCCAGTGGTCCCGTTCGAGGCGGCAGCACGCTGCTGACACATTCGATCGACCAATGGTCATCCAAGGCGGTACAGAAGCTGCTGGAGTGCGGCGCGGATCCAAGCCTCGAGGACGAGAACGGCTGGACCCCCTGGATGGCGAGCACGCTGGTCGACGAGTCCAAGCGGAGCAAGATCCAGGCAATGCTGGAGGAGCATGGCGCGGACAAGCGCGGGCAGCACATCGGGGAGCTGGTGCAAGCGATTGCAAGCGGCAACGTAAGCGCGGCCGAAGCCCTGATCCAGTCCGACGATGATCTGAAGGTGCTGGCGACGTTTCGGGTCGACCTCGTCGGGCACCAGATACGTACCGGAAACGCCACGATGCTGGAATTTCTGTTGCGGGCCGGGATGAAGGCGTCATCCACCAATTTTCTCAATGCGATTCGCAACCGGAACCTGGCGGCTGTTGACGTGCTGCTGCAATGCGGCCATCCGCCCGAAGCATCAGGTGGCGACGAGACCCCGCTCATGACTGCGGCAGGAATGGGCGAGATGAAAATTGTTCAGCGTCTCGTCGAGAGCGGTGCCGACGTTAATCGCAGCGCGGACGATGAGGGCGAATGGACACCGTCTTTCTATGCCCGTCAGGCGGGTCACGAAGAGGTTGCCGACTGGTTGCGAGGCCAGATGGATATGGGTGCTCTCGACAAGCAGGCTGAGATCGATGCTGGTCGAGACCCAAAATTCGCGTTGCTCTACGAGCGGGCGACTGCCGGAGAGTCCTTATCGACCGATGATCTCGTCGCCACGCTTGCCGCATGGGACGAACAGTTGGGGGTCAGCGTTCGCGACGCCTCAGGCGACAGCGTCTCGCTCGAATTTGAGGCGCTCCCGAAGGACCTGAGTGGGTTCGTCGCGGCAGCGATCGAGCTGTGTCCTGACGCGATCGACGGTAAGGAGGAGCTAACGGCGGAGCTGCGGAAGAGCAAGACGTTGTTTCTCTGGTGGGACTAGGCTTGCGGCCAAATTAATTGAGCGAAAAGTCAAAAAATTACAATCAATTACGGGCGAAACCTTTAGTTCGCTTCACATAATGACCGTTTCGGCATAGACTGGCTGAAACAATAATTCGCAAAACCAATAAGAACCCATAAAGGCCTTGTCTCCGAGGCCAAGTGAGGTCGCCAGGATGAGCATTCAATCGTCCATGCAAGACGCCATTACAGGGGTTGGCGTTGCCCCAGCGGCATCTTCGTTGTCTCGCCGCCACGAGGTCGCTACAGCGAGGATCCAGCAGGCTTTTGAGCGCCAGCAGCGCGTTGCGATGCTGGTTGGAGTGGACCGCTTCGAACTCGGCCAGGTTGTCAGCTCATTTGTCGACAGTCTGGGCCAGCGAACCACGTCGGTGCGGCTGAGAAGCCCGCAGGAAAACGCCCTGGCGGCGCTGGGGGAGATCAACCGCGCCATTGGCTTCGATCCGAAAGACCTGACGCTGTCGGATCTGCAGAACGTGCTGAAGCTGTACCTCGAGTACCAGCACAACCATCATCACCGGACGGTGCTCTGTGTCGAGCAGGCCGATGAGCAGTCGATGTGGTTGCTGGATTGCATCGCCCGGCTCGTGGCGTCCTGCAAGGCGACGCCGGTCGGCGACAGCCTGCTGGTCCTCCTGACCGGTAGCACCCACTTGACCGAAGTCCTCGAGAACACTGCGTTCGACGTCATTCGGGCAGAGTCGGGTACGCCTGTCCGCATGGGCCCGCTGTCGATTTTCGAGACCCGAGAATTCGTGCGCAATATGAGTGAAAGCGGCGGCTTCGGTGATATCCAGTCGCTGTTCGAGTTCGACGCCGTGGAGCGCCTCCATAATCTCAGCGGCGGTGTCCCCAGTGTCGTGGCCAAGCTGTTCCGCGAATGCATGTTGGTTACGCGGCAATACGGCCGTCCTCTGGTGACGTCGAAGGTTGTTGCCACGGCGGCACGCAACCTCCGTGCCGACGCCACGATCGACGCGAAACTGGTCCCGCCCAAGCCCGCACTGATTTCCAGTGAGCGGCCGGCCGAAGTTCGGCGCCTGGTCATCAGGTATACGGACCGGCCTGAGACCGAGCTCGTTTTGGAGCCCGGCAGGTTCATGATCGGTCGTGCGCGGACAGCCGATATCCGCCTGCCGATCCCGACCGTCAGCCGACGACACGCGCTGCTGATCGATACGGGCGACTCCGTCGAGATACTGGATCTGGGGAGTGTCAATGGCGTCTATGTCGACGGCGAGCGCGTGGCCGAGAGCGCGGTGGAGCCGGGTTCCGTTGTGACGCTTGGAGACTGTAAGATCGAATACCACGCTGGCAACTGACGGTACTCCTATGCTCGACGACCCGAGGGTCGAACAATTCGTTGGCAAGAACGTTGCTTACTATCGAAAGCAATGGCAGCGATTCATCGACAATCCCGCATCGAAGATCAGCTTCAATGGCGCTGCCCTGATCGGCAATATCGTCTGGCTCGCTTATCGAAAGCTCTATGTCGCACTGTTCTGGGTGACCGTGCTGATGATCGCCGACGTCGCGCTGTTCATCTACCTCGATGAGGCGCAGCTGGTCTCCGACGCAGGCCTTACGCTATACGGTACTGTGTCTTCCATTGTGCTACTCGGCATCGTCGCGATATTCGGCAACTACTGGTACTGGAAGAAGTTCCTGAAGACCGGCGGTCTTGACACTGAGGCGAAGCTTCGGGCGAAAGGCGGGACCAGCGCAGTGGCGCCGACGATGCTCGTGATTGCACTGACTGCTCCAATTGCATGGGCGCTGTACCACGCAGCCCCTGTCCTGTTCGCGGATGACTGGGCCGCCGATCCACCGTTTATATTTGACCGCACAGGCCCGCTCACGCTCGAGGAAGTGCGTGTCAACTTCATCGATCGTATGGATGCAGAACTCACCGGACCGCGCCGCGCATGTGTGCTTGATGAGATAGAAGAACGAGTAAGGGCTGCCGGTGACCCGGAAACGCTCGATCCGTCCTCGGTCGAGATGCTGCCAACGGAGAACTGGGATTCGCTCGATGCGGAGGGCAAACGCCTGATCCTGAGTCAGGTCATCACGACGAAGGCGTTCTTCGAGTGTCCGCGGCGTAGTTTCTGACGTCGCGGCTGGATCAGGCAGCCTTCGCCACGCCGTAGTTGAACTTCACCGAAACCTCGGTCTTCTCGTCGATGTTGAACTTGATCGGGCAGAGGCCGGCGGCGTTCTCGATCCTGCGTACGTTCACAGCATCGAATTCATGCGGGATGTTGAACTCGAAGGCCATCGACGCCAGGTGCGGAAACGGCTCGGGGTCCTCGCGGAACTTGACGGTCAGATCGGTACCCGAAAGATCGAGCTTGTTGCGTGCAGCGACATAGCCAATCGACAGCAGCATGCAGCTACCCAGGCTGACGCACAGCAGGTTAGCCGGCGAGAATTCGTCACCGTCACCGGTGTAAGGGCAGTCCACACCGATGATCTTGTGTTGCGGTTCTTTGCTTGCAGTGACGTGGTGATCGGAGTCGTAGGTGAGTTTGATTGTACTCTTCATGGCACTCTCCGTCGGGCCCGCGGCAGGGGCCCGCAAGAATACTTTGCGCTCGAATCAGTAGCGGCGCAATTCGGAATTGTGCCTAATTTGGTGACGCGTCAGTTCTGCTTGCGAACCAGCGGTACGACGGCTGCTTCGCGTGCTTCGTTGATCGCCTGATCCTGCTGTTTTTCAATATCGGCGAAGTTCTTCTCGAGGTCATCGAGCTTGAGGCGCAGCGTATCTGACAGCTTCTCGGATTCGTCAGCCTGATCGCGATAGCGCGCCGCCTCGGTCTCGTGTTCCTGACGGCTGGTCTCCAGCGCCTCGACAGCGCGAACGAGCTGTTTGTTATGGAGTTTAAGCTCGTCCAGTTCCCTGAGCTCTCCCGAGCGAGCCTCGAAGTCTTTCTTGAGCTGAATCTTGTCCTGCCGGAGCTGTTCCGCCTCTGTTTCGAGCTTGGCAACGTTCCGTGTCAGGACCTCCAGCTGCCCAAGGCGCAGCTGAGCGGCTACAACCATGTTCTCTTCGGAGCCATGTTCGAGAGTGGATGACTCAACGAGCTTGGCGAACTCTTCCTGCTCGGCGCGAGCCTCCTTGACCTCTTGCTCGAGATCTTTGCGCTTTTTCAGGTTCTTGAGCAATTCTCGCTTGTAGAACTCGCGCGTCTTTTCGAATTCACGCTGCAGGTCCGCAGATTGCTGTTTGACGGAGACGAGAGCGTTGTGCAGCGAGCCCAACTTGATCTTGGTGTCTTCACGTTCCGTTCGTAAGGTCAGGACATTCCTGGCGAGCAATTTCGCCTTGTCGACGGCCGACTTGAGCTGCGCGCGTTTGCGGCGGTTGGAGGCCTCCAGTTGCTCTATCTTCTTCTCGAATCGGGAGATGCGAATGCCGAAGGCATCGCGCTGGGCGGAAACCTCGGCAATGTTCTGCCGCGCCTCGTGAGTCAACTCGGTCACGCGCCGCTGGTTGCGGACGGCCTGCACCAGCCACGCGACCAGGGCGCCGGCGGCAACGCCGCCGAGCGCAAAGAGCGTTATTTGAAATACCGAGCTGCCCATAACTGTCCCTGATGCAGAAATAGGTTGCTGTGCCTATTAGAACCAGTATGAACAGAGAGGCCGGGTCAGGGTGCGACCGATCGCACAGATTTGAGGGGAAATTCGGCAGAAGCGTCGGATTTGGTCCAAAAATACGGGAAATTGGCCAGGCCCTGGCACGCAGGGCCTGGCGTCAGGGATCAACTACCCGCCGAAGCGATACGTGAAGCCGATCGAGATGACGTCCGTATCGACGTCGTCCAGTTCGAAGCGAGTCCAGTCACCAATGAGCGAGAGGTTGTCCGAGACGTCCACTTTGGCGCCTGCGCCGTAGTAGGGGTTCTCGTCTCCCGGGGTATCGATCGAGAAGCCATCGACAACCACTTCGGCATCCCAGAAGAACACGCCAGCGCGTCCGATCATTGAGAAGTTGTCGCTGATGGGCAGGCCCAGCGTGCCGCCAAGCGTCCAGCCATCCGCCGAGATACTGGTTAGCGAAGAAACGGGACCGACATTGACGAACTCGTCGATGTCACCGAAGTCCTGGTAGCCTATTTCGATGCCAAGCAGATCGCTGATCTGGTAGCCGCCCACGATGCGATATGCGGTCGCATCGGCATCCAGATCAATGCCGTCGAACGTCTCGTCGATCGTGGTTGAGCCAATGCTGCCACCAACAAATAGCCCGCTATCAGCGGTAGCCAATGCGGGAGCGGATAGTGCGGCTGTCGCCATGCCGGCGAGCCATAGGTTCTTGGAATTCATAGAATTCTCCTTCGACTTTGCCCATACGAAGATGAGGGGAAGCCTCATTAGGCAACAGGCAAGCTGAAGGAAAGCTGAAGACTACAAGGCGGCGATGTAACCCGTGCCCGGCGGCAGCGCGTCCGGGATATCGCCACCCTGTGTACCGGAATGGGCTAGCACCTTTGCGCCATCCGCGCGCGTTGGTGACCAGTCGATATTGGTGTTGCCGAGATTGAACACACACACGAGGCGTTCCTGGTGCGAAGTCCGATAGAACGCGAGCACATCCTCCGGTGCGTCGATGAACTCGAGGTCACCGGCTCTGAGGGCAGGCGACGACTGCCGGAGCTGCAGCAGATGGCGGAAAAAGGCCAGCGTCGAATCCGGCTGGGACTCTTGCGCGTCGACGGCCAGCGCTTTGTGATGCGGGTCGACGGGTAGCCAGGGGGTCCCGTCAGAGAACCCGCCGTTGCTGGAGTCGCTATGCCAGGGCATCGGCGTGCGCGCGCCGTCACGGCCCAGTGAGTGCGGCCAATGGGCGATCGCTTCCGGGTCTTGCAACGCTTCAAATGGCACATCCGCCTGCGGCAGGCCAAGTTCTTCTCCCTGGTAGACGAAAACGTTGCCACGCAGTGCGACAAGTAGTGTCCCGAACAGGCGGGCGCTCTGTCCCGCTTCGTCGCCTTTACCCCAGCGAGACACGACGCGCGGTGCATCGTGATTCGAGAACGCCCACGACGGCCACCCGTCGTTAGCCGCGTTGGACCACTCCGCGAGCGGTCTGCTCAGGTTAGCCGCGGATACCGATAGTTCGTTGAGAAAATCAAAGCTGTAGGCCGTAGAGAGTCGCTTGTTTCCGTGTATGTATTCGCGCATAACGGCGGTGGCATCGGCGCCGCCGACCTCCGCCACGGTCAGGATCTCGCCGTACTCATGCGTTAATGTGCCAAGTCGCTCCAGGAAGGCGGTAACTTCATCCTGGTTGGTGTTGTAGCGCTTGATCTGCATCAGCCATGGCCGGGCCGCGCGCTCGCCGGTCCCAGGCTCAGGTGGATTATCGCGCAGCTGCTCATCGTGGATAGCGTAGTTGATCGCATCGAGTCTCATGCCATCGACACCGCGATCGAGCCAGAAGCGTGCGACTCCCAGCAGCGCGTCCTGCACGGCCGGGTTGTGCAGATTCAAATCCGGCTGCGTTGGCAGGTAATTGTGGAGGTAGTACTGGCGACGGCGAGCGTCCCAGGTCCAGGCCGGACCGCCGAATACCGACAGCCAGTTATTCGGCGGGGAGCCATCGGGTTTTGCGTCTGCCCAGACGTACCAGTCGGCTTTGTCGTTTTCAGTGCTCGAGCGGCATTCCTCGAACCATGCGTGCCTGTCGGAAGTGTGCGAGTACACCTGGTCGATGACGATCTTCAGGCCGAGCTCGTGCGCCTCGGACAGCAGGCGGTCGAAGTCATCGAGCGAGCCGAAGATTGGATCGACATCGATATGGTCCGAGACGTCGTAACCGAAGTCGTCCTGCGGTGACTTAAAAAACGGCGATATCCAGATCCCGTCGACCCCCAGACTCTTGATGTAGTCGAGCTTTTTGCAGATGCCCTGCAGATCGCCGATGCCATCGCCGTTCGAATCGAGAAAACTGCGCGGATACACCTGGTAGATGGTAGCGCCGCGCCACCAGGGAGTTCCGTCGTCAGAGATGCTGTTCACCAGATGTTGCGCCTGCAGGAGTCCGGTTCTTTCTTACATGAGGCCAGTGGGCGGCGCAATAAATGCACAATAATGGTGCGCTGCTTCCGCGCTTTGTCTCCGCCAGCACATTGCGGCATCATCAAGCTCCTCGCCACGCAAGAGACAAGAAGATCGCCAACCACGCCGCTATCCGCCGCGTCGTATTCACCGACCTCGACGGGACGCTTCTTGATCACGATACGTATGACTGGCAACCCGCCGCTGCGACGCTCGATGAACTCAAGGCATGCGGTATACCGGTCGTGCTCGTGAGCAGTAAAACGATCGCGGAGCTTGAAGAACATCGTCGAGCACTGGCCCTCGACGGACCGGTCATTGCCGAGAATGGTGCAATGATCAACGTGCCGGAGGGCTACTTCCCACAAGCGATAAGTACCGGTACAGGTTCACTGCACCGATCTGATCTGCAACGACATTACCGCGAGATTCGTGACAACGGTCGCTACGACTGCGTGTCATTCGAAGAGCTTGGCGATGCCGGCGTAGCCGAGGCCACGGGCCTCGCGTTAAGCGAGGCGAAGAAGGCCAATGAACGGCAGGCGTCGGAGCCGATACAATGGAACGATACGGAAAGCCGCTTGGAGAACTTCATCGCAGAGGCCGAATCCCGCGGACTGAGTTGCACGCGAGGAGGGCGCTTTGTCCACCTTATGGGCAAGCATGACAAGGCCGATGCGGTACGGACGCTATGCGAGGCGTTCCGCGAGAAGTGGTCGGACACCGAGGTCGAGAGCATCGTACTGGGCGACGGACCTAACGATCTGGGCATGCTGCGCGCCGCTGACATTGCAGTAGTGATTCCGGGCAAGCACGGCGTCCCGATGTCGCTGGTTGGGCACAAGGATGCGAGATTTCCGGCCGACCGTGGTCCGACAGGATGGGCCGCAGCCATGCGGGAGCTGCTGGATAGCTGGCAGTCGCCGGGCGCTAGTTAACGAGGAAAGGGAAGAACATGGGTGATTTTCACCAGAACGGCAAGATTGCGACGATGCACAACCTCACGCGGCGACCGGTCGAAGAGATTGAGCAAGAGTTGATTCAGTTTTCGCGACGACGGCTGATCGGTCTTGTGCTGCCGTCCCTGTATTCCGAACTGCAGACCGACGCGCTGGACAACATTGTGCGCGAGCTGGTCAAGGTACCGTACCTCAACGAGATCATCATTGGTCTCGACCGTGCCACCGAAGACGAATACCGGCACGCGCTCGAGTACTTTAGTCGCTTGCCGCAAGAGTACCGGGTGCTTTGGAACGACGGACCGCGCCTGCGAGCGATCGACGCGACGCTGCAAGAGCACGGGCTCGCGCCAACCCATCCGGGGAAGGGTCGCAATGTCTGGTATTGCTATGGCTTTGCGCTGGCGAGCGGACGTGCCGATACGATTGCCCTGCATGACTGCGACATCAAGACCTATGACCGCAGCATGTTGGCCCGCCTCGTTTATCCAGTCGCCAATCCGAGCTTCAGTTACGACTTCTGCAAAGGCTATTACCCGAGAATCACGGAAACATCGCTCGGTGGCCGCGCCACGCGATTGTTGGTGACGCCGCTGGTCCTTGCGCTGAAGATGGTGTGTGGGCCGAATCAATACCTCGATTTTTTGCACGCCTTCCGCTACCCGCTGGCTGGTGAATTTGCGCTGCGCAGCTACATGCTAAATGACCTCAGGATTCCAACGGACTGGGGCCTCGAGATCGGTGTCTTGAGCGAGATGCACCGCAACCATTCGATGAATCGTGTGTGCCAGGCTGATATTGCCGATCGCTACGATCACAAGCATCAGGATCTGAGTCCTGAGGATGTCAGCACAGGTCTGTCGAAGATGAGTATCGACATCGCGAAAGCGCTGTTCCGCAAGTTGGCGATCCAGGGCGAGACCTTCTCGCTGGACAAGGTGCGTACGGTCAAAGCGTCGTATTACCGGATAGCGCTCGACTTTGTTGAGACGTTCGCGGCCGATGCATCGCTCAATGGTCTGCGGTACGACCGCCAC
>JAAUYD010213751.1_pt1 | contig 29347 bp, 24 predicted proteins | sample 7278101 | NCBI WGS metagenome assembly JAAUYD01 (sample SAMN14350128, study PRJNA611818) | marine sediment metagenome | isolation source: surface marine sediment (0.6m) | place: French Polynesia: Moorea | collected 2018-08
GCTTCTCGGCAGCGTATTCCACCGCCCTGACGATGTTCTGGTAGCCGGTGCACCGGCACAGATTCCCCGACAGTCCCGCACGGATCTCCTCTTCCGTCGGATTGGGGTTTTCCTGAAGAAACCGATAGGCGCGTATCATCATGCCCGGCGTGCAGAAGCCGCATTGCAGGCCGTGTTTCTCGACGAAACCCTCCTGCACCGGATGCAGCTCCCCGTCCTTGGCAAGGCCCTCCACCGTGAGGATGTCCGCGCCGTTCGCCTGCACCGCAAGCACCGTGCAGGACTTCACGGAGGCGCCGTTGAAGTCCACGGTGCAGGCGCCGCAGTGGCTGGACTCGCAGCCGATGTGGCTGCCCGTGAGGCCGATGCGTTCACGCAGCGTGTGGATGAGCAGTTCACGCGGCTCCACCGCCACCTCGTGGGTCTCGCCGTTCACCGTGAGTGAGATAAGTTGCTTGGCCATGCTCAGTTCCCCTTCGCCCGCGCCAGGGCCTGGCGGATCGCGCGCCGGGCCATCTCCCCGGACATCGCGGTCTTGTACTCCTCGTCTCCGCGCAGGTCTTCCTGCGGCTCGCAGACGTCCATGATCAGCTTCGCTGCATCGTTGATGAGCGACTCGTCTATCGCCTTGCCCGTGAGAGCCTGCTCGGCGGCCGTCGCGCGGAACGCCGTGGGACCCGCGTTGGTCATGGCGATGCGAATGGCGTTGCACGTGTTGCCATTCAGGCTCAGCTGTACGGCGGCAGCGGCCGTGGCCCAGTCACCGGTCTTGCGCTTGAGCTTCACGTAGGCGCTGCCCGTGCTGCCGTTGGTGGCGGGCACGCGTATCGAGGTCATCAACTCGTTCGGTTCCATCACCGTGTAGAAGCTGCCGAGGAAGAAGTCGGAGGAGTGCACGCGGCGCTCGCCGTTGGGGCCGCGCAGCACGTAGGTCGCGTCCGCTGCCATGGTGACCGCCGGTTGATCGTTGGCCGGGTCTGCGTGACACACGTCGCCGCCGACCGTGCCGCGGTTGCGCACCTGCGGGTCGGCGATCTGACGCGCTGCCTCCGGCAACAGCGGGCACTTCGCCGCGAGCAGGTCTGACGCGATCAGCTGGTTCTCGGTGGTCATCGCACCGATCACCAGATCGCCGCCGTCCTCGCACACGCCACGCAGCTCGTCGATACCGTTGAGGTCGATGAGATGCGGTGGCGCAGCAAAGCGCAGCTTCATCATGGGCAGCAGGCTGTGACCGCCCGCCAGCACCTTGGCATCCTCTCCATGCTGCTGCAGCAGCGCGAGCGCTTCGTCTACGGACGACGGCGCGTGGTACTCGAACTGGGCGGGGAACATACGAACGTCTCCAGAAGAACGATGCCGCTTCGCGATGAAGCGGCGATTGCTGGGATAGCTGGACTGATCGCGGAGGGGGCGTGGGCCGCCCGTGCCTTACAAGTCAGCTGCTTGCTTTCGCGATTCATTTCGTTGCACTTACTACGGGTTTCTGTTTCCGTCGGAAGGCTTGATCGAGCTTAGTGCAAGGACGGCGGAAAGGAAATCGAGAGGCGACCGGGTTAACGTGGAGCTCGAGGCGCAGGGAGCACTGCGAAGCAGGCCAGCTACGGCCATTCGCAAGCTGCGAGAAGTGGTGAAGTCAGCTTTTGTGCGCTGCGTTGGGGGGCGAAGTGGCGGTTCGTTTTGCTGCACCAGCGCTATGGCAGCCGGCGTGTGCGTGACCGTCGCGGACATCTGTCGGGCCGACGCCTTTCGCGCACGGTATCAAGACACTGCTAACGATTAATTTTCATAGGCAGGAAGCTGCCTGGGAGGAACGATGCGCGGGTCTGCACTGATCGTGGCGACGATGCTGCTGCTCGCCTGGGACGCCCCTGCCGCTGAGCAGGAGATCGAACGCCTTCGTGAGGCGGTCGCCAAGGTTGAGCGCGCGTTCGCCAAGACCATGGCGGATCGCGACAGCGAGGCCTTCGCCAGCTTCCTGGCCGATGAGGCGGTGTTCCTGTCGGCGGATACGGAGCGGCGTGGAAAGGCCGCTGTTGCCGCGCACTGGACGGAGCGTTTCTTCGCCACGGCGGAGGCGCCGTTCTCCTGGGCCCCGGAGACGGTCACCGTCCTCGATTCCGGCGGCCTCGCCCTGAGCACGGGGCCCGTGTGGGATGGTGAGGGCAACCGCATCGCCACCTTCACGTCGATCTGGCGACGGGAAGCGCCTGGCGTGTGGCGCATCGTGTTCGACAAGGGCAACCGTTACTGCGAGTAGTGATGGACGATGCCGTGGTTCACGATGGAGCGGATCACCCCGGCAAGCGGAAGGTCCGAAGCCTCTGGAAGCGAAAGCGGGCATCCGGCCGCAGGTAGGTGATGCTGCGACAGGCGAATCTGCCTGCCGGTGCCTGGCTGCGCAGCTGTTCGTAGAGCGCCTCATCGGCCTGCGGCGAAGAGAGCCCTTCGGTAATGCTCATGTGGGGGACGAAGTCGTGCGTATGGGGTTGGGCAAGATCGAACAGCCCCGTCTTGTGCAGGGTCTTGCGTAGATCGGTCACACGTCGTGCCGGTTGAACATCAAGCCACAGGACCGGATCCGGCAGGAAGTGGCGCAGCGGGCCGTAACGGATCTCGAACTGCCGCTGCTCGCGCAGGATATTGATGATCTGAGCGAAGCTCTGGCGCGTAGGTGCCTCGCGAAACGGCTGGGTCAGGGTCACGTGCGTGTCCACGTAGCCGTGGCTCACCGGGTCATAGCGGGCGCGCCAGCGATCCACGATCGCTCGCACGCGCGCGGGCGGACGGATGACCAGGGTGCCGTGACGGTAGGCGCGCTGCCAGGCTGGCCAGCCGGTGGTATCGACCGACAGGTCGGCGGGTTCACAGGCTCGATCGGCCCCTGCGGGGGCTGGTGTGTCTTCAGGTGGCGACATCCGTACGCTTCCCGGTGCGTGACCTCGCGTACAGTCTGGCGCCTGGGCGAGGTCGCTCAACTCCCTGAATAGCTGAGCGCTACTCTACCGCAGACCGCGGTTGCAGGGGCGTTCCTGTCTGTACGGACTAGCGTGTGGCGGCGGCCGTTGCGTTTGATGACCCGTCTCCCTCACGACCGACGATGAGGTATCGACGCAGTGCATTCACCACCTGCGCACCCGTGTCGGCGTTGGTGAAGACGATGAACCCCATGTTGTGTTCGTCGTATGCCTCGAACATGCACACGAAGTTGCCGTTGTTGCCACCGTGGCCGTAAACGCGCCCGTAGGGCGATTCCATGAGATGGAAGCCCAGGCCGTACTGCGCCGGCCAGTCGACGGCGTCCCCCGGCTCTGCCGGCACGCCGATCTGCGGCTCCCACATGCGTGCGTAGCTGTCCGCGGACAGTCCCTTGCGGGCCATGAGGTTGACCATGAAGTTGGCGAACTCGCGGGCCTCCGTATACATGCTGTGGGCCACGCCGATCTCGCCCGGAAAATCATGGGGGCCAGCCATGCCTCGCAAGTGCCCCCGGGAGGCAATGTCGGCGAGCTGATCGTTGCCTGAGAACACCGTACGCGCAGCGAACCCCATCGGTATCTGCACTTCGTCTCGCACGATGTCTGCCAGCGGTTTGCCCGCGATATGCGATACGACGCGACCGAGATACTCGAAGCCCTCGCCCGAGTAGCCGTAGCGCGTGCCCGGGTAGAAGTTGATGTGCATACGGCCGTCGTCCGTCGCCCAGCGCCAGTTCGGGAATCCCGTCTGGTGGGACAGCACGTGGCGGGCCGTGATCTTCCGGTAGCGGGGATCGTGGGCGATCTCCTCGAAGGGCAGATACTCGTGCAGCGGACGGTCGAGGTCGATCTCGCCGCGTTCGGCCAGTCGATTCACGGCGAAGGCGAAGACGATCTTGGTGATCGATGCTGCCTCGAAGAGGGTGTCGTCGGTGGTGGGTGCACCGGTGTAGGCATTGCTGGTGCCGAAGACGCGGTGATAGGCGAGGGTGCCATCCTTGACCAGGGCGACGGAGGCGCCGGGCACGTCGTAGTAGTCGAGCAGCGCCTCGATCGCCGTATCCACCTGCGCCGTGTCTTCGCTGGGGTCAAAGGCGAACAGCACGCCTTGTTCCTGCAACAGGTCCGGGGGAGCGATGGCCTTGACCGGCAAGGTCTGCGCGATCGTGCGTCGGGCCGCTGAGACGGTGGCCGCCTGCGTAGCGCCATCGCCGATTACCTGCAGATCGCCCCAGGCATCGCCCACGGTACGATCGGGGATGCTCACGCGGTAGTCGCCTGGGGGCAACAGGGCCTCGTAGTGTCCCGACGCATCCACGCTCACGTGCAGGGGGCTGGCGGGGGCAAGGTCGGAAGCCACGCGAACGCGGGTGGGATGCGGCCTTTCGCCCTCGGCGGCTGAGCCTGAAGGAAGTGGCTGCCAGTCGATGTCGCCTTCCAGCGTGCCCAGCGGTACGCGCCCATCGATGAGCAACAGATCCCCCAGGCGCCCGCCGGCCTGACTCTTGCCGAAGCCGGCGCCCCACGAGTAGAGCTGCGCGGGATCGTCCTCGCCGGGCGTATCGTCATCGGAGACGAGGAAGTCGAGGCCGAGGCTGGTACCCGTGAGCAGTGGTCGGCTCATGTCGATACGCCATTCGTACACGGTACGGCGGTCGTCGGTGCGTTTGACGGCCAGGGACACGTTGTCCCAGTCGGCGGTCCGCACGGCCGGATCCCAGCTGTTCTCGTCACTGAGCAAACGGCGTTGTTGCCCGGTGGCGGAGTACAGCACGGGACCGGATCCCCGTGCCTCATGGCGTTCGTCCAGGTAGAGGATCACGCCGTCCTGACGCGACCAGTCAGCGTCCTCGTTCTCGGCGACCCTGTGCTGATCGTCGATGATCTCCAGGCCGATGAACAGGGCGTTGGCCGCCGTGTCGTAGGCGGCGCGGAAGTGGGCATCGAAGCTGCCGTCGGCGGCCCGCACGTCGCCGCTACCTTCGCGCTGGATGGGAAATCGTGGGGCGTAGGCTGGCCAATCGCTCAGCACACCGTCCGCTGTGATGTCCGTTGCCGGAATCGCGTAGGCGAGCTCCCCGTTGTCGGCTTGTGCTGCGAGCATGGGAGCTGCGGAGAACAGGACGGCCGTGAGTATCTGCATTCTGCGCTGCATGAGCGGGCTCCGGATGAGGCAAGGGCGGTGAATAGCCCTATAGATGCCTCCCGGGCCCAGGCGGTTTAGCGCCCGCTGATGTCCGGCAATGCTGGCGTTATCTGCGCCGAGGCAATGAGCGGTGCATGACGTGAAAGTCGTCATAGGCACCATCGGGTCGCCTGAAGCCCTCGGGCACGGTGCCGACGATCTCGAAGCCGAGCGATTGCCATAGGCGAACGGCCGCCCGGTTGGAGGCGATGACGATGTTGAACTGCATCGCTCGGAAACCAAGCTCTGCAGCCAGCTTCAGTGATGCTTCTCCCATCTGCCGACCGATCCCCGCACCCCGTCGGGCCTGGTGCACGGCGTAGCTCGCGTTGGCGACATGGGCGCCGGGGCCGGGCTGGTTGGGTTTGATCAGGAAGATGCCGCTCACCTCGCCGCCCAGGGTGGCCACGTAGCCCTGACCCGGCGCTGCGGGCGTCCAGTAGCGCCACAGGGCGTCGTCGCTGATGGCCGGATCGAAGGCGTAGGTATCGGCCGCCTCCACCAGCTGGCGCGCGATAGTCACCACGGCGGGGCGATCGCGCTCGTTGATCGGTCGGATCTGCACGCACTCGGCATCAGGATCGGTCATCGGGGGCGGTCTGCCGTTGTCATTACGTTTATTCCGTCACCCTGGCTGATTGAAGTTTTCGATGCAAACCAATGGGATGGAGGAGCGGGCCGTGACCCTCGGCAGGACGCCGATCGAGCCGCCCCCAGCGGCAGATCCTGCGCGGACCCGCGGTGCCCGACAGCGTCCGAAACGGCAGGCGGAAAATGGTTACATTTGATACAATCTTCGGCCCTTAAGCCAGATCGACGACGCCCATATCGTGTCCACCGAACGCCCCCTCGAAACCATCATCCCCGACATGGGGGACGCCTTCTTCGACCCCCTCCTGCAGGATAGCGGCCACGGCCTGACGGGTGAGGGCGGCGCCCTGCATCGCTATGCGCGCCGACCGGCCGGCTACCGCCTGGAAGAGCGTGATTTCGACACGCTGGGATGGCGCCTGCGACGGCAACCCCGCTACACGGAAGCAGAACACGAGCGCTGGCGCCTGCTGTTCGAGAATCAGCGACGGCTCCTGCCCGGGCGCGCCTGCAGCGACTTCATGCGCGGCTTCGATGCGCTGCACGGGCAGTTCGAGAACGGCATCCCCGCCTTCGAAGACCTGAACAAGGTGCTGCAGCCGGCCACCGGCTGGACCGTGATCCCCGTGCCGGAACTCATTCCGGACAACGTCTTCTTCTGGCACCTGGAGAACCGGCGTTTCCCCGCCGGCGCCTTCATCCGCGGTGGCAACCCGCAGAGCACCAGGATTCGTGAGGCCAACGAGGCGCGCGCGCCGGAGCACGTGGCGTACACGCAGGTGGAGGATGACCTCTTCTACCTGCAGGAGCCGGACATGTTCCACGACGTGTTCGGCCACGTGCCCATGCTCATGGATCCCTTCTTTGCCGACTACGTGCAGGCCTATGGCGCCGGTGGCCGTCGCGCCATCGAGTACAACCGCCTGAAGAACTTCGGCGCCCTGTACTGGTACACGGTGGAGTTCGGCCTGATCGAAGAGGAGGAGGGCCTTCGCGTGTACGGCGCCGGCATCCTCTCCTCGCCCGACGAAACCCTGTTCTCCCTGTATTCGCCCAGCCCCCACCGGGTGAAGCTGGTGCCCGAGCGGGTGATGCGTACGGACTACGTGATCAGCGATTTCCAGGATACGTACTTCGTGATCGATTCGATCCAGGCCCTGCACGACGCCACGGCTGGCCGCGACTTCACCCCCATCTACCGCAAGCTGCCGGCCGGCTTCACCTACGCCACCACCGCCTGCCTGGATACGGATGTGGTGCTGCACGAGGGGACGCAGGAGTACAAGTTCAATGGCGGCGCGGGACGGCCGCGGGCGATGGCGCATGTGGAGCAGATAAGGAAGCAGTTCGGCGTGTCGTCGCGCGCCTTGATCTAGCGCCGCTGGACGCACGCGGCTGGCGACCGGACTCATGCAGAGCTTCCCTAGGCGCGATCGATCCGGGGGCACGAGGCTGATGGTCCCAACCGTGCTCCGCACCGATCAGTTCGATGGCAAGCGGCTCGACAGCTTGCGTCGCATGCTCAGTGTTGCCTATGAGGGTGATCTCTCGCCTGATGACTGGGCGCACGCGTGTGGTGGCTTGCACGTACTCATCACCGATGGCGACTCGATTGCGAGTCACGCGGCAGTAGTCCCGCGTACGCTTTGGGTAGGCGGCGAACCACTGCGGACGGGCTATGTCGAGGCCGTCGCCACCGCCGCTGCCTGGCGAGGCCGTGGCTATGGGACTGCGGTCATGAAGGCCGTCGCCAGCTGCATCCACCGAGACTACGAGTTAGGTGCCCTCTGCACGGGTAAGCGCGGCTTCTACGCACGTACAGGCTGGGAGTCGTGGCGCGGCGCCACTTACGTGCGCACCTGCACGGGCGACGACAGGCGCACACCGGAAGAAGACGATACGGTCATGGTGCTGCGCACCCCGAGGTCGCCGAACATCGCGCTCGACGCCGCCATCGTATGCGATTGGCGCGATGGCGATGTGTGGTGATGAGGAGCCTTGGGGTAAGCTTGCCCGATGACGGTTCCTCCGAAGAAAGACAGCGAGTACCTCAGTACCCTGGCTCGCGGCCTGTCAGTATTGCGTGCGTTTACCCGAGATCGGCCGGAGATGACCCTGACCGAAGTGGCTCAGGCGACGCAGCTCAGTCCGGCCGTTGCCCGCCGCTGCCTGAACACGCTCGTGCAACTGGGATACGTGGGGCAGAAGGGGAAGCTCTTCCTGCTGACGCCGGAAGTCATGCGTTTCGCGTCGGCCTTCCTCGAGTCCGTGAATCTCGAGGAGGTGGTGCGACCGGTATTGCAGGAGGTGCGTGACGAGACCGGTGACAGTACCTCGCTGGCGGTCCTGTCGGGGCACGAGATCCTGTACCTGGTGCATGTGTCAACGAATCGCATGATCCGTCTGGTCGCCGGCTTCGGTACGCGCTTCCCGGCCTACCCGACCTCCCTTGGCCGAGTGCTGCTTGCCTATCAGCCGGGACCGGTGCTGGAGGAATACCTGGCGAACGCAGTCATGAAGAAGCTCACGGACAAGACCGTAACGTCCAAGACGGGCCTTCGCCGGGTGCTCCGTGAATGCGCCAGGCAGGGCTATACATCCGTGCAGGACGAGTTGGACTACGGCATCGTCTCGGTGGCCGTGCCCGTGTTCGGGGACGACGGTGAGATCCTTGCAGCGATCAACTGTTCGACGGCGACCACGCGGGTCAAGGAAGACGATATGGTGCAAACGCGCCTGCCACGTCTGCGCCAGGCGGCGGCGCGGATCGAGGCGGAACTACGGCGATACCCGATCCTGACTCACTCAATCCGTGGCGCGCGCTGAATCTGCGTCAGCGGCGCCGGTGCTGGCGAGGAAATCCAGCAGGTAGTCGTTGAACAGCTGGGGTGCGATCAGATTCGCCAGGTGGCCGGCGTCGGGAATCTGCAGCTCCCGGCCATGGGCAAGCTGGCCCAGCAGGGCCCTGGCCTGCTCCTTGCGAGCCGCCGTCTCACGCTCCCCCGTCAGCAGCAGCACGGGCGCATCGAACTCGCGCATCCGCGCCAGCACATCGTCGGGCCATGCGTACTCGCCCGGTGAAAAGCTGCTGAGGTCCCGCCCCCCATAGTCATGCACCATGCGCTCGAGCAGTGCATCGAGAGCTGGATCCTGCGGCCGCTGCTGCATCATCGGGTGCAACAGCCAGCGCGCATGCACCTCTTCCATGCGCCCCTCACGCGCGAGTTCGGCGAACTCTTCGATGGGCAGGCGCTCCTCGGCCGGCTCCTGCACCGCGACACCGTCTACGGCAGCACCCAACAGAATCAGTGAGCGTACGCGCTGAGGCGAGCGGGCGGCGTAGCGCAGGGCGATGCGCCCACCCTGGGAGACGCCGAGCAGGTGCACCTTGTCGATGGAAAGCGCGTCGAGCACCTGCTCGATATCCTGCACTTCCCGCCGCAGGTCCGGTGGCGCCTGCGAGGCGCCGAAGCCGCGTCGATCCAGCGCCAGGAGGCGATAGTGAGCGACCAGCGCCGGTACCTGTGGAGCGAACAGGCGGTGGTCGAGGGCCCAGCCATGCAGGGCCAGCACCGGCGCCTTGTCCTCATCACCGTAGCTGAGCAGGTGTAGCGAGCCGCCCTCGACCGGGACGCGGTAGCTGCGCGGCGAGTGCTCAGGGTTGATAGTCGACACGGTCTTGTGCTCCGACCCACATGGCGTGGGCGGCGGGAGTGTCGCGTTCCTCGTGCAGGTGGCCGACTAGGCCGGCGCAGCGTGCCGTGAGCACGATCCCGCGCATGAGCTGGGGCGGCACGCCGGCTTCCCCGAGCACGGCGGCGATCGCCGCGCTGATGTTGGTCACCAGCGGCTTGCCGATTTCGTCTCGCAGGGCCCCCTGCAGCGTATCCAGCGTGGACAGGTGCTTCCCTTCCACCCCCAGGTCGCGGGCGATCTCGATCAGGCGGGCCACGCGCGGGTCGACCTGCGAGTGAATCGGGTGGCCGAAGCCGGGAACGGGGCGGCGGATCTTGCGGTAGGCCCGGACCTCTTCGCGCGCGGCCGTGCTGCGCTCACTCTCGGGCAGGGCGACCAGGCGGGCCAGGATCTCACCGCACTCGCCGGCGGTGCCTGCGTAGCGATCGCCCACGCCGAGCAGGCCCGCTGCCACCGCCCCCTGGAAGGACTCCGGTGCGCCGTAGTGGGTCAGGCGCGTCACCACCGCAGACGGCACCAGCCCGTGCTCCATGATGGTCACCAGCACAGCGTCGACCAGGCGGCACTGCATCGCCGAGGGCGACTGCCCCAGGGCCTGCAGCAGCAGCAGCTCGGTGAAGCCCACCTTGCCCATCAGGTCATGGACCAGGTCCTTGCCGCGGATCTTGATGCTGTCCGCGTCGAAACCGCAGATGGCCGTGTTGGCGCGGGGGGTGGCGTCAGACATGAGTTTCGTCCCTCCTCAAGAAATGCCTGCTATTGCTGTCAGCTTCGCAATACAACGGTAATTGCAGCGAACGTCAGGGAAAAGGCCCCGTTGCAAAGGGTCTCAATATTTTTCGAATATCGAAGTTGATTTCGAAATGCGAAAAATCATAGCATTCTTCCTTACAGATCGATCAGTCCTGGGGGGGAGCCCGTGAAGAACATCAGCATCGCGATGGCCGTGGCTGTCGCTTGTGCCCCTGCTGCACTCTGGGCGCAGCAGGGCGAGGTCGAGGAAGTGGTGGTGACGGCGCTCAAGCGCGCCGAGTCGCTGGAGGACGCGCCCGTGTCCGTGAGTGCCTTCACCGAGTCGGAGATCGAGTCGGCCGGCATCCAGACGCCGTCGGACTTCATCGCCCTGACGCCCAACGTCACCCTGGTACAGACCCAGAACGCCGGTAACTCCTTCATCAACGTGCGCGGCGTCTCGCAGGCACGCAACAGCGAGCTCTCCGTGGCGGTACTCGTAGATGGGGTGCTGCTGGCGAACCCGGCGCAGTTCAATCAGCAGCTGTTCGACATCGAGCAGATCGAGGTCCTGCGCGGACCTCAGGGCGCCCTGTACGGGCGCAACGCCATCGGCGGCGCCATCACCATCAACACGCGCAAGCCCACCGATGAGTTCGAAGGAAGCATCGAGGTGGGGGGCGACAACGGCCCGGGCTTCAGCGTGCGCGGCGCCATCAGCGGTCCCGTGGGCAACAGCGACACGCTGAAGTTTCGTGCTTCAGGTTCCTACGTCGACACGGAGGGGGTGATCAACAACACCACCCTTGGCGACGAGGCGGACCCCTACCGCGATGCGTCGGGACGCCTGAAGCTGCTGTGGGAGCCGAGCGACACCTTCTCGGCGGACTTCCGCGTGAGCTACTCGGATCTCGACACGCAGGCCCTCTACTTCAGGATTGCCGCCGACGCTGACGACACGAGTCTGCCCGTGCAGGTGAACAACCCCGGTGAGAACACGCGCAAGATCTTCAGCACCAGCCTGAAGCTCGATTGGGAAACCCCTATCGGCACCGTCACTTCGATCACGTCCTACGACGAGCTGGAGGAACTGCTGACGGGCGACCAGTTCGACTTTCTGCCGCCAGCCAACTCCTTCCTCAACCTCGATACGTCGGGTTTCGGTGACTTCATCCGTTTCCTCACGGGTGATGCGGTCGTAGACCTCAGCCAGACCCAGTATCTCGACACCGATGCGATCAGTCAGGAGCTGAAGCTCGTATCCAATGGCGACGGCCCGTTGCAGTGGATCATCGGTGCTTACCTGATCCAGACCGACCGCTTCATTTCCACCGGCAACCAGATCGACCGCGGCTTCGGCGTATTCCCGGTCGAGCGCATTCCACGGCCCTCCGTGTTCGTCGATCCGACGGACCCCAGCCCGCAGCTCGGTCTGCTGGTGGATGCGCAGGACAACTTCGCCTGGTCCCTGTTCGGTGAGCTCTCCTATCAGTTTACGGATCAGCTCCAGGGTTCCTTCTCCCTGCGCTACGACGAAGACCGGCGCGAGAACACCACCCTCACGGATCCGCTGTTCGATCCCACGGGCATCGGCCTGGTGCCGGGGACCGAGCGCGAGGAGACCTTCTCCGATCTGCAGCCCAAGGCGATCTTGAGCTATCAGCCGGGTGACAACACGACGATCTACGGTGGCTACAGCCGCGGCTTCCGCAGCGGCGGCTTCAACCAGTCGGGCGTCGGCGCTGCCGTGCCGGAACCGGGCATCAACGACCTGTTCGCGGAGCAGATCGCGGACACCTTCGAGATCGGCTTCAAGAGCGTGCTCGGCAACAACCGCGTCACCCTGTCGGCCAGCGCCTACTACACGGACTTCGACAACGCCTACTTCTTCTTCTTCGACCCGGGCACCAGCACGCAGAACCTCGGCAGCATTCCTGAGACGGAGTACATGGGCCTCGAATTCGAAGTCCGTGGTTACCTGACGGATACGCTGAGTGGCTACATCGGCCTTGGCGTTACGGACAGCGAAATCAAGGTTGCGGCGGACCCTGCCGATGAGGGCAACGAGGCTCCGCTGGTGTCTGACTACACGTTGAATATCGGCGGCTTGTGGCGCCAGCCCGTCAACCTGGGCGGCCTCGACAACGCCTATGCCTTCGTCCGCGCCGACTTCCAGGTGACCGGCGACACCTACTGGGATCCAGGCAACATCTCCGTACGCAGCCCGGTTGAGCTGCTCGACATGCGCGTCGGCTTCGAGGTGGAAGACGATTGGACCGTGGCTCTGTGGGCTCGGAACCTGCTGGACGAGGACTACAATGCCGAGTTCTCCCCAGGCCCGGATCCGAGCGCCAACTTCCTCTGGCCCGGTCAGCCGCGCCGCTGGGGCATGAGCTTCACCAAGCGTTTCGGCAACCGCTGAGCGGCGGCTGCCACCCTTCCACGGAGTCCATTGCCATGAGCACGCAACCTGCAGCGATCAGTCGCCTGCACCACAACGCCCACGTCACCACCGACATGGAGGCTGTGCGCAAATTCTACGAGGACGTCATCGGCTTCCCGCTGGTGGCCACCTGGTGCGAGAAGACCGACCTGTTCGGCAAGGAACGCACCTACATGCACTGCTTCTTCGACATCGGCAACGGTGAGAGCCTGGCGTTCTTCCAGTTTGCCGACGACGAAGACCAGGCCGAGTTCGGTCCGGAGCTGGCGCTCTCACCCTTCCGCCATCTGGCCATGAAGGTTGATCAGCAGACCCAGGATGCGATCCGGGATCGCATCGCCGCGGCGGGCATCACCGAGCCTCAGACCTACATCCTCAACCACGGCTACTGCTACTCCCTGTACGTCATGGATCCGGCCAAGCTGCTGATCGAGTTCACGGTCGACCATGAGAACGTCGATCAGATCAACGCCGATCAGAAGGCCAAGGCCCACGCGGAGCTCCAGCGCTGGCTGGGCGGTGATCATGCGCCCAACAACGAGGCCTATCACCGCTGAGCGTCACCTTATGTACCAAACGGCCCACTAGGAGATTCCCATGAGTACCAAGGTATGCGTCGTCTACCACAGCGGCTTCGGCCACACGGCACGCCAGGCCGAAGCGGTGCACACGGGCGCCGGGGCTGTAGACGGGTGCGAAGCCGTGCTGCTTTCCGTCGACGATCTGACCGATGAGAACGCCTCCGGTTGGGCCGAACTCGATGCTGCCGATGCGATGATTTTCGGTAGCCCCACCTACATGGGGTCGGCGTCCGCGGCCATGCGGCGCTTCATGGAGATGTCCTCCGGACGCTGGATGGAAGGTCGTTGGGCCGACAAGCTCGCCGCCGGTTTCACCAACTCCGGGTCCCAGAACGGCGACAAGCACAACACGCTGGTGGCCATGGTCACCTTCGCCGCACAGCACGGCATGCTCTGGGTCAGCCTTGGCGTGCCGCCCGGCAACAACCACTCGGGCGGCAGCGTCGATGACCTGAACCGCCTGGGGGGATCGATCGGTGCTCTGGCGCAGTCGAACGTGGACGTGGGTCCTGACCGGGCACCGCCCAAGGCGGATCTCGATACGGCTCGTGCTCTGGGGGAGCGCGTCGCACGCAGCGCTCAGCGCTGGGCATGAGCGCGCGCGCCGACCTTCCCGATCGCCAGCCGAGTACGCCCATGATCTACGATCCCGACATCGAGACGCGGCCCGTCGACGCCCAGTTCGATCTCGATCGCGTCACCTACCAAGAACAGATCCGATATCTCTTCGAGCGATCGCCGTTCTACCAGCGCAAGCTTGCGGAAGCGGGCTTCGCCAACGCGGAGCAGGTCGGGGCCCTGGACGACATCGCACAGTTGCCCTTCACCGAGAAGGACGAACTGCGCAAGACCCAGGCGGAGGAGCCGCCCTTCGGCGCACACCTTGCCTGTGATCCCACACAGTTGCAGCGCGTGTTCAGCACCTCGGGGACCACCGGCGTACCGTGCTACCTCGGCCTGACGGCGAACGACCTGCAGATGTACGCGACAAACGTGGCACGCGGCTACACGGCGGCAGGCTTCCGGTCGGGACAACGGCTGGCCGTCGGATTCAACGCCGGCCCCTTCGTGGCGGGCGCCGTCTACTACGGTTTCGACAAGATCGGCTGCACCGTCATTCCCGTGGGCACAGGCAACACGGAACGGCTGGTCACGGCGATCCGCAAGCTCGACGCCTCGGGCATCAGCTGCACCCCGTCCTACGGCCTGTACCTCATCGACTGGTGCAGTGAGCACGGCATCGACACGCGCACGCTCGGCCTGTGCAACATGATCACTGCCGGTGAACCCGGCGGTGGCGATCCCCTGATCCGTCAGCGCATCGAGGAGGCCTTCGGCTGCTCCGTGCGCGAGTCTATGGGCATCGGTGATATTTCCCTCTCCGTCTGGGCCGAGGACGACGACGGCAAGGGCATGAACTTCATGGCCCGCGGCTTCGTGCACGTGGAACTGATCGACCCGGCGAGCGGCGCACCGATTCCCTGGGAACACGAAGCCCAGGGCGAACTGGTGTACACGGCCCTGCAACGCGAAGCCATGCCGTTGCTGCGCTTCCGCAGCCGCGATCACGTGGTGGTCAACCTCGAGCCAAACCCCACGGGGCGTACGGGGCCGCGGATCCGCTGTATCGGCCGGACCGATGACATGCTCATCGTTCGCGGCGTGAACCTGTTCCCCTCGGCGATCCGCGCGATTCTCTCCGAGTTCCTGCCGGACGTGTCCGGCATGCTGCTGGTGCAGCCCACGGCCAGGGGCGTATTGCAGGACCCACCCCTGCCCGTGGTGGTGGAATTGGGCGAAGGCGTCGGCGAGGCGCCAGAGGGGCTTGCGGAGCGCATCAAGACGGAGATCCGCTCACGGCTGCTGGTGAGTACCAAGGTGCAGCTGGTGCCCCACGGATCCCTGCCGCGCGAGACCTACAAATCAAAACTCATCGACTACTCCAAGGCGACCTAGGTCGCCTCATAGCAGCGAGTCATCGCCATGAACGACAAGACCGAACTGACTCTGTTTCCCTGCACTATCGTCGGCAGCTATCCGCAACCGGAGTGGCTGATCGACCGGGCCAAGCTGGCCGGACGCTTTCCGCCGCGCACGCGTGCAAAGGAGCTGTGGCGCATCGATGAGGCTCTGTTGAAGGAGGCCCAGGACGATGCCACGCGTCTGGCCGTGGCCGACCAGGAGGCGGCGGGTCTGGACATCGTCACCGACGGTGAGATCCGTCGTGAGAGCTACTCCAATCACTTCGCCACGGCGCTGGATGGCATCGATCTGGACAACCCCGGCGAGGCCCTCGATCGCAGCGGCGAGCCGGTCTACGTGCCGCGCATCGTCGGTCCGATCAGGCGTCGCCATGCGGTGGGCGTGGAGGACGTGAAGTACCTGCGCAGCATTTCCAGCAAGCGCATCAAGATCACCGTCCCGGGCCCCTTCACGATGACCCAGCAGGCGCAGAACGACTACTACGCCAGCGAGCGTGACGCTGCCATGGACTACGCCGCGGCAGTGAACGAGGAGATCAAGGACCTGTTCGCTGCGGGCGCCGATGTGGTGCAGCTCGACGAGCCCTACATGCAGGCACGACCGGAGAAGGCACGCGAGTATGGCGTGGAGGTGTTGAACCGGGCCCTCGAAGGGGTCGAGGGCAAGACCTGCGTGCACATCTGCTTCGGTTACGCCGCCCTGATCCACGAGCGACCCGAGGGCTATTCGTTCCTGCCCGAGTTCGCCAGCACCTGCTGCGACCAGATCTCCATCGAAACGGCCCAGTCCCAGCTCGATTGCAGCATCCTCGAGTCCTTGCCCACGCAGGATATTCTCCTGGGGGTGATCGACCTCTCCAGCAACGAGGTGGAGAGCGTGGAGACCATCATGGAGCGCGTACGCCGCGCCCTGAAGCACATCGACGCGCGACGCATCGTGCTGGCACCTGACTGCGGCATGAAGTACCTCTCGCGCGAGGCGGCCTTCGGCAAACTCTCGGCGATGAGCGAAGCGGCTCGCCGCCTGCGCCAGGAAGCCGCTGCCTGATCGCGCCTATAGTCTTTCGAATCGTTCGGGGAGGACCAGCATGAGCGCCAAGGACCGTATTCTCACCACGCACACGGGCAGCCTGCCGCGGCCCGACGACCTGATCCAGATCATGTGGGCCAAGGGCGACGGCATCCCGGTCGACGAGCAAGCCCTCGCCGAGCGCGTGGCCGACGCAGTGGAAGAGGTGGTCAAGCGACAGATCGACGCTGGTGTGCACGTGGTGAACGACGGCGAGATGTCCAAGCCGAGCTACGCCACCTACGTGAAGGATCGTCTGCACGGCTTCGGCGGCGAGTCGGTGCAGAACTACCACTTCGCCGATCTGGTCGATTATCCGAAGAGCGCCGAGATCGTGCTTGCCAACCCGGGTCGCCGCAAGCGCTCGGCGCCGGCCTGCAACGGTCCGATCGGCGTGAAGGACGCGCAGGCCGCCACCCTCGACATGGTGAACCTTTCGCAGGCGGCGAAGCGCAATGGCGCCCATGCCACCTTCTCCAGTGCTGCCTCGCCCGGCGTGGTGTCCATCTTCTTCGCCAACGAGCACTACGCAAGCGACGAGGAGTACGTCTTCGCCATCGCTGAGGCGATGCGCCACGAATACGAGGCGATCGCCGCCGCCGGCGCCTTCGTCCAGCTCGATTGCCCCGATCTGGCCATGGGTCGCCACTCCACCTACGCGGACATGGACCTCAATACCTATCGAAAACGTGTGGCCATGAACATCGAGGCGCTCAATCACGCCGTGCGCAACATCCCGGCCGAGCAGCTGCGTATGCATCTGTGCTGGGGCAACTACCCGGGGCCGCACCACTGCGACGTGGCGCTCAGCGAAATCATTGACCTCGTGTGGGGTGCGAAACCGCAGACGATCCTGTTCGAGGCCGCCAACCCGCGCCACGCCCACGAGTGGACCCTGTTCGAGCGGGTGAAGGTGCCGGAGGACAAGGTGCTGTGCCCTGGCGTGATCGAACCGCAGTCCAACTACATCGAACACCCGGAGTTGGTGGCCCAGCGCATCGAGCGCTACGCGAAGCTGGTGGGACCCGAGCGGGTCATGGCAGGCGTCGATTGCGGCTTCAGCGTGCACGTGGGCATGCAGGGCATCGATCCCGACGTGGCCTGGGCCAAGCTGGAGTCCCTGGCGCAGGGCGCGGAACTCGCCAGCCAGCGCGTGTAAGGCGAACGCTTCAGGCCAGCGACGCTTACGCGCCGCCGGCCCCATCTCTGTAATGAGCTGCCTCAGGGGCTTGCAAGACCTCCCGCACAGGCAAGGTCCGCCCCTGAGATCTCACCCACCACATAGCGCTGGATCACTCTTGCATCCAGCGTGTTGCAGGCACCTTCACCGGTGACGTCGCAGGTGCTCGGGCAGTCGAACTGACCGACCGCGCACAGCTGGGCGAGGCGGGCGTCCAGCGTGTTGACGCTGCCGTTGAAGTCCGCGTCGCCGCAGAAGTAGAGGCCGTCCTCGCAGGCATCGCCGATGCCGTCGCTGTCCGCATCCTCCTGGCCGCGGTTGCTCACCAGCACGCAGTTGTCCTGGCTGTCGGGCACGCCGTCGCCGTCCGCGTCGGCCACGCCGGCATCCTCGACGTTGATCACGCGGATATTCACGGTCTGTGCCAGGGGCACGCCGTCCACTTCACCGCCGATGACGATGTTGCCGGGGCCCGTGAGCCCTTCGAGGATGGCCTGGAAGAAGAACTCGCCTGCGGCCGTGGGGGTGCTCGCCACGATGCTGGCTTCCATGGTCGACTCGGCAAGCAGGAACAGGTTGACGATCGCGTCAGGTCCGAGGCGATTGCCGAAGGCATCCACGGGCACCACCAGCAGGTTGGCGAAGTCGCCAGGATCACTGTCGACGTAGCCCTCCGAGTTGGTGAACTCGATCAGCGTGAGCTGCGGATCGACGCTGCCGGGGACGAAGTCGACGAAGGCGTTGCCATCGACGCGGCGGCCGCCGACGGACACGTAGATTTCCGCCTGGCCGGGCACGGTAGGTGACTGCAGCTGCTGCGTGTACACGCCGCCGCCCTGATCGTCCACGGGCGCCAGCAGAGTGCCCAGGCTGGTGCCGAACTGGACCGTCTCGCCTTCGCGCGGGCGGTACGGGCTGCCGGTGCACGCGACGAGTTCTGCGATCACCCGCAGCTCACTGCGGCCGTCGGCAACGCCACTTGGACTGTCCGTGAACACGCGCGAGAAGGCATCGCACACCTCGTTCGGATCCTGCGGCGAGACCGGCACGGTCAGGCGCTGCTCCAGCGTTTGCCGTTCCGTCGTGCCCGTGGGCAGGGCGGCGCTCAGGCGCACGTCGAAGGCGCCCGCGAACTGGTCGTCGGTCTGCGGGAGCAGCACCTGGTACTGGCCGTCGCCGAGGTTCTCACCGCGCACCTGGAACATCTCCCCGCGCGGATCGGTCACCAGGGCCAGCACGTCGGCTTGGTCGAAGCCCGGGAAGCCGCCGATCTCCACCAGCACGGGGATCTCGAGCCCAGCGAAGTTACGTAGGGACTCGGTGAACACGTCGAAGCGGGGGAAGCGGAACGGATCGTCCGGCGGGTTCACGGGGCCACTGGTGGTGACCACGGACACGGAGGTGTTCTCGCCCTCCGGCCCCGACTCACGCGCGGTCCAGGTACCGGCCACCGGTCCGCGCACGCGATGCACTTCGAACACGGAGCCGCTGTTGCGCTGGACGCGCGGATCCGTGGCCGGATCGACCAGGTTGCCGTTGGGATCGATCAGCGTGAGCGAGTGCGAGGACTGGGGGTCTACCCAGGACAGGCTGATGCGGAACTGGCGATCGTCCGGACCGATCACGAACTGATGGGAGAGGGACGCCAGCTGCGCCGGAGGCGGCGAGGGCTCGTGCAGGACGGCCGTCAGTGCCAGGTCGGCGCCGTTGGCGGCCGTGAGCTGCGCGCTGGCGATGCGTGCCAGGTTGGCGCGCAGGGCGAGGGCGCGGCCGGCGGGGCCCACCTCGGCGGTGGCCTGGCCGAGTACCTGCATGTCAGCGTTAAAAGCCGTCAGCGTCACAGGCGTTGGCACTTCGCTGCGCACCAGCATGCCAACGCCACGCTTAGGTCCACCGGCGAAGTAGGTGGTCCACGGGGCGCCGACGAAGGCATCGGCGTCCTGACCGGACACCCAGGGCCTCACCGTGCCGTTGTCGTCCAGCACCATGCGCCGCTCGGCGCCGAGCGCCTCGAACTCGCTGCAGCGGACCCAGGGCAGGTAGCGCAGCACGTCGCTGGGCACGGGCTGTGCCACCACGCCGGTGGTCAGCACGTCCACCACGAACTTACCGGTCACGTTGGCTTCGGTCTGCGTGGCGAGTTCCACCAGGTCCGTGCCCGTGGCCGAGGCGTAGATGTCGCTGCCGTGCGTGACCAGCTTGGCGAACTCGGAGGTGGGGTCGATGGGGGCGTTGATGGAGATGACGTTGTAGCTGAAGTCCGGCCAGTTGCCGCCGTAGTCGCTGTTGATCTTGTCCTGCGGCGTGGGGTTGCTGTTGTGCAGGCCGTCGGTGATCACCAGCAGGGATTTGGCCTTTGAGGGATCGAACTCCATGGGGTTCTGCAGGGGTTGCAGGGACACGTCGAGGGCGGCACCGGCGGAAGTGGCGCCGCCGTCGGCGACGATCGAGTCGATCAGCAGGTCGAACACGACCTGGTTGACGTTGGTGTTGAGCGAGCCGATCACCGCTGAGTCCGTGTCCGTCGCGAACTCCGACAGGCTGATGCGATCGCTGCCGGTCTTGGCGCCGTACACGGCCTTGCCGGCGCTTTTGGCGCGGTCGATGCGGGCCTCGGGCTCGCCGTCTGTGGCGGTCATACTGAAGGTGGCGTCCACGGTGATGGCCAGGTCCAGGTCTTCGTCCGAGGGATCGTAGAGGTCGTTCTCCTCGAGGATGATGAAGTCCTGGTTGAAGCCACCGGCGACGATATCGATGTCACCGTCGCCGTCGAAGTCACCGGGGTTGATGGTCAGACGGTGGCTGACCACGGCGCCGAAGGGCGTGGGGCTGACGCTGAAGGACATGGAGGCATTGGTGCCGCCGTTGTTGATCAGCAAGCGGTTGTTGTTGGTGGCGGAGCCGCCGGCGTCGCCCCAGGCCTCCATGAGGTCCAGGTCACCGTCGTCGTCGAAGTCGGCGATGGCGATGTCGTAGCTGGCGGGCGTACCGTTGTTGGGCCAGCCGAGTAGATCCGTGAAGATGCCGGTGCCGTTGTTCCAGAACACGGTGCTCTGCTGGGCACGGTTGACCACGAACAGGTCGAGGTCGCCATCACCGTCGATGTCCGCAAACTCCGCGTCCACGGCCTGGTTGTCGTTGGTGCCGTTGCTGGGCATGTTGCTGGCGGTCACGTCCGTGAGCACCACGCGACCCGTGCCGTCGCCGGACAGGCCGCCGTTGCGCAGGAGGCGGCTGGGTGTGCCGTTGTCCGTGTTGGTCAGGAACACGTCGGGCAGGTCGGGGGAGACGCCAGCGTCGATGTTGCCGAAGGTGATGCCGTGCGTGCGGTCGGCGTTGAGGCTGTCGAAGACATCGCCGTCCACGTTGCCGATGGCGAAGCCCGATGCGGCCGTGCAACGGCTGGCGCCGCTCGGCGGTGAGTTCCAGCAGTTGATGAGATAGAGGTTCTCGGCCGTGTTGTAGTTGGTGGCGATGGCGTCGAGGTCGCCGTCGCCGTCGAGGTCCACTGTGTCGACCCCGTCGAAGTAGATGCCGGCGCTGCCATCGCGGATGCCGTTGAAGTTGCTGATGCCAGTGCCATCGACGATCTCGCTCTCCGTGGGCATCAGATCCGTGCGCAGGGTGAAGGTGAGATCGCCGTTGTTGATCAGCAGGTAGATGCCGGAGATGTCCGTGCGCAGCACGTCCAGGTCGCCGTCGGCGTCCACGTCCGCCAGATCCCCGTCATAGGTGCGTTGACCGGTGACCAGGATGGGGCTGTCCCAGGCGGATGACGGGATCGACGGGTTGCCGAGGTCGTCCAGCACGGGGAAGACGGCGAAGGCGCCGGGCAGACCCGTCAGGTTGCCGTTGAGCAGGATGCGGTCCAGGTACTCCGAGCCGCCGGTGGCGTCGTTGTCGCTGGCGAAGACCCAGATGTCCAGGTCGCCGTCGCCGTCGAGATCGCCGAAGTCCACGTCCTTGAGATCTGGCGTGTTGCCGTTCATGGCCAGGTCCACGGGCAGCGACGGCGCGATGAGCCCTCCGCTGCGCGGCACTTCCTCGAACAGGTCGGCACGTGCGCTCAGGCCAACCAGCAGGGCGGCGCAGGCCGCCGCAAGCCTTGGTGTCATGTGCATGTCGGTCTCCTCACGCCGTCAGGGCAAGGTCACGCGCCGTCCGACGCCGGCGCAGGGCTGCCAGGCCAAGGCCGCTCAGCATCAGCACGAAGGCGGGTGGCACGGGCACCACGGCCACGGAGGCCAGCGTGTCGCCGGCCATGTTGGTCAGCGCAAGCGTGTCCAGGAAGGGTGGTGCGGGGATGTCGAAGGCGGCCAGGGCGTCCGTGTACAACACGTTGAAGGTGCCGTTGGCCAGGCCGGTCACCGTGAGTTCGGCGATCAAGCGATTGCCGCCCGTGTTGTTGGAGGTGAGCGAGACGAGGACGTCACCACCGCTGATGTTGCCGGCCACGGAGGTCCAGGTGGGCCCACCGGGCGCCAGCGTGACGTCGGCCACGGAGCCCAGCCCGTCGAGGCCGAAGCGGCCCTCGAGGACGGAAGCGACTTCCCCCGCATCCAGCGTCAGAAACAGGTCGATCGTGGTCTGCTCGCCGACGCGGATGACCGTGTCAGCGGCGGTAGCGGTGATGCTGGCAGCCTGGACTGCGGGGGGCAGGGTGCAGGCGAGCAGCACGGCGGCGGCAAGGTGCTTCTGTCTCATGATGACGTGCTCCAGGTTCTTCTTCTTGGGGGGGCTGGAAGGAGTCCAGCGCGCACGTCCTGCGAGTGAGTCCGTTGATCCGGTGCGCATTGCGCAGTGCAGGACGCTCATGAGGAGGCAGCGCCGCTGACAGGTGAATGGCCTTACCGCCCATCGGTGAGGGCGGGAATCAGCTATCAGAACCGATGGGCGGCAGGTGACGAACGGCCCACTAGGCGCGGCGCAGCATGCGGGCCGTCGGGGCGACCAACCATCGCCACGTTCCCTTGCCCTTGGCCTTTGCCTTGTAGAGCGCCTGATCGCTCTCGTGGAGCACAGACTGGATGGAACGCTTACCGGGAGGCACCAGCGCGACCCCGATGCTTGCCCCGATGCGAACGGTTCCGCCATCGATCTGCACGGGCTCGTAGAATTGGGCGAGCAGCCGTGCGGCCATGGACTCGAGATCTTCCGCGCCCTGCACGTCGGAGACCAGGATGACGAATTCGTCCCCGCCCAGGCGTGCTGCCATGTCGCCACCTCTTGCAGCATCGCGCAGGCGGGCGGCAACGTCGCGCAGCACCGCGTCGCCGGCGGCGTGCCCATGCCGATCATTGATGGTCTTGAAACCATCAAGATCGATATGGAGCACGCCCGTGTTCTTGTTCGCCTCCAGGCTCACCGCCAGAGTCGCCGTCGCATGCTCGTAGAAGTGTCTGCGATTCGCCAACCCCGTCAGCTCATCGTGGCTGGCACGATAGGTCATCTCTTCGAGATCGCAGGTGCGCGCCCCGATTTCCCTGACCATGGGTCTGAAGATGAGCAGCACCTCGAGGGCGAGACCCAACAGGGTAATCAGGTAGATCGACAGTTCGATGCGCTCGAGGGAGTGAATTCGCTCCTCGGCCTCTGACTGGTACTGGGAAACCACCGCGTTCAACTGCTCCAGCAGCTTACCTTTGGCGGTTTCAGCAAGTCTGTTCGCGGCGGCGATCTTTCGCTCACCGTCGGGTAGCGCCAGCAGGTTCTCGACGTCGCGCTCGTATCGGTGTACGGCCGTGTCCACGGCGCCGCCACCGTCGTAGTACAGAAGCCGCAGTGCTTCGGACATGCCCGCGACGCCGCCGCTGGCCTCGATCAAGGACTTGTGAGACGCGCGAAAGGTCTGCATGTCCCGTGCGATCTCCTCGCCCAGTCGGCGACGGGTGCTCTCCGTATCGCTCTGTACCAGCTGAATCGCCTGCAAGGAGATGCGCTGCGACAGCATCCGTTGTCTGCCGCTGATGTTGACCAACCATGCGCTCTGGCTCTGCTGTGAGATGACGGCCTTGAGGGTGAGGAACGTGCCCGTCACCGCGCCCGCAATGAGCAACAGGGCAAGCGAGTAACCGCGGACGATTCGGCGCTGGACGGACTGGGCGGCGCTGGTGGCCTTGGGGCGCTGTGGGCTGACCACCGGTGGCGTGCTCGGACATTGATGTGACTCGCAACAGTATCCGTTGCGTGCGTCGTGAGGAACGAACCGCTTCAAAGACTGGCAGGTTCGGCGCGCAGAGGGCGCCCCGCTACACGTCGAAAATTGTGGACCGGGAAGCCTCCGTCATACGCACCAGATTGCCGATAGCCCGTAAGGTGGGGCCATGGACCGGATCTGGCCGCCTCTCGGTGCAGACTCGTTGTGTTCACATCGAGTGCGTTCCAGCGTATAGATGTGAGAAACAACGGATCTGGTTGGCAGTTCTGGCATCGGAAGCTCGCGCCGACTGAGTATTTCTGGTTTGTTCCGCTGCTGTGGACATACTGACTGTTGTCTCGAGCTGTCCGTATTCCACGGCTTCTACTGCGCGACGGGCGTCGAGCCGGCGCGCTGGCAACAAAAAATCAGAGAGAGAACTCCAATGGTGCAAACGACCGGTGCGCACGTTGATGGCGGCATTCGAACCAGTTCAAACGAACAACAACCGTCCGAGCAGGCCGACGTCAGGTCCCAGAGACACGAGCGAGAGCGCCTCGCCAGCGCCCTCGACAGTGTCAGCGCGAACGTGATGGTGGCCGATACGGAGCACAACATCGTCTACATGAACTCGACGGTGGAACGTATGCTGCAGGCCGCCGAGGGCGACATACGAAAGGATCTTCCGCACTTCGAGGTGGCGAAGCTGGTGGGATCGAACATCGACATCTTCCACAGGAACCCACTGCACCAGCGCAAGATGCTTGGATCGCTGCGTGAAGAGATGATCTCCAAGCTGACCATCGGCGGCCGCACCTTCCGCCTGATCATCAACCCGATCCTGGACGAGACGGGCGGTCGGATCGGTACCGTGGTCGAATGGAAGGATCTGACACAGGAACTTGCCGTCGAGGGTGAAGTGAATCGGATCGTCAGTGCGGCCTTGGATGGCGACTTGACCGATAGGATCGCGCTCGAAGGCAAGTCGGAGTTCTTCCGTACTCTGTCCACCGGCATCAATGCACTTCTCGACAGCTTCATGGAGATAGTCGACAGCATTCGCTCGGCCGCGCTGACGGTGCAAACCGGCGCAGAAGAGATCTCACGCGGCAACCTGGATCTGAGCAAACGAACTGAGGAGCAAGCCTCCAATCTCGCCGAAACTGCCTCCAGCATGGAGCAGATGACGGCCACCGTGCGCACCACGGCTGACAACGCCGGTGAGGCGAACGAGCTTGCGATGGCGGCGCGCAACCAGGCCGAGCAGGGCGGGACGGTCGTGGGTCAGGCGGTCCAGGCCATGGATGCGATCAGTGCATCCAGTAAGCGGATCGCGGACATCATCGGCGTCATTGATGAGATCGCGTTCCAGACCAATCTGCTGGCCTTGAATGCGGCGGTGGAGGCGGCTCGCGCCGGTGAACAGGGGCGCGGCTTCGCGGTGGTTGCCTCGGAAGTGAGGAATCTGGCTGGGCGCAGCGCCACGGCGGCCAAAGAGATCAAAGGCCTGATTCAGGACAGCGTGCGGGAGGTGCAGGAAGGGAGCAGACTGGTGGACGAGTCCGGTCAGATGCTCCACGAGATCGTCTCCGCCGTGGAGCGGGCGACGACGCTGGTCGGCGACATCGCGGGCGCCTGCCGCGAACAGTCGACGGGGATCGCGGACGTCAACCGAGCCGTCGGTGAAATGGACCAGTCCACTACGCAGAACGCAGCCCTGGTCGAACAGGCTGCGGCCGCCAGCGAGGGCATTGTTGAGCAGGTGAACAAGCTCAACCAGATCATCGCCGGTTTCAACACCGTTCGCGGCGGGGCGGTCAGCCAGAGGACGGGGGCAGGCCGCCCGTTGGACTCCTCACAGGGGACGATCCGTTCCCTGGCATCCTAGCCATGACAAGCGGACGAGGCCCGGCGCCACAGCTGAGGTCTCGTCCCGTCCTGACTCGGAGCCTTCCAGGCTAGCGAGGGTGATCGGCACTTGCCGCGAGCTACGCGGGCTCGTCGAGGTGCGCCGAAAGGCGCACTGGTTGCGAGGGTCTATGGCGTTGTTGCAGGGAGGGCGCCGGTGGGCGCACGATGAGCGGGTCTTCCCCGAGTCGTACGCAGGACCTTCTTCGTCATGGATGTCGTCACCTTCCTCAGTTTCAACGATCAGGCCGAAGCAGCGGCTGCCTGCTACACGTCGATCTTCCCCCGCTCACGGCTGATCCAGACCACCTACTATCCCGCTGGCATGCCGATGGAGGAGGGATCGGTGATGACCGTGTCCTTCGAGCTGGCCGGGCGACCCTTTATCGCCCTGAACGCCGGCCCCGCGTTCACCTTCAGTCAGGGTATTTCCCTGGCAGCTCTGTGTGACGCCCAGTCCGAGGTGGATGTGTATTGGCAGCGCCTGCTGGCGGATGGTGGCCAGGAGCAGGCCTGCGGCTGGTTGACGGATCGCTTCGGTGTGTCCTGGCAGGTCACGCCGAAGGTGCTCTATCAGTTGATGGCAGATCCGGATCCGCAACGTCGCCAACGCGCCATGCAGGCGATGATGGGCATGGTGAAGCTGGACGCGCAGGCATTGCTGCTGGCCGCGGATGGGGAAGGGTGATGCGCCCGGGCCAGGTGCTGTTCGTCCTGCTGGCAACGTTGATGGGATGGGAGGCGCAGGCGTGTCGCTGCGCACCGCAGGTGCTTGCCAACTACTTCGAGCAAGCGGACGTCGTGACCTTCGCCCGACTCAGCGACTGGGCAGCCGCGGGCGACGACGTGCAACTGGAGTTCACGCCGGCGTCGGACCCCTTCAAGGGATCACTCGCCGGGCAGGCGGTGATCACCGGGTCCTCCACGGCGTCCTGTGGGTTGCCCCTGGAGCGCGATGGCAACTACCTGCTCTTCGCCCGTCGCGACGAGACCCGTACGGCCACCGTGCTGGTGAACACCTGCGATGGCTCACGGCTGTTCGATGCGCGAGACGGCCGCAGCCTGCCGGACTTCGAGGATGTGCCAGCGCGTTTCGTGCCGACGCAGCTGGCCATGCTGCAGGGGATGGCGGCGCTGCAGGCGGTGCAAGCTGTTGGCCCTACGGACCGGCTGATCGGCCTGCTGGATCTCAAGGCGCTGGCGCACGGAGGCGTGGTGCTGGCGAGATCCGAGGCGGCCGCGGACGCCCCGATCGTGGCGCGCATCACCGATATGCAGGAGCTACCAAGCCGTGAGGCCAGCTACGAGTACACCGCGGCCCTGGTGGTCGGTCAGGTGCCCGGCTGGTACGCCCTGCGCCTGAGTCGCGACGACCCCTCGGCTGTGGGATGGATAGCGGCCGAGGAGGCGGGCACCTACTGGCCCCTGAGTCAGTTGCTCGAACGGCGTCTCAGCTACCTCACCAGCGCATGGGATGGCTTGCTCTGGGTCGACGGGCCCGGCGCCGGTCGGGTGGCGCGCCGTCCCCGCGCCAGGGAAACCCCGGTGACCGTGGAAGCCGTCGAGTCCGTGGCGGGCAGCGTGTGGGTAAAGGTGGCCGTGCTTGCGGCCAGCCCCTGCGAAGGAGGTGCGGATGCCGCCAAGGCGATCGCCGGCGGCTGGGTCCCCGCCCACGGCGCCAGTGCTGCGCCGACGGTCTGGTTCTACTCGCGCGGTTGCTGAGCCCAGGGAAGCTCCGCCAGACACTCGCTGCGGCTTCGAGCAACGCCCTCGGCGGCGGCCAGGGGCGCGCCCAGCGCCGGGTAGCGCGCCAGACAGCTCTCGGTGACCTGCAGGTCTGCCGATGTGTGCGGCGGGCGCGCTTCGGTCACCTGAAAGCGTAGCGAGTGCACCGGCGTGGCGGCGGGATCCTCCGCGCAGGGCGCTGGCGATTGCAGCAGCACTCCCTCGACGGCCCGCAGCGATTCGAGCAACTGCACGGCCTGGGCGCCCTCGAGCACGCGACGGCAGGCGGTTTGTCCCGGCTTCACCACTAGCGCCTCACGCTCCGCCCAGCTGGCCTCGAAGCGCTCGAAGGGCTTACCGTCGCCTACGGTGATCGTGAGTTCGAAGACCGGCAGGCGATCGTAGGCCTCAGCCAGCGCCTGCGCACTTTCCTTGTTGTACTTGATCAGCCCCAAGGTGAACAGCGCAAGCACGATGGCCCCGCCCGCGCCAGCGATGGTGCTCCCGATCTGCAGGGCCTTTTTGCCTAATGAGATTGATAGGAAAGCGCCGAAGAAGAATGCGCCGATGGCCGCCAGCATGCCGTAGCCGGCGACGATGCCCGGCCCCGCGAGGCCGCTGCCCGGCGGAACGCAGCAGCGCGCGGCGATGAATGCGCCGATGGCGAAGGCCAGCAACGCCAGCCCCAGGGACAGCGCCGCCCCGAGGAGCAGGCGTTGCCAGAGGGGCACGCGTGCGTTGCTGCCATCGCCGTCCATGGCTGCCTGTCGTTACTCGCTGCGGGCGTCGCTGATCTCGCGTACGGGGAAGTCGTTGAGGAATGGCGGCAGGCCCTTGGTGGCCGCATCGCGACTGTTCATCTCGCGGCTGGAGATCTTCAGCATGGAGCCATCGGCGAGGAAGATGGTCACGGCGCCACGGTCATCCATGATGGCGTCCAGGCCGTCCACGCGCATGGCGCCGCCGCCCGAGGCCATCCCCATGCGTGCCAGGTTGCCAAGACCCCCCAGGCCGCCGCCACCGGCACCGCCCGTCAGTTCCACGCGAATGGTGGCGTCCTTGCCGCGATAGCTCGCAGTGGTGTTGGAGAAGCCCATGGCGCGCTCCTGGCGGAAGTCGCTGCGCTCGTAGCCGGCCACGTTCTTCGGGAACAGCTGCTCGAGGGCGCCCTCCGCTTCCTGTTCCAGAGCGGTCACGCAACGGCGCGCCTTGGCCAGAGCGTCGTTGAGGTCATTCGCATCCAGGGCGGACTGGATCTGTTTGCAGCTGCTCTTCATGTCGCTGCCGAACTCCACCTGCGCGACGGCAGCGCTGCTGGCAATTATCAGGCTGGCGGCGATCGTCGCCGTGAAACGGTAGGTCATCGCGTGCACTCCTTGTTCTGCTTGTTCACTCGGCCTTGACAACGCATCAGGTAGTTGTGGCGACCGGTGCGGCGGAAGCATACACGCGCTTTCCGTGTCGGGCGATAGCGTAGCTTCAGTGACTTACGGGATGCGTTGCACCATTTGCTCCGCCCTCTCCACCGATCGTCGATCCGCGATGGAGTGCCCCGGCGGCCACGCGGGATACTGAAAGCAACGTCGGCTATGGATGGCTAGCCATGTTTGTCCGTCGCCCTTGCCTGCCGCTTCTGGCGTTGCTGGCAAGCGCTTGTTCATCTGATGCGCCCGTACCGCGGGTCGACGATGGTTACCTCACACCTGCGCAAGCCGAGCGGATCGTCGAGCGCTGGTCGGACGATGTGCGTGATCAGCTGTTAGAGCATGTCTATTCCGAACAAGCTAACCGCTATGTGCGCGCCTGCGGTAAGGACCCCCTGCGAGCTCTCCCGGCTGCTCGCCTGTCCGGCGAAGGCTTTCAGCTATCCGGACACCACGCCAATGACCTCAGCTGCGCCCTGGCGGAGGCCGGCGTCTACCTGATTGCCGAACGCGGCGATGGCGCGAGCCCGACCACCCTGGTCACGGTGGCAGACGGAACCGGCGTGCTGGAGATCGAGGTGCAGCGCACTGCCGATGGTGTCGTACAGCAGGTGTACAGCCTGTACGCGCCAGAGGTGGGCAGGTTGCTGCTGCGCCCGGGCCCCGTGGATGTGCCGGTCACCATCATCGCCGGCGATGTGACAGAGCAGCCGGTGA
>JAAUYD010182529.1_pt1 | contig 29294 bp, 29 predicted proteins | sample 7278101 | NCBI WGS metagenome assembly JAAUYD01 (sample SAMN14350128, study PRJNA611818) | marine sediment metagenome | isolation source: surface marine sediment (0.6m) | place: French Polynesia: Moorea | collected 2018-08
CGTGGCGTTCAGGATCCGCTCTCGTCCGTCACCCATGGCGCCAGACTATACCGTCCGGACGGTATAGTCTGGCGCCATGGGTGACGGACGAGAGCGGATCCTGAACGCCACGGAAGAGCGGCTGCTGGCCGGCGGCCCCGGGGCCCTGGTGCTCGACGCAGTGGCTGCCGACGCGGGCATCAGCAAGGGCGGCCTGCTCTACCACTTCGCCTCCAAGGAGGCGCTCGTGGCGGGCCTGTGCGAGCGCATGCTCGAGCGCTTCGACCACACGCTCGAGGCCCTGTGCGTGGGCGAAGGTCCCGGCGCCTTCACCCGGGCCTACCTGGCGTCCACGGTGACCGACGAGGGCAAGGCCGCCGACAACTCGGCGCAGCTGATGGCGGGCATCCTGGCCACCCTCGGCCGGGACTCGGCCCACCTCGAGCAGGTGCGCGCGCACTTCGCGCGCTGGCACGAGCGCCTCGCGGAGGACGGGATCGATCCCACCACCGCCACCATCGTCCGCCTCGCCGCGGACGGCTTGTGGCTGTCGGCGCTGCTCGGCCTCCCGCAGCTCGACGCCGAGTCGGGCCGCGAAACCCTGCGAGCGCTGCGCGAGCTGACCCGCGGCTGAGCGGACCCATGACCGACACCCACCACGACTTCGTGATCGTCGGCGGCGGCTCCGCCGGCTGCGCGCTCGCCAACCGCCTGTCCGCCGATCCCGCGCGGCGCGTGCTCGTACTCGAGGCCGGCCGCTCGGACGCGCGCTGGGACGTGGGCATCCACATGCCCGCCGCTCTCACGATCCCGCCGGGCAATCCCTTCTACGACTGGGGCTACCAGAGCGAGCCCGAGCCGCACATGGGCGGGCGCCGGGTGCACCACGCCCGCGGCAAGCTCCTCGGCGGCTCGAGCAGCATCAACGGCATGATCTTCCAGCGCGGGAACCCGGCCGACTACGACGGCTGGGCCCGCGAGCCCGGCCTCGAGGGCTGGAGCCACGCGCACTGCCTTCCCTACTTCAAGCGCATGGAGACGGCGCGCGACGGCGACGACGCCTGGCGTGGCCGCGAAGGGCCGCTCGAGCTCGAGCGAGGCCCCGCCTGTGGCCCCCTCTTCGACGCCTTCTTCGAGGCGGCCCGTCAGGCGGGATACCCGCGCACCGAGGACGTGAACGGTGGCCGCCAGGAGGGCTTCGGCCGCTTCGATCGCAACGTGAAGCGCGGGCGGCGCTTCAGTGCGGCGCGCGCCTACCTGCATCCCGTGAAGCATCGCGGGAACCTCGCCGTGCGGTGCCGTGCGTTCGCGACACGGATCCTGTTCGAGGGCGACCGGGCCGTCGGCATCGAGTACCTGCGCCGCGGGCGCCTGCACCGCGCATTCGGCGACGAGATCATCCTGGCGGGCGGCGCCATCAACTCGCCCCAGCTGCTGCAGGTCTCGGGCGTCGGCCCGGCGAGCGTGCTCGAGGCCGCGGGCGTGTCGGTGCGGCACGACCTCGCCGGCGTCGGCGCGAACCTCCAGGACCACCTCGAGGTCTACGTCCAACACGCCTGCACGCAGCCCGTCTCGATGGCGCCTCACGTGCGCTGGTGGCGCAAGCCCTGGGTGGGCCTGCAGTGGCTCGCCGGGCGCGGCCCGGGCATGACCAACCACTTCGAGGCGGGCGGCTTCGTGCGGAGCCACGCGGCCGCGCCCTACCCGAACCTGATGATCCACTTCCTGCCGCTCGCGATCCGCTACGACGGCAGCCGGCCGACGCCGGGGCACGGCTACCAGCTGCACATCGGGCCCATGCTCTCCGACGCCCGGGGCTCCCTGCGCATCCGCTCGTCGGATCCGCGCGTGCCTCCGGCGCTGCGCTTCAACTACCTCTCCACCGAGCAGGACCGGCGCGAGTGGGTCGCCGCCATCGAGTGCGCGCGTCACCTGCTGGGCCAGCCGGCGTTCCGCGACCTCGATCAGGGAGAGCTCTCGCCGGGCCCGGGCGTCGAGAGCGAGAAGGAGATCCTCGACTGGGTCGCCCGCGAGGGGGAGACGGCGCTCCATCCCTCGTGCACCTGCCGCATGGGAACCGGCGCGGACGCCGTGGTCGACCCCGAGCAGCTTCGGGTCCACGGCCTTCGCGGGCTCCGGGTGGTGGACGCCTCGGTCATGCCGAAGATCACCAACGCCAACATCTACGCGCCGGTGATGATGATCGCCGAGAAGGCCGCGGACGCGATCCTCGGCAACGCCCCGCTGACTCCGCTCGTGCCCGCCGCCCCGCGGCGCCGGGCCGCCTAGCAAACCCGGGCTGCGGACCGGCCTACTCGATCTCGAGCCGCTTCATCATCTTCTGGAGCGACTGCCTCGGGATCCCCAGACGTTCGGCGGCGCGCGTCTTGCTGCCCGTCTCCTCGATGGCGCGCAGGATCATCGCGCGCTTCAGGCTGTCGACGGCCTGGTTCATGTCCTCTTCGCGCGGGATCTCGATGCTCGCCGCCATCACCGCGTCGTGGGCGGCGCGCAGGTGCTCCGAGAGCATCTCGACGCCCACCATCTCCGCATCGCCGGCCAGCGCCACCGTGCGCTCGATCTCGTTCTCGAGCTCGCGCACGTTGCCGCTCCAGGGGCACGAGCAGAGCAGGTCCATCGCCGCGTTGGTGAAGCCCTTGAGCTCGCGGTTCATGCGCTCATTGGCGAGATCGAGGAAGTGATGGGCGAGGGCGGGGATGTCCTCGGGCCGCTCGCGCAGCGACGGCAGCGACACCTCGACCACGCGGAGCCGGTAGTAGAGATCCTCGCGGAAGCGCCCCTCGTCGACGGCCTTGCGCAGGTCGCGATTGGTGGCGGCGATCACTCGCACGTCGACCTTGCGCGTCTCCGAGGAGCCGAGCGGCCGGATCTCTCCGTCCTGGAGCACGCGCAGCAGGCGCACCTGCATGCCCGGCTCGGTCTCGCCGATCTCGTCGAGGAAGATCGTGCCGTGGTCCGCGATCTCGAAGAGCCCCTTCTTGTCGGCGTGGGCCCCGGTGAAGGCGCCGCGCTTGTGACCGAAGAGCTCGCTCTCGAGCAGGGTGTCGGGGAGCGCCCCGCAGTTCTGTGCGACGAAGCGGGCCTCCTTGCGCGGGCCGCTGTAGTGGATGGCGCGGGCCACGAGATCCTTGCCCGTCCCCGTCTCACCGCCGATCAGCACGGTGGCGTCGGTCTGCGCGACCTTCTCCATCACGTCGAAGACGCGCTGCATCGCCGGGCTCTCGCCGATGATCTGGTCGAAGGCGTACTGGCGCTCGACCTCGCGACGCAGGTAGAGGTTCTCGTCGCGCAGCTTGTCGTTGGCCGCGGCCAGCGCGTCGGCGAGCTGGGCGTTCTCGGACGAGAGCTCGAACGACTCGAGCGCGCGCTTCACGTCGAGGCGCAGCTCGTCGGGCTCCCAGGGCTTCTGGATGTAGCGGTAGATGCGCCCGTCGTTGATGGCGCGAACGATCGAGGTCACGTCGGCGTAGCCGGTGAGCATCATGCGGATCGTGCGCGGCTTGCGCTCGATCACCTGCTCCAGGAACTCGACGCCGCTCATCTCCGGCATCACCTGGTCGACGATCACCAGGGAGACGTCCTCGCGCTCGAGGATTGCCAGACCGTCCCGCCCGTTGTTGGCGGTGAACACCTCGTAGTCCTCGGCCAGGGTCAGCTCGAGGGATTCGAGGATCGCCTCCTCGTCGTCGACGAGGAGGATGCCGTGGGGCCGCGCGCTGCCCTGGCTGCGCGTGGCTTCGATGGCGTCGGTGGGCTCGCTCAAGGGTGTTCCGGGGCGCCCGCGCTCGGTGGGAGCGGGCAGGCTTCCACAGTACCCGGAGCCCTCCGCCGGGGCAAAGCGGGCCTTGGATCGGGGGAAACCGGGGGGCGGAGGCCCTGGGCCACCGCCCCCCGTTCCTCAGCGTCGCTTAGCGCCGGCTCGAAGCCCGCTTGCGCGTGGTCTTGCGGGTCGTCTTGCGGCCCGCCGCCTTCTTGCGAGCGGTCTTCTTGCGGGCAGGCTTGGCTGCCTTCTTGCGCGTGGTCTTGCGACCCGTGGCCTTCTTGCGGGTGGCCTTCTTCCGAGTCGTCTTCTTGCGAGCGGTCTTCTTGCGCGCGGGCGCCTTGCGGGCGGTCTTGCGCCGGGCCGGAGCCTTGCGCGCCGCCTTCCGCCGGCGGCTGCCGGCCTGGGCCATCTTGGTGCGCGCGACGTCGCCGTCCTTGTCGATGAAGTACAGGAAGCCCTGCTCTCTCTCGACACCGGCCTTCGCCACCATCTGGGGCTTGATGCGTGACGGCTTGCCGCCACCCCGCGCCATCTTGGCGCGGCTCACGTTGCCCTTCTTGTCCAGATAGTAGAGCCAGCCCTTCTCTCGGCGGACTCCGGTCCTCGCAACCTTCGTGGCCATGGGCCACCTCCTTCGTGCCCGACCCCGCCGGTTTCGGTCCCGACGTGTGTGTGGGTCGTTCGGTTGTCACCGCGCTCGCGACGGGGACGCGAGCTTCCGAGGAGGACGAGGTGCTGGGAATCGCGGGGGATTGGGCGATCCCAGGCTCCCACCGAGGAGAATCGGCACACCTTCCGACGGTGTCAACCACTTTTCGGGGGTTTAGAGGCCTGAGCTGCGGGTTTTCGCGAGGGCCTCGGCGGCCTCGATGACGCGCTCCGGGTAGTCCACACCGTCGAGCGCGCTCATCTCCTGGATGCCCGTCGGGCTGGTGACGTTGACCTCGGTGAGCTTGCCCTCGATCACGTCGATGCCGACGAAGAAGAGGCCGTCGCGCTTCAGCCAGGGGCGCAGCCGCTCGACGATGGCCTGGTCGGTGGCGTCGAGGGAGGCCTTGGCCGCGCGGCCGCCCACGTGCAGGTTGGCTCGGACCTCACCCTCGGCGGGGACGCGCAGGACGGCGGCCAGGGGCTCGCCGTCGACGAGGAGGATGCGCTTGTCGCCCTCGCGGACGCCCGGCAGATAGCGCTGGGCCATGGCCCAGCGGGTCCCGAAGCCGGTGGACTGCTCGAGGATGGAGTTGAGATTCCGGTCCTTGCCGTGGACGTGGAAGATCCCCTCGCCGCCCTTCCCGTCGAGGGGCTTCACGATCATCTCGCCCCCGAGCTCGTCCATGAACTCGATCAGGTGGGGGATCTCGCGAGCCACCCGGGTCTCGGGCATGAGATCGCGGAAGTTCAGGGCGTAGAGCTTCTCGTTGGCGGCGAGGATCCCCGAGGGCCGGTTCAGGACCTGCGCCCGGGCGCACAGGCCGAGGATCTGGGTGGCCGTCACGAAGTCGGCGTCCACCGGCGGGTCCTTGCGCTGCCAGATCAGGTCGAACGCCTCGTCGAGGGCCAGACGCACCGGCTCGCCGAGATCCACGTGGTTGCCCTTCTCGCGACGCAGGACGACGGGCGTGGCCCAGGCCAGGGGGCCCTCGCCGCCCACGCCCAGGTCGGCGGGATCCACGCTGAAGATGCGATGGCCTCGCTCCTGGGCCTTCCACATCAGCGCGAAGGTGGTGTCCGCGTCGATGTCGACGGCCGTGATCGGGTCCATCACGAAGGCCATGGAGAGGGAGGCCACGGGATCTCCTGTGTCGGGCGGCAGGCCGGCGAAGTGGCGCCGGGCGGGATCGCCATCGTTAGCGCAGGCCGAGACCCGTCGGCTAGCTTGGCTTCGGGGCGGCCCCCGGGCCGGTGGTGAGCGGTTTCCGGGCGCCTCTCTGATGCTCGTTCGCCCCCTGGAGGTACACGGCGCCCCATGGCCGGCCGGCGCGGAAGCGCATTCAAGATCCTCGCCGGCACCCTCGTCCTGCTGGCCATGGCGGGTGGCGCCGGGGCGGGCTTCCTGTGGTGGACCCTGGTCCGCGACCTGCCCGACTTCGAGGATCTGGCCGACTACCGGCCGCCGCTGACCTCGCAGGTCGTCGACCGGAACGGCATTCCCGTCGCCGAGTTCTTCGAGGAGCGCCGCCTGCTCACACAGCTCTCCGAGGTGCCGAAGGTCCTGATCGACGCCTTCGTGGCCGCCGAGGACGACACCTTCTTCGAGCACGGCGGGGTGGACTACGTCTCCATCGCGCGGGCGGCCTGGGCCAACCTCCGGGCCGGCGGCGAGACCGTCCAAGGCGCCAGCACCATCACCCAGCAGATGGTGAAGCAGCTGCTGCTCTCCCCGGAGCAGACCTACGAGCGCAAGATGCGCGAGCTGATCCTCGCGCGGCGGATCGAGCAGCGCTTCAGCAAGGACGAGATCCTCTTCCTGTACCTGAACCAGATCTACTTCGGGAGCGGGGCCTACGGAGTGGGGGAGGCGGCGCTCACCTACTTCGGGAAGCCCGTCTCCGAGATCACGCCCGGCGAGGCCGCCCTGCTCGCCGGCCTTCCGAAGGCGCCCGGCCGCCACTCGCCCTTCCTCAACCCCGAGCGGGCCGAGGAGCGCAGGCGCTACGTCCTCGACCGCATGCGCGAGGAGGGCTACCTCGACGAGGCGAGCCATCGCATCGCCACCGAGGCGCCGCCCGAGCTGCGCGGCGCCCCCTACCGCGACGAGTTCGATACCGCGGCCTACTTCACCGAGGAGGTGCGCAAGCGCCTGGTGGCCCTGCTCGGGAACGACGCCGTCCTGCGTGGCGGCCTGCGCATCGAGACGACCGTCGACCTCACGCTCCAGCGCCAGGCCAACCTCGCCGCTCGCGGCGGGGTCGAGGCCCACGACCGCCGCCAAGGCTACCGGGGCCCGCTGCGGACGAGCGACCCGAAGGACCTCGACGCGACGCTGCTCGCGCTGGCCGAGGAGAACGGGCTCGCCGAGACCGATGCCGAGACCGGACCCGATGCCGCCGGCAGGGCCGAGGGCAACGACCTCGAGCCGGCGTGGCCCGAATCGGCGACCGACGCGGGGCTGCTCGGCGTCGTCGTCTCCCTCGACGGTGACGAAGCCGCCCGCGTGGCCTTCGCGCCGGGCCGGGACGCACGCGTGACCCTCGAGAGCGTCACCTGGGCGCGACCGGCGGGCGACGAGCACCGCTTCGAGAAGATCAAGAAGATCGCGCAGGTCTTCTCACCCGGAGACGTCGCGCGCTTCCGGGTCTTCGAGGAGGAGGACGGTGTCCGGGCCGAGCTCTTCCAGGCGCCCGAAGGCCAGGCGGCGCTGATCTCCTTCGAGATCGACGGCGGCGAGGTACGGGCCCTCGTCGGCGGCTACGACTTCGAAGCCAGCGAGTTCGACCGCGCCACCCAGGCCCGCCGCCAGCCCGGCTCGGCGTTCAAGCCCCTGGTGTACGCCGCGGCCATGGAGGCGGGCCTCACGCCCGCGAGCATCGTCACCGATCGGCCCGTCGTCTTCGACGATCCCGAGTCGGGGACGGCCTGGCGCCCCGAGAACTACGGTCGCCGCTTCCTCGGCGACATCACCCTGCGCGAGTCCCTGGCCCGCTCGGTGAACAACGCCTCGATCCACCTGCTCCAGGAGGTGGGTGTGCGCCGCGCCCGCAAGCTCGCGCGGCGCCTCGGCATCGACTCCCCCATCGAGGCCAACCTCGGCATGGCGCTCGGCGTGAGCCCGGTGACGCTGCTCGAGATCACCCGCGCCTACGCCGTCTTCGCAGCGGGGGGCCAGCTGGTCGAGCCGATCTTCGTGCTGCGGGTGCTCGACCGCGACGGCAACGTGCTGGTGGATCGCCTGGCCCTCGACGAGACGCGCGCCGCTCCGCGCGTGCTGCTCGACCTCGACGGCGAGCCGCTTCCCTCGGACGCGGAGCCGGCCGTCTCACCCACCCAGGCCTACCTGGCCGCCGGCCTGCTGCGCGACGTCGTGGAGCATCCACGGGGCACCGGGCGTCGCGCCCGCGCGCTGGGCCACGCGGTCGGCGGGAAGACGGGCACCACCAACGACGGCGGCGACGCGTGGTTCGTGGGCTTCACCCCGGACGTCGCCACCGGCGTGTGGGTGGGCTTCGACGAGAAGCGCGTGCTCGGCCGCGGCGAGACGGGCGGACGCGCGGCCCTCCCGATCTGGATCGACTTCATGCAGAGCGCACTCGCCGAGCACCCGCGGCGCGAGCTCGAGGTGCCCGAGGGCATCGTCTTCGCGCGCATCGACGCCGGCACCGGCGAGCTCGCCACCGCCGCCAGCGCCGACACCGTGATGCAGGCCTTCGCCGAGGGCAGCGAGCCCAAGCGACGCGGGCTGCGCCCGCGCCCCGCGCCCGGCGAAGAGCGCGTCAGCATCGGCGACCTGTAGCGACTACGCGAACCCGAGCAGCTGCGCGCCCGCCGCGCCCACCAGCACCAGGCTCGCGAGCAGGGTGCCGCCGGCGCCGATGCCCCGCAGCGGATTCGCGACCGACTCGGCATCGAGGCCGATCGGATGGGCGATGCGGGCCACGACCAGCAGCAACCCGGCTGCGTGGAGCACCCAGGTGGAGATGCCGTTGAGCTCGACGATGGCCATCAGGATCAGCGCCAGGGGCACGTACTCGACGAAGTTCCCGTGGCGCCGCATCTCGACGGCGAGCTGCTGGTTGTCTCCGTAGAAGACCGAGATGCCGGTCTTGCCCCGGAGACTTCCGGCGCGGAACGAGAGATAGGACCCGATCAAGGTCAGGATCACGGCGTAGAGGGCGGTCGTGGCCAGGGGCATGGGATCCTCCTTCATCCCATGGACGATCCGCGGCCGGCGGAATCGACAGCCCGGCCCGGAGCAGCCGCCGGGGCTACGGACCCGGGGAGCCGGCTACGGGAGCCAGCCCGGGATCTCGCCGATCTCCCGGGCCACGAAGTGGGCCCCGGCCTCCTCGAGCTCGCCGCGCTCGCCGAGGCCCCAGTCCGCGCCGATGGTGGCGAGCCCGTGGTGGAGCCCGGCGGCCACGTCGAGGTAGCGATCCCCGATCATCACCGCGGCCGGTCGCGCCGGATCCGAGCGGATCTCGTAGTGGGCGAGGGCGCGGCCCAGGGTGCCGGTCTTGTCCTCGTGGTGGGTGTTCGAGAGCGGCGGCGAGAAGATCGCGTCGAAGTGGTGGGCCAGCTGCATGGACTCGAGAATGGGGAGCGAGAACGCCTCGGGCTTCGAGGTCACGACGGCCAGCCGGAAGCGACCGTCGAGATCGGCCAGGGCCTCGGCCGCGCCCGGGAACGCCTGGGTCGTGAGGGCGACCGTGCGGTAGCGCTCGCGGTAGGCGGCCACGAGCTCGGGGGCCCGGCTCCGCTCGATCCCTCGCTCGTCGAGCAGCGACTCGAACACCTCGTGGAGCGCGATCCCGATCCAGGAGGCCAGCCGGTCCACCGGCTCCGGGGTGAGGCCCCCCGTCCGCAGGGCCGCATTGATGCACTCGGTGATCGGGCCGCGCGAGTCGGCGATCACCCCGTCGAGGTCGAAGAAGAGCGTCTCGACGCGGTCGAGGGGCGGCGCGGCAGGGGTCGGCTCGTGGCTTCGTCTCGTCATGGCTGGCGCCAGACGTTGACAGAAGCCGGGCAAGGGCGGTAGCAACCCGGCATTGGGGGAGCAGACGCCGATCCAGCCGGGGCCGCGCGGGGGTGCGCCCGGGGTTGCGCCCGGAAGTACGGGCACGGCGCGTGCCCCGCGCAGCGAGCGCGCCACCGAGAGCGCGGCCAGTCGGGGCCCGTTCCAGGGGGAGCTCCAGGCGCTCTTCTCGCGGGCCGTGCGCGAGCTCGCCTCCGAGCTCGGCTGCGAGCAGGTGCTCGCCTGGGGGCTCGGCCCCGAAGGCCGCCCCCTCGTGTTGGCCTCGCGGGTCGCCACCGGCGAGCCCAGAGCCCCCGAGCCCGCGACCTTCGAGCGGCTCGCCCGACTGGGCGGCGCCGAGGACCTGGGGAGCCCGGCCGCGAACACGGAGCTCCAGCAGATCGCCGCCCATTACGGCATCTCGGCCGCGGTCCCAGTGGCGCCCTCGATGGAGAGCGCGGCGGGGATCCTGGTGCTGGGTGGGGAGTCCGAGCCGGCGGGCCGCGTGCGTCCGCGGAGCCTCGAGCGCCTTTCGCGTACGGCGGAGGAGATCGGCCCCGCGGCCCGGGCGGCGCTCTCGGGCCAACGGCTGGCGCAGCTCGACTCCGAGGTGCAGCGGCTCGACCGGCTCTCGAAGCTCGGCGAGCTGGTAGCCGAGATCGTCCACGAGATCCGAAACCCGCTGGTGTCGGTGAAGACGTTCCTGCAGCTCCTGCCCGAGCGCGAGAACGACCCCGAGTTCAGCGAGGGCTTCCTCGAGGTCGCCTCGGACGAGCTGCGGCGCGTCGAGCGACTGCTCGAGGTCGTGCTCGAGCACGCGCGCCCCGCGCCGGGGACGCGCCAGGATCTGCGCGCCGACGTGACGCGCACCTTCGAGTCGGTGACGCGGCTGATCGCCCACCGCGCCGCCGAGGGGCTGGTTACGATCCGCACCGAGACGGAGCCCGAGCTCCCGTCGGTGCAGCTCGCGCCCGACTCGCTGCGCCAGCTCGTCCTGAACCTGGTGATGAACGCGCTCGAGGTCTCTCCCCAGCAGGGCGAGGTCCGGCTCCGAGCTCGGGGCTCCGGAGCTCAGGGCCCCGAGGATGGCGTCGAGATCCGGGTGGAGGACGACGGGCCGGGCATTCCCGAGGCGCTGCGCGATCGGCTCTTCGAGCCCTTCACCACTAGCCGCACCTCGGGCGCCGGAGGGCTCGGCCTCGCGATCTGCCAGCGCATCGTGCAGGATGCCGGCGGCCAGATCGCCGTCGAGGAGGCGGCATCGGGAGGCGCGTGCTTCGTGCTGCGGCTCCCCGCGGCGTCTGCCGACGCCTAGTCTCCGCGCTCCACACCCAGCCAGTCGGCGGCGAGCGAGCCGACCCGCGCCAGGCCCACGCCGAAGAAGTGGTCGGCCCCGGGGATCACGTCGACGCGGGAGCCGGATCGTTCGGAGAGGACCTCGACGTAGCCCGCCACCGGCGCGATGGCGTCTTCGCTCCCGCCGATCACGAGCACGCGGCCGCGCAGGCCCTCGAGGAAGGCGGGCTCGAGCAGCGAGGGGGGCGGCGCCACCAGGATCAGCCGGTCCACCGCCTTGGACGTCGCCGCGACCCGGGCGGCGGTGGCCGCGCCGAAGGAGTAGCCGCAGGCGAGATAGGGGCCGGGCACGGTCTCGCGCAGGTGCAGGAGCGCGGCCCCGTAGTCGGCGTCGGCATCCCCCGCCTCGCCGCTCGGAATCCCCGCGCTCGCCCCGACTCCGCGCCAGTTGAAGCGCAGCGACGCGATCCCGGCTCGCTGGCAGGCGAAGGCCAGCTCGTTCAGCACCGGGGACTCGAGGCTCCCGCCGTAGAGGGGATGCGGGGGCGCGATCACCGCTCCCCGGCCGTCCTCGCCCTCGCCGCGCAGGTACACGCCCTCGAGCGTCTCGTCGCCCCCCTGCCAGGCGATGGTCACCATCCGCTCGTCGAAGCGTCCGCTCATCGGGATCCCCAGCCGTCCATCGGGCGCAGGCACCATACCGTTTGTGCCCAGCAGCACGAAATCGGCACTCGTCTACCCTCCGAAGATGCCGCCTCGCAAGAAGAGCGACGACGCCGAGCGCGCTCGCCGCATCGCCAAGGAGCTGGCCCTCTCCTACCCGGACGTGGGCACGGCCCTCCGCTTCGAGAGTCCCTTCCAGCTGCTGATCGCGACCATCCTGGCCGCCCAGTGCACCGACGAGAAGGTCAACCAGGTGACCGCGGTGCTCTTCGATCGCTTCCCGAAGCCCGCCGATCTCGCGGCCGCGGACCCCGCCGAGGTCGAGGAGCTGATCCACGCGACGGGCTTCTTCCGCCAGAAGACGAAGTCGATCCAGTCGGCGTCCCGCGATCTGGTCGAGCAGTTCGGCGGAGCCGTTCCCCGGGAGCTCGAGGAGCTGGTGTCCCTGCGCGGCGTCGCCCGCAAGACGGCGAACGTCGTGCGCGGCAACGCCTTCGGTCTGCCGGGCATCGCCATCGACACCCACATGAAGCGCGTGAACCAGCGCCTGGGCCTGACCCGCTCCGACGACCCGGTGAAGATCGAGCGCGACCTGATGGCGCTGCTGCCCGAGGACACCTGGACCGACTACACCAACCAGGTGATCCACCACGGCCGCACGGTGTGCAAGGCCCGCAAGCCGCGCTGCGGCGAGTGTGGCGTGGCTTCGCTGTGCCCGTCGGTCGAGGCGGACGAGGCCGCCCCGTCCCGGAGAAAGGCTTCGCGAAGCCGGAAGCGCCGATGAAGACCCGCGTGGTCCACCAGGGGCGGGCCATCCGCGTACAGGAAGAGGAGGCGACCCTCCCCGACGGCCGCACGGTGATGCTGGACGTCGTGCGCCACCCGGGCGCATCGGCCATCGTGCCCTTCGAGAGCGAGAAGGACGTGCTCCTGATCCGGCAGTTCCGGCACGCGGCGGGCGGCATGATCTGGGAGGTGCCGGCGGGCAAGCTCGACGGCGACTCGCCGGAGGTGTGCGCCCGCAAGGAGCTCGAGGAGGAGGTCGGGCGCCGCGCCGGCCGCCTCGAGCCCCTCGGACACATCCTCACCACGCCCGGCTTCACCGACGAGGTGATCCACCTCTTCGCCGCCTTCGACCTCGAGAAGATCCCCCAACGGCTCGAGGCCGACGAGTACATCGAGGTCGTGCGCGTCCCGCTGGCCGTTGCCGTGGAGCGCGTCTTCGCCGGCGAGATCCCCGACGCCAAGAGCGCCCTCGCCCTGCTCCAGGCAGCCCGGCGCTTCGGCACGCTGCGCCCGTGAGCGAGGCCGGCCCGAAGCGCATCGGCGTCGCGATCGGCTGGCACGGCCTCGACTTCGAGACCCTGCTCGAGCGCGTCCGGCAGGCCGAGGCCCTGGGCTTCGAGGCGGTGTACGTGGACGGCGACGTCTCCCAGCTCGCGAGCCGGGGGGACGGCGACGTGCTCGACGGGTGGACGGTCACCACCGCGTTGCTGGCCCGGACCGAGCGCATCCAGATCGGCTCGATCCGGCTGGTGCACCACTGGAACGCGGCGCGCCTGGCCCAGGCCGTCTCGACCCTCGAGCGGATCGTGCCCGGACGGCTGCGCCTGCTGATGTCGATCGGCGGCCAGCCGGCGGACCGCCGCTTCGGCCTGCACCTGCCCTCCGCGGCCGATCGGGTGGCGTGGCTCGAGGAGATGCTCGACGCCGCGTGTGCCCTGTGGCGGGGCGAGGAGGTGAGCCGCGACGGCCGCTTCGTGACCCTCGATCGCGCTCGGGTGCGCCCGGTGCCGCCGCCGGGACGCCCGCGGATCGAGATCGCCGGGCGCGGCCCGGGCCTGCTGCGCCTGGCCGCCCGCCACGCCGCGGCCTGGGACATCAACCTGCCGCCGCTCGACGATCGCGTCGCGCGGGCCACCGAACGGCTCGAAGCCGCCTGCCAGTCGGAGGGACGGGACCCGGCCAGCCTCGAACGCTCGATGTGGATCTTCGCTCGGCCCCACGGGGAGCCCGGCTCGGCCGACTCGATCGCGGACTACCGGCGCTTCAACCCGTGGTTCGCCGACGTCGCGGACGAGCAGATTCATGACGCGATGCTCACGGGCCCGGCTGCGTCATGCCGCGTTCGGCTCGCCGAGATCGCCGATCGGCTGCGACTCGACCTCCCGGTCGTCGACCTCTCGGGTCTCGATGGCGACGCAACGCGTCGTGCCCTGGACGCCCTCGGAACCGGCGCGTGACCGACGGAGTCGGCGAAACCCTCGTTGACCCGGCCACTTAGGGCGATTAGCCTTCCCAGAGGATCGCGAGAAGCGCCCGTCTCGCCACCTCCGAAAATCGCAAGGAATCCATCGGCAGGGTCGCCTTCGTGCGGCCCTTCGTTGCCCTCGGGAGCCACACACTCTGGCAAGCTGCGCATGAGGCGAGAGCCTGCGCGGCAGATTTCGTGTCGTGTTGCTGTCGTGTTTGGCGCTCGAAGGCGAGCCGATCCGATCTTCAAGACTCGTCGTCTCAGAGTCGTCGTCTCGATGGGGAGGCCAGGTTGTACGGACGCCAGCAGGTGAGCTTCGGCCCGCCGTCCACGCCCGACGTCATCAAGTATCTGATGATCGCCAACGTCGGCGTGTTCATCCTTCAGCACCTGATCCAGGGCTTCACGGTCTGGCTGGCCGTGACCCCGAAGCTCGTGTGGCAGGGCGGCTTCATCTGGCAGCCCTTCACCTACATGTGGCTGCACAGCGAATCGTCGCTGCTGCACATCGGCTTCAACATGCTGGCGCTGTGGATGTTCGGGTCACCGGTGGCATCCGCCTGGGGTGAGCGCGCCTTCCTCCGGTACTACCTGCTCTGCGGGATCGGTGCGGGCTTCATCATCGCGTCGTGGCCGGCGCTGCTCACGCTCTTCGGCATGCAGCCCCTGTCGTACGTGATCCCGACCCTCGGCGCGTCGGGCGCGGTCTTCGGGGTGCTGCTGGCGTTCTCGTTCATCTGGCCCGACCGCACCATCATGCTGCTCTTCCCGCCGATCCCCATCAAGGCGATCTGGTTCATTCCGCTGATTCTCGGCATGGAGCTCATCTCGCCGCGCGGCAACGTGAGCACGGTGGGTCACCTGGGCGGCGTGGTGGCCGGCTGGATCCTGCTGCGGCGCATGGGAATCAACGGCGGCATCACCTTCAAGCGCCTCGAGTGGCAGTGGAGGCGCTGGAAGATGCGGCGCAACCTGAAGGCGGCCACCGCCGAGGAGCGCGCCCGCAAGCGCTGGAACAACGACGATCGGACCTTCCACTAGTGACCGCGGACGCCCCCCACTTCGTCCTCGACGACGTCCTCGATGGGCAGATCGCCCAGGCGGCGTCGCTCGTCTCGGGCGCGCGCTCGGTCGTCGCGCTGACCGGAGCGGGCCTGTCGGTCGAGAGCGGCATCCCGCCCTTCCGCGGGCCCGGGGGCCTGTGGACGAAGTACGGCGAGCCGCCCATGGACGGCTACCAGCGCTTCCTCGCCGACCCGGCGGAGGCCTGGCGCGAGCGCCTCGAGCCCAAGGAGGGCTGGGCGAAGGGGCTGCGCGACACCCTGGCGGCCGCCAAGCCGAACGAGGCCCATCTCGCGCTGATGGAGATGGAGCGGCTCGGCCAGCTCGATGCGCTGATCACCCAGAACATCGACGACCTCCACCTGCAGGCGGGCAGCAAGTCCGTGCTCGAGATCCACGGCAACCACCGCCTGCTCCGCTGCACCGGCTGCCACACGCGCTTCGACCCCGAGGCGGTGCCCGTCGATCCCGCGCACCTGCCGCCGACCTGCCCCGACTGCGGCGCCATCGTGAAGGGCGACACCGTGCAGTTCGGCGAGCCGATTCCGCCCGACGTGCTGCGCCAGTGCTACCGCGCCGTCGAGAGCTGCGACTGCATGATCGTGGCCGGCACCTCCGCCACCGTCTATCCCGCCGCCGAGTTCCCTCTCCACGTCCTGCGAAGCGGCGGGACCCTGATCGAGATCAACCCCTACGAGAGCGAGCTCACGCCCGAGACCTCGCTCTCGTTGCGCGGGCCGGGTGGGGCCGTCTTCGGACGTCTGCTCCACCACCTGCGCGCCACGGGGCGTAAGGAGCGGACATGAGCCGCACACAGCGAGACGAGCATCACGGCGAGGATCGGGGCGGACGCGGCCTCGGTGGCTTCCTGCGTTCGCTGCTCTCGGGGATCCCCTGGAGCGAGCGGGCCAAGAGCGAGGAGACGCTGCACTTCGAGCGGCCACCGGGCGGGGCCATCCGCATCGACAACGCCAACGCCAATACGTGCGTGATCGGCGAGGACCGCGACGACATCGAGATCGCCGTCAGCAAGACGGCCCGGGCGGAGTCCGAGGAAGAGGCCCAGCGCATGCTCGACGGCATCCGCGTGGTGGCCCGCGAGGACGGCGCCGGCGAGCTCGAGTTCGAGGTCGACATACCGGCGCGCTGGAACCGTCGCGGCAAGGCAGACCTCGCGCTCAAGGTCCCGCGCGACGTGCGCGTCCTGGTGCTGGCCGCCAACGGGCGCGTCAACGTGGAGGGCATGCACGCCCACGTGAAGGCCAAGAACAGCAACGGCGTGGTGCGGGTGGGCCACATCCGCGGCGACGTGGAGATCCACACCTCCAACGCCAAGGTCCGCGCCGAGAGCACCTGCGGCCGCCTGCTCGCCCGCTCGAGCAACGGCAAGATCGAGCTCAACGAGCACGAAGGCAGCGTCGACGCGGCCACCTCCAACGGCACCATCTGCTGCGAGCTCTCGGGCGTGGGAAAGGGCGGCGTCCAGCTCGCCACCAGCAACGGCCGCATCCTGCTCGAGCTTCCGGACGAGGTCGACGGCGATCTCGACGTGCGCGTCGACAACGGCGTGATCCGCAACCAGCGCGATCTCGAGGGCAAGTCGGAGCGCGCCGGCCGGCTGCGCGGCACGCTCGGCGTCGGCGGCAAGCCGATCCGGCTGCGCGCCAGCAACGGCACCATCACCCTCCGCTAGTCCGTTAGTCCGCTAGTCCGCTAGTCCGCTAGGGCCCGATCTAGTCGCCGAGCGACAGGATCTCGGCGCGCTCGACGCCCGAGGGCCCGAGCCGCAGGCGCCCGATGCTGCGGGGACGGTCGGTCCGCGGCGGGCCGCTGTAGCCGGGGTTGAAGTGCAGCCGCCCCTCGTGCTCCCGGTTCACGGCCTCGTGGGTGTGGCCGTAGACGAGGACGTGGGGATCCCAGGCGTCGAGCTCGCTCTGCACCTTGGGATGGATCTTTCCGAAGTTGTCGTACCAGTGGCACAGCAGCACCCGGGTGCTCCCCACCGTGACGCGCTGCTCCCAGGGAAGGATGGGCGCGAGGTCCGGATCGCCGTTGCCGACGGCGACGATCACCGGAGCGATGCGCTGGAGACCCTCGAGCACCTCCTCGCCCCCCACGTCGCCCGCGTGGAGGATCAGCTCCACGTCGCCGAGCAGGTCGAGGGTGCGTTCGCAGAGGTAGCCGTGGCTATCGGCGACGACGCCGATCTCCCGAGGCGTCACTCCCCGACGGCCTTGCGAAACTCCATGCCGCTCTGCAGGAAGACCACGCCCGAGGGCTGGATCTCCCCGACCACGACGTTCCCGACGGCGTCGCCCTCGCGCAGCTCGACCGGCTCGTCGCGCCCCTCGACGCGGACCCGGGCCGAGCGCCGATCGGGCGAGGGGTGCCAGACGGTTCGCTCGATCTGGAGCTCGGGCGCCGCGCGCACGACCGCGAACTCCGGCGCGGACTCGGCGATGGAGGCGGGAACGGCCGCGGGCGCGGGCTTCTTCGCGGGGGCCGGCTTCGGGGCGGGTCGCCTCGCGACGGGGGCCGGCTTCGGCTCCGCCTGCTTCGCGACGGGCACGGGGTCGGGCTCGGCCTTCCGGGCGATCGGCGCCGGCTTCGGCTCGGGCTGCTTCGCAACCGGAGCCGGCGGCGGCGCGGGCTTCGTCGCGATCGGCGCCGGCTTCGGCTCGGGCTTCCTTGCGACCGGAGCCGGCTTCGGCTCGGGCTGCTTCACAACCGGAGCCGGCGGCGGCTTCGGGGCGGGCTTCTGCGCGACCGGAGCCGGCTTCTCCGCGATCGGGGCGGGAGCGGGCCTTCGCGCGATGGGCGCCGGTCGGGGATCGGGCTGTCGGGCCACGGGAGCGGGAGCCGCGGCCGCCTGCTCGGTCTCGGGCACCTGGGCGACCGACGGCTTCGCCTCGCGTCGTGCCGAGATCGCCGGGTCTTCGACGATGGGAAGCAGTGGCGTCGTCGGGGCGCCACTCGCGGAACGCTCGGCTGCCGGGCTCGACGGCGGATCGACCCGCGCCACGTCGACCGTGGGCAGCGGCGTCTCGGCCGGCACGGGCACCAGGGGTCGCGTCCGAGCGGCGGGCGCCGGGGGGGATGGAGCCGCGGAAGCCACGACCTCGCCACCGACGCGCGCGCGCCACTCGAAGATCGCGACGCCGGCCGCCAGTCCGATTCCGACCAGCACCAGGAATCCGCCGGCCCAGAGCAGGCGGGACGCCGGGTCGGGTGCCGCGACGTCGGCGGGCGGCGGAGGCTCGGGCGGCTGCAGCCCGCCGTCGTTCTCGGGGCGCTCGTCCTGCACGCGCTCGAGGGCCTTCAAGATGGCACTCACGAGGAGGCTCCCCCCGAACCGGCGGCCGATCGAGCGGGCGCTTCGGCGAGCCGCGGCACGTCGTAGCCGCCCACCATCTGGTAGAGCCGGATCTTCGTGATCGGACCCACCTTTCCGTCCACGCGCTGGCGGCTGACCTGCTGGAGCGCGCGGACGGCCGTGAGGGTCGTGGCATCGTACCGACCGCTCGGCGCACCCGAGTAGAGGCCCAGAGCGGCCAGCGACTCCTGCAGCCACGTGACCGAGTCCCCTCGAGCTCCCGGCACGATCATGCCGGGCAGGGACTCGAAGTCGCGCCAGGGCACGTAGGCCTCTCCCGTCCACAGTCCCTCGAGCTCGTCCGCGTCGATCTCGGCCGTCTCTCCCACTCCGGCGACGCGCACCCGCTCGCCGCTCACCCCGGTGAGCGCGGCGTAGCGAGGCGCGCCGTCCATCGCCTCGAGCACGAGCAGCGCAGGCTGGTCGAGACCGGCCAACGCGGGGAGGTTGGTCGAGCGGAGATGCAGGGAGCGCAGGCCCGCACGAGCGAGGCTCTGGGTCACCTCACCCAGGGAGAGGAGATCGGCCGACACCGGCTGGCGTCCCCAGGCGACCAGCAGCGCGTCGAGGCTCCCGGCCGCCGTGGCGCCGGGGGAGCTGCGCGCGACCTGGAAGCGGAACGACGCAGGCGGCTCCAGCTCGCGGGGGGCCGCATTCACGGGCGGAGGCGTGTCGACGGATGCAACTTCCTCGAGAGCCGCAGGCTCGCCAAGGGCGGGCTCCTCGATGGGCGGGGCCGCCTCGACCGGCAGCGGAGCCGGTCGCGCAGCAACCGGAGGCGCGAGGGAAGGAGGCGTTGCCTCGGCCGGTGCGGGCGGAGCGGGCTCGCGCCCAAGGAGCTCGAGGCCCAGCCAGGTGAGGACGGCGGTCGCCGCGACCAGGGCCACCGCCGCGGCGGCGAACGCGAGCTTCGGCCGCAGCCAGGCTCCGCTCTCCGAAGCGGGGGCCTCCGCGCGCAGCTCCCGATGGGCCTCGCGAACCCGCTCGGGGCCGATCTGCTGCTCGTCCTTCGCGTAGCCCGCCAGCAGCGCGCGATCGCAGATCGCGTTGATCAGTCGCGGCACGCCCCCGCTCAGCCGGTGGATCTCCCGCAGCCCGGCCGGCGTGAAGATCTCTCGGCGAGCACCGGCGGCCACGCGGAGACGGTGCACGACGTAGGCGCGTGTCTCGGGCGGCGTGAGCGAGCCCAGGCCCCAGCGCACCGTGATCCGCTGGCGCAGCTGGCGATGCTCGGAGCGGGCGAGCACGTCGTCGAGCTCCGGCTGACCCAGCAGCACGATGTGGATCAGCTTCTCGGTCTCGGTCTCGAGGTTGGAGACGAGGCGCAGCTGCTCGAGGGCATCCCGCTCGAGGGTCTGGGCCTCGTCCACGATCAGGAGGACCCGGCGATCCTCGCGCTTCTTGGCCAGCAGGAACTCGTGGAGCGAATCGAGCAGGTCACGCCGCGAGCTCGACTGGCTCGGGAGCCCGAGCTCGGAGTTGATCGCCTGGAGCAGCTCGAGCCCCGAGAGCTGGGGGTGGAAGATGAAGGCCACCTCCATCCCCGGGTCGAGTCGGCGCAGCAGCGTCCGGCACAGGGTCGTCTTGCCCGTCCCGACCTCGCCCGTGACGGCGATGAACCCCTGGCCTTCCTCGATGCCGTAGAGCAGATGGGCCAACGCCTCCCGATGTGCCTCGGAGAGGAAGAGGAAGCGCGGATCCGGAGTCAGGGAGAACGGCTTCTCCCGCAGGCCGTAGAAGCGGGTATACATGTCGTCGCGGTGCTCTGGGGTTTGGAACCCGGAGACAGCTTATCGGTTGGTCGGGCCCGGAAGTCGAGGGGCAGAACGCAGGAGGCGGGAGCGGTGGGATCGACACCCTCTCAGGCGGCCGTAGGAGTGGATGTAGGCGCCACCCTGGCCAAGATCGCCGTTCGGCAGGCCGACGGACGTGAGGAGCGTCTCATTCTACCGGCCTCGGAGCCGAGCGCCGTCTGCGGGGCGGTCGCGGGGGCGAAGCCCGAGCGGATCGGCCTGACCGGAGCCGGCGCCACGGCCCTGGCGCCCGCCCTGCTGGACCTGCCCGGTGCTGCGGAGCCGGTGCGGGTGATGGAGTTCGCGGCCTGGGGGGCCGGCGCCCGGGAGCTCTTGCGCGAACAGGGCCACGTGGACGACCCCCACTACCTGCTGGTCTCGCTCGGGACCGGGACCTCGGTCATGCACGCCGACGGGATCTCGATCAACCGGGTGGGCGGAACGGCGCTCGGTGGCGGCACCGTTCTCGGCCTGGGATCGCTGCTGCTGGGCACCCGGGACTTCGCCGAGATCACGGCGCTGGCCGCCGAGGGCGACCGCCGCTCGGTCGACCTGTTCGTCTCGGACATCTACCGGGCGGGCGAGATCCCGCTCACCGGCGACATCACCGCCGCCAACTTCGGCCGGGTCGGCCGGCCCGGCGGCCCCAAGCCCGAAGAGCTCGAGAAGCGCGACCTGGCCCAGGCGATCATGACCCTGGTGGGCCAGAACGTGGCCCTCATCTGCGCGACCCTCGCCGGCAGCCAGGGCATCCGCCGGGTCGTCTTCGGCGGCTCCACCCTGCTCGAGAACCCCGCGCTCGCCGGCGCGCTCGAGCAGGTGAGCACCATGGTCGGGCTCGAGACGATCTTCCTCGAGTCGGGCGAGTTCGCGGGCGCCGTCGGCGCGCTGCACCTCGCCGCCCCGACCACTCCGAAGCGCGCCCTGGTCTGAGGGCTGCTCCGCCCGAGGGCTCGACGCAGAGAAGAGAGGCCGGTCAGGTCTTCGGGGCCGGCTCCGTGGCCTCGTCCTCGGGACGCGCCATCCCGCGCAGGACGCGCTGGGTGCGGGCGATCGCGGCGCGCTGCACGCGCAGCTCCTCCGTCTGGGCGACCACCTGCCGCTCGAGCCGTTCCTTCGCGTCGACCACCTCTTCGAGGCGCGTCTCGAGCAGGGCCATGCGGCGCTCCAGCTCTTCGAAGCGACTGGCGTCGCCTCCCACGGAAGGAGCGGGCGGCGGCGCCGACGGCGACACCATGGTCGCAGCCAGATCGGGCTTCGCGCTCTCGGTCTCGGTGGGCGGGATCTCGTTCACTGCGATCTCCTCGGGAGTGATCGGCTCGGAAGCAGCGGCTGCCGGAGTGGCCGTATCGAAGATGGAAGTCTGTGCGTCCGCCACGGGATCCGGGCTGGGCGTCGTCTCGGGGATGGGCGTCGCGGCCGTGGTCTCGAGGTCGCCGGCCGGCTCGGTGGCGGCCGTCGCGGGCCAGGGCGCCGTCGACGTGACGTCGACCTCGGGAGTCGCGGGCGTCGGCTCGGGCACGATGTCGGCGGGCTCGACCTGGGCGTCGATCGCATCCTCGGCGGCGGCCTCGACGGCTTCCGCCTCGACCGGCTCCGGCGCCACCTCCTGGGTGGCCTTGCTCTCGTCCGGGGACAGGTCGTCGAGGAAGGCCGTCGGCGAGACGTCCTCGGCCTCGGCCTGGCGCCGGCGGATCCCCATCAGCGCGACGCCGCCCCCGACGAGCGCGAGCAGGATGCCGCCGATGAAGAGGGTCGAGCGCGGAATCCCCTGGCCGGGCCCCTCCTGCGCGCCGGGCGCAGCGCCGGGATCCACCGCCCCGGACGGGATCGCCTCGGCCATCGCCGCCGGCGGCTCGACGGGCGCGTCCGGCGCCTCCTCGGTGGCGGGCTCGGCGTCGGCCAGGTCCTCCCACTCGAGGGCGTCGTCGGGCAGGCGGTCGGGCTCGTCGGGTGCGGGCTCGACCGGCCGCGTCGCACCGGCCGAGGCCGGAAGCCCGCCCTCGGACTCGGGCTCGGACTCGGGGCCGGAGGCGCCGAGCGGAATCTGGATGCGCGTGGCGTCCGAGGGCGAATCCGCCTTCGGCTCGGGCTTCGGCGCCTCGGCGACCAGAGTGGGCTTCGGCGCCTCGGCAACCGGAGTAGGCTTCGGCTCGGGCGGCGGAGTCACGGGCGCCGGCTCGGGCGCCGCTGCCTGCGCCGACGGCGCGGGCTTCGACGGCGTCGGTGCGGGAGCCGGGGCGGCCTTCGGCTCGGGCTTCGGCGCCGGCTTCGGCTTCGCCGCCGCGGTCGCGGTGGCAGCCGTGGCCGGGAAGAGATCGAGCACCAGGCGGTCGGGGCCCTTCAGCGTGAAGCTCTTCAGCGACACGTCGTTGCGCAGCACCAGCCGGACCTCGGCACCGTCGGCGCTCGGGGCCACCTGGACGGTCCGCAGCTGATCACCCTTGGCCGGGATGGTGCGGATCGGACTGTCGGCGGAGACCTCCACGACGATCTCGCGCCGGCCTTCCCGCACCCGATGCTGGAACGGGCCGTCGACCTCGAGCACCACCCGGGTCTTGTCGGGATGGCGCCCGACCCGGACCTCGGTCAGATCCGCGGCCCAGCTCGCTGACGAGAGCGCGGAAGTGAGACCGAGCGCGATCGCGCACGCGAGGGCAAGGGCGGCGCCGCGCGCCACGAGGCGCCGGGCGACGTCGCTCTGATCCCGTCGATCTCGTCGATCGGTGAGGTCCAACCTCAGCACTTCCCCCCGAAAGCGTCTGGTCAGGACTCGTCCTGCGAAGTCTCCTGGACCGCCCCGCCGGACTCCGTCGAGCCTTCGGACGAGCGGCCCGGGTGCGGATCCCTCCGCAACAGACGCCGCAGCGTCTCGATGGCTCGCTGGATGCGAGGACCGTACCAGGAAAGCAACGTGCCGTCGATCAGATGGATGCGGCCTTGAGCCGCCGCGGGAACGTCCAGACGGGCCAGCTCGGCCGCGTCGCGCGGGCCGAAGTCGTAGGGCTCGTCGGGAAGCAGGATGACCTCGGGCCGCGCGGCCTGGATGTCGCCGAGCTGGATGCGCGGATAGCGCCGCTCGCCTTCGCGCCCTTCCCCGAAGACGTTGCGCCCGCCGCACAGGGTGAGCAGGTCGTGGGCATAGGTGTCGGGGCCGACCGTCATCCAGGGGTCGCGCCAGATCGGGCAGAAGACGGCGGTGGGAGTCAGAGGACGGACCGACGCCGCGTCCCTCACCGCTCGCTGTGTGGATTCCACGACGCTCTCGCGGACCTCGGGGCTGGCCCCCAGGTCGGCCACCTCGGCCAGCAGCCGAGCGCCCTCGCTCACCGTGCGCGGATAGGTGACCCAGACCGGGATGCCCGCGGCCTGGAGCCGCTCCACGTCGCGCCGCCGGTTCTCCTCGTGGTTGGCGATCACGAGGTCGGGCTCGAGCCCGAGGAGGGCATCGAGATCGGGATTCTTCGTCCCGCCCACCTTCGAGAGCGGCGCCACCGCCTCGGCCGGATGGACGCACCAGTCGGTGACGCCGACGACCCGATCGCCGAGCCCGAGGACGAAGAGCGATTCGGTGAGGCTCGGCACCAGCGAGACGATCCGCCGGGCGTCCGGGTTGGGGCAGGCGCTCACGAGGCCCTTCGGCTCACGCGAACCTGGCTCACGCGAACTCGATCCACAGCACGCCGTCCTCGAGTCGTGCGCTCTCGAGCGCGCGCCCCGACACCGAGTCGGGCAGCGCCAGGCAGCGCGACGCATCGCGCACGCGCAGGAAGAGCTCCGTCCCCCGCACCTTGAGATCGAGCTCCTCCTTGCGCGCGCCCGGCAGGGCGAGCCGGATCCGCACGCGGCCCCGCTGCTTCTCGATCACGATGGGCTCCTCGGTCGTCAGGCGCTCGGCCGGATCGCGCCCGGCCCACAGCGACTCGGCGAGCGACTCCAGGGCCTCGAGCCCGCGAACCTCCCGGGGGAGGAGCGGTGCCTGAAGGCGAGGAACGGGGAACGAGGCTTCGATCTCGGCCATCTCCTCCTGCTCTCGACGGGCCCAGCGAGCGAAGTAGCCCCGCCGGGCCTCCTCGGGCAGCACGCGGTTCACGATGACGGCGTCGGTCGCGACGCCGTACAGACACAGGTAAGCGTAGGACCGCCGGGTCTCGGCGACCACGAGACGGCTCGGGTTCACCACCAGCCGGGCCGTCGTGCGCGTTGTGTCGCGCAGGATGCGCTGCACCTGGTCGATGTCGGAGTAGAGCCGCTCGAACGCCTCGAAGAGATCCTCCGACGGAACGAGCCCCTCCCGAAAGCGATCGAGGATGGGCCGCAGCACCCGGGCTCCCTGACGCTTGAGATCGAAGAAGCTCTCCATGAAGATGCGCAGGGCGTCGGGGAATCGCAGCATGCGAAGCGTCGCACCGGTGGGCGCACAGTCGACCACGCACACGTCGAACTCGCCCATCGCCTCGACCTCGCGGATCGCACGGAGCGAGACCAGCTCTTCGAGCCCCGGAAACACCAGCAGCTCGTCGGCCAGGATGTCGTCGGTCTCGTCGCGCAGGAGACCGCGCAGCCAGCCCTGGATCTCGCTCCAGCTGCGCTCGAGCTCCTCGAGCACGGCCACCTCCTGGGCCACGACCCCGGGCGCGAGCTCGGTGGGACGCGAGCCGATCGGAAGCCCGAAGGAATCCCCCAGGCTGTGCGCGGGATCCGACGAGAGCAGGAACACGCGATGCCCGGCCCGCGCGGCGGCGAGGGCCGTCGCCGCCGCATGGGTCGTCTTCCCGACTCCCCCCTTTCCGGTATGCAGCAGCACCCTCACGAGGCTTCGGCGCCTCCGTAGGGCGCGAAGCGCACGCGAAGCTTCCCCTCGCGAAGCCGGGCGGCCACCAGGTCGAGGCGCGCCACGTGCCGCGGCAGCGGGATCGCCCGGCGTCGGGAGCCCAGCGTCAGGATCAGCCGCTCGTCGAGCTTGGCCACGTCGAGCTCGTCGGGGCGAGCCTGGGGGAGCGGCAGCCACGCCTCGACCGCCTCGCCGTCGCGCACGAAGCGCGTGGCCTGCGCCTCGCACAGCCGCGCACGGGGATCCGTCTCACCGAAGACGAGCGCACCGTGGGCCGCGAGCGCCTCGGCTCCGACGACCTCGTCGTCGCCCAGCGGCGCCGGCAGGAGCGGCAACGGCGCAAAGCCCGACTCGACTTCGCGGCGACGTTCGGCCTGGACCTCGAGCCACTCGCGGAAGAAGGGCTCCTCGGCCGCCGCGTCGGGAAGCAGGCGGTTCATCACGACCGCGTCGCAGTGCAGCCCGAAGAGTGACAGATCGGTCCAGGTCCGCGCCGCCTCGTCGATCACCATCCGCTCGGCGGTCACCACCAATCGCGTGGTGGTGCTCTCGGCCTGCACCCACTCGAGCAGCCGCCCGAAGCGCCGGTAGAGCACCTCTTCGGCATCGTGGAACACCTCGGAGCCCGGCAGCGGAAACCCGACCACGCTGCGCGCGAGCGGCGTCACCACCCCGGCGACGGCCCGCTGCACCCGAAGCAGCAGCCGCATGCTGCCGCGCGCGACCTCGGGCAGTGTGAGCATGCGCAGCGCGACGTCGGTGGGCGCGCAGTCCACGATCACGAGGTCGTACTCGGCGTCGCCCGCTTCGCGTGAGCGCGCCTCGACGGCGAGCAGCGTCGTCAGCTCCTCGGCGCCGGGCATCAACGCCAGCTCGTCGGCGACCAGCTCCTCGATGCCCTGGTGCCGGAACAGGGCGACCAGGTAGTCGCGGATCGCCCCCCAGTGCCGCTCCGTCTCGGCCCGCGCATCGATCTCGACGGCGTCGAGCTGGCCGGTGGAATCGACGGTCGTGGGCTCGGGGCCGAGCTCGCAGCCGAGCACGTCGCCCAGGCTGTGGGCCGAGTCCGCGGAGGCGACCAGGGTGCGAACGCCTCGCGATGCCGCCCACGCCGCGTGGGCGGCGCTGGTGGTCGTCTTCCCGACGCCTCCCTTCCCCGTGTAGAGGACGACACGCACCGGGGAGACGGTATCACGCGGCGGTGAGCTGCTCCTCGCTCGCGAGGCCGTGGGTCACGCGAACCACGGGACGCTCGGTCCAGCGGTGATCGCAGCGGGGGCACTCGGACAGCAGGAGGACGCCCAGATCCACGACCTCGTCGGTCCGGACCTCGCTGGATCCGCAGACCATGCAGCGTCGCAGGGTCCGTCCGTTGCGCTGGTTGCGTCGGTTCGAGTTCATGGGGCTCACGATCGTCTCCTCTCTCTGCTCCGCGTGTGGGAGGGGGCGCCGGGTCTCGTTGGGGGTGTGTTCGAGGGTCAGGTTCCAATGGGGCCGTGACGAATCCGGTCACGGCTCGAAGGAAATCTGCCCTCTTTGATGCCGGGGGCCGATGAGAATTCACACATCGGGCGAGATAGGATCTCCGGATGGACCACGGAATGATCCTCGTCTCGGGCTCCGTCTCGAGCGACCTCGAGCTGGCCCGGCGGGCCGAGGCGAAGGGCTTCGACTCGGTGTACGCCGTCGAGTTCTTCAACCGTCACGGCTACGTGACGCCGGCCGCCATCGCCGCCACGACCGAGCGCATCCGCATCGGCACGGGCATCGCCAACGCCTTCATCCGCACGCCGCTGCTCCACGCCAGTGCCGCGATGGACATCGACGAGATCTCGGGCGGCCGCTTCGTGCTCGGCCTCGGCAGCGCCACCCGGCGCATGAACGAGGACTGGTACGCGACGCCCTTCGAGAAGCCCGCCGCGCGCATGAAGGAGCTGGTCACGCTGCTACGCGAGGCCTTCGCCGCACAGGGTGGTGGCGGCTTCCGCTTCGAGGGCGAGCACTGGACGATCAAGGTGCCGATCTTCGGGCGCCCCGGAGCGGCACGGCAAGAGATCCCGATCTGCATCGCCGCCGTGAACAAGGGCATGGTCGCCGCCGCGGGCGCGGTGGCCGACGGCCTGATCGGGCACCCGATCGCGACGCGCCTCTGGCATCGCGAGGCCACGCTGCCCGGCCTGCGCGCGGCGGAGGGGAAGGCCGGGCGCGAGGCGGGCGCGTGCACGCTCAAGCCCTACCTCATCACCTCGCTGGCCGAGACCCGCGAGGAGGCCGTGCGCCGCGCCAAGGGACAGATCGGCTTCTACCTGACGACCGAGCTCTACCACACCGTCCTCGACCTCCACGGCCTGCGCGAGGTCGGCCAGAAGTGCCGCGAGGCCCTCAAGCGCTTCGACACCAAGGCGATGGCCGAGGCCATCCCCGACTCGCTGGTCGACGAGATCGGCATCGCCTGCACGCCCGACGAGGCGCCCGACCGCCTCGCCCAATGGGCGGACCTCACCGACGAGCCGCTCTTCTACGCGCCCTCGGTGGGCGTGCGTCCGGAGGCCATGCGCGAGAACCTCGACGCGATTCTCGACGTCTTCGCGAAGCCGGTCTGAGCGCATGAACGACAAGCCGCCCGGCTACCTGCGCCGCTGGCGCTCGAACCAGCTGCCCGTCGAGGGCACCTGGGCGCAACGAAGGCGACTCGCCGAGGCCATGCGCCTCGTGATCGAGCGCCTCTCCCTGAGCGATGCGCCCGAGGAGGAGCTGGCGGGGGCGGCCGAACGCCTCGAGCAGTACGCGGAGCACCTGGGCTCGCATCCCCTGCGCCGCCGCTACGTCGGCTACGCCGAGAGCTCGCTGGCCGAGGATCCCGAGCCGGGAAGCGCCGATTCCGAGGCCCTCGGTGGGGGCCACTTCGACTTCAGCCCGTTCATCGGCCGCTCGAATCCGCTCTCGCCGCCGATCACCCTCTTCGAGGATGGCGACCACGTCCGCGGGAGCGCGGTGTTCGGGAGCGCCTACGAAGGCCCGCCCGGCCACGTCCACGGCGGCTACGTGGCCGGCGCCTTCGACGAGGTGCTGGGCTACGTGCAGAGCCTCTCGAGCTCACCCGGCATGACCGGGCGCCTCACCGTCCACTACCGCAAGCCGACCCCGCTGCACGAAGAGCTGCTCTTCGACTCCTGGGTCGAGCGCGTGGAGGGACGCAAGATCTTCACGAAGGCCACGCTGCACGCCGGCGACACGCTCTGCGCCGAGGCCGAGGGCCTGTTCATCTCGATCAAGCCCGGCACCTTCGCCGGGCTCGTGGCCAAGCGGCAGGAGCGCGACGGGGCCTCCGACTAGAGATTCGTGATCGCCCGGCGCAGGTCGACCCGCGCCCGATCCGCCGCCTCCTCGGCGGCGCGCAGGCTCTGCGTCGCCTCCACGAGGCTTCGCACGTGATCGAGGGGCACCTCGTCGACGGCGAATCCCGACGGGTCGTAGAGGATGCCGAGGGCGTCGTGCAGCGGCGCACCGAGGTCGGTCTCTCCGTCGGCACCGAGGAGGTCGATCGCCGAACGCAGCTCGGTCACCGCCTCGATCCGCTCCGCCAGATCACGAAGCTCGCCCGCGTCCATCGCCGCCACGATCTCGCGCCGTTCCCGATCGAAGGGATCGGAGCCGAGGCCCGTCACCGGCGCATCGGAGGCGCCAGCGGTGAGCGACAGGCCGAGTGCCAGGAAGGCGAGGATCGTGTTGGGGACGGACATCATGGGGCTCGAGGGCACGCAGGGGTTCCACTCTCTTTGACGCCCTGAGCGTAGGGATGGTTACGCGCCGTTCCCGTGAGGAACCTCACGGCCAGCGTTCACCCGCTACCGCCCTACCAGCTCCCCCGGTACGGATCCCCGGGGAAGAGGAGCGCGAGCCACGGCAGCGCCGCGAGCCCGATCACCAAGGGAAGCGCGGGGACCGCGGCGGCGAAGCCGAGCACCGACTGGGACAGCAGGACGGAACCGATCGAGCAGCCGAGGAAGCTCTTGAGCGACATGGGATCTCCTTCGCGGGCGCACCCGTCGGGAGAGCAAGCGCCATGCCACCAAGGCGGTCCTATCGCGAAGCGGGCGCGGCAATCCGTCCACCCGAGTGGAAACCGCTCGCGTGTGTGACCGCTTCGCCGGACGTGCCGGACGACCGGCGCCCCTACAGGCTGTCGAGTGCGCGTTCGAGTCGGGCCCGGGCCGAGGCCATCTCGAGCTCCGCGGCCGCCAGGCCGCGAGCCGAGGCGAGCAGCTGCTCGACCTGCCCGGCCGAGACCGGGCCGGCCATCTCGAGATCGAGCCGACGCAGCGAGGCGAGGGCCTGCTCGAGCGCAGCGCCGAGGCCGGCGCGGTCGGCGCCGACGGGCCCCATCCCCAGGCGCTCCAGCGCCAGCTGGACCTCGGTGGCCGCCTCGATCCGAGCGGCCGTCGCCCGCAGCTCTGCTGGCGTCATTCCCAGCCACTGGGCCCGATCGCCCCGTCCCAGGCTCCGGACCCGTCCCGGCGCGCTGCTGGCGCCTGCGACGAAGGTCGAAACGAGGGCGGTGGCGACGAGGATCTGGGCCGGGAACGAC
>JAAUYD010066038.1_pt1 | contig 29279 bp, 17 predicted proteins | sample 7278101 | NCBI WGS metagenome assembly JAAUYD01 (sample SAMN14350128, study PRJNA611818) | marine sediment metagenome | isolation source: surface marine sediment (0.6m) | place: French Polynesia: Moorea | collected 2018-08
CTGCTGGCTTACGTGGGCGATTATTTGAGCTATTTTCAGGACAGCGTGGCCACCGAAGCGTATCTCGATACCGCCCGCCGCCGCACCTCGCTCCGTCGTCACGCCCGCTTGCTCAACTATCCAATGCACGACGGGTGTAACGCCCGCACCTGGGTATGTTTTACGGCCGAAGCGGGCGTAAACGGTGAACTTCTGGCCGCTCCAGAATCAATTTCGGAGCCGCCTCTGCGCCTGCTGACGCGCATGCGGTCAGAAGCGCGCAAACCGACCGAAGCGGATTTGGATCGGCTAATTGGTGAGTACCAGCCGGCCGTTTTTGAACTGCAAACCTCGTTAAATCTCTACGAGGCACACAACGAAATTTCCTTTTATACCTGGGGAGATGAGGATTGCTGTCTGCCCAAAGGTGCCACTCGGGCCACCCTGCGCAGCAGCAGTGATGCCAGCGAGATGCTGCATCTGAACCCCGGCGATATTCTAATCTTTGAAGAAGTGCTCAGCCCGGAAACAGGATTAGCGGCCGATGCTGATCCGGCCCACCGGCAGGCGGTCCGCTTGACGCGTGTTGAACCGACGGTTGACCCACTGGACACCATTCCAGTGGTTAACATCGAATGGGACGCGGCCGATGCCTTGACCTTCCCTGTGTGTCTGTCGGTTCGCCTGGATGATGCCCTGGTGGAAGATGTGTCGGTGGCCCGCGGCAACGTAGGGCTGGCCGACCACGGCCGCACGGTCGAGCGGGAAACCCTGCCCGAAAAAGTAGGCCATCGCACCTATCGGCCGCTGCTCTCCGAAACCGATGTCACCATGGCGGCCGCAGTGAGCGAGTCGCTTTCGGCCGCGCGTATGCTGGCCCAAAATCCAAAAGAAGCGCTGCCGGTTATCGAACTGGCGGGGGATGGGGAAACGTGGTCACCGCAACGAGATTTGCTCGACAGCGATCGCTTTGCGCCGCACTTTGTGGCTGAGAGCGAGCAGGATGGCCGGGTTTATCTGCGCTTTGGGGACGATCAATTTTACGGCCTCAACCCCTCAACCGATGCTTTTTCGGAAGGGGATGACGGCGCGGTTTACCGGGTAGGCAGCGGTATGGCCGGGAATATCGGGGCGGACACGCTTTTCCACATGATCGGCACCGATGTCAGCGCCGTCACCGCCGTGCGCAACCCGCTGCCGGCTGTTGGCGGGGTTGAACCGGAGACGCTGGAAGAGGTTCGTCAATATGCCCCGCAGGCGTTTCGACGGCAGGAACGGGCGGTGACCACGGCCGATTACGCCGAAGTAACGATGCGCCATCCGGCGGTTCAGCGTGCTGAGGCGACCCGTCGCTGGACCGGCAGCTGGTACACCATGTTTGTCACGATCGATCGCCTGGGTGGTCGGCCGGTGGATGCCGAATTTGAGCGGGATATCCGCGTTCATTTGGAGAAGTACCGTCTGACCGGTCACGATATCGAAATAGACGCGCCGCACTTTATCCCCCTCGACATTCGCATGTCGGTCTGCGTCAAACCGGGTTACTTCCGCTCTGACGTCAAAGAGCAGCTGCTAAAGGTATTTAGCTGTCGGGTATTGCCCAATGGGCAGAAGGGATTTTTCCATGCGGACAACTTTACCTTTGGGCAGCCGGTTTATCTCAGCGAAGTGATCGCCACAGCGATGGGAGTCACCGGGGTGCAGTGGGTGGATATTTTGCCGCACGCCGAAAAAGACCATCGCTTCCAGCGCTGGGGTGAAACGGCCAACGACGAAATCGACAAGGGGCAGATCACCATGGCCCGTCTGGAAATCGCCCAGCTGGATAACGATCCCAGCCAACCGGAAAACGGCCGCATTGAGTTTTATATGGAAGGTGGACAATGAGCAGCGAAATTGAATTAAACGACTGCGGATGTTGTGCTGACGAAGCGTCCGAGCCGACCCTGTACAATCGGCCCGGGCTCGATGAACTCGATTACCGCATCGCCGTATACGGTTCGTTTTTTAAGCGCATGGTTGCTCGTCTCGGTCGTGAAGAAATTCCGGATGGGGATTACGCCGGCGAGCGGCCGCTCTTTGATCTTACCACGCGGGCGGCCGACGACTTTTCGATCAGCCTGCTCGACTCGTGGGCGGTAGTGGGGGATGTGCTGACCTTTTATCAGGAGCGGATCGCCAACGAAGGATTTTTGCGCACCGCCACCGAGCGCCGCTCGATTTTGGAGCTGGCCCGAGCGATCGGTTACGAGCTCAACCCGGGTGTGGCCGCCGATACTTATCTGGCCTTTACGGTTGATGACAGCGACACCACGCCGGATGAAATCGAAATTCCGGCCGGGACGCAGGTGCAGAGCCTGCCGCAAAAGCAGGATGAGCTGCCGCAAACGTTTGAAACCGAGGAGGAATTTACCGCCCGGCCGGATTGGAATTTATTTGTCCCTCGTCAAACCGTATCGCAGGTACTGTCTTTATCGACCACCCAAATCGTTTTTGAAGGAATTAATACCAACCTGCGGGTTGGAGATCGGCTGCTCATCATCGGTTCGGAGAAAGAGGCTGATCACGACAGCGACGTCTGGGATGTTCGCCGGGTGCTGACGGTTGACACCGACCCAACCGAGAATCAGACGACGGTGACCGTGGCCGCGAGCACCAGATCCAGCTTTCCGGCCGCGCCCGAGGTATACGCCTTTCGCGAAGAGGCCAGTATTTTTGGCCACAATGCGCCCAGCTGGCCGGCTCTCTCCAATCAGATCAAGGCGGATTATCTAGGTCTTGATGATCCGAGCCAGTTAGATGACGATGATAAGGTGGAATGGCCCAGCTTCTCGATTTTTGCCCCCGGCAGCGTGGTCATGGATGACGTCATCATTACGGAAACGGTGCAACCCACGGCGCGGATGGTGGTCGATGCTGCGGTTGAAGCGGCCGAAAAGCAGGCTAAATTTTTGACGCGTTCGGCCGTAACCTCAGTGCCCACGGCCGCGTTTAGCGCCATTAGCGTTCTGGAGACACTGACGCGAGATCTGGTGCAGTTCAGCGTCGACATGGGTGGAGGCGGCACGCAGCAGCTGATCGATCTGGCGGCCGGAGATTCCCCCATCGCCGCCATTACCGAAAGCATTCAAAACATCATTTCCAACATCGAATTTTCGCCGCCGGATTCCGGGGTGAGCATCGATCGGGACGACGTCTTTTCCGATCCCGATTCGGGGGTTGATTTAGGCGATTTCTTTGGCAACGTCGACAATTTGAGACCCGACAAATTAATCGAAAAAATGAATGATGCCCTTCAGGATGTCCTCCGTTTGCCCTTCTCGATAGGATTTGCCAGCAACACCCAGGTTAATAATGAAATTAACAATATCAAAGGCGCGCTAAATGATTTGTGGCAGCTGAACCCCACACTGCGCATATTTAACGCCTTTAACCAGGTATTGACCGCCACCGGTCAAGAACTGCAAAAAGCAACCCGTAATGCCGATCGCGCCTTTAACGAAGCGGTGGGGGCCGGCTCTTCCTCAGCCATCAGCAGCATTGTAGAGGTTGTTCTCGAAAATGCGCTGCAGTTTGATCCGGAACCGGATGATATCGTGGAGCTGACCCGCTTCACGACCAAGGTAGCTCGTTATGCTGCAGCGCTGCCCACGGCGGCGATGCTCGACGCCAATGACTCGGTAAACTTTGTTCTCGACATGGAGCTCGATCAGGGTCCCGATCAAATTGTCGGGAACCTGATCGGCAGCCAAACTCCGATTATAGAAAACCTGGATGTCCCACCAGCAATGAAAAACCTGGCCAACGAAGAAAATCGCATGGCGTTTTACACGGCCGTCGGCACATTGGGGGTTGGCGCGGCCGGTGCTGGATTGGCGCTTGGCGCTGCTGGTGTTGGTGGTGGGTTGGTGATTGGCTCATCAGGTCTGGCGGCCGCGATCGTCCCGACGCTCATTCCGTTAATGGGAGTAGGCATCGCCCCGCTGCTGGCTACCGCTCCCGGTTTCGCTTCGGGCATTGAGGATATTTACGAAGTGGCCAATCGCGCAGCGGTACGGGCTGCAGCTCCGGTGACCAATACGCTGGGAGCCAAGCGAGGATTTTTTGAACTGCTTGTTGACACAATCGATTTGGACAATCGATACAGCGAAATTGTGCCGGAAAGCTGGGTGTATTTCACCACCGCTTCAGATCAGGAACTGTATTTTGTCGAAAAAGTGGTTGAAACCTCCCGGTCGGAATATATGATTTCGGCCAAAGTCACCCGTTTAACGCTGGATGGTCCCGATCTTGCAGATTTTAGCGATGCGGTGCGGGAATTAACCGTTTATGCCGCTCCGGAAAAATTGACCCTGGCTGAGATTCCCAAAACCGGTGATGTGACCGGAACTTCGATTGTGGTGGACAGCGTTCTGCCAACAATGTCTGTGGGTCAAACTTTGATCGTGTCTGGCGTGCCCACCGGCGAAGATGACACGGTCGCTGAAGCGGTATCGGTCAAAACTTTCCAGTCAACCGGCAGCGTCACTACCATCACCCTGGAGAATGGGTTGACGCGCAACTATCAACGCGATACGGTCGAAATTTATGGGAATGTTTCCGCCGCTTCTCACGGAGAAACGGTGGCCGACGAGGTGTTGGGCCACGGATCTGGGGCTACCCCACACCAAAAGTTTAAACTCAAAAAACCACCGCTGACCTATACCTCAGCCAGTACGGTAAGCGGCAGCGAGAGCACCCTGACCGTGCAGGTTGACAACGTTAAATGGACAGAGGTCGATTCGCTTTATGAACAGGATCCTGCCGGCAAGGTTTTTACCGTGCGGATCGACAATGAGGCCAACGCCTATGTCCTTTTTGGCGACGGCAAAATGGGAGCCCGTTTGCCGACCGGTCTAGAAAACGTCAAGGCGACCTATCGCAGCGGCATTGGCCTGGATGGGGAAGTGAGCGACGGGACGCTAACTTTGCTCAAGACCAAGCCGTATGGCGTCAAAAGCGTGACCAATCCGGTTGAGGCTGACGGGGCGGATGACCCTGAAGAGCTGGATGATGCTCGTGAAAACGCGCCGATGACGGTGCGCACGCTCGACCGCGTTGTTTCCAGGTGGGATTACGAAGATTTTGCGGCCACGTATACCGGTATCGGCAAGGCGCAGGCGGTGCCCATCTGGGACGGCACGCGCGAGCTGGTGCATATCACCGTGGCTGATCCAACCGGGAATTCGGTCAGCAGCGACAAGATCGACCTGCTGCTCTCGTCCATCGAAAAAGTGCGCGATCCGCTGCGGGAGGTCATTGTTGAAAGTTTTACGCCCAAGAGTTTTAGCCTTTCAGCTCGCGTTTTGTATGACGATGCTTACGATTGGGATGACGTCAAAAGCGAGCTGGAAGACACATTAGAAGAGACTTATTCGTTTGCCGAGCGACAGTTTGGGCAGGCGGTTAGCGCGGCCGAACTGCTGGCGGTCATGCACGAGGTGGATGGGGTGGTCGCCGTGGACCTCGATGAGCTTTACATCGACGGGATCGGCAAGGATCACACCCTCAACAGCGTTTTAGGGGCGGGGATCGCCACCTATGACAAAGATTCAACGGCAATCAAACTTGCCGACCGCATCGAGCCGGCCGGCCTGCTAACGATTAATGAGAACGGCATTGAGCTCAAGGAGAAAGCCGTATGAGTTGGGCCAATGAAGAACGACTGTATCAACTGCTTCCGGCGATTTACCGGCTGCGCGATCACGACAAAGGTGAACCGCTGCGGGCCCTGCTGTCGATCATTCAAAGTGAAGTAGAAACGGTTGAAAGCGACATTGAAGGGCTGTATGAAAATTGGTTTATCGAAACGGCCGCTGAATGGCTCATTCCCTACATCGGTGATCTACTGGGGGTGCGCAATTTGCACACCATCGACAGCGCCGGCGTTTACAGCCTGCGGGCGTATGTGGCCAACACCCTGCGCTACCGGCAGGGGAAAGGCACTCCGGCCGTGCTGGAGCAGCTGGCCGACGACATCACCGGCTGGGAAGCGCGGGTCGTCGAATTTTTCCAGCTGCTGGGCACAACGCAGTATCTGAATCATCTGCGGCCGGACAACGTGCGCACCCCCGACTTGCGCCGGACCAACCAGCTGGAACTGCTCGATTCGCCGTTTGACAAAATCGCTCACACGGCCGAGGTGCGGCGCATTCGCACGCGACAGGGACGCTATAACATCCCCAACGTCGGTCTCTTTTTGTGGCGGCTGCAGAGCTACCCCATTCAGCACATCACTCCCCGGCCGGCCGGCGGCCGCCGTTTCCGGCTGGATCCGCTGGGGCTGGACGTGCCGCTGTTTAACCGGCCGGAAGCCGAACCGGATATCCGCCATATCGCCACCGAGCGCAACGTACCGCAGGCGATCCGCCGGCGGGAGATGGTCGAAAACAAGGACGAATATGTCGGGTCGAGCGAGCCGGCCGCCGAGTTCTTTATCGGCGGGACCCAGCTCACCGCTGATCAAATTAAAGTTTGCCATTTGGGTGAGTGGGATGATGCTGGCTGGTCACCACCAACCCCGTCGGCAGGTGAAGTTGTGGCCGTGGATCCGGTCAGCGGCCGCTTTGTTGTTCTGCCCGGCACGCCGGTTCCAGCAGCGGGACAAATCGAGGTTTCGACGACTTACGGCTTTAGCGGCGACGTTGGTGGCGGTCCTTATAACCGCAACGAAACGATAGACCGGTCCCTGGAAGGGAAGTGGGTCGGCCGGGTCAGTCAGGACGGCAGCGGCGATTTTGCAACTCTGCAGGCGGCCGTCGCGGGATGGAATGCGGCCGCCGGAGCGGCGGCCAGCGGGTTAGAGGGGGTGATCGCCATCACCGACAATCTGACCTATGCCGAAAATTTAACCGGCAGCGATACGATCCAGATCCCTGAAAATTGTCAGCTGCTTCTTGCGGCCGTGCAGCCGTTTGATCTGGCCGATACGCGGCTCGATGCCGACGGGGCGCGGGCTCACTTAAACGGCAACCTGACCGTTGAGGGAACCGCGCCGGCATCTTCCGCCAATCCGGGTGCTCTCACCATAGACGGTCTTTTAATCGAAGGGGTGGTTCGCATCCGACAGGGAAACCTGGGTGAACTCAATTTGACTCACACCACTGTTGTGCCCCGGGCCGGGGCGCTAATTGCCCCCTCGAGCAGCAACAATCGACTGCACATCACGCTCTATCGCGCGATCTGCGGCGGTATTTCCTGCTCGGATTCGGTGCCCGAAGTGACGATTGAAGAGTCGATTATCGATGCGCTAGGGGGAGAGGATGTTGTTGCTCCCGGTGCGGAGGTGACCATCAACCGCTCGACCCTTTTTGGCGATGACGATGATTTAAGCGTGCCCACCATGCGCTTGCTGGAGGCCAGCGAATCGATCTTTATGGGTCGCTTGAACGTTGAGCGGCGCCAGCAGGGATGCGTGCGTTTTTGCTACCTGCCGGATGATTCGCGCACGCCGCGGCGCTACCGCTGCCAGCCGGATTTGGTGCTCGATGGGGTGAACGACCCGGCCGCACGCACGGCGATCCGCAATCGGCTGCGGCCGGATTTCACCAGCGTTGACTATGGAGATCCGGGTTACGCTCAGCTCACCCGAGTTTGCGCCATCGAAATACGGACCGGGGCGGAAGATGGATCTGAGATGGGTGTATTTACATATCTCAAACAGCCGCAGCGAGAATCAAATTTGTGGGCGGCCCTGGAAGAATATTTGCCCTTTGGCCTTGAAGCCGGGCTGTTTTTTGTAAATTAGGAATTTCTGCAGACCTGACTCTCCTGGAAGGGGAGAGGGGATGGGGAAAGTAACGTTTGATTGTGACAAAGCTCCCGAACGGAGGACATTATGAAAGGCGACTTTACGCGTAATACCTTTCGCAAACAGGATCATTACAGCCGCGTTTTACAGCAGCAGGGGCGGGTCCAGCTCGATGCCGACTGGAATGAACTGAATGATATTTTGCTGCATCGGGCTCGCACCACGCGCTATGACGTGATCGGCCCGGCGTGCGGTCCGGAAAACGATGCCGGTTTTGAAATCACGGCCGCAGGAGATCAACTTTTGATTGGTCTCGGCCGCTACTACGTCAACGGCATTCTCGTCGAATTTGATTCACCGGATGGACAGCCGGTGAACTTTCTCGACCAGGTGGATTTTCCCACAGCGGTTCTCCCCACCACACCGGGGCGCTATCGCGCCATTTTGGATGTCTGGGAGCGCCACATCACCGCCCTGGAAGAGCCGTACATTCGTGAAGTTGCCTTGGGTGGGCCGGATACGGCAACGAGAGCCCAGGTCATCGCTCAGGTCAGGCTGATTCCGGCCGACCAGGATGAAGCGTGCGACGATTTTGCCCCTGGCCCGTATCCGGCAGCGGCCGACGCGCGCGGGTTGCTGAGCGCCAGATCGAGCATCGAAGAAGAAGACCCTGATCCGTGTGAGGTGCCCCCCAGCGCCGGCTATCGCCGTCTGGAAAACCAGCTGTATCGCGTAGAAATCCACGACGGTGGTGCGGTGGGAACGGCCACGTTTAAGTGGAGCAGGGAGAACGGCTCTATCGTCAGCCATATTGAATCCCGCGATGGGGACAGCCTGGTCATTGCCCCTCCCGGCCGGGATGAAAATCTTGGTTTTCAAAGTACCGACTGGATAGAAATTACCGATGATCACAATGAGTTAGCGGGCACGGCCGGTGTCCTGGTCCAGTTGGCCAGTGCGGTTGGCAACGTTTTGACGGTTGATCCATCAACCCTGGACGGGGCGGCCACGCTGGCTGCGGCGGTTAACTCGCTCGATGAAGCCAGCCGCAAGGTGCGTCGTTGGGAATCACCGGCTGAAACGATCACAACCGGATCTTTTGTTGCGCTAGAAGATGGGGTTGAGGTTCAATTTGAACCCCCGAGCGATGAGTTTCGCAGCGGCGACTACTGGATTATTCCCGCCCGCACCAACACGGGCGATGTAGAGTGGCCTCGAGACGAGAGCACCAATTTGCCCGTTCCACAGCCGCCACGGGGCATCGACCACTTTTTAGCCCCGCTGGCCCTGTTGACCCTGACCGTTAATCCGCAAACGGAAGAGCAAACCTGGACCCTTGATGATGACTGCCGCTGTTTATTCCCACCGCTGTCTGATCTGCCCGATCAGACGGGCTGCTGCTGCTGTACGGTGACCGTTGGGGATGGCTCATACTCCTCCGGGGAGTATAGTGACATTCAGGAAGCCATCAACGCTGCGCTCGAGGAGTTTGGTGATTCACAGGTCTTTGAAATCTGTTTGCTGCCCGGTTTGTATCAGCTGTCTGAAACGATCCGCATCGAGGGAGCACGCCTTAAAATTTCCGGCTGCGGAGAGCAAACGGTGGTGATCGCCCCGGCCGGTGATCCGGCCCTTATCGCCATCCGCTCCGAAATCACGCTTGACGGCCTGACCATTCGCGCGGCCGCAGCTGAGGGGGCGGTCATTTTAGGGCGATGTCAGGAGAGTGAGGTGGTCAACTGTATCATCGAAAACCAGCCGGAAGCGGTGGTTGATGATACCGTTAGGCCGCCAGAAGGTGAGGTTGTGGTTCGCCCTGGGGAAAGACCGGTTGCTGGCCGTCGAGCGGCGGCTGCCAGAAGCAGGCGTTTTGGACCAGTCATCGAAGTGGTTGATGAAGAACTGGCGGCCAACCGTCTCAGCCGCTATGTCGAAGTCGAGCTGGCGGCCCGGCCAGCTGCCTCATTATTCTTTCCAGCTCTCGTGATTTTGCAGTGTCGGAACATGATCATTTACAACAACTACTTTGCCGGCTTCCCGGCCGTGCAGATACAGGCACGGGCTGGCGAAATCCGCCACAACAAGATGACGGTGGGCGGCATTTGGGTGCAGGATGGTTCAAAGTTAATTAATGTGGAAGACAACCTGCTGTTTCGCGGATACGGTCCTGGGGTGCTGCTCGGTGGCATTGCCAACGCGGATCAATTTTCCTTAAAAGGGGCCGGGGTGGAAATGGTCACCATTCAGCGCAACCAGATCCTGCTGATGGGTGACAGCGGTGTTGCCTCAGCGACTGAAATTGACAACATCGCCGGTTTGGGTGATCTGGAAGATATTCGTATCGCCGACAATCACATTGAAGGTTGTGGGCAGCTGCCCATCTCCGCCCTGGACGGTGAGGGAGTTGGCGGTATCGTTCTGAAAAACGGCTCTCAGCTGCGCATCAATGACAATATCATTCGGCACAACGGGGCGCAGCGGCAGGCGGCGTGCGGCATACTGGTTGAAGAGTCCGAGGAAGTCTCAATACTCGACAATGCCGTTGAAGAAAATGGCTCGGCCGATATTCGGACTGCTGAATGTACCGATTTTAGAGCGCGGGATGATGAAGCAGGCGAAACCCCTTTAACCCTGGAAAGGATTCGGTTTGAAAATCTGCAGGACGAAAATGGCGCCCGCTGGGTTATCCAGTCAAATGTGATGGGTATTGGCCAGGGATCCGGCATGCGCTGCCAGACCGGATTACGCATTACCCTGGCAGAGCCATCCAGCCAGATCGACCTCCTGCTTATCGGCAGTGACGCTCAATTGCGGGCGTTTGATGCCGCTGGAAACGAGATTCTGACCCAGAGCAGCACGCCTACCAACGTGCAGCAGGCACGCACGGTCACCTTGCGCCAGGAGGGAATGGTGGTCGTGCAAATTGCTCCTTCTGATCGGCTGTGGCTGCAGCAGATTTGCTTTGGTGGATCGACCGGCTATCAAGCAGGGATCGCCGCTCTTTTTGTTTATGGGGATGATTTCCGGCCGCCGTCGGAAGGATCGCCGCTGTATACCCACGAACCAGGGCGCGCGGCGTTGATCGTACAGGGCAACACGGTTGTCACCCCGGCCGGACAGGCGCTGTGGGTAGTCGGAGCCGGAGAAATGTCGATCACCGACAACGACTTTGTCAGCCGCGGAGAGTATACTCAGCCGGTGCCAAATGAAGAGGGTGGTGATGACGATGTTGAGGCGTTTTGGCTGACGGTGGCTCAAGTTGGCCGCTGTGTATCGATCATTAACCTGGGGATCGCCATCGAACTATCCAATTTGCTGGTGACCGGCAGTCTGGCTGCGCGGCCGAGTTATGTTGCGGAGGTAAGCTTGCTTGGCGCTCGTAACGCCGGCCGGGAAGTTCCTTCCGGGCTGATCCAGTTTAATGACAATCAGTCGCTCTTTTATGGACAGGCGCCCGAAGTACGGCTGGTCTTACCGAACAGCTTTGTCCTCTCCTTAGATGACATCTCTTATCAGGACAATCAGATCCGATCCAGCGTAGAGAGAGGGATACAAATTACCGACGCCATGGTGATCGGGGCCACAACACGGGTGTCGAATAACCGCTTTGCGGAGACGTTTACCGGGGCATTTTCATCGCTCGTCAGCTTTGGCATGATGAACACGACCCTGGGTAATATCGCCACACACTGTATATTTGCTTTTGCCCAGGCCGGAAATATCATTAATGCCGGCAACCAGATTGCCATCAAGTTCAACTGCCCGGACAAGAGCAGCGGTTTGGCGGAAGCGATCCCGGGGATGGTGATAATGGACGCGGCCAATTTTGCGTATGCTGCGACAGGAGATCGAACGAATGGCTAAAAAGAATGATAACAAACAGATCGAGGCCCAGCTGACTGAACTGATAAAGGCTTCTGAGAACAGCCAAACAACCGGTTATGACATGCTGGCCCGGCGCAAGGATAAAAAGGCCGCCCGGCACAATGCGGTTAAAGCACGTCTGGCCAAAACACTTGAAGCCGAGGATCCAAAGCTCAAGATGGCCAAGATTAAGGCGGGCAAGGCGGCTGAAACCGCTGCGGCGTTTAAGCAGCGGGTCACCCGCCTCAAGAAAAAACCCAAATTAGGCAAAAACGACTGGATGGTGTCCGGCAACGTCCGCTATGACAGTGGCCGTGCGGCTGGCGGGCTGACCGTTCAGGTTTACGACAAAGATTTGAAGTTCGATGACCTGTTAGGCACGGCGGTCACTGATGACTTTGGCGATTTTCACGTGGTTTACGATACCTGTCGTTTTGATGATGAGTGGGGCAACGATCGGCCGGATTTGTACCTGCGGATTTTGGATAAAGACGGAAATGTTCTGGCCGATCATACCGAGCCGCTGCGTGTTGATGCTGGGCGCGTTGAATATTTTGAGGTGGTCATCCCTACGAAGCCGGCCGCGAAGAGAAGTGCAAAAAAGAAGAAGGGAAGGTCAAAGTAAAACAGTTCAAAGTTAAGAGTAAAAAGTGAAAAGAAAGGCGACTTTTGAAATTGACGGGATCCTTGTATATTAAAGAGAAAGGTGGTCCGAGGGCGATTGTACCAATTCACACAATCTGCATTGGTAAGGGCTTGGCTAGCCAAGCCCCTACTGGCCAAGCCCCTAAACAAAGGCTTTGATTTCACCCCGGCCACCTGTCCACAGCCTGAACGTGACAAGGACGCTCAGCATGGTGGATTCTTTTTTGACGGCGTCCTGAAGAGTAGACCAATGGCACCAAACGACGGAAGTCGCCTGACTGTTCATACGATATCTTTGCTTCTCTCAGGATGACAGGGGGGCCGTGGGCGATGGAGACACACAATGAATCTATTAACCAGTTATCTTGTAAACCTCCATAATTCATCGGGAATGTAAGGTAGCGACTTGAGTTAAAAATTAGGCAATTTTTAGGCAAAAACCTGTCTTGTCGATCTTTATGATGGGTTAATGAGTAAAAAAGATCGACTGAAAACCATTTTATATGTTTTGATGGTCACGGGCGGCCTGATGTGGGTCGCTCATGGTCACCTGGTAAACCAGCCAGTTGTAACGGCGGCAGGCGCGACTCTCTACGTGTCTGCCAATGGAAATTGTGGGAGTGCTTCCCCCTGCTATGCCGCTATTCAGGCCGCGGTGGATGCGGCTGCGGCCGGGGATGAAATCAAAATCGCGGCCGGGAGCTACACCCTATCCGGATCTCAGCCGGGGCAGGTGGTACAGCTGACCAAGGGGGTGACCCTGACCGGAGGGTTTGCATCGGCAAACTGGAGCACCGCCGATCCGCAGGCCAATCCAACTATAGTGAATGCCCAAGGCGTTTTTGGTCGACGGGTAATCGACGTCAATATCCCCAATTTTCCCGGCAGCCTCCCTTTTCGCATCACCGGTCTGATCATTGAGGGGGGCAATGGTGATGCGACGCTCGATTTTGACGGAGGCGGTGTCTATGTCCAATCGGGAAATGGCACGATAGAAGACAATATTGTGCGGGATAACAAAGCCCGGCATGGGGGTGGCATTTACGTCATTAGCGGGAATGTGTCGATTCGCGAAAATTTATTTGAGGGGAATGAAGCTGACCGAGGTGGTGGGCTGTGGTTAAACGGGGCGGTACCGCTCCTGCTCGAAGCCAACGTATTTAGGCAAAACGAGGTCCGTACCGGGGGTGGGGCTGTTTTAACCGGTCAAGTCACAGCACGAGGCAATCTATTTGAAGATAACATGGCTCGCAGCGGGGGTGCGGTTTTTGCAGGTCAGCTTGATCAATATGCCTTGCTGCCCCTTGTTACTCTTATTGAAAACCAATTTGAGTCCAACAATGGTGAGTTTGGTGGTGCGGTGAATCTCAATTCTGGAGCTGCTACCTTAACCGGTAATTCGTTTCTCGATAATTTTTCTTCCCACGCCGGTGGTGCAGTTTATGTCACCAATAGCAATGTTGATCTAAACAACAATGATTTTGTTGGAAATGAAGTCCGGTTTGGGGTAGGGAGTTTCAGACCCGGAGGGAGTGCAGTTTTTGTTTTTACGGGAACGGTTAGAATGAATGGCAATCTGATTTTTGACAATTTAGCGACCATTTTTGATATATCTCACAGTGAAGCCTTGCGAATAGAGCTGGGCAGTGTCACCTCACAAAACGACATATTTGCCTCCAATCTTGATAGTGGGAATACAACGACTTCGCACAGCGCCATTACCGTTATTGAAGGCAGCTACACCGGGCAGCATATTTCGCTGGATCGCAATGTGGACCTCGCTATTAAAAATGAGGCTGGAAGCGTCCATCTATCTAACAGCATCATCAGCCAGCATAATGCGGCCTTTGGCGGACCGGGTATTACATCGGAAACCAATTTGTTTTATCAAAATCCGGCTTGTGTTTCAGGACCGACCTGCATCAATTCACTCAGTGGCACCCCGCAGTATGTCAATGCTCTCAACGGAGACTTGCATTTGCAGCCAACCTCGGCCGCAATTGATCAGGCGGCCGGTTCAACGGTAGCAATCGACTTTGACGGCGATGCCCGGCCGCAGGGGGCGGCGGCCGATGTTGGGGCAGATGAGTATTTGTGCGGCCGGATAATTACCGATCTGCGCGTCACCAGCGTCATTACGGGATCAACTATTATTACCGCCATGCTGAGCTGGACGCCGGATCCCACAGCCGTGGGTCAGGAGGTACGCACGGCTGCCCAACCGCTCACTACAGCCAACTGGGGGCAGGGCATCGTGGTCGCCTCAGGCATACCCACAACAACCGGTCAGATCACTTCAACTGTGCCATTTTCTGGCGATACGGTGTATTGGGCCTTGCGATCCACCAACATCTGTGGCGATGGACCGGTGTCGCGAAACGCATTTTGGCCATCGTTTGACAGCTATTTACCAGTTGTTGAACGATGAACTACTGCTCTGCTAAGAAAAATTGTGTGTTTTTAACCCCCTCCCCGATTCGCTCAAGGGCGGACAGTTTGCTTGATAAATGAGGAAGTGCGCTTTTCGCTCTGACAAATTCCCCCTCCCGATTCGGGAGGGGGTTAGGGGGTGGGTCTTTTGACGGTCATTTTACCCCTCCCCCAGCCCCTCCCCGACACGGGGAGGGGAGCCTGTCGGAACGATAAAGGGCAGAATTTTACCTGTCTATCCTTAAACCTCTCACAGGGGAATGATTGAGGTGGGATCTATGAGACGGTGAACAGCCTGCAAAAAAACTCAGGCGTTGTATGAAGAAGAGGTAATGTCACCCCCTTCACCGGTCCAGTTGGTGTGGAAAAATTCGCCTCTAGGCTTGTCAAGGCGCTCATACGTATGAGCACCAAAATAATCGCGCTGTGCCTGCAGCAAATTAGCCGGCAGCCGCTCGCGGCGATACCCATCATAAAAAGCAAGAGCGCTCGACATCGCTGGAACCGGGATGCCCAACGTAACGGCCGTGCTGACCACGCGCCGCCAGGAATCCGCGGCCTGCTGCACCTGCTGTTTGAAAAAATCGTCCAGAAGCAAATTGGTGAGCTTTGGATCGCGCTCAAAAGCGGCCTGAATGTCATCGAGAAAGGCGGCTCGAATGATGCACCCTTCCCGCCACATCAGGGCGATGTTGCCGTAAGCGAGGCTCCAGCCAAACTCCTGTGATGCGGCCCGCATGAGCATGTACCCCTGCGTGTACGACACGAGTTTTGAAGCGAACAGCGCCTCCTTTAAATCGGCGATCAGGGCGTTTTTGTCACCCTGGTAAGTAGGGGTGGAAGAGCCTAAAACACCGGCCGCGTCCACCCGCTCCTCTTTCAGGGCGGATAGGAAGCGGGAGAAGACCGCTTCACCGATGAGGGTCAGGGGAATTCCCTGCTCCAGAGCCGATACGGCCGTCCACTTGCCGGTGCCTTTTTGCCCGGCCGTATCCAAAATTTTATCAACCATCGGTTGACCGTCTTCATCGTTATAAGCCAGAATTTCGGCCGTGATTTCGATCAGAAAAGAATCGAGCTTCCCTTTGTTCCAGTCGGCAAACACGGTACTCATCTCGGCCGGGGACATGCCCAATGCGTGCTGCATGACGTCATACGCTTCACAAATAAGCTGCATATCGCCGTACTCAATGCCGTTGTGCACCATTTTTACAAAATGACCGGCTCCCTCTTCACCGACCCAGTCGCAGCAGGGGGTGCCGTCAGCCACCTTGGCGGCAATGCTCTGCAAAATTTCCTTGACGTGGGGCCACGCATCTGGCGAGCCGCCGGGCATAATGGAAGGCCCAAACCGGGCCCCTTCCTCGCCACCAGAAACACCGGTGCCGATAAAAAGAAGCCCTTTTTCAGCCAGCTCCTGGGTGCGGCGGGTTGAATCGCCGTAGTAAGAGTTGCCTCCATCAATGATGATGTCGCCCGGCTCGAGCAGAGGCACCAGTGCCTCGATTGTAGCGTCAACGGGTTTCCCGGCCTTGACCATGAGCATGACGCGGCGAGGGGTTTTGAGCTGGCTGACCAGCTCTTCGAGCGAGTGAGTGCCAATCACTTTTGTGCCCCTGGCTTCATTTTCCAAAAAACGGTCGACCTTGCTGGTCGTGCGATTGTAAACCGCCACCGTGAAGCCGTGGTCGTTCATATTCAGGACGAGATTCTGGCCCATGACGGCCAGGCCGATCAGGCCGATGTCTGCTTTTTCTGTCATTTTTCCTCTGTGCATTTTAACCACGGATTTACCCAGATTTTCACAGATTGGGGAGGATTAATCTGTGGCAATTCGCGGCTGTTGGGTTAAAAACTTTGTATGCAATCGCCTGCAAAACTTGAGATAGTATAACATCGACATCCCGGTCTACGGAAATTGTGATTGGGTTAAGAGGCTCCGAGTTTCGGACCGGCTGCACGGGTGGAAATTATTTGAGCCACGGATTCACACAGATTCTCACAGAAAAGAGGATTAATCCGTGAATATTCGTGCTAATCCGTGGCTGGTTTCTTTTATTGAAACATGCCGCCGGCCAGTGGGCCAAAGACGATGGTGGTGGCCACGATGCGATCCCCGCGGCGTTCACCCCACACCTGCATCTCCATTTTTTCGGCGATGTCGTCGGCCGAGTTTGCCGGCCGGACCTGCTGCTGAATGGTCACTTCTCCGCTTTCACTTCCCTCATTGGGCTCAAGTTCGGTGATGTCGCGGTAGATTACCGTGTCGGCCGTGATGACCACTTCAATTTCAGGGCCGCTGGTCGAAGGGACAGCTTCCGTCGTTTCCTGCCCGGTTTCCGGATCGATTTGCACTTCCACATTGAGGTCAATCGCCCCAGTACCTAGAACGATGGTGTTGTCTTCGCGGCTGACCACGATACCACCGGCTGCGGCCGCTTCGTTGGGCAGTTCCTCGGCGGGCAAAATGGTCGTGCGCACGGCCACCGGATTGCCGTCGTTGGTGATTGCTACCGATTCCATCACCCGCGCCCCGGCCGGCGCAGCGGCTTCTTCCGGCGCGGCGGTGAGCAGGTTCACGGCGGTGTAGGCTCCGCCACCCAGCACCAGCAACAGCAGCAACCCTCCGATCCATATTATCGATTTTTGTTTCATAATTATTTCCTAATTTAAGTGGTTTAGGTAAGTTACAAAAAGTTTTCTGAAGAAAGTGTCCGCAGATTACGCAGATTTTCGCAGATTAGAGAGAGAAATCCGTGAAAATTCGTGTTAATCCGTGGCTCTTTTTTTATAATTCTTTTTGTAAGTTTCTCAACGAGATTTTTGGTTTCTGAATCTGTGGCAATTTCCTATTGCGGGTTGGAGAAGACCACGACCTCAGCCACAACCCGATCGCCCCGTTTCTCTCCCCAGACAGAAAAGCTTCCTCCGTCCGGCACCGTTTCCGGCTGGGTATCGAGCCGCACGACCTCCTGCTGGAGGCGCTGTTCGGTTGACTCAGAAAATTCAAGCTCAAATTGGGTGACGTCCCGGTAAAACACGGTGTCTCGCCCCACCACGACCTCGATTTCCGGACCGCTGTGATCAACGGCCGTGGATGTTTCGCCGTTGACCGTACTGACATTGACTGAGACCGAGCCGGTGCCGACGAAGTAGCTGTTGTCTACCTGTCTTAAAAAGACTCCTGAGGCCTCGGCCGGCCGGTCGGGCAAATCGGCCGATGGCTCGATAATGGTTTTAACCGTCACCGGACTGCCGCTGCCGTCGTCGAACACGTCTTCAAACACCATCGCTCCGGCCGGAATATCATCTTCACCAGACTGATCGGCCAGCAACTGTACGGCCGTGAAGCCGCCGGCCGCCAGCACCACGACGACCAACCCTACTCCTAAAATTGTGATCCATTTTCGATTCATCATACCTACTCCTTTCAGATCTTTTTGTGGGCAACTGTTTGATCCAATTAACCGCAGAAAGTAAAGAGAACGCGGAGTTTTCTCCAGCGGTTATGCCTCTGTTTTCTCTCTGTGGTGTGTCACCCAATCGATATCCGCACAAATAAAATAAAAACCGGTGTTAACTTGCGGCTACTCATAGCGCAGCGCCTCAATCGGATCGAGGCGTGAGGCGCGCACGGCCGGGTACAGGCCAAACAGCAGCCCGGTTAGCAGGGCCACCAGCAGCGCCAGCGGGATACTGCTTGGATCGAGCAGGGCCACACCGCGGTTGAAGTTGGCCGCCAGGGGGACCGACAGGACCCCCACGGCGCTGCCCAGCACGCCACCAAAGCCGCTGATCAGCACCGCTTCGAGCAAAAACTGCAGCACGATATCCCGCTGCTGCGCCCCGACCGCCATGCGCACGCCGATTTCCCGCGTGCGTTCGGTGACGCTGACCAGCATGACGTTCATGATGCCGATGCCACCCACGATCAGGGAGACCACGGCCATGGCGGCTAGCAGAAAGGCGAAAGTGCGTGCGGCTTCCTGCTGAGCCCCCAAAATATCTTGTCGTGTCGTCAACTCGAAGTCATCCTCATAATCTCCCACCTCATTTTTGATGATGTTGTGCCGCTGACGCAGGTAGTCGATAATTTGTGCCCTTGCGGTCACCATGCGGCTCTCATCCTCAATGCGGGCGGTAATCTGGACTGAGGGTTCCTCATCAAATAAATTGACGATGGCGGTAGAGATGGGAAGGTAGAGCAGTTCGTTTGGTCGACTTTGGTTGCGCAGAGCCGGATTGGTGACCTCCAGCTCGGTTAAAATGCCGATCACCAGGCATTTTTTGCGGTTGACCCACACAATCTGCTCCAGTGGCTCATCCCCGTTAAACAAATCGTTTGCGGTTTTGTGGCCGAGAACGCATACATCGGCTCCGGCCACAACCTCGGCCGGGGTAAAAAACCGGCCGCGAGCTAAAAAGGCATCGGCCGTCAGCCGCTCACCGTCCGGCCAGCGTAGAGGCTGCACCTGACCCTGCGAGGCGAGGGTGAGCAGCCCCTCGGCCGTGGTTCCGGTGACGACCATGTCCAGCACTTCGCGGTCGTGCCGCACCTTGCCGTTGCCATCGACCGACATAAGCACCCGTTCGACAAGCGGTAACTCGCCCGGCATGCGCAGCCCGTCATCGTAAGAGAGAATTTCGCCGACCGGTACCAGTTCCCCCTGATCGATTTTTTGTTTGACGCTGATCTGGACCATATCGGAGCCAAGAAAGCGAAAGTTGGCGTCAACGGCCGCTCGGGCGCCATTGCCCAGGGCCAGCATGCTGATGACTGAGGCCACGCCGATCACGATTCCCAACGTGGTCAGCGCAGCGCGGAGCTTGTTGCCGGCAATGCCGCCGATTGCGGCCCAGAGTGTGTTAAACAGGGTCATTTCAAATCTTCCTGCAGCCGAAGATTGTCACAGAAAAAGCTTTTAATCAGAGTCAATCCGTGCCATCCGCGGCTAAAAAATAATTTAAGCTCCATCGACGATTTGCCCATCTTTCATGTGCAGCGTTCGTTCAGCCGCGGCCGCCACATCCGGATCATGGGTGACCAGAATAATCGTCCGGTCGTCGTCGTTGAGCTCCCCCAGCAGAGCCATAATGGTTTCCCCGGTGCGGCTGTCGAGGTTGCCGGTGGGTTCATCGGCCAGGATAAGTGCTGGATCGTTGACCAGCGCCCGGGCGATGGCCACCCGCTGCCGCTGCCCGCCGGACATTTCGGTTGGTTTATGGTGGATCCGTTCTGTCAAACCCACCCGCGTCAACGCCTGCTCGCTTTGGGAGCGGGCTCTGCCTGCCGAGATGCGGCCGCTGTAAAGCAGGGGCAGCAGCACGTTTTCCAGAGCGGTCAGGCGGGGCAGCAAATTAAATGTTTGAAAGACAAAGCCGATTTCCCGGTTGCGCACCACCGCCCGCTCTCGCTGGCTGAGCTGGCTGACGAGCCGGCCGTTGAGCCGATAATCACCGGCGGTGGGGGTATCTAAGCAGCCCAGCAGATGCATGAGGGTCGATTTACCGCTGCCGGAGGGACCCATCAGGGCGATAAATTCCCCACGCTGAACGGTAAAGGTGACGGCGCACAGGGCGTGGACGACGTTGTCGCCCATTTGATACTGTTTTTCGAGACCGTTTACCTGGATAACCAAATTGTTTTGCAGCATCGGTTACTCTCCAACCACTTCATCGCCAGCCAGCAGCCCGTCTGAAATGGCGATATAGACATCGCCGCGCAGGCCGACGTTTACGGTCTGTTCGCTTACCCGGCCGTTCTGCCAAATTTTTACGATGGCCGTGCCGTCGGAGCGAGGGAGGGCCAGGGCGCGCGGCAGGCGCAGCGTGTCGTCAACCTGATCGATAATGATCGAGGCGTCGGCCGTCATGCCGGGGACGACTTCGGGGGGCAGCGGATCGGTGGGGGAGATATAAACGTGATACAGCGGCCGGGCTTCCCCTTCGACCCGGCGGGGCACGATGCGCGACACCTCGCCCATGATGGCCAGGTCCGGCCGGGCGTCGAAAAACAGCTCGGCCGGCTGACCGATTTTGACCAGCGATAGATCTTCTTCGATAACGGTGGTGCGCACTTCTCCCTGGGTGGGATCGGCCAGCAGAATCAGCTCGGACCCCGGTTGGGAGTAGCTGCCGGGTTGGGCAAAGAGATCGAGGATGACCCCGTCAAAGGGGGCGGTTAAGGTCGCTGCGGCCAGGTCGGCCTGGGCATTGTCAACCGCCTGACGCAGCCGAAAATCAACATCGTCTTCGCGTAGTGACGAGGCGGCCAGTTCCGCCTGGGCTACGCCGGTTTCCAGAGCAGCCACCTGCTGGGCCACCGCCCACTGCTGGTTCTGTACCGCCTCGACGGCCGCCTGGGCGATCGCTCGCTCGCGCTGGGCGGCAACATACTCCAGGCGGTACGCCTCCTCTACTTCAGGCGGCTCCCAGGTGCGATCCTGCGCTTTTTGGTATTCATACGCGGCCCTGTTTTCCGCCTCGACGGCCGCCTCCAGGCGCAGGTTGGCCTCCGTCAAAGAGGGGAGCTGTGCCTGAGCGCTGCTAACCGTGGCTTCGTTTTCGCTGACGGCCAGCTCGGCGGCCGCCAACTGCTGCTGACGCTGCTGCTCCGCTTCAGCCAGGGCCAGCTCTGCTTCAGTCAGCGCCTTTTTAAAGGGGGCCGGGTCGAGGCGGGCCAGCAGGTCTCCCTGGGTGACGATCGTGCCCGGCCGGACGTTGATTTCGACCAGACGGCCGCCGACATCGAGCCCTAAAATCATTTCCTGGGTACCGATTAGCTGTCCAGGGGCGGTTACGGTTTGCTGCACGGTGCCGCGCGTCACCGGGACGGTAACCGGTTTGGGTGGGGCGGCCGGTTCGTTGTTTTGCGTCTGCACAAAACCGACATACGCACCGCCGCCCACCGCCAACAGGGCAACAATGATGATAAAAACCCAGCCTGTTCGCTTCATCTCTTTGACTCCTCAGATATCAAACTTTTTAGAGCGCGCCTTCGACAGGCTCGGGCAACAGCATGTTAGGGTGGCTGAGCTTGTCGAAGCCATGAAAATCAATTTCAACGTGGATATCTAAAGGATGGCCCCTGCAGGTTTCAGGACGATTATGATCAGATTACAGGTTGGAAACAGGAGGTTACGGTTTTGTAATCGGGGGATAGGCAGGCTGTCCAGAAACGAACTTGTCGAGCGACATGAGTGTATTCCTTTCAACAAACCACAAGTTGCTCTACAATTCTTCCTGATGATTAAAATCCTTAAAAAGCTGCATGGCGGCGTATTGATTCTTTGCGCCTTTTTTTTAGTTTCCTGTCTGGGATCTGGTCAATCAACCACGACAGATGATCCAGATGATCTGGACGGACGAATTATGCTGTGGCACAGCTGGCAGGGGGTAGAAGGTGAGATTTTGCAAACCGCAATTGCCGACTTTCAACGGGTCCATCCCAACGTTACCATTGTGGTTGTTCAGCTGGGAGAGGAAGAGATTTTGACCCGCTATCAGGATACGGCCGCTCTGGGTCTGGGGCCGGATATCCTGGTCGGCTCAAGCACCTGGCTGCCCGCTTTACGGCAAAATGAAACGATTGGAATTTTGGATGAAAGCAGCGTTCCTGCCGGCCGGTTTCTGCCAACCGCGCTGGATATGGGTAAAGAGGCGGATCGATTTTTTGGTCTGCCGTTGACGATCGATACCCCAGTGCTTTTTTATCGTTCGGACCAGGTTGAAGAGGTCGCTCAAACCTTTGAAGAACTGCTGCAGCAGGCGACAAATGGGCAGACGGTGGCTATCAGTACCGGGGCCGAAGATGCGTTTCTGGGAATTCAGGCGTTTGGTCGCCCCATTGTCGACACGACGGGTGAGATCATGATGCTCCAGGCTGATGGGCTGGTTGAATGGCTCACCTGGCTTCAGGAAGCGCAAGAAAATCCAAACGTTATTTTAAGTCGGGATCGGGAAGTGCTGGCCCGTCTCTTTCTCGATGGCAAAGTGACTTACTACATCGGCTCCTTTGCCGATCTCAGGCGTTTTCGGGAAAGTGAGGTGGAGGGGGAAGAGAGCGACATCGCCGTGGCCCTTCTGCCATCTGGTCCGTTTAGCCTGGCCCGGCCGCTGTTGCAGGGAGATCTGCTGTATTTCAACGCCGCTTCATCGAGTGACCAAAGGCAGCTGGCCCTGACCCTGGCCGAATTTTTGACCAACGAGGAGCAGAACAACGCGCTCCTGCGTGAGGCTGGCCTGGTTCCGGCCAATCAACGGGTGCGCGTGAACAGCCGAGTTTACCCCGAGATATTTCCTTTTGTGCAAAGCGGCCGAACGGCCGCCGTCGTGCCACGGACGCTGAGGCTATTTCTCATTGGGGAGTCGGCCGATGCGATTTACACCGCTGTTTTGGCCGGTGTTGAGGAACCGCTGGAAGCGTTTTGCGGTTGGCAGGCTGAGGTGCTGACCGAACTATCAACCCCTATCGAAGGGGACCCGGCATGTGACGGAGGATAGCGATGGATCCAACTTCTGCATTAGAAAGTTTACAGCGCGAGATTGACACAATCCTCATTCTTTTTAATCGGCCGGTTGTCCGGCTGCAGTTAATTGTGCTGCTGGGCGGAATACTCGCCAGCTGGGTTATCACGCTGGTTGCCAGGCGGTTTATCAGACGGTGGATAAACCAGGATGAACCGGTGAGCTGGCGTCAGACGGCATTGACCTTTATCGACACGCTTGCATTTCCTCTGCTGGCTTTAGCCGTTGTTCAGGTGGAAATCGCCGTTCTAGGCGTGCAGGGACTTCCAAGCGGCATTTTATGGGACGTCCAACCCATCCTTCTGATTTTCCTGGGTTACGAATTTATACTGGCCCTCTTATATTCGAGATATCTGGCCGATGTTGTTAGGCTGTTTCACAACTGGGTACTTTGGCCGAGTTTTCTCGTTTTAATTTCTTATCTGGTGGTCAATAACTTTTTAAATTTTGCCTTAATTCGTCGCATTCCACTATTTACGGTTTTCGATGTAGAAATCACGGTCGGCATGATTGTTCAGATCATGTTTATTGTGTATGTTTTTGGTACGGCCGCTTATCTACTGCAAAAGGCGCTCGAGCGGGCGATGGCTCGCCGAACGACTCAAATCACTTCAACCACCTCAATTATTATTGTCATTCGCTATGCGGTTATCGCTCTGGGGATTATTGTTCTGGGTGTTTCGCTGGGGGTCAATGCGGCCACGCTGGCGGTCATTGGTGGTGGGCTGTCGATCGGGATCGGTTTTGGTTTGCAGCAAATCTTTGCCAATTTCATCTCCGGTTTGCTGCTGCTGTTTGAGCAGTCACTGCGGCCGGGGGATGTCATTGAATTAAATCAGCAGCTGGGAATTGTCAAGCAGGTTAACATTCGCTCGACGACGATTGTGACCAATGACAACGTGGAAATTATTGTGCCGAACGAGTTTTTTTTGATCAACGATGTCACCACATACACCCGTACCTCTACCCGGGTTCGCGTGCCCATCCTTTTCGGCATCAGCTATAACAGCGATCCAAAATTTGCGCGGGATCTGGTTGTTAAGACGGTCAGCAAACACGGAAACGTGCTGGCGAATCCGGAACCGGAAGTCCAGTTTATGGGGTTTGGAGAGTCAAGCCTGGACTTCCGGCTGCTGGTCTGGATGGATAATCCGATCCGGACCCCCCGTTTTCGCAGCGATATATATTTCATGATTTGGGATGCCTTTGCCAAACACGATATCGAAATCCCTTTCCCGCAGCGCGATTTGCACCTGCGCAGCGGTTGGGAGGTTTTTGATAGGCAGGAATCTCCCGCTGAGTGAGTTGGGCTGCTGCGGTGCCGTCGGACCAGCGCCAGCAAGGCAGCAGTTAGAATGTACGTTCAAGAAAATTTGGTCAGGTTTTCCGGATTGGCAAAGAAGTCGGCCGCTGCCAGACCGATGTTTGATCCGGAAAGCTGGTAAATTTACACGACCGCCAAAAGTAAACGATTTGAACGGTTTATTCGAGAGGCGATCCATTCGATCACCACGTAGTAAGGAGCAGACGTGATGACAGACATACTGGTTACCGGGGCAACCGGCTTTATCGGTTCACATTCCGTTCGCTTTCTAAATCAGCGCGGGGCCAGACCGCGGGTGCTGATCAGACCAACCAGTAAACGAGACAATTTAAGCAACCTAGATGTTGAAATTTTTGAGGGAGATCTCACCGAACCCGGCGACTGCCACCGGGCTCTCGACGGCGTAGAACAGCTCGTACACATCGCCGGGTTTGTTTCATCCAAGCCGGCGCACAAGGGACGTCTGATGGCGGACAATGCGGTGGCCACGCACACGATGATGGCCGCCGCACTGCAGCAGGGGATTGAGCGGGTGATTTATTTGGGAAGCGTCACCGCGCTTGGGGCCAGCAAAAAGCCCGAGCTGTTTGATCCGGCCACAACGGCTTACGATTTGGGCGGAAAGGGAGTGCCATATTTTGAATCGAAGCGGCTGGCCGAGCAAGCTGTGCGCAAATATGTTGACCAGGGGCTGCCGGTAATCGGCGTATATCCTTCCTACTGCCTGGGGCCGGGAGATATTTATCTTTCTTCAGCCACCCTGGTCACTGAGTTTCTCAAGGGGAATATTCCCTTTGTGACCAGGGCCGGTATGGGATTTGTCGACGTGCGCGATGCGGCCGAGGCTCTGGTTTTGGCCATGGAGAAGGGGAAAGCGGGTGAGCGCTACTTTATCAGCGGGCACAACCTCACCTATGGGGAATTTTTCCAGGCGTTGGCCGAGGTCAGCGGTCACAAGCCACCTCGTTTGGTGATGCCCCGATCACTATTATGGCTGCTGTGCGCGGTTGGAGAAAAAGTGACTGATGGCGCGGTTCTCAGCCGGGCGTTCTACATGGCCATGGCTCGATACTACTGGTACGATAACAGCAAGGCTGAGCGGGAGCTGGGGTGGACCTATCGGCCGCTGGCGGAGACTTTGCGCGATTCAGTGCACTGGCTGAAAGCTGAAGGATTCGTCGATTAAATTGGCCTCTCCCAGTTTAGGAGTGGAGGGGTAACAAATTGACCCCGAAATGGACCGACAAGCTCCCCTCCCCAACACGGTTTAAGGGCGAACCGGCAGGCTGCGAACCACCTGTCACTCAGAACGAAGCGCAGCGAAGTGAAGAATCTCCTCAACCTTGCGTTCAGGATCGCTGATTTGAAGAGATGAAAGCGCCTGGATGGCAAACGACACCTTTATGTCAGCTGACGGGATCCTTCGCTCCGCTCAGGATGACAAGGGGTCCGCGAATGATGAATCAGATTATTGAACACCTGTCCTCCCCTGAACCGTTTCGATGGGGGGGTATCGATCATTCAAGAAAATTTGGCCAGGTTTTCCGGATTGGCAAAGAAATCGGCCGCTTCTTCCATCGAGTCCGGGAACCCTTTTAGCCATTCCGGATAATCAGCCCCCATGATCCGGTCGGACATCGGCAGGTACGGTTTAATGTCGAGAATCGGAGTGCCGTCGAACGCATCGATCCACGGTAAATCAACCGTTCCGTCTTCTTCGTCGACTTTGAGGAGATAGACGTTGGTAATGGCTACCGGGTTCGGCCGGGCCTGCGAACGGGTGGCAAACAGCCCCGCCTGCACACCGGGCGCATACGGCAGATCAACGATCAGGTCGCCGTCTCGGCCGCCGGGATTATCGAGCTGATCGGCCCACCACATCACGATGGCGTGGGTGCAGCTGTCTAACCCTTTAAGTGCGGGACGATATTTTGGCAAAATGTGCAGCCGGTAGAGGCCGCGTCTTTCATCAACTTCAATATGGCCGATTGAAATCAGCTCAAAATGTGTTTGGTTCATCGTGTTACTCTCCATTTTGATTTGTTCGCAGATGGCCACAGATTACAGAGAGAAATCTGTGATAATTCGTGTTAATCCGTGGCTCTTTTTCCTGCAACTCACTTAATCTCTGACAAGTCACTCAGGATTCTTCAACCATCTTTTCCAGGCGGCTGATCAGATGGGTCAAAAACGCCAGCTCCGCCTCACCTAACACAAACCCATAATCAAACAGGACGTCCAGCGGGAAAAATGACACGCCCAGCTGATCGAGCTCATTTTTCTGACGCTGCAGGTCTTCCTCCAGCCACTGTCGATATTGTTTGACGGCCGCCAGGGCTTCGGCAGGGGGAATAGCGGCCAGATTATGCAGCCCCATCAGAAAATTGGTATAGGTGATCCTGGGTTGTGAAAGGGCGTGCAGCGTGGCCGCTTTCCACGCTTTTCTGCCCTCGGCCGTTACATTAAATTCCCGCCGCGGCACGCCCGCCTGGGAATCGGCCGCGGCCAATTTTTCGATAAACCCTTTATTTTCCAGCCGCTTCAGGATGTAATAAATCGATGAGGTAGACAGATCGGTCCAGGTGCGCATGTTGCGCCGGGTGATTTCCTTTTCTATCTGATAACCGTGCAGAGGCTGTTCATAAATCAGGCTTAGGATAACGAATTCGGCATCTGTCATATCCGCTCAATGCTATATTCTAGTAGTGTAATATTACAGTACTGGAATAATACATCAGCGCCCCTTATTTGTCAATATTTATTTGGATTAAATCGTGGGGATTGTAGGGTGGTTTCCCAGGAGAGGATGGCCCTATTGGGGATTCCCTCATAAGGCGATTAAGCCTATCGATTTCTACGACTATAGGATTGTGAGCTCCACTTTAATCAACTTAGATTGGTGCTGATTCGTGCTGCGAAACCTGAGTAAAATTCACATAAACAAAACGGATGAGCAAAAAGATAAGCCAGGAGGATTGGGCATGCTTATACATAGAACTTCAAGGTCTCGCGCAAATCATTTAGTTTTGACTCGACGCTTATTAAACCACTCGGATCGGTGATTGTATTTTGAGCATTATTCCAGATCGCCTGGGCGTAATTGTAAATGGCTTCGCGATCTTTTGAACTGCATTTTGTTTGCGCAATTAATTCCAAGGTGCTTAACAGGTATCCAAGCACCTGCGCGTCACCGGCGCCATAATGGCGAATGCCGTCAAATGAGGTATGCAGTAGTTCTTTAAAGGTTAGAGGGTTGGTGACGATGCGCAGCTTACCCTTGTCGTCAAAGCGTCGGGCGGCCGGGGTATCGATTTGGGCAATTTTGGCCAGCGCCTCCCCCAGTCGGTCGATACACAGCAGAGCGGTATAGGGATCGTTGATGCCGGGTGAGAGGGCTCGCAGGGCGATTTGGACAAGCTGCGTGACCATTAAATCGGAATCCTGCACCAGGGTGCGCTCACTGCCCAGCGAGAAGGCATCCTGCAGCTGATCGACGATTTCATCATTGACTCGCTCTTTTGGGAGAAGCTGGGCGAGAATTGACCCTTCGACCAGAAAATCACCCGGCCGCAATTTAAGATACAGGAGCAGGTCGTGCTCGACCGTGAGGGCCATTACCTGTTCGGTGTCTATTAACTGCAGATAACCGCCGTATCTGCTGACAACTGGATACGCCTGCTCTACAAAATCATCAGGCAATAATTTTTCTCCCCCCTCGATTGAAAATTCCGGTTCACGGCCCGTCCCTTCAGGAAACAGCTGATCCAGAGAATTCATCAGGGTATCGCTGATGCTGCCAATAATGTAGGCTGGCTGTACGCTTTGCGAGGTGTGGTGAATGAAATAAATGAGGATTCCCGCGTTGAGTAAAGCCAGCCCAATGGCAATCACGCTAGAAAGCGCCGGCACAAACAAATTGTTGCCGTCTTCGATATTAGGGAGAACAATCAGGCAGTAAATAAAGTTTGCCACAAAGGCACCAAGTGAGAATTGGTTGGTGCGATCACGCATAAAATTACTGACAACAAGGGGACCGTATTGTTGTGCAGCCAGGGTTAAGACAACCATCGTTAGGGAAAAAACGGTACCGGCAACGGTAATCATTGAGCCGGCAATTGTCGTTAAAACCGCCCGCAGCCCTGCAGGCGTGGCCCGAATAAGCGGCTCGATAATATCGATCAGCGCGGCGCCAAAGCGGAGGTCAAGCTGCAAAGAGATCAAGGCCAGGATAATGGCAAACAGGGCCTGCAACGTTGGAATAAACCAGTAGCTGGCGCTGAGTAAGTCAATAACTTTTTTGATGATGTTCCGCACACAGCCTCCAGCTCGTCGGCTTATGATTGCCAGCGAATTGTTGATGATTGATTTGAATCATTCGAGTCCGCTTCAGGCAAATGTGGGTCACTGCGCTCCAGCCTTTGCCATCGTTCATACAGCTGTTCCGCTCGCTGAGCAACCCGATTTAACATGCGAGGGAAGATGATAACGTGCAGCGGCAGAAGGACGTACCAGTATAAAAACCCAAACAGGCCGTGTGGTGCGAAATAGGCGGTTTGAACGAGCTTCTGATGATCTTCGTCGTCGGCAGGCAAAATCTCAAACTGCAGCCACGCTTCACCGGGAACTTTCATTTCGGCGCGCAGCCGCAATCTTTGGTCAGGCTCGATCAGCTCAACCCGCCAAAAATCAAGCGCATCACCGGCTCGCAGGTTGTTGGGGTGC
>JAAUYD010014259.1_pt1 | contig 29264 bp, 23 predicted proteins | sample 7278101 | NCBI WGS metagenome assembly JAAUYD01 (sample SAMN14350128, study PRJNA611818) | marine sediment metagenome | isolation source: surface marine sediment (0.6m) | place: French Polynesia: Moorea | collected 2018-08
CTTCATTTCAACTGCGGGCCATGCCGCCATCCCCGCCGCGCCGGATCGCGCAGAGGGTGAAGGCCCGTTTCAGCGGCTGATCATTCGAGGGGGCACCCTGATCGAAGGTGCCGGCGCGCCGCCCATCGGGCCGGTGGACATCATCATCGAGGGGAACCGCATTACCCGCATCGAAAGCGTCGGCTATCCCGGTTTGCCCATTGACCCGGACAATCGGCCGGCGGCCCGCGACGGTGACCGGGAGCTGGACGCTGCCGGCATGTATATTCTGCCGGGTTTCGTGGACATGCACGGTCATATTGGTGGCGCCGCCCAGGGCGTCAACGCTGAGTACGTGTTCAAGCTTTGGATGGGCCATGGCATCACTACCGTTCGGGATCCATCCTGTGGCAACGGCCTGGACTGGTGCCTGGAACACCGGCAGCGCAGCCAGGACAATGCCATAACCGCACCCCGTATCGAGGCTTATCCCTATTTCGGACAGGGCGAAGACGGACCGGTCAGCACGCCGCGTCAGGCCCGCGCGTGGGTCAAAAAGATCAAGCGCCAGGGTGCCCAGGGGGTCAAATTCTTCGGCGCGGCGCCCCAGGTGATGGCGGCTGCACTGGACGAGGCGCGCCAGCAGGGTCTGCGTACCACCATGCACCACGCCCAGCTGGCGGTCACCCGGGTCAACGTGCTGGACTCAGCGCGCATGGGCCTGACCAGCATGGAGCACTGGTATGGGCTGCCGGAAGCCCTGTTCACCGACCGCGTCATCCAGGACTACCCGGCCAACTACAACTACAACAACGAACAGCACCGTTTCGGCGAAGCCGGCCGTCTGTGGGCCCAGGCGGCAGAACCGGGGTCCGACAAATGGAACGAGGTCCGGGACGAACTGATTGCCCTGGACTTCACCCTGGACCCCACTTTGACCATCTACGAAGCCAGCCGGGACCTGATGCGGGAGCGCCGGGCCGAGTGGCACGATGAGTACACCCACCCCAGGCTATGGAAGTTTTTCCAGCCCAGCCGGGCCGCCCACGGGTCCTACTGGTTTGACTGGACCACCACGGACGAAATTGCCTGGCGCAACAATTTCATCAAGTGGATGACTTTCATCAACGATTACAAGAACCATGGTGGCCGCGTCACCGTGGGCTCGGATTCCGGTTTCATCTACAAAGTCTATGGCTTTGGCTATATCCGCGAATTGGAACTGCTGCAGGAGGCCGGATTCCACCCCCTGGAGGTGATCCGCTCGGCTACCCTGCTGGGCGCGGAAGCACTGGGTCTGGATGATGAGATCGGGTCGGTGGAAGTGGGCAAGCTGGCTGACCTGGTCATCGTGGGGGAAAACCCCCTGGCCAACCTGAAAGTGCTGTATGGCACCGGGCACTTCCGCCTGGACGACAATAATCAGGTGGTGCGCACCGGTGGCGTCCGCTACACCATCAAGGACGGCATCATCTTTGACGCCCCGGCGCTGCTGAAAGACGTGCGCGATATCGTCAGCGCAGCCTCGGCCAGCGAGTAGGCCGCGTGTCCGTGCCCGGGGGCCCCCGCTGATGATCGCCTTTCGCATTGCACTGGCAGCCCTGGGCGCCATCGTCATCACCGCGGTCATCATGTGGGGCTCCAAGGAGCTGATTGCCGACCGGCTCACCGAGGAGGGCCTGCGCGTGCTGCCGCTGGAGGAGACCCCGGACTCTTTCATGACGGTTCCGGTCCGCTCGGCGGAATGCCAGGACATGGAAAGCAGCGTCCGCCTGACCATTGCCCGTTCCCAGGTCTGCACCACGGACGCGGACTGCGAAGTCATCAGCCTGGGCTGCCCCTTCGGGTGTGCCACACCCATCCAGTCCACCGCTTATGTGGCCATCTCGACGCTGAACGAGGCCTTCCAGGATCGCTGTGCCTACTGCCTCTCCGGCTGCGCGTCCGACCCACCGCCAGCGGTGTGCCGGGCCGGCCAGTGCGCCCTGGAGCGCTTCCCCACCCGTCCGGCCGCACCCGTCTGGGAAGACAACCCGGGCTGAACCCCCGGGCTCCATTGGTGCCGTGAACAATACCCTGCTCTATGCCGCCACGGTGTTGATCTGGGGATCCACCTGGCTGGTCATAAACTACCAGCTGGGCCAGGTGGCGCCTGTGATATCCCTGGTTTATCGCTTTGCCCTGGCTGCGGGTCTGCTGATGGGGTTCTGCTGGTGGACCGGCCGCCAGCTGCGATTTGGCCCGGGTTCACATCTGTCTTTTTTCGGCATGGGCCTGTTCATGTTCGGGCTCAACTACCTGGGCGCGTACTGGGCCCAGTTTTACATTCCCTCGGCCCTGAATGCGCTGGTTTTTGCCACCATCGTCTGGCTCAACATCCTTTTCACCCGGCTGCTTTTCGGAGTTCGCTCCAGCGGACTGGTGTACCTGGGCGCACTGGCGGGCACAGCCGGCATCGTCATCGTTCTGTGGCCCCAGGTGGAATCATTGTCGCTGAGCGACGAGACGGTGATCGGCGCGATCATTTCATTCTCCGGCGCGCTGTCGGCCTCGGTGGGCAACATGGTCTCCCAGCGGGCCCAGTCCCGGCAGCTGCCGGTCATCTCCTCCAACGCCTGGGGCATGTGTTACGGCACCGGCCTGTACCTGCTGTGGGCGCTGGTCAGCGGTAGCGAATGGCAGTTTGATCCGTCTTTTCAATACGTGACGTCGCTGATGTACCTGGCCCTCTTCGGAACGGTCATCGGATTTGGCTGCTACCTCACCCTGCTGGGACGCATCGGCGCCCACAAGGCCGGCTACGCCAACGTCATGTTCCCCGTGGTGGCCGTAGTGCTGTCGGTGCTGTTCGAGGGCCTGGAGGTCAACCTGAACCTGCTGCTGGGGATGGCGCTGGTGCTGGCCGGCAATTTTGCCATCCTGCAGAGGAGCTAGTTTATCCGCAAGATGGAACATCCTGTCCCACTCGCGGGCGCTGCGCAAAAACGCGGTTTTGCTTCGCTTACGGCCTCCGGCCGTTGGCACATCCTTGTGCCAAGAGCTCCAGCGAAGGGTATAGAACCAACGAAGCGAGTCACCTCAGGACGCCCGACAGTGCCATTTCAATCTTTCTCAGGTTTTGAGAAACCGGCCTGTTTTAATGCCCTCCAAGTCGCAAGGAGACCAGCAATGACAGGCAAAGCACAGTCCATCATCGGCAAGACCATCACCGGCATCATTGCCCGGCCGGGCCCCGGCGGGCGGGATGAAGTTGTGATGTTCCAGTTCAGTGATGGCAGCTTCTTCGAGGTGGTATCCCCGCGAACCCGGCGCCAGCTGCGTAACATGGCCCGACAACAGGCCAGCCAGCAGCGCCCGGAGGACGACAGTCCCCTCCAGCAGATGACGATTTTTCCAGTGGACGGAATGGCCAGTGGCGCCGCGACACTCCCCCGCGCGGCGGCTTAGTCCCGGCTGACGCCACATCAGCCGGGGCTGTCACACTCCCACACAGTCCTTACCGCTGTTCCGTCCCTTATGAGCCCACGCCCGTGGGCTCTTTTTTTGGCGCTTGCAGAGCAAGCGGGGGAACGCGCCCTCTGGGCGCTGGGGAACGCTCGCTAGGCGAGCTGGGAAACGGCCGCTTCGCGGCCTGGGGAACGCGCGCTTCGCGCGCTGGGATAACGCTCCGTCGCTTTTCGCCAAGGTTGAGCAATGTTTTCCCGTTAAAGACGTATCCCCGTTGGGGTTCGTTTGATTCCAACGAAGGGGCCCAGCGCGAAGCGCGTTCCCCAGGCCGCGCCAGCGGCCGTTTCCTAGCGGCCGAAGGCCGCGTTCCCCAGCTTGCGCAGCAAGCGTTCCCTGACAAACACCCCAACTTCCGGCCCATGCGCTCCGTTTCACTGACGTATATCATTCTGATATCATAAATCAACCGTTATGACAGGGAGTAACGTCATGATCCAGGAAAGACAACTATCCATTGCATCCGGCTATCTCATGCTGCTGGTGCTGTTTCTTGCCCAGGTGGCCACCATCGTCGGCATCATCTATGGCGCCAGGACGTACAGTCCGGCCATCATCATCACCTCGGCCATCCTGGCGGTGCTGGTACTGATCCTCTGGTTCGGCTTTTTCATGGTGCACCCCAACGAAGCCAAGGTGATCCAGCTGTTCGGCTCCTACAAGGGCACTGCCCGGGACCCCGGCCTGCGCTGGGCCAACCCGTTTTTCGCCAAGCAGGCGGTGTCGGTGCGCGTGCGGAATTTCGAAAGCGGCACCCTCAAGGTCAACGAAGCCACCGGCAGCCCCATTGAAATCGCGGCGGTGGTGGTCTGGAAGGTGGTCGATACCGCGGAGGCGGTGTTTGAGGTGGACAATTTTGAAGAGTTTGTCAGCATCCAGAGTGAAGCGGCCCTGAGAAACCTGGCCACCTCCTACCCTTATGAGAGCCATGAAGAAAACCAGTTCTCCCTGCGTACCCACTCGGGACAGATCGCTGAGTCGCTGAAAAAGGAGATCCAGGACCGTCTGGACAAAGCAGGCGTGGAGGTCATCGAAGCCCGCATCAGCCACCTGGCCTATGCACCGGAAATTGCCAACGCCATGCTGCGGCGCCAGCAGGCCAACGCCATTATCGCCGCCCGCCAGAAAATCGTGGAAGGCGCCGTGGGCATGGTGGACATGGCCCTGGCTGAACTCAGCCGCCAGGAAATCGTGCACCTGGACGAGGAACGCAAGGCCGCCATGGTCAGCAACCTGCTGGTGGTCCTGTGCAGCGAAGACAACGCCCAGCCCGTGCTGAATACGGGCAGCCTCTACTGACCTGACCAGGGGGCGCCACCGCGGCGCCCCCGAACATCATGGCCAAGAAAAAAGCCTTCGCCCTGCGCATCAACGAAGATGTCCTGGACGCCGTCCAGCATTGGGCCAGCGACGAACTGCGTTCAGTCAATGCCCAGATTGAGTACGTGCTGCGCGAGGCCCTGCGCAAGGCCGGCCGCATGAAACCCCCGCCTCCGCCGGAGGCGTCGGATTAAACGCGCATTTTTCAGCGCTTCGGTGGATTGAGCTGAAGCGGTCACCTGAACGATAATGCCGGGTCCCCAAATCCGAGAACCCGCCATGCGAATCTTTACTCTACTGACCATTTGTTTGTTCCTGGCCGCCTGTCAGCAGGAGGCCGAAGCCCCCAGCAGCCCGCCACCCGCGGCTGATGCCCCCGAAACCGCAGCCGCGCCCGCCCCGGCAGAGACGGATCTCCTGGGCGGCATCCTGGCCAGCCAGCCGGAGGCTGCCCAGGCCCGCTACGACCAGCGGAACCCCAGGGAAACCCTCGAATTTTTCGGAATTGAGCCTGGCATGACGGTAGTTGAAGCCTTGCCCGGCGGCGGCTGGTACAGCAAGATCCTGATGCCCTATCTCGGCGGTGAAGGCACCCTGGTGGGCGTCGACTACGCCGGCGACATGTGGTCCAAGTTCGGATTTTTTGACGACGAGTTCATCGAAGCCAAGAAAACCTGGCCCGAAGAGTGGACCGCTGAAGCCCAGGGCTGGGGAAATGACGACGCCGCGTCGGTCTCAGCGTTCGTGTTTGGCGCCATGCCGTCCGACATGGCCGGCACCGCTGATGCGGTGCTGTTCGTGCGGGCCATGCACAACCTGGCCCGTTTCGAGAGCGACGGTGGCTTCCTGACCCAGGCCCTGGCTGACGCTCACAGCGTCCTCAAGCCCGGCGGCGTCGTCGGCATCGTCCAGCATCACGCCCGGGATGAAATGCCCGACGAGTGGGCCGACGGCAGTCGCGGCTACCTCAAGCAGGGTTTCGTCGTGGAGCAGATGGAAAAAGCCGGGTTCGAATACATCGGCTCCAGCGATATCAACAGCAATGACAAGGACCAGCCGGGTGAAAATGACATCGTCTGGCGTCTCCCTCCGACCCTGATGAACGCCCAGGAAAATGAAGAACTGAAGCAGCAGATGATGGCCATTGGCGAGTCCAATCGCATGACGCTGAAGTTCCGCAAGCCTGAAGCCTGATCCAAACAAGCCGGGCTGCGCGTTCGCGCGGCCCGGCTATCCAACGTCTCAGCCCCGGCGCAGGGCCTCGATGCGCTCAGGCAGCGGCGGATGGCTCATCAGCAGGCGGCGCAGCCCACCGCCATGCCGGCCGCTGATACCGAAGGCCTCAACCGATTCCGGCAGGGTGCTCTGCCCGTAAGAACTGTTCAGGCGCTCCAGGGCGGAAATCATCTTCTGGCGTCCGGCCAGTTGGGCGCCGCCCGCATCGGCGCGAAACTCGCGGCGACGGGAGAACCACATGGCAATGATGCTGGCCAGGATACCCAGCAGAACCTGTGCCACCATGACCACCATGAAGTAGCCGATGCCGGTACCGCGTTCGTTGCGGAACACCGCCCGGTCGACCACCATGCCGATGATGCGGGAGAAAAAGATCACAAAGGTGTTGAGTACCCCCTGGATCAGTCCCATGGTCACCATGTCGCCGTTGGCCACGTGGGATACCTCGTGGGCCAGGACCGCCTCGACCTCGTCCTGGGTCATGCCCTGCAGCAGCCCGGTGGTCACTGCCACCAGGGCCTTATTGCGGTTCATGCCGGTGGCAAACGCATTCAGATCCGGCGCGTCGTATACCGCTACGTCAGGCATGCCGATGCCCGCCTGCTCGGATTGACGCTTGACCGTGGCGAGCAGCCAGGATTCCGTGGCGTTGCGCGGCTGGTCGATCACCCGGGCCCCGGTGGAGCGCAGCGCCAGCCACTTGGACATGGCCAGGGACACGAAGGAGCCCGCCATTCCAAAAATGGCCGAAAATATCAGCAGCCCCACCAGGTTGATATCGGTTCCGCTGTTGGCAATCATGTCCTCCAGGCCCAGCACTTTGAATGCTGCCGTAGCCACCGCGAGAACGGCGATATTGGTGCCAAGAAACAGAAGCAGTCGAGTCATGAACTTTCACATCATCAGCTTTGACAGTTCCGCTAGATCTGGGATGCGCCGGGCCTTATCTCAAGTGCGCCAAAAGTCATGATTGTCGATGATTTCCTCTGGGGCGCGCGCTGCCTGTTGCGCGGATTCGGCTGGATCAGGCGCCCTGGCCTGCGCCGCTATGTCATCGTGCCGCTGCTGATCAACCTGCTGATCTTTTCAGCCACCCTCTATTGGGCCTATCGGCGCTTCGACAGCTGGCTCAGCCTGATTCTGCCCGAGTCCATGTCCTGGCTGGCCTACCTGCTATGGCCCATTGCCATTCTGGCCGTGCTGGTGATCACCTTTTACACCTTTACCCTGGTGGCCAATTTCATCGGCAGCCCGTTCAACGACCGTCTGGCTGAAGCGGTGGCCCGGCGGCTGGACTCGCCCCCTTCACCCGGCCGGCAGACCAGTTCCTGGGTCCTGCAGATCAGCGGTGCGCTGCTGGGCGAACTGCGCAAGTGGGCTTACTTTGCATTGCTGTTTGTCGGGCTGCTGCTGATCTGGCTGTTTCCCCTGACCACGGTGCTGACTCCTGTCGTGGGGCTGCTGCTGAGCGCCTGGATCGGGGCCTTCGAATACCTGGACTACGCCATGGAAAACGCCGGGCTGAGTTTTGGGGAGAAGCGGCGCTGGCTGCGCCGGCAGCGCGGCGCGGCCCTGGGTTTCGGCGCGGCCGTAGTGGGTGCCACCATGATCCCGGTGGTGAATTTTGCCGTTATGCCCGCGGCCGTGGCCGGGGCCACAGAACTCTGGGTGAGGCGGCAGGCCCCGCCCGGCCAACCCACCAGCCCCGCCGATGAGCCCAGCGGATGACCTCCGAGAATGAGTGATTACCGGGGCCGGTTCGCGCCCTCCCCCACGGGCCGCCTGCACTTCGGATCACTGGTGGCGGCCGTCGCCAGCTTCGCCAGGGCCAGGACCTGCAGCGGCGCCTGGCTGGTCCGAATCGAGGACCTGGACCCGCCCAGGGAGCGCCCTGGCGCAGCCCAGGCCATGATCCAGGACCTGGCGCACTTTGGCATGCACAGCGACGAGCCCGTCCTGTACCAGAGCGGCCGGGACTCAGCCTACCGCGAAGCCCTGAATCGCCTGCGTGACCAGGGCGACCTGTTTCCCTGCGGCTGTGCGCGCAAGGACCTGAAGGGCCACCGAGTCTACCCGGGAACCTGCGAGGGCGGTCTCCCCCCGGGCCGATCGGAACGATCCCTGCGGGTCCGCGTTCGGGGCACTGTTTCATTCACCGACGCGGTCCAGGGTCCGGTCACCGAGGTCCTGGCGGATACCACCGGGGCGTTTATCGTACGACGGGCCGACGGCCTCACTGCCTACCAGCTGGCCGTGGTGGTGGACGACCACTTCCAGGGAATCACCGAAGTGGTGAGAGGCTCCGACCTGCTGGATTCCACCTGCCGCCAGATTTACCTGCAGACCCTGCTGGACCTGCCCAGGCTGGACTACGTGCACCTGCCCATTGCCACCGGCCCCGGGGGTGAAAAGCTGAGCAAACAGACCAACGCCCAGCCGGTGGACCCGCAGAATCCGCTGCCGGCCCTGGTCAATGCCTGGCGGTTCCTGGGCCAGCGGGCACCCACCGGAACCATCGCCACCGTGGATCAGTTCTGGGCGCGCGCCCTGCCGCTGTGGCGGCTCGAAAACATTCCCCGGGTCCGTGAAATGCAGCCCTGACCGGTCAGCGCGACCCTTCTTCGGATTCACTCAGGCGCCGGAAGTACTCGGCCGCGGCGTCCCGGTAACCCTCGTCAACGGCGGAGGCGCGCGGTGCCCTGGCGGCGCTGACAGGACGCGCGCGTTGGCTCAGTGCCAGTTCGAGCCGCGCCAGCAGCGACAAAACCTGCCGGTATTCCCGGGCCAGCAGTTCAGGATTGCCCGCCGCGTCATCGGACTGGCGCAGCTGGCTGAGCACTTCCTGGATTTCCGCATCGGTCAGCAGTTCGGCGTCGGACCGCACCACACTGGCCAGGATTTCTCCGATGGTCTGGTTCAGGGTCTCCGCCGCCTGTGGATCTTCGGCGAAGGCATAGTCCCGCCAGTCGGCGAAGGGCTGCCACTCTGTGGCCGGATTATCCGGCGGACGCCGCCAGTCGTTGGCGTCACCCCGTCCCTGGCCCATCTGGCGCTGCAATTCGGCGCGCCCGCCGCGGACCGCCGCCTGCAGCTCCTGCAGCGGGTCCTGTTGGCCGCCGCCCACCTGGGCCAGGCGTTCCGCCCGCTCCAGGTCTTCGGTCAGCTGTCGCAGGGCGTCGGTGGTGACGTCCTCGCTGCCGGCCACGAACAGCGCCCGGCCGTAGTCGATGTACGTCGCTGACACGGCCAGTCGCTCGGCCACCTGGGAGCGGACCAGGTTTTCATTGGCCCGGTCCAGCTGATCCGCGGTCTCCGGGTCGTCCTGCCGGGATCTTGCAGCGGCGGTCCCCAGCGCCTGCTGGATCCGCTCCAGCTGAGCCAGCATGTCCCGCTTGCGGTTGGCCAGCTCGGTTTCTTCCTCGTAGCTGAGGGATTCCTCGGCGCTGGCGGGATCCTCGGACAGCTCCGCCCGCACGGCCTCGTCCAGCCGCCGCTGCACGGCCCGCTGCTGCTGGTAAAGGTCCTGGGCCGCAACGGCCATGTCACCGATGTCGCCCCCGAGGGCATCCCGGCGGTCCTGCTGCATACTGTTCGCGGCGGCCTCCAGCTGCTGCTGTGCCTCGGCCATGGCCTGGCGCGCTTCTTTCTGTCGATCCTCGTCACGAGAGGCCTCGGACGCACGCTGCATGGCGCGTTGGGCGTTGGCCAGGCGGCGCTGCACTTCCTCGGACCCGGTATCGCCGGGTGACCCTTCCGCGCTGCCATCCTGGGACGATTGAGACGACCGGGCGGCCTGTTGCTCCATCTGCTGTCGCAGCTCCTCCAGCTCGCGCTGCAGCATTTCCTGTCGCCATCGCTCCTCGGCCATGGCCTGGGGTTGCCGGTTGGCCTGGCGGGACAGTTCCTGCTGGCGCCGGGCCAGCTCTTCCAGCCGAGCCAGCTGCTCTGAATCGGTGTTGTCCTGCTGCTGATCACGCAGGTTCTGGCCGGTTTCGTACTGGTTCTTCTCCAGGTCCATCTCCAGCTCGAACAGCTCCGCCAGGTCCCGGTTGGCGCCGAAGCCACCGGGTCGGCCCGAATTGCGCTGCATGGACATCTGCATCTCGGTGAACAGGGCCTCGGCCCGCAGCAGGTAGTTCAACGCAGTTTGCGTCGGCTGGATGGCCTGCTCCAGCTCCATCGCCGCCAGCCGCCGGGCTGCTGGTTCCATGGCCTCCGCAGCCAGTTCCACGTATTCCACGAAGGTATCTATCCGGGGATCCGTCATGGTGATCTGCCGCGCCTGGGCTCGCTGGGCCAGAGACGTGGCCTGGTCCTTCAGGGTTTCCTGAAGCCGACTCAGCAGGGCCGCGTTGTCCTCGATCTGCCCCGCCGGCTTTTTGCCACGCTGGCGAATCAGGTTCCAGGTCGACACCAGGATTTCCTTCTGCCGCTGGGAAATCTCGTCGCCACCGCCGCCACCGCCACCCATACCGGACTGCTGGGACTGGCTGATCTGGCGGTCGAAGGGCTGTACCTCTATAAAAAACAGGTCGGTCTGGTTTTCCTGCACCCGGTCGCGGGCGACCGCGTAGTAGGCCACCAGGTCGCCGGGGGTCAGGTACGATCCCGGCTCAGGCCCCATGTCTTCCAGGTAGAACCAGTGCTGCCGATTGCTGCGCCGATCGCCGGCCTCCAGCACCTGGGACTGCCACTCGCCGCCGTTCACCGAGTAGCGCACTTCCAGCTGCTCCAGGCCGTAGTCGTCCCTGGCCTCGATGCGAGTTGAGACTTCTTCGAGGCTGGTGGCGCGCCAGTCGCGACCGGGCCGCGTCAGGCGCACCTCCGGCGGCTCGTCCGGCTGCACCTTGATGATGAAATCCGGCGTCAGCCGAACCTGGTCTCCGCCCAGTCTCGCGGTCAGGTGATAGTAGCCGTCACTGTCTACCTGGAATCGGCCGCTGGCCAGGTTGGATTCCTGCCGCAGATCTGACGGCTGCCCGTCCACCACCAGCTGGGGGCGCCGCAGCGGCGCGTCAGACTCCACCGTCAGTTCCACCCGGGTACCGGACAGCGCGCGCACATCGCCTCCGGCCTGGGTGCGCGGCTCCATGCCGGTCCAGTCCGGATAGTGGTAGACCAGCTCGAAGCCGGTGAGCTCCGGCATTTCCACCACCTTGACGGCATAGGGAGGGCTGCGTTCACCGCCCGCTGAAACGTAGTAGGTGAGGGACTGCCGCGGGCCCGGCAGGACAAACTCAAATCCGTCCTGGCGGGTCGGCACCATGGTCACTGACTCGTAATCCGCGGCGTCTTCGAACTGGACGAACAGGAAGGCGTCGTCAGCCTCAAATCCCTTCAGGGTGGCGCTGATCCGCAGGTCTGTGCCCCGGCGCAGGCTCACGTCACCCGGTGATACCAGGACCTGTCGGGGCGGCAGGGTGTCAGCCCCCATCCATCCAGCCAACAGGTGACGGGCACCGTACTTCCAGTCACCGGGCCCGACCGCCAGCAGCGCCGCCAGTGCGACAGCACAGGCCACTGCCGCGGCCTGGGCCAGGCCCAGCTCCGAGGCCGGCACCACCGAAGGCGCCGGACGCCGCAGGGCAATACCGGCAGCGTCCTCGGCCAGCAGGTCCACTACCGGATTGGGCTGACCGCGCGACTCCAGGTAGGTGATCAGGCGGCCTTCGAACTCCGGAACGCGCTGCTCCAGCTCTGCGGCGCCCCCGTCCCTGTACTGCCGGCGCAGGGGCAGGTACAGCCACAGCAGGCCCACCGCCAGCAGCGCCGCCAGCAGCGCCAGGCGACCGGCCGAGACAATCCCCGGGTCGAAACCCTGACCCAGCATCAGCGCAACCGCACCCATGGTGATCAGCAGTACAGCGCCTCCGGCCACCGCGAGGCCGTTCCACAGGGTTCGCCGGCGCAGGCGCCGGCCGACCCGGTCCAGGTATGACTCCAGGGTCACATCTGCTCGTTTCATTGCCTGGCCACCTTCAGATAACGATTCCCGGCTGCCGATTCCAACAACAGTATCAACGCCAGACCCAGCAACAGCCAGCGCCAGATAGCTATTTCCCGCCCACTGTCATCGCCAACCGCCGTCTGCAATGGCGCTGAGCCCCCGCTGGAGGTCCACCTTGCCACCTGCTCGGGGGACAGAACCGCCAGCGACGATTCGGCCGGATCCAGGTTGGCCGCTACCAGGCGGCTGCCCTCCAGGGTTATGACCTGGTAAACCCCGGGACGATCCGCCAGCGCCGGCAGAGCAGCATTCACCGCAACAGCGGTCCCCCCGGGTTGCAGCAGCTCCAGGGCTTCCCCGGCGGGATACAGCGTGCTGCCGATGGTCACCGAGGACCGCCATCCCCCGGACCGCGTCAGGTACCGGGCCAGCTCTCCCGCCAGGGATACAAATGCGGGCTGCAGCGGCAGGTCATTCCAGCGATTATCCAGGCTACTGGTCAGCAGCAGCAACCGCCCCTCACCCACGCCACGCTCCAGCAGCAGCGGGTCTCCCGCGTCCAGTCTGACCAGGACCTGATCTGACGCGCGCTGCTGGATACCCAGATAGCGGTTGACGGACAGCTGGTGAAGTCCGCTCACCGCCTGGAGAGCGGGGTGGGTGGCATCAATGTCCCCAACGGCCGCGGGACCGGCTCGCGCCGGACCTGAGTCCAGGGCGAGCCCGGCCAGCCCGAGATCCCGGGACAGGACCGCCTGGCTGCCCAAGGCGGCCAGGACCTGCCCACCACCCCGCATGTAGTCCTCCAGCTGCCGGGCCAGGGCATCGGACAACGCTCCAAGATCGGTTGCGGCCACCAGGGCAAAGTCTGTGAAAGCCGGCGCCGACTGGGCCGTTGCGCTGATCCGTGAGACCTTCAGCCCCAGCCCGGAAGACTCCAGTGCGGTGGACAGGTACAGCCCGGCCCGGGATCCGTCACCGATGACCAGTACTGGGCTGGCCGCTTCCGGGTTTACCACCAGGAAGCGCTGATTGTCCGCCTGCAGCGCGTCCTCAACGTCCATCCCTACCCGAACACGGGTGCCGCGCCCGGACGGCTGGCCATCGTCAAGCGGCCACGTCACCTGGGCCTGACCCGACGCGGGAATGGCCACCATCTGGCTGGATGCCCGCTGGCCTTCCACGAACAGCGAAACGGAAACGGAGGTGGAACCGGGACCCCGGATGCCCGCCTGTATCTGGTCGCCCACCCGCCGCACCACGTCCAGGTACCAGTTGTCTGCCTGGCCCTGGCTAACCTGGTGGAGCACCAGTGGCCCGGACTCGGCCACCAGCAGGTCGGCAAACCTCACCGGGGCCGCGGTTTTCTGGAGATCTGTGACCAGGTGCAGCGCAGCACCACCCTCGACGATCTCGCCGAGGGTCGCCAGGGACTGCATCAACTGGCCGTAATCCAGCCGGCCAAAGCCCGGCGCCAGGCGGTCCAGCTCTGCCCGGAGAGCCACCTGGTCAGCAGTCAGGTCCGCAACCACCCGGATGCGGGTACCCGCATCGACCAGCATAGCCTGGCTTCCCGGCGCCATTTCGTCGATCAGGCTGCGGGCCATGTCCCGGGCATTTTCCCAGCGCTGACCCGACCGCATGGATGCGGAGGTGTCCACGGCTATGATGCGGTTGCCAGCGACCTCGGCGGGCCCACCGGACTGGGGCAGCCACCACGAAGGTCTGGCGAACGTCAGGGCCAGTAACAGAAGCAGGCCAATGCGTAACGCCATCAGCAGCAGGTATCGGAGCTTCCGGACCGTAGTGCTTCGGCGAGGACTCTGTTCCATCAGCATCAGGGAACTGAAGGGCCGCGCCCGGGCATCGGGCTCACGCAGAAGATGCAGCCAGAGGGGAACCGCAATGGCCAGCGCGCCCAGCAGGAACCAGGGGGATGCCCAGCTCATCTGCCGGCAGCCCGTCGATCAATGAGACTATTCGGCCGGCCGCGGCCGGCACGGGGAAGTACTGTTGCATTCACCATTGATGATTCTTTCAACATCCCGCTATCCACGCCTCTGTCGGAAGCGCAGGTACCGACGCAACGGCACGTCCAGGCGCTGATCCGTGGTCATCATCAGGTGGTCGCAGCGTGCGGCAGCAGCCGCGGACCTCAAATGGTCAATGTGCGCCTGCAGCCGTTGCGGATACTCGTGTTTGAGGAAGCGGGAAGACACCTCCATGGTGTGCTGGTCTTCCATGTCCCTCAGCGCTGAAGTCCCCTGCCGCGGGATGGTCGGATTGAGCTCTTCCGGGTGCAGCAGCTGCAGCAGGAATACATCGTGTCCCTGCAGGGCCATGGGCATCACCGCCTCCACCAGAGTGTCCACGTCACACAGGAAATCGGAGATGACGGCTACCAGTCCACGATGTCCGGTGGCCTGCTGAAAACGCTCGAACGGCGGCACGAAGTCGGTGCCGCCGGCGGCTTCGACCCGGTCGATAGCGTGCAGCAGAGCGTTGAGCCGGCCCGGCCGGCTGGACGGTGGCACGAATTCCCGGACCTGCTGGTCAAAAGCAACCAGGCCGATGGCGTCATGCTGTCGCGACGCCAGGTAGGCCAGGCTGGCGGCCAGGAACCGTGCGTAGCGAAGCTTGTTCTGGCCGGCCTCGCCGAAGTCCATGGAAGCACTGGCATCCAGTACGATCATCAGGCGGGTGTTGGTTTCGCCGAGAAACCGCTTAACGTAGTTCCTCTCGGTACGTGCGTAGACATTCCAGTCGATGAACCTGGGGTCATCTCCCTCGGCGTAGGGGCGATACTCGGCGAACTCCTGGCTGAAGCCGAATCGCGGCGAGCGGTGCAACCCAACGGTCAAACCCTCAACCGCGGCCCGGGCAACCAGTTCGATATTGCCCAGCTGCATCAGGACACCGGGATCCAGCCAGCGCTGGTGTGGCGCAGGTGTGTTCAAGAAGCCTCCAGCACCTGGTCAATGACGGCATCACTGGTGACACCCTCGGACTCCGCCTGAAAGTTGACCAGGATCCGGTGGCGCAGCACCGGGTGGGCCAGGGTCCGGAGGTCCTCGGCCACCACGTGATAACGGCCGGCCATCAGCGCCCGGGCCTTGGCGGCCAGAATCAGAAACATGGTGGCCCGCACGCTGGCGCCGTAATTGACAAAGCGGCGCACGAAATCCGGCGCGTCGGCGGATTCAGGCCTTGAGCGGCGTATCATGGAAACGGCCAGCTGCCCGACTTCGCTGGCCACCGGCACCTGTCGAACCAGCCGCTGAAAGCTGATGATTTCTTCCGCGGTGGTACAGGGCGAAACTGGCGGTACGTCAATCCGGCGGGTGTAGCGGTCCACCACCTGCAGCTCTTCCTCGGCGCTGAGATAGTCCAGGGTCACGTTGAACAGGAACCGGTCGAGCTGGGCCTCGGGCAGCGGGTAGGTGCCCTCCAGTTCGATGGGGTTCTGGGTCGCCAGCACAAAGAATGGCGGCTCAATGCTGTGAATGGTGCCCCGCACCGTGACCGAGCTTTCCTGCATGGCCTCCAGCAGCGCCGCCTGGGTCTTGGGCGGTGTGCGGTTGATTTCATCAGCCAGCAGCACGTTGGCGAACAGCGGCCCCGGCACAAAGCGCCAGGAGCGATGGCCACTGCCGTCTTCGTCGATGATGTCGGTGCCGGTGATGTCCGTGGGCATCAGGTCCGGCGTGAACTGGATCCGCTTGAAGCTCAGGCCCAGTGCTGAGGCCATGGTCCGCACCAGCAGGGTCTTGGCGGTGCCCGGCATGCCGGTGATCAGGCAGTGCCCACCCACCAGCAGGGTCAGCAGCAGGTGTTCCACCACGTGGTCCTGGCCCACGATCACCTGCCCCACCTGTCCGCGGATATCGTCCATCACCGCCTGAAAGCGGCGCACCTGGTCTGCCGGGGTAGTCCCGCCCGCACCGGCTGGCGATCCTGATGGCGCGTCAGCCTGGGGCCCGGACTCCCGGGGTTCCTGGTGAATTGCCGGGTCGACTTCGCCTGCCCGGTCGTCCGCCTGGCCGACTACCTGATCAGAAACCTGATCAGCTCCGGGCTCAACGTCCGGGTTGCCTGCCGGATCCGCTTCAGGCCCGGCCTGGAGTTTTGAGTCGATCTCTTGATTCATGGAGATTCACCTTGCACAAGTTTCAACAGCAGCTGCTGGGCTGGACGGTAATGCGGGGCCGCCTCCAGCGCCAGCAGCAGATGGGTTCTCGCCTGGGCCGTTTGACCCAGGGCGTGGTGGGTTCGGGCAACCCTGAACTGGGCCGCAGCCTGGTCGTGGGGGTCCAGGGCCAGCATGACCTGGTACTCCACCAGCGCTTCCTCGAAGCGATTCGCCTCGCTCAACCAGTCTCCCAGGGTCTGGTGCAGCTCCAGGTCCATCGGGGCGGCATAGCTGACGTCCGCCATGACCCGCATCGCCTGTTCGGCGTCACCCTGTTCATACAGCAGCCCGGCCAGCCGACGCAGTGCCGCCGGCTGGCCACCACCCGCGGCACGATAGCGGGAAAGCGCCGCCAGCTCCTCGGCCGTCGCGCCCTGACCCTTGCTGGCCCGGGCCAGTGACAGCCACGGGCTGCCCGATTCCACGAACTGGGGATAGATCTCGATGGCCGCCCGGGCCTGGCCGATCGCCTGTTCCCAGTCACCGTCCAGGGACGCCTTCCGCGCCTGGCTGACCAGGCTGGTCCATCGATCCATTTCATTCAGCACCGCACCATAGCCGGCCTGCAGGTCATCCAGGAAGCGGCGGTCAAATTCTTCGGGGCTGACCTTCAGGACCTTTCCCACCGCGTCGCCGGTCTCCGTCGCCAGGGCAAACTCCTCGAGCATCCCCACCAGGGACTCGAACCCCCACTGGCGCTCGATGAAATGGCAGATCAGACCCGCCTGCATGTAGGACACCATGACCTGTCCGGGGTAGCTCGGGCGCACGAATCCCTGGTCCAGTTCCGCGATGGGCAGCAACTGGCCGCCGGCCATGGCGGTCAGGGTTTCGCGGGGAAGCGACGGATATTCGGTCTCAGTTGCGGTGGGTCCGGATCGCCATTCTTCGTAGACCGAGATCCCCTCGCTGAACTACCGCGGTACCCGGTGATCGGTGGCCTTGAGTGTGAAGACGTGGGCCATCTCGTGCCACAGGGTCGAACCCCAGTGAAATTCACCAACGGCTCGGCCGGATGGGCTGTCCATGGCCACCAGGTAGCCAAATGTCACACCCAGTATGCCCAGGCCCGGCATACCCAGGGTGCGCACAGCAAAGTCCTCGTGATTGGGATAGAGCTCTACAATCACGGGTTCAGTCAGCTGGAAGCGGTAGCGGCGGCTGAACTCGCGAATGCTGCGCGACACCAGGCTGCGCACATAAGGCGCCAGCACGCCGGCTTCATCCTGGTGTACCCGCATCCAAAGTCCGGGCAGATCAGACTCGGCGGGATCCTGCAGAACCTGGAAATCATCCAGTGAATCCAGCAGCCGCAGGGTATTGACGGTTCGGGGGTCGTAGGGGTCGCCCTGGTAGGCCAGCCGCAGGTGGTAGGCGGCACCCTCGAAATCATTGATGCGCAGCAGGTTCACGCCCAGCTCAGCGTGAGCACCGTAGTGGTCCGGCTGGATTTCTATGGCCTGGCGCAGCTTATCAACGGCCTGCCGATACTGTCGGGTGATCACCGCGAAGTGGGCAGCCACCACCAGTGCCTCCCCGGAATCCGGCTGCTGCTGCCGGGCTTTTTCAGCCCACTTCGACGGTTCTTGACCACGCAAGTAGTCCAGGCCCACACCCACGGCGTTCAGATCCACCGTGGGCAACCCGGACTCGTCTATCAACACCGCGGCTGCCTCCAGGCTGGCCTCGGCGTCGTCCAGTTGACCCTGTTCCAGCTGCAGCCTGGCATTCAGCAGGTAGGCATCGGGCCGGCCCCGGCCGGTGCGCAACACCTCGGTCAGCAGCTGCTTGGCCGCACCGTCGAACTGGCCTGACAGAAGGAAGGCCATGCCGAGACGTGCATCCAGGTTATCCGCATCCGCGGCCAGCACCTCCTCATACAACGCCTGGGCGTCCGCGCGCTGGTGCGCCTCGGCGAACAGTTGGGCCCAGCGCAGCCTGGCCGCCGTTGCGGCCGCCTCCGTACCGATCGCGGCACGAAAATGCTGGTTGGCCAGCTTGCGGTTCTGCAGTGCCCAGGCCGCCTCCGCCTGGACCAGCAACGAGGAATCATCCGCCGCCAGCAGTGACGCAAAACATCGGGCGGCTTCGCTGCGTTTTCCCTGCCACTCAAGCTGGTCACAGGCCCTGACCTCGGTTGGCGAAAGACCGCCGTAGTCGATGGTCCGGGCCACGCCCTGGGTGGCCGACAGCAGGGTGACGGCGAGCCACCCGGCGGTTCCCACCCAGCGTTGCCTGCCGATCATCCGGATTCTCCTGCCAGTGCATCCATTTCCTGCTGCACCATGGCCAGGTCCAGCAACAGGCTTTGCAGCAGGTCCAGGTACCGGTTGCTGTCCATGCTGTCGCGCAGGGCCTTGTGCTGCTCGATGCGCGCAGACAGTTCGTCACGCAGGTCAGCCAACTCACGATAGCGGGGATCAGTCGCCAACTGGATGGAAACCGGCTCCGATTGTCGGGCCACGTTGAACAGCGCGGCACCGGTGCCCACCAGGCGAGGATGCTCAGTGGCCAGCAGCACATCGGCCGCGTAAGCCTCCTCCACGCCTCTCCGGGCAAAGTCGAACGCCTCCCGGGCGCTGACCAATCCGTTCTTGTCCTGGTCTGCGGAGGGGTCAGTCAGCGCCGCGGCCCAGAAACTGCCAAAGCGGGTGGCCAGGCGTTCACCGCCGCTCTTGGTGGCCGTGATCAGAACCCGGTTCTCCGCCGCCAGTGCCTCCAGCGTGCCGCCGCTGGCACTGGTGGTATTGACCAGCAGCTGATGCCGCACCGGCAGCGCGTCAAGCAGTTCCGCCAGTCTGGGCGCGCTGAGGTCGCGACCCGGTATATTGAAGCGATAGGCGTCACCATCGTGGCTGCCGTGCCCAATCAGGACCATCACCACACGATCGTCCGGCGCCAGCTGCTGCCAGCCGGCCAGGGCCTGTTCGATGGCGTCCAGCGTGGCGAGCCCGCCGGTCAGCAGCGAGACCCGGTCGTCGCCGCCGGCGGCGTCACGGGCGGCGTCAGCCACGATGGCGGCCTCCTGCTGGAAACGGTTTTCGTAGCGGGACTCGCCGCCCAGCCCGGCCACCACCAGGAAATGGGTGGCACCGACCGCAGGGCCTGCAGCCAGTTGGGCAAGCAGCAGCAGCGGGGTCCATCCGAACCGGCTCACAACCGCCCCCAACGCAGACGCAGCAGCCACTCGCTCAGTTTCAGCATCAACAGCAGCAGGAAAGCAGCCGGCATGTCCCACAGGTCCAGCCGACGGGTTTCGGTGACCCCGGCCGTAGAAAAATTGATCGCCGCGGGCAGGCCAGCCAGTTCATCGGGTTGCCACAGGCGGCCGCCGGTAGCCAGGGCGATGCGCTCCAGCACCGCCGGCCGCTGACGGATGCCGAAGTATTCGGGGTTGGTGCTCTGGCTACGGTAATACCGGCGGGCGGAAAGCTCCTCGTCCGGGCCCAGGGCCGCCATGGTTTCAATGGAAGTCATGCCGGGCCCACTGTCAAGCACCGCCTGGAATTCGCCGGGCCGGTTGCCGGGCCGCAGCTCGATCTCGGTCTGCTGACCGTCGGCGCTGCGCATCACCGCGCTGACCCGGGCATCCAGGGCAGGCTCGAATTCGGCGTTGCGCGCCCGGACCTGGAGCTCGATCTGGCCCGCCGGGTTTTCTTCGGTCACCACCTCCAGCCGCTGGGGCGTTTCTGCCACCAGCGTCCGCACCAGCTGGCGCCAGAACACCTCGTGGCTCTGATCCTCGGCCGGCAGGCTCATCTGCCATCGCCAGGTGCCACCGCTGGCCAGGATGAAGCTCTGACCCATGCCGTAGCGCTGGGTCACCAGCAGGGGCTGCTGCCCACGCTCGGTTTGGACTTCCAGCAGGGTTGCCGCACCCGGGCGCAGGGACCCCAGGACCTGGTAACTGGCAACCCGTGGGATCTGTGCCCAGCGTCGCTGGTTTTCGCCGGGGTCGGCGTCCAGCTGCAGCAGGTCCGCCGCCTGTCCCGCCGGGGTGAGCCGCACGGCGGCCTGGCGCCGCACGAAACTGCTCCCCGAATCCAGCGGCATACGCGCCGGCAGGGCCTCGGCAACCGGGGAGTTGCCCCATCCACCGTCCCCCAGACCGCTGCGTCCGGCCAGCATCAGCAGGCCGCCGCCGCGCTCGCTGACGAAATCCCGGATCATCAGCTGCTGCTCCTCGCTCAGCGCCGGCGCTTCGATGCTGCCGATGATGATCCCGTGGAAGCCAAACAGCTCCCGGCGGGTCAGCGGAAACCCATCCTCCAGTTCAGTGCCGCTGGACAGGCCCTGGCGATAGTACTTGTTGGGACTGGTGCGCAGCATCGACACCAGCTCCACGGTCGGATCCTCCAGCAGAGCCCGTCGCAGGAATTTGTACTCCCAGCGGGGCTCCCCCTCGATGTACAGCACACGCTTGACCGAGTCTCCCACGTTGATGACCCGCCCCAGGGAATTGTTTTCGATATTCCGTTCCCCGGCCAGGGGTTCCAGGTTGAAGGTCAAATCACGCACGCCACGGTCTCCCAGCTCCAGGTCGACGGGAAACGCGCTGGTGCCCTGGCCGGATGCCATGGTCAGGGCCTCGGTGTACACCACCGAATCCCCGTCGAGCACGGTCAAGCGTGTGGTCGCGGGCCCATCGTGGCGTACCAGGACCCGCGCCGTCAGACGCGACTCTCCGGGCACATCGGTATCGATATCGACCTGAGCCAGCTCCAGATCCTCCGGCATCAGCTCCCGTCCTGCGGCCACCGCGTGGACCGGCACGCCGAAACCGGCGATTTCGTCCAGGGCCTCTGCCGACAGCCGGCCGGAGTTGTCAGCCCCGTCGCTGACCAGCACCACCGCCGCCAGGGGCGTGGAGCGGGATGACTGCAGCACGTGGGTCAGCGTAGCCGCCAGGTCGCTGCGGGTCTCCGCGGGTGGCATCTGGTCAAAGCGGTCCAGCGGCACGCCGGGGGACGCATATCGCTGCAGGTTGAAGCTGGCCGCCAGCGGATCCAGAGCCGCATCGGACAGGGCAGCCAGGGCGCGCTGCTGCCGGTTCATGCCCTCGTGGTCGTAGTACATGCTGATGGAGTTATCCATGGCCACGGCCACCACGTTGTCGCCGCTCTTGAGACTGGACAGGACCAGCACCGGCTGCCACACCAGACCCAGCACCAGCCACAGCACGCCGCACTGCAGCAGCCACACCACTGCCGAACGGGGCCCAAGGTCCCGGCCGTTGCGGTAAACCAGGCGTCCCAGCCATGCCGAGCCTGCCAGGCCCAGGACCGTCAGCACCCACAGGGGCCAGGCCGAAGCCAGCTCGAAGCTGCCCTGGCTGTACAGAGACGCCGGGTATTTGAACAGGCCCTCAAACATCCCGCCCGTCCTTTTGACGTGGGTGCCAGGGTCTGATCATGAAGCTCTGATACTCAACGAATTAATGTGACGGGGCCCTAGTGCGTCATCGCATAAATGATGTAGTTGATGCCAAAGCGGTAGGCGAGTCCGGTCATGGGCTCCGGGTACCAGGGGTCGTCCGCGTGCTCCCAGGCGTCCCCCATATCCATGTTGAAATTGATCGCCACCATCAGCCGGCCCTGGTCGTCATAAATGCCGCGCCAGTGGGGCGTGATGCCGTCCCGTTCCCAGGTGCGGCCGCTGCCGACGATATGCCGGCCCGGAATCTGGATCCGCTGATCCAGGTCGTACAGTACGTGCAGGACCTCGTGGCTGTCCTCCAGTTCCACAATGGGGCGGTTGGGAAACACCTGGCGCATGAAATAGATGAATCCGGCCCACTCTTCGGTGCCGTGGAAATCGTCCACCATCAGGAACCCGCCGCGATTGAGGTATTCACGCAGGCGCAGGATCTCCGCGTTGGTCAGGGTCCAGCTGCCGACTTCCACGGCGTAGATCCAGGGGTAGTCGAACAACGCGTCGTCGGTCAGTCGCAGCACCTTGCCGTCGGTATCCACATCAATACGGGTCAGGCGCTCGATGCCACGGGAAAAATGGTATTCAGCGTCGGGCCAGTCGGTGCGCCAGCTGCGCCCGTATCCCTGGCGACCGGTGCTGTAATACATGACCCGGGCGAAGCTGAACTCAGCGCTGGGCTGGTCCAGCTCATCCGACGAACCGCCGTCGTCCCATTGCGCCGTAACCAGCCCGGCCCACAGGGCCAGGACCAGGGTGCCCGCACCGATGAGGATGGGCGGCGTGATTTTCCTGATCATGGTCGGCCTGGTCATGTTGGGCTCGGTCAGTTGGGCTCGGTCATCGGGGGTTCATTGGTACAGACTACCGGCCGCCGCCGAAGTTCGCGGCGGGGCATGCCGCGTCCCCGGCGAACCGCAGAGCGGACGGCTCATCCCACCGCCCTGGCCTTGATGCCCGCGGGATCTGCCAGGTGCCCGTGTTTCATCCACAGCCGGCACCCCCTGGCGGACGCCATGACAGTCTCACTGCCGGCCGGCAGTCGCAGCCAGTCTCCCGCTGCGAGCACCTCGGAATCCACGGTCAATTCGCCGTCCAGAACCAGGATCTCCGCCCCGCCGGTGGCAAGCATGGTTCGTCGGAATCCGGCCTGCAGTGACTCGGCCGTCACCCGTTCCTCGTTGAGCGCTGACTGGAACAGGATGGCCGAACGACCCCCCGGTATTTCCTGCCAGGCGTAGTCGTCAGGGCGCATGACCACCTGGGGCTCTCCCTCGGGCTCCATCTGGCGCAGCTTGACGAATATGACGCAGCCCTCCCGGGTGAACGGTGTGTGGGAAGAACCTGGTGGGTTTCGCACGTAGCAGTCCGGTCCATAGTGCCCATGCTCGTCGGAAAACACGCCTTCCAATACCAGGTATTCCTCACCCAGACCGTGGGTGTGTGCCGGAAAATAGCTGTCGGGCCGGTAGCGTACCAGCGACGTTGCCCGGGCGACCTCGGCCCCGACCCGGTCCAGGAACCGCCGCTCCACGCCGGACTGGGCCGACGGCACCCACTGCTCCTCGGCGTGCCGCACCAGGGCAGGCTGGGTAAAGTCGTCGTTCAGTCGGTCTGGTACGAAATACTCGGGTGTGGACATGGGTCGTTCCTTGCTGATGACGCGGGCCCGCTCGTGGGCCAAGACCAGAGTTTTAATGCACAGGGCGTGAACAAAACGATTCCTCGGCCGTTCACGACGCCAGGCAGTGAACCTGCATTATTTCACACCATCATCCTCCGGCATGGGTGAACAGTTGGGTCGAACCCCCGGCTTCAATGCATGGACCGGGTTTGCGACAATGCGGTTTCTGCGGACAGTCCCGAAGAGAACCCACATGACTACCATTCGCCAGTCCGACCTGATCGACAGCGTCGCCGACGCACTGCAGTTCATTTCTTACTACCACCCGGTGGACTTCGTCCAGGCGATGCATCATGCCTACGAGAAAGAAGAATCGCCGGCGGCGCGGGACGCCATGGCACAGATCCTGGCCAACTCCCGCATGTGCGCCGAGGGCCACCGGCCGATCTGCCAGGACACGGGCATTGTCACCGTATTCATCGACGTCGGCATGGACGTCACCTGGGACGCTGATATGGGCCTCGAAGACATGATCAACGAGGGCGTGCGGCGGGCCTACAACCACGAAGACAACAAGCTGCGCGCCTCGATCCTGGCGGATCCGGACGGTGCCCGGAAAAACACCGGGGACAACACCCCCGCAGTCATCCACACCCGAGTCGTGCCAGGACAAACCGTCCACGTGGAAGTGGCGGCCAAGGGCGGCGGCTCCGAGGCAAAGTCCAAGCTGGCCATGCTGAATCCGTCGGACAGCGTGGTGGACTGGGTGGTCAAGACGGTTCCCACCATGGGCGCCGGCTGGTGCCCGCCGGGGATGCTGGGGATCGGCATCGGCGGTACCGCGGAAAAGGCCATGGTGTTGGCCAAGGAAGCCCTGATGGAACCCATTGATATCCAGGAACTCAAGGCGCGGGGTGCCAGCAACCGGGCCGAGGAGCTGCGCATAGAAATCTATGACCGGGTCAACGATTTAGGGATCGGCGCCCAGGGATTGGGTGGGCTGACCACGGTGCTGGACGTCAAGGTGAAGGATTACCCCACCCACGCGGCCAACAAGCCGGTGGCCATCATTCCCAACTGCGCCGCCACCCGCCATGCCCACTTCACCCTGACCGGCGACGGGCCCGCACTGCAGACCCCACCCAGCCTGGATGACTGGCCGGATATTGCCTTCGACGTGGGCCCGTCAGCCCGGCGGGTCGACCTGGAAACGGTGACGCGGGAAGAGGTGGCCCAGTGGCAACCCGGTGAGACGCTGCTGCTGAGCGGCAAAATGCTCACCGGCCGTGACGCCGCCCACAAGCGAATCCAGGATCTGCTGGAGCGCGGCGAACCCCTGCCCGACGGCGTGGACTTCACCAACAAGTTCATCTACTACGTGGGCCCGGTGGACCCGGTGGGCGATGAAGCGGTAGGTCCGGCCGGACCAACAACAGCCACCCGCATGGACAAGTTCACCGACATGATGCTCAGCCAGACCGGGCTGCTGGGCATGGTGGGCAAGGCCGAGCGCGGCCCCCAGACCGTGGAAGACATTCGCCGTCACCAGGCCTGCTACCTGATGGCCGTGGGCGGCGCCGCCTACCTGGTTTCAAAAGCCATCCGCGGCGCCCGTGTCATCGCGTTCGAGGACCTGGGCATGGAAGCCATCCACGAGTTCGAGGTGGTGGACATGCCGGTGACCGTGGCCGTGGATGCCCGCGGCAACGCGGTGCACCAGACCGGGCCGAAGGAGTGGCAGGAAATCATCCTTAAACGGCGGGCTTGATGAGTCCAGCACCCATCAACCGATACAGGTCGGAAGCGTAGCGGTCTCCAGGCCGCGCCAGCGGCCGTTCCCCAGCTTGCGCACAAGCGTTTCCCCAACAAAAAACCCCGGATAATTCCGGGGCTTTGACTTGGCGGAGGCAAGACGGCCGGACGGCCGACTCGCGTCGTGATCAGTCGGCTTCGACGAGGGCCTTCATGGACAGCCGGATTCGGCCCTGCTTGTCCACTTCCAGCACCTTGACCTTGACCTGGTCGCCTTCGCTGAGCTTGTCGCTGACTTTCTCCACACGCTCGTGGGAGATCTGGCTGACGTGTACCAGGCCATCCTTGCCGGGGGCGATGGTGACAAAAGCGCCAAAATCCATGATTCGGGCGACCTTGCCGTCGTAGACCTGACCCGGTTCGATGTCGGCGGTAATCTGCTCGATGCGGCGACGGGCTTCGTCGGCGGCTTCCTTGTTGACCGAGGCAATGGTGACGGTGCCGTCATCATCGATATCGATGGTGGTGCCGGTTTCCTCGGTGATGGAACGGATGGTGACCCCACCCTTGCCGATCACGTCGCGGATCTTGTCCGGATGCACCTTGATGGTCATCAGGCGCGGCGCGTACTCGGACATCTCTTCCCGCGGGGAGGCGATGGCCTTGTTCATCTCTTCCAGGATGTACAGCCGGCCGGCCTTGGCCTGGTTCAGCGCCACTTCCATGATCTCGGACGTGATGCCCTCGATCTTGATGTCCATCTGCAGGGCAGAAATACCGCCCTCGGTACCGGCCACCTTGAAGTCCATGTCGCCCAGGTGGTCTTCATCACCCAGGATGTCGCTCAGCACGGCATATCGGTCCCCGTCCTTGACCAGGCCCATGGCAATTCCCGCCACCGGGGCCTTCAGCGGCACGCCGGCGTCCATCATGGACAGGGAACTGCCGCAGACTGACGCCATGGAGCTGGAGCCGTTGGATTCGGTGATTTCAGACACCACTCGCAGGACGTAGGGGAACTCTTCCATGCTGGGCATCACCGCGGCCACGCCGCGCTTGGCCAGCTTTCCGTGGCCGATTTCCCGGCGCTTGGGACCGCCCATGAAGCCGGTTTCACCCACGCAGAAGGGGGGGAAGTTGTAGTGCAGCATGAAGGGTTCTTTGTACTCACCCTCGATGGCGTCGATGATCTGGGCGTCACGGCCGGTGCCCAGGGTCGTGGTCACGATAGCCTGGGTCTCACCCCGGGTGAACAGGGCAGATCCGTGGGTCCGGGGAAGTACGCCCACTTCCACGCTGATGGGCCGCACCTTGTCGCGCTCGCGACCGTCGATACGGGGCTGACCGTCCAGCACGCGTCCGCGCACCGTGGCTTTTTCCAGGGCCGAGAATGAACCGCTGACTTCGTCCTTGTCAGGACCCTCGACGCCCTCCTCGGGAACCATCTGGGCCAGCACGTCGTCTTTGATGGCGCCAATGGTGGCGTAACGCTGCTGCTTGTCAGCGATCTGGTAAGCCTCCACCAGCCTGGCTTCGGCCAGTTCTGCCACCTTGGCGTCAATGGCTTCGTCCCGCACCGGTGCCTGCCAGTCCCAGCGTTCCTTGCCAGCCTCGGCCACCAGTTCCTGGATAGCCGCAATGGCGGTCTGCATCTGCTCGTGGCCGAAGTTGACCGCACCCAGCATCACTTCTTCCGACAGCAGCTCAGCCTCGGACTCAACCATCAGCACGGCACCGGGAGTGCCGGCAACCACCAGGTCCAGCTTGGAATCTTCCATGGCGGATCGGTTGGGGTTGAGCACGTACTGGCCATCGATGTAGCCCACCCGGGCGGCACCAATGGGGCCGTTGAACGGGATGCCCGACAGCATCAGCGCCGCCGAGGCGCCCAGCATGGCCGGAATATCGGCGTCCACTTCGGGGTTGGAAGACATGACGTTGGCGATGACCTGGACTTCATTCATGAAGCCCTTGGGAAACAGCGGTCGGATAGGCCGGTCAATCAGCCGGCACACCAGGGTTTCTTTTTCCGAGGGTCGCCCTTCGCGCTTAAAAAAACCGCCGGGAATTCGACCGGCGGCATAAGTTTTTTCCTGGTAGTTGACCGTGAGGGGGAAGAATGGTCGCTTGTCGACACTTCCCTTCTCACCCACCGCGGTCACCATCACCACGGTGTCGTCCATACTGACGATGACGGCACCGTCAGCCTGGCGGGCCACCTGGCCCGTCTCGATGGTGACCTGCTTGTCACCATAGGTAAAAGTCTTGGTGAACTTCGCCACGTTACTTTATTCCTGTTGTTATTGGAGGTTTATCGGCGCAGGCCAAGACGCTGGATCAGCGATTTGTACCGGGCGACGTCCTTGTTGCGGACGTAGGCCAGCAGCTTGCGGCGTTGGTTGACCATCTTCAGCAGGCCGCGCCTGGAGTGATGGTCCTTCTTGTGATCCGCAAAGTGCTTGGACAGGTGATCGATGCGGGCAGACAGCAGCGCTACCTGGACTTCCGGTGAACCGGTATCACCGGGGGCGGTCTGGTATTCCTCGACCACTTTACTGACTTGTTCAGCAGACAGAGACATTTTCTGGTTCTCCACAAACACGAGGCATTTGCGCGGCATCTCCCTTGAACCATCCAGGGAAACCCTGCAAACGCCTCGTCAAAATTCGTATTGGCTCATTTTTGGACCGCGTATTGTACCGGGGCACCTGCTGCTCCACAAGGGATTTAGCGCAGCAAAAAACACGCCGGAATTGGCCCGGTTGTGAGGGTTGCGTGACGATGTCACCGGCTTGCCACCAGGCGCTGGGCGGTCAGCGTGCCGTTGCGGGACCGGCCGACGCCAATGAACACCCCTTTCGGGTCATACAGCCGGATGGCTTCCGCGTCTTCCAGGGCCACCGACACCGGCTGGCCGTGAACCATGGTCTGGGCTGAAACCGCTTCCAGGGTCATGGCCGGCAGGTCCTGCAGACCGGCATCCAGCGGAAGCAGCAGGCCTTCGCGGTCATCCGTTGCCTCCAACTGCTCCAGGGTGACGGCCTGGTCCAGATCGAAGCCGCCTACCCTGGTGCGCCGCAGGCTGCGAGTGCAGGCAACGGTGCCCAGGGCCTCTGCCAGGTCCTCTACCAGGGTCCTGATGTAGGTGCCCTTGGAGCAGTACACCTGCAGTTCCAGCCAGTCAGCCCCCTGGTCCACCAGCTCCAGCGAGTGAATGCAGACATCGCGCGGTTCGCGCTCGACTTCCACACCCTGGCGCGCCAGCTCGTAAAGCCGTTTGCCCTGCTGTTTCAGGGCGGAATACATGGGCGGGATCTGCTGGATATCGCCACGGAACTGCTCCAGCGCCTGCTCGACGCTCTGGGGATCCAGCTTTGGCACCGCCTGCTGCTGCCGGGTTTCCCCCTCCACGTCGCCGGTGGTGGTGGCGCGGCCAAGCTCGGCAACGGCCCGGTAGGCCTTGGAAGAATCCAGCATGAAGCGGCTGAACTTGGTGGCTTCGCCAAAGACCAGGGGCAGCAGCCCGGTGGCAAAGGGATCCAGGGTTCCGGTATGCCCCGCCTTGCGGGCATCCAGCAATCGCCGGGCCTGCTGCAGGGCGTGGTTGGAACTGCATCCGGCCGGTTTATCCAGCAGCAGGATGCCATTGACGGCGCGGCCTTTGCGGCGGGATCTGCCCATACCCGAATGGTTGGACTTATTCTTCCTCGCCCTGACCGGGCTCGGTGTCGGGGTCCGATTGATCCTGGGGCTCGGGCAGCACCTGGTGCAGCAGATGGTCTATGCGGTCGCCGCGATCCATGGAGTCGTCGTGGTAGAACCGCAGTTCGGGCACCGCGCGGATCGACAGCAGTCGGCCCAGGCGCCGGCGCAGAAAACCGCCGGCACCCTGCAGCACCTTGAGGGACTGTGCCATGCCGTCCGAATTTGCGCTGGCCACGTAGACCCTTGCCAGTGACAGGTCGGGGGTGACCTCAACGTCGGTCACGGTCAGGGAGCCGATGCGAGGGTCCTTCAGCTCACCCCAGATCAGGGTTGCGATTTCCCGGCGCAGCAGTCCGGCCAACCGTTCGTGTCGGGAAAACTCCACGGTAGCTCAGGCCTGACGCCGGCTCAGTCATCCAGCGTTCGCTGGACTTCAACCCGCTCGAAGCATTCGATCTGGTCGCCTTCCTTGACATCGTTGTACTGCTTCACGCCGATGCCGCACTCGGTTCCGGACTGGACTTCGTTGACGTCATCCTTGAACCGGCGCAGCGACTCCAGCTCGCCTTCGAAGATGA
>JAAUYD010156289.1_pt1 | contig 29227 bp, 28 predicted proteins | sample 7278101 | NCBI WGS metagenome assembly JAAUYD01 (sample SAMN14350128, study PRJNA611818) | marine sediment metagenome | isolation source: surface marine sediment (0.6m) | place: French Polynesia: Moorea | collected 2018-08
CCGCTTCGTATGCGTCCTGATCTGCGTAGCGAAAGTCGGCCGAGGAATCGACAACGTGGACATCGATGCGCTTGTCCTCGCACGCCCGGATCGCAGCGGCGATGACCGCCGCTGATGCGCCGTGCGGTGCGGCCGAGAACAGGGCCAGCTGTCCGCCGGAACCGACGTGATCGAGCCACTCGGAGTGCGCGACGAATGTCGTTGCGGCGAACGCGCTCGCGAGATGCGGAAATGGTTCGCCGATCGGTTTCCCCGCGCCGCTGTCTGAAACCGCGGCGGCGAGTTTGAAGTTCGGGTGTGCGGCGACCAGGCGCAGCAGCTCGCCACCGACGTAGCCGCTTGCCCCGAGAATGACTGCTGGAACGGACGCTGTCATGAAGTCTCCTTCCTCAAGAGGTCCGCGACCATATCACCAAGCGCCACCGGGTTGGACAGTGCGTTGATCGCGGGCAGCGAGGTGCGCTCGTCGATCTGCTGAACGCCGACTTCGTTGTCGGTTGCCGGCCCGGTGACTACGGCCGGTTCAATATGGAATTCCGTGCGCAGCAGTTCCGCGCCGCCCCAGGCTGAAACCGGATCGTTCGCGCACAACACGACGGCAGTCAGCGCGTCACGAATCTCGGTATCCGACAGGATCGCGCCGACGCCGTAGGCGCCGAGCAGGCCATCGCCGAGCTCCAGTACGATGACGTCGGGTCGCTTTTCTGCAAGTTCCGTGAGCAGGGCGCGCGTCAGCTGGCGGCCATTGGCGTCGGTCGTTGTGACAATGCCGAAGTCGGAGAAGATCATTGTGTCGGATGCGCCGGCATCTTCCATCGCGAGCACGTCGCGACGCAGCGATACGCCGGTCGCCTTGCAGGCCGAGACCTGGAAACCGAGATGCCGCAGGCGTCCAACGATCGCGCAGGCGGCCGCCGTCTTGCCGGAGTCCATGCAGGTTCCGGCCAGCGCGATGACGGGAACGCCGGCCGTGTTGATCGGCGGCTCGTCTTCGAGCGCGCTTGAACCGGCACGAGCCGGCACGCCGATGCGTTCGCCGAGGTACGGGAAGCTCAGTACCGTGCCAAGGACCTCGCAGTCGAACGGTGCGCCTACGTCCGGGTTGGCCGAGTCGCATATGCCGAGCACGCCGCCGATATTCAGGATCTGGATCGTGTCGCCGGGCTTGAGAGACTTCGGCAGGTGGCCCGAGTAGCCACGCAGCGCTTTGCGGTGCCCGAGCGCACCGACGATTACGTCGCCCTGGTTGACGGTCGCCATGCGTCCTGAGGTCAGCTCGAGCTGGTTATAGCGCGACTTGTTGTTGAGGATCTTTGCTGCAACGAGCACCCCTTCTTCGCAGGGGATGTCCTTCGACAGGCGCAACTCCGACGCGAGGTCGTTGTGCTGTGCAACCGAGGCGATCTTGTCGACGACGACACTCTTCATGTCAGTCTCCGCCGGCACGCGTTTGCAGGGTGCCCGGCAGCGAGAGGACGCGCGCATAGCCAAGTGCATCGGCGGGCGTCCATTCGCCAGCCGCCTCGCCGTAGACACCTTTGGTCGCGGCGAGCAGCGAATGCTCGGATTCAACGCCATCGATGAACAGCTGGCCGGGACGCAACGTGAAGTTCACCGTTCCTGTTACACGGCGTTGCGACGATGCGAACAGCGCTTCGATGTCCTCGCACGCGAGGTCGAGCTGCTTGCCTTCGTGCACAAGGTCTCCGTAAGTTGCGGCGACGCTGTCCTTAATGCGTGCCTGCTGCGCGCTGAGTACGAGCTTCTCGAGTTCGCGATGTGCGGTAATCAGCGTGATAGCGGCCGGCGCTTCGAATGCGACTCGACCTTTGGTGCCCAGCACCGTGTCACCGAGATGAATGCCCCGGCCAATTCCGTAGGCGCCCGCGAGCCTTTCCAGTTTCTCAATCAGCGCAACGGGCGGAAGGGCTTCGCCATCGAGCCGTGCAGGCACACCCTTCACAAAGTCGAGCGTATGGGACGACGGTTCGAGCGGTTCGGCGAACGCATTCGCCGAGAGCACCCAGGCCGACTCGGGAATCGAGTTCTCGGAGGTCAGCGTTTCCTGGCCGCCGATCGTGATGCCCCAGAGGCCGCGATTAATAGAGTAGGCTGAGCCCTGAGCCGGCAACGGCATGGCGTGGTCCTTGAGATAGGCGAGCTGCTCCTCGCGAACCCAGCTGTTATCGCGCACGGGCGCGAGGACCTCGAGCCCGGGGTTGAGAGTTCGCAGCGCAACCTCGAAGCGCACCTGGTCATTACCGGCGGCGGTACAGCCGTGGGCAACCGTCGTTGCGCCCCGTTCGCTTGCAATCTGCGCAAGCTTCTCCGCCTGCAGACCGCGTTCGGCGCCCACACACAGCGGATAGGCGTTGCCTCGCAGCACATTGCCCGCGATCAGGTGACGTATGACGGTGTCGAAAAATTCTTGCTTGGCATCGATCAGCACGTGCTCGATGGCGCCTAGCGCCATCGCACGTTCCTCGAGCGCGGTGGCCGCCGCGGCATCGATACCGCCTGTGTCGACACAGGCGGTGACGACGTCGCGGGCATAGTTTTCCTTGAGCCACGGCACGCAGAATGACGTGTCGAGGCCGCCCGAGAAGGCGAGGATGATCGGTGTTGTGTCCTTGCTCACTTTTTTCTCCGTATCAGGATCGAGTCGCATGCTCGATCCGCGAAACCAGGTTCTTTTGCGCGTGCGCCGATTCGGTCGCTACGAAAATCGTGTCGTCGCCAGCGATGGTGCCGACGATGCCGGGCCAGCCACTGCGATCGAGCGCCAGCGCAACGCGCTGTGCCGCGCCGATGCCCGTGCGGATGACAAGCAGGTTCGAGCCGGCCGCCGTCGTGGTACGCAGCAGGTCGGCGACCGCCGCAACCTGGTCGTCGCCCGTGCCCTCATCGGTGGGCAGTTCGTAGCCGTGGGCTGTCTTGATCGCGCCAATCTCGCGCAGGTCGCGACTGACGCTGGATTGCGTCGCGACGTGGCCGAGCGCTTCGAGTGCCGTCACCAGGGACGCCTGCGTCGTGGCGGGGCCCTGGAGCAACAGCTTGCGAATGGCGGCGCGCCGCTGAAGCTGGTCTTCGGTGGTAGGAGGCATCGTCCAATTACCGCTTACTGAATAAATATGCGCATAATAGGAACATGATGCGCATAGGACGTCAACCCCCGAACGCACATTTTTGTGCCCGGGATGGGTTACACTGCGCCGCTTTCAGACGATTGGAGCACCATCTTGGCCCTACCTGAATGCGTAGAAGTGACTACGGGCGCAAACCCGGTCGGCAGCGTGATCTGGCTGCACGGTCTCGGTGCCGACGGCCATGATTTCGAGCCAATCGTCCCGGAACTGCATCTCCCGGTCAGCCTGCCGCTCAGGTTCGTGTTCCCGCATGCGCCGGTACGACCGGTCACGATCAACGGCGGCATGGCCATGCGGGCCTGGTATGACATTGTGAGTCTGGACGCAGAGGGTCGTGCCGATGCGGCCGGCGTGCAGGAGAGCACGGCTATCGTCGAGGCATTGATCGCGCGCGAAATCGAGCGCGGCATCACAGCCGAACACATTGTTATTGCAGGCTTTTCCATGGGTGGCGCGATCGTCATCAATACTGCGCTGCACACGCCACATCGTCTGGGCGGGCTTATGGCGCTCTCGACCTACGTGCCGATTCCTTCGGGTGTCGAGGGGTCAACGGGCAGCCGCGAAGTCCCGGTATTCATGGCGCATGGCACCTTCGATCCGATGCTGCCACTGCAATGGGGCCAGCTCTCGGCGCAGACGCTCTCGGAAACGGGTTTCGACGTCGAATGGCACGACTATCCGATGGCGCATGCCGTCTGCCCCGACGAGATTCGCGACATCCGGGAATGGCTGATTCGCGTGTACGAGACCTGATTCGGCATTTCCCTGCGGTGTGACGGGGTTCATGGCGCTGATAGCGCTGGATTCGTAGGCTGTCACTATGTATCAGCCGGCGCACGGGGCGCCGCAGGACAAGCCGATGAAACTCCTCGCACTGACACTGGCGGCCTTCCTGGCCATGACAACCGCGGCTCACGCCGAGGTCTACAAGTGGGTCGATGAAGACGGCAACGTCCATTTCACGGATACGCCGCCGCCAAAACAAAAGACCGAAGAGGTGAAGATCCACAGTGGTCCGAGCAGTAGCGGGAACTACCGGTCTACGCGCGATCTCGGTGGCGAGAATTCCGCTGCCAATGACCGGGCTCTATGCGCCAAAGCGGTCAGCAACCTGAGCCGCTTCTCGGCAGTGTGGGAGCGCAAGATCCGCGCGAAAATGCCGAGCATGGCGCCGGCCGAGAAGGCGAGCGCGGAGCAGGCGCTGCGCGAGCTGAAGGCGAACATCCAGGAAGCCAGGAAAGACATGAGCCAGTGCACGAAGGATCTCGATAACGGCGACAATCGTTCCGCCGCCGAGTGCATGGCCAACGCGCCGAACGCTGACGCGGCGATGTTCTGCGTGCTCTGACGAGACGCGATTCCCGACCTCAACCTAACAGGTGAAACAGCGCGGTACCGGCAAACGTACCCAGCGCGTACCCGAGCACGCCAACCAGTACACCCGGAGTTACCAGGTCATGCCAGCCACGCGCTGCCGCTAACGCCGGCGCCGTTGTCGCTCCAAGGACCGCCGCGTTCGACGCCGTGACGAGTTCAGGCAGTGTCAACTTGAGCAAGCGCCCCGCCGACAGCAGCACAAGCAGGTGCACGCTCAGCAGTATCACGACGAGTACGACCAGTAGCGGCGCAATCTGAATCATCGCCACGAGGTCAGCCCCTGCTGCGATCGCGGCGAAGAAGACAAACGCAAGGCCAACGCCAAGCTCGAATCCTCCACGCAGCTTCGCCATCCATTCCGGAAAGGCCGTCGCCGCAATGAGCACGAGCACCGTGATGGTTGCGTAGCGCAGGCTGGGCATTCCTATGGCGGATGTAATCGCGTCGCCAATTGCAACGAAACTGATCGCGGCGGCAAGAGCGAGCGTCAGGCTCGCGGCGGATATGCCGTTGTCGTGCTGCGCCTCCGCAGTCGCCTCGCCATGTTCGTGCTGAGTGAAACGCTTTGCGAGCCAATTCCACCCGGGCAGCAGTGCCAACACGCTCAGAAACAAGGCGCTGAACAGATTGTCGGTCGCCGTCGCGGCTGAGAAGAATGACGCATCCGTGCGAAGTCCGGTGATCTCGCCAAGTGCGGCGTAGTTGACTGAGCCACCGATATACGTCGATGCGAACAATCCGGCCATGCCGGCCTCGCGCAGGGCGGGATCCGTTTCGGCCATCGGCGCCAGTGCACTGAGGTCGAGCACCGCGACGGCGATCAATACGCCCGCAATGGTGCCGGCACTCGCAACGAGAAATGCGATCGTCATGCGCGTCGTCTCAAAGATCATGTGGCGCAGGTTGGCGCGGAACAGGAACAACGGAATCAGCACCGGGACGAAATAGCTAAAAACGAAATCAAACGCCGGCGCCGCATGCGGAATGATCTTCAGGTTGGCAGCAGCAATCGCAGTGAGAATGGCAATGACGGCGCCGGTCAGATGTGCGCCAACGCGCGTCCGTTCCGCAAGAAACGACGCGCCCGCGATGACGAACAGGGCGGCCATCAGGGCGAAGTGATTGTCAGCGGGTATGAGAGTCATGACGGCTCCGTGGCGTTGAACGTGAATCGTGAATCGCCGGTCGCTTTGCCGGCCGGGTCGAAACGGCGCTCGGTGAAACTCCAGTGGCCGTTTTCGTCAGCGAGTACGACGGTCGTGCAGCGTGTGCCGTAATTCGGCAATACGATGAACGGCGCACTGATTGCGTGGGCCGTGGCGAGATCGAGATGATCGGGCTCGATATCATCCACAGGCGCTCTGTCACGATCATTCATGAGTCGCATGAGGCTGCTTTCGTTGACGGTGTTGTTGCCGATCAGTTCGGTCAGCTGGTGCTTGCTCGACTCGACTTTGTGCCAGGGTCCGTCGAGCAGCGCGTTGCTGAGGCCGTAGACGCCGGAGCCGAGATTTCGCATGCCGTCTTCCCGGTTCGAAAGGTAAGCAACTTCGGTGGCTGTTCCTGCGATCAGGTTAAAGCCTGTGTATTCGTCTTCTGCAACCGTCGCCAGAAAGGCGTCGGGCGCGAGTTCACTATCGAGAAAGTCCGTGACAAGGTGGCCACGCGAGCGGTGCCGCGGCTGAGGTGGTTGCGCGTCGCGAAAGTTTGTTACGGTCGCAAACCGGCCGTTTCGTCCCAGCGCCAGCCACGTACCGCCGGCCTGCAGATCGCGGCCGCCAAGTATCCCGGGTTTATCGGGCCACCAGTGCGCGTCCTGCGTCGGGCGCGCGTGAAACTCGTCCCGGTTGGCGGCGATTACGACCGGATAGCCGGGGACTTTGCCCAGGGCAAGCGCGATCAGGCACATCGTCAGAACCCGTCAACCCAGTGGTCGACCAGCCGCCGCGCAATCGAGATGCGAAACGGCAGGCCGACATCGTCCGAACGCAATTCATCGCGCGAGAACCAGCGCGCATCTTCGAGTTCGCCATCGTTGAGCTTGATCTCGGACGATGTCGCCTCGGCGACAAACCCGAGCATCAGCGCGGATGGGAAAGGCCACGGCTGCGAGCTGTGGTAACGAACGGCGCCGACACGGACGTTGGTTTCCTCGTACACCTCGCGCCTCACCGCGTCCTCGAGACTCTCGCCGGGTTCGACAAATCCCGCGATGGTCGAGTAGCGGCCCTCGGGCCAGGAAGCCTGGCGGCCCAGCAGGCAACGATCGCCGTCGCTGACGAGAACGATGATCGCCGGGTCGGTGCGCGGGAATATCTCCTGGCTGCAATCCGGATTGCAGCATCGTCGCGAATTGCCCCCGGCCGAAGGTTGTGAAGCGGAGCCGCACTTGCCGCAATACAGCGTCGCACTGTGCCAGAGCACGAGCGCACGCGCATGGGCGACGAGATTCGCCTCGTCGGGTGGCAGCACAGTGCCCAGGTAACGAAGGTCCTTGAACTCGCCGAGCTCGCGGAATGGAGGGTCCAGGTCGCCCGGGATTGCCACCGAAAATGCCGGTCGGTCGCGGAACAGTCCAAGAAAAATCGCGCTGTCGTGCGTGACGAACCGCCGAGCCGCGTCGGCGTCGAGCAGGATGGCACCGGGAGGATCGCCGCCCACCAGGCAACGCTCACCCCAGACCGGCACGAAGCGCGTCTCGTCACTCGAGAGCGCTTCGGCCAGCCAGTCGGGATCCTTACGGCGTTCGCCAATGCGGTCGACGAACGCGCCCGCAAAAACGTTGTGGTCTTCCACTAACCGTTAATTGCCCCGAGGGGCCGCGATCAGTTCTTGGCGAGCAGGTCGCGGATTTCGGTCAACAGCGTTTCTTCGGCCGACGGCTTCGGCGGCTCGGCAGGCTTCTCTTCTTCTTTCTTTTTCAGGGAGTTGATCGCCTTGATCAGGAAGAATACAGCCAGAGCGACGATCAGGAAGTTGATCACCTGATCGATGAACATGCCGTAGTTGAGCGTGGCCGCGCCTTCGCCCTCCCCAAGCGCAACGTGCAGGTCGCTGAAGCTAACGCTGCCCATGACGACGCCGATTGGCGGCATCAGGACATCAGATACGAGCGACGAAACGATCTTGCCGAACGCAGCACCAATAATGATACCGACGGCCATATCGACCACGTTGCCGCGCATCGCAAAGTCTTTGAATTCTTTTAACATCTGGTCTAACTCCCTAATTGCTTGATTATTTTTCTGGCACTGAGTGCCCGGCAAGTGTACCGGAACTGTTGCCAATATCGCAGACGGGACAAGTGCTGTTGTCCAGCGCGTACGCATCTTGGACGTATCTCGCGTCGCAATGGTCACACACAGCCAGATACAGCTCGTCGTTCCAGGCGATGCAATGCAGGAGGTTCCAGGCCCACTCGAAGCTGAGCTGCGCCTCCTCGTGAAGCACAAGGTAGGTTTCATAAGCGCGACACAGGCGGTGGCCGAAATCGACGTCCGGGCGCGGCCAGCAGCAGTGCACACTGTCATCGTCGTCAACGCGCAGGAGCAGGCCCGCGCAGTAGAGTGCGACGAGCGTTGTTGCCTGCAGCTGATTCGCCGGGCTCTTGACGTAGTGCTGCACCTGGCGCGGCGATTTGCCGCGACGTCGCTTGATTCCCTCGCGCCCTGCGTTGCGAAAATAGGTGCTGTAGAGCTTGCGGATCCGGTCGTCCGACAGGCCGGTGCATTCTCGAATGGTGCGCGTTCGGGCCTCGTGGCCGATCATGCGGAGCGCGAGTTCGAACTGGCGGCGTTCGCCCGCGTAACGATCGTCGGTGAGTCTCATTTCTTGCCTTTATTGTAGAAATATGACCATATATGGTACCTCAATAACTTATAACATCTGTATATGGGCCTACAAGCAAATATATAGTTACTCAAGAGACGCGCAAAAAACGGCCCTGCGCGCACCCGGGAGCCGCCTATGGATTACGAAGGACTGACAACGGACGACCTGGCCAACGTGACGGCCCTGAACCGGGCCTGGCTCGATCTCCGCCCCGGGCGGATCGGAGCGCTGTCGCTGTCACGTATCGATCGGCTGGCTGAAGCGCCATTTCTGCTGTTTTCCTTTCGTGAGGACGATGACGCGCTGTGGCAACACCTGCTCAGGGACTCCCCACAGGCGGATCTGATCGAGGACACACAAACCCATGACGCCGACCTGCGCAGCTTGCAGGCTGCGGGACTCGCATTTCTCTGGGAACTCGCGCGTCGCAATCCATACGTCGCGCGCGTGGTAAGTGGTGCAACGCTTGGCTGGTGCGGCAAGCTGGCCGGGACAACGCTCGCAGCGCTGCTCGGCAAGGTTTCCCACCAGCTGATCATCTGTGAGCGATTCGCAGCGGACGATGTACGGCTGGAGCGGCTGTTGCAGCGCGGGGCCGGCGCGGATACGACACTGCGTGAGGCAACCCAGATGGGCGTCCTGCATTCCTTGCTGACACAGGGACCTGATACCCGCCAGGAGCGCCTGCCGGCGGCTGCGTGCAGTATCAGCCTGCCGCATCGCAAAGTTGCCGACGAGGTATGACAGCCGGGGGCACGCGGTTACAATACGCGGCCTCATGAAAGCCCTATCTATAAAGAATCTGACCAAGACCTACGCCAACGGTAACCAGGCGTTAAAAGGTATCGATCTGTCCGTGGAAGCAGGCGACTTCTATGCGCTGCTGGGTCCAAACGGGGCCGGCAAGACGACTGCGATTGGCATTATCTCGTCCCTCGTCAACAAGTCGGGCGGCACGGTCGAGATTTTCGGTCATAACATCGATACGCAGCTCGAGGCGGCAAAAGCCTGCCTCGGCATCGTGCCGCAGGAGATCAATCTCAACCTCTGGGAAACTGTCGGCAACACGGTACGCAATCAGGCCGGGTACTACGGTCTCAGCGGCAAGCTTGCTGATGAGCGCGTTGAAAAGTACCTGCGAGCCCTGCGCCTCTGGGATCGGCGTGACGATGCGGCGCGTTCGCTGTCGGGCGGCATGAAACGTCGTCTGATGATCGCTCGCGCACTCGTGCATGAACCCAAGCTCCTGATCCTTGACGAGCCGACCGCTGGCGTCGACATAGAGATCCGGCGATCGATGTGGGACTTCCTGCGCGAGATCAACGACGCCGGGACGACGATCATTCTTACGACGCACTATCTCGAGGAAGCCGAGTCGCTTTGTCGCCATATCGCAATCATCGACGAGGGCACGATCATCGAAGATGCTCGTATGAGCGAAGTACTGCGCCGCCTGCATCGCGAGACCTTCGTACTGAGCCTTGATCGACAGCTGGACACAGCGCCGCAGCTCGATGGTTTTGAGACGCGAGTTCGCGAGGACTGTGAGCTCGAGGTCGAGAAAGGGCAGGAGACCGACATGAACAGCCTGTTCACGCAGCTCAATGCGCAGGGAATCCAGGTCGTCAGCCTGCGCAACAAGGCCAATCGGCTCGAGGAAATGTTTATGCGCCTCGTCGAGAACAAGGGAGTTGACGCGTGAATCTGCGACTCAACCTCGTGGCGGCGAAGACGATCATTCGCAAGGAGATGGTGCGCGTGTTGCGCATCTGGGTGCAGACCATTGTCCCGCCAGCGATCACGATGACCTTGTACTTCATTATTTTCGGCAACCTGATTGGCCGGCGCATCGGCACGATGGATGGCTTTGACTACATGGCCTACATCGCGCCTGGCCTCATCATGATGTCCGTAATCACAAACTCGTACGGCAATGTCGTGTCCTCGTTCTTCGGCGCTAAGTTCGGGCGCCACGTCGAGGAAATGCTGGTCGCACCGATGTCTTACGCGACGATCATCCTCGGACATGTCGCCGGCGGTGTGCTGCGCGGCTTGCTGGTCGGCCTGCTCGTTACGTTCATCGCATTGTTCTTCACCAATCTCCAGGTTGCGCACCCATTCATCATGATCTCGATCGTGTTGTTGTCATCGATCGTCTTCTCGCTTGCCGGCTTTATCAACGCTGTCTTCGCCAGGAAATTCGACGATATCTCGATTGTGCCGACGTTCGTCCTCACGCCGCTGACCTACCTTGGTGGCGTGTTCTATTCGATTTCGCTGCTTCCCGAGTTCTGGCAGAACGTGTCGAAGGCGAACCCGATTCTGTACATGGTGAACGCGTTCCGTTACGGCATTCTCGGCACGTCGGATATCAGCATCGGGCATGCGTACACGATTCTGATCGTGTTCGTCGTCGTGCTGTTTTCGGGTTGCATGATCCTCATGAAGCGCGGCGTCGGCATTCGGGAATAGGGAGGCGCAGCGATGTGCGGACGGTTTGCTTTCTACTCACCCAGCGAAGCCGCTGCCGCACTGTTCGGCGTCGAAGGCTCCGTCGACGTTAAACCTCGCTACAACATAGCGCCGACGCAGGACATCGTTGCGATCCGCAACGCAGAAGGCGAGGGTCGCGAACTCGTAATGCTGCGTTGGGGTCTCGTGCCGTTCTGGGCGAAGGACCCGTCGATCGGCAATCGCATGATCAACGCCCGCGCCGAGACCGTCGCCGAGAAACCTTCGTTTCGGGCTGCCTATCGCCACCGGCGCTGCCTCGTGCTAGCTGACGGTTTTTACGAGTGGCAGCGCGACGGCAACGTCAAGACGCCGTATTTCATCTCGCTTGCGAGCGGTGAGCCCTTCGCATTTGCGGCGTTATGGGAGAACTGGACGGACAAGGAAACCGGTGAGTCCCTGCAAACTACGACGTTGATTACAACCGAGGCCAATGACTTCATGAAGCCGCTGCATCACCGCATGCCAGTAGTGCTGGAGGCGAACGGCGCCGGTGAATGGCTGGCCGGCAGTAACGAGCTTCTCGATGACGTCGATGCAATCACGCCGCCGCTGCAGGCCTGGCCAGTTGATCGGCGCGTGAACAACGCGCGCAACGAGGGTGAAGACCTAGTCGACGCCGTCGGCGGAAAGATCGGCGGGTAGCTTCCGAACCGCGACGAGCAGGCAATTCGGCCCTGCGTGTACACCCAGCGCAGGCCCCAGTCCTGTCATAGTGACCTTGGTAACATCAGGCTTGAGTTCTGCCAGCCAGTCGGCCAGCGACTCGGCGTCTTCCTGGCATAACGAGTGGCCGATACCAATCTCGACCGTATTCTCGGGCATGCGCCGCGCAATGTACTTTGCAAAGCGTTTGACGCGATTTCGCCGCCCGAAAAGGGCGCCGCTGAGCGTCACTTTGCCATCTTCGCGGGTATAAATAATCGGCATCAGGCGCAGCACGTCGCCTACTGTTCTGACCCAGCGCGGCAGGCGACCGCCGCGCACTGCAAAGCGCAGGTCCTCGAGGATCGCATAACATGTCGTCACCGGAATTGCCGCGCGCACCGCGTCCAGTGCTTCCTCGACGCTGTGTCCCGCCTCGGCCATTTCCGCAGCCATGACGGCAAGCTGCCCCTGGCCGAGCGACGCATTGCGCGTATCAATAACGTGAATTCTGCCGGGCGCGTCGACGCGCTCTGCTGCAAGTCGGGCTGCTTCGTACGTGCCACTCGCAACGCTAGTCAGGTTGATCGAGATCACATCGTCAAAGTGGCTGGCCAGGAACTGGAACTGCCGACGGAAATCGCCCGGCGCCGGCTGCGAGGTCGTCGGATGGTGCGGATTGTGCTTGAGCTCCTCATAGAACTCGTCGATCGTGATGCTCACTTTGTCGAGGTAGCCGTGGTCCCCGAACTGGATTCGGCACGGCACCATGTGAATATCGAGGCGCTCCATGTCCGCATCCGAGATATCGGCGCCCGAGTCGGCGATGACCGCGAAACGTCGCTTGCCCTCGTGTGTCGCATGCTGCTGCCGATGCATGTCGTCGGCTTTCTCGGCGGTCACATCGCCAAAGCGTCGCGCCGTCTCGAACACGGCTTCGGGATCATCGACGTGAATGTGGACTTTCGCCTTGCGCTTCGTGCCGGCAAGTACGAGGGAATCGCCAAGTTCGGCCAGAGCCTCGCGAAGTTTGCGCCGGTTGATGTCCGTACCCGTGACCATGCACTCGGTGCAGAAGCGGAACTGTGATTCGTTGTCGGCTTCGGCGAACTCGATGGGCGCCTCAGTATCATGCGCGTAGGACGTATCGGGGAGCGGCTCGATCGTGCCGTCGCGAAAGTACATGGCCATACCGGATACGAGCTCGGCGAACCCCTTGGCACCGGCATCGACGACGCCTGCCTTGCGCAATACGTCCAGCTGGTTCGGCGTATTGGCGAGCGCCTCTTCGACCTGCGAGAGCGCCGTATCGATGACGGCCGGGAACTCGCCTTCGCGTGCCGCGTTGGCCTGGTGTGCGATGCTCTGCGCAAATGCGCTGATCACGGACAGGATTGTGCCCTCGCGCGGTTTCGATAGCGCATCGTGAGCGTACTCGTTGCCCATCGCCACGGCCTTGCCGAATGTGTAGGTCGTAAAGCGCGAGATTTCGCCGGCCGCGTCACTCATTCCCTGGAAGAACTGCGCGACGATCGCGCCCGAATTGCCACGAGCGCCATCGAGTAGCGCGTCCGCGACGGCAGCGAGCGTCGTGCCAAGGTGTTTTTCCCCGGGCCTCGCCAGCACGGGTAGCGCGGATCCGAGCGACAGGCTCAGATTGGTGCCCGTGTCACTGTCAGCGACCGGGAAGACATTGATGCGGTTGAGCAGTTCCTGCTCGGCAAGCACTCGGTGAATACCTGATGTCAGCGCTGCCGCCAGCGCATCGCCATCGACGTACTTCGCAATCGGTGCAGGCAAGTGAGTAGGATCCTAGTCGCGTGGCAACAGGAAGGTGACGCCGTTGTGGCTCAGCACGACGCCTTCCGGCGTAATGCGCTGCACGCGCGGCCCCTCGGCGAGGACCGAACCTTCCTTGTGCTTGTTCATGTTAATGAAGACGAATCGATCCGTTGGTGATTCGCTGAAGACGTGCACGTCAACGTGCAGCGTGGGCAACGTTAAAGTGCCGCTCGCAATGACTTCCTGGGCGGTTGGCAGGGCGAGAGGGTTGGTTCCTTCGCTGCTCACCAGCGCTGGCTCGGGCTCCGTCACAGGCGCCGGGGCAGCCGACGCGCTTGGCGCAGCCTGTGCCACGGCTACCGGCTCCTCACGCGGCAGCACGGTCTGCTTCGCGGCTGCTATCTCGGCCGCGAATTGCTGTTGCGGCGCCGGCTCGGACGCGGGCGTGCTTACGATTGCATCAGCGGACTGCGGTGCAGGCGGTTGGGCGGCGGGCTGGACGTTCGGCCGCATCAGGAGCCCAGCGACGACCACGATGTTGACGAGCAAAAGCGCGCCGAGGACCCACAGCCAGCGCGGTGGCCCCTCATCGCTGCTGCTCACCGGCACACTGGCGAATTCGGCCGAACCCTGGTGCTGGCGATCCGTTTCGGATTTCTTCAATGCGTCGAGTATGAAAGACATCCGCTAGTCCTGTGCAAGGCGAGGTGTCGACAGTCGCGGCGTGCCTTCGACCGCCAGCATGGAGTTGATGATGATCTGTGTCTGCTTGCCCGCGAGACCGTCGACGTCGAGCCGATGGTCACGCTGGAACAGGCGAACGATTTGCTCGAGTTCCGCGTCGAACGTATCGGCGCCGGTATCGGAACTGGCATAGCGCTGGTCGATGGCCGCGAGGCTGTTACGCAGCCAGACGACGGCAGGCCCACGTGTGCCCGGTCCGAGCGCCGCGGCCGCTTCGGTCGGCGGACGCCACAGCAACATGAACTCGCCAAACCACGCGTTGATGATATCGGCTGCGGGATGCGTAACCCGTACGCCACCAAACGACAGTTCGGCCACATCGTCGATAATGGCCGTCAAAACGACTTCGTGACGATTGCCGTCATCGTCGATGAGCGTCAGTACCGCAGGGCGGTCCATCTGTCGAAGGCCTGTCCACGAACCGCGCTGGAAAAGGCAGTTTAGTCCGGCATCTCGTGCCTGGTCGCACGCGGTTCGGCCGCCCGTCGCGTATTCGAGACCCCAGGTCTCGAACAACGTGGCCATTGCGAATTCCGTGCTTGTCAGCTCCTCTGCGAGCTGCAGCTGTTCGTGAAGGCTCGGCTGCGCCGGTTCTTCAATCACCTCCTCGACGACTGGTTCGGGAATCGCTTCGACCACGGGTTCTGGCGCCGGATCGGCTGGTGCTGGCTCTATTGCGGCCTGTACCGATTCAACCGGCACCTGTGGTTGCAGGACCGACCAGGCCGTCGCGCCGATGACGGCGATGCCGACAAGGCCCGCGGCAACTGCAAACCGGCGCGTCCACGGCGATCTCTCCAGCTCGCCATGCACCTCGGCCGCCGCCTGGCGAATCAGCCGGGCGTTGATGCGCCGCGCTTCCTTGGCGTAGCCACCCAGCAGCGCGCGGTCGCAAATGACGTTGATCAGGCGCGGCACGCCCTGTGACAGCCGGAAAACCTCTTTCTTCGCGCCGGCATCGAACACTTCACCTAGCGCACCGGCAACCTTGAGTCGATGCTCGATGTAGCTCGCCGTCTCGTCCCGCGACAGCGGTTCGAGGTGGTAGCGGGCGGTGATACGCTGCGCCAGCTGGCGCAGGTCTGTGCGCGCCAGCAGTTCACGCAGTTCCGGCTGGCCGATCAGGATGATCTGCAGCAGCTTCTGCTTGGCCGTTTCAAGATTCGTGAGCAGTCGCACCTGTTCGAGCACGGCAGGCGCCAGGTTCTGCGCCTCGTCGACCACGAGAATCGTTCGGCGACCGTCGGCATGCGCTTCGAGCAAATGACGATTCAGGGCGTCGGTCAACGCCTTGATGCTGCCCTTGTTGTGCGTGACCTCGATGTGCAGTTCCTCGCAGATCGTGGCGAGAAATTCGATGACCGACAGCTGAGGATTGAGTACGACCGCGACGTCGGCGTTGTCCGGCATGCGGTTCAGCAGTAGCGAGCGAACCAGCGTTGTCTTGCCCGTGCCGACTTCGCCAGTGAGCTGGATGAAACCGCCACTTTCGGTGACGCCATAGACAAGGTGAGCCAGCGCTTCGCCGTGGCGCTCGCTAAGGAACAGGTAACGCGGGTCAGGCGTTATCGAAAATGGTTTCTCGTGAAGGCCGAAAAAACTGGTGTACATCGTTCCTTGCCAGGCACAGGGCGAACTCCCGATTCTACCCCAGGGCCTGTCCTCACTTCAGCGGATTACCGGTCCAGGGTCCGTGCGCGGCCCAGGACGTCGGCTCCGAAACGGTCGCGAATCCGGTCGACAGCCTCGTCGACCGCCGTGGTTGAGTCGCTGTCCGCGAACAGATCCGGCTGCTCCGCCGGCGCGAGATCGCTACCACCGACACCGAGCAGCCGAATACGGGCGCCCGGGTTGCTGCTCAGCCAGGAACCGAGCAAGTCGCGCGCGATGGCGAACACTGAATCGGTCCCGTTCACGGCGGGCTGGATTCTGCGCTGGCGGGTGTAGGTCTTGAAGTCGGATTGGCGAATCTTGATCTGCACGGTGCCGGCGGCCAGACCCGCCTTGCGCAGGCGCGCCGCGGTTCTTTCGGTCAGCCGCAACAACTCGCGTTCCATCTGCGACCGGGTCGTGAGGTCCTCGTCGTACGTCTCCTCGGCGCTGATCGACTTCTCTTCGCGCGATGGTACGACAGGGCGGTCATCGATACCCGAGGCGCGCTCGCGCGTCTTGCGCGTGTAGCGCCCGAATACGGGCTCGAGCACTCGATCGGATGCTTCCCGCAGGTCCTTGACCGTGCGGAGGCCGGCATGCTCGAGTCGCTTCAACGTTTCCCGCCCTATACCTGGTATCACCGCGGCCGGGAGCGGGTCGAGACGGGACGCGTAGTGCTCCGGGTAGACAACCGTGAGCCCGTCCGGCTTGTCGAGATCGGACGCGATCTTTGCGACAAGCTTGTTGGACGCGACACCGACTGATGCTGTCAGCGAGGTCGTCTCGAGTATTTGTTTCTTGATGGCCACGGCAATGTCCTGTGGCGGACCAAACAATGACTCGCTCGCCGTAACGTCAAGAAATGCCTCATCGAGAGAAAGACCTTCGACAAGGGGTGTGAAGCTGCGAAAGATCTCGAACACCTGCCTGGATACACGCTTGTAGTGCGGCATGCGCGGTCGTACTCGGAGCAAGTGGGGGCAGCGTCGCAATGCATCGCGCATCGGCATCGCTGAACGCACACCAAACTCACGCGCCTCGTAGCTGGCCGCCGCGACGACCCCGCGATTGCTCGTGCCGCCAACGGCCAGCGGTTTGCCACGCAGCTCGGGGTTGTCACGCTGTTCAACGGACGCATAGAAAGCATCCATATCGACATGCAGAATGCTGCGCGACGGCGCCATTTCGTTACTGGCCGCGGGCCACGATGTAGCGGGCGAGCCACTCGAGGGACGCGGCGGCGTCGCCGAATCGGTCGAGTCTGGCGAGTGCCTGTTCGAGCAACTCATCGCAACGCTCACGGGATGCATCTAAACCGAACAGCGAGGGGTACGTCGCCTTGTCGAGTTTTTCGTCAGAGCCGGATGGCTTGCCAATCACGTGCGTCTCGCCTTCAACGTCCAGGATGTCATCCTTGATCTGGAAGGCGACGCCGACGAGCCGGCCGAAGTCATCGAGTGCCTTGATGTGCTCGCGATCAAGATCGTCGCAGAGGAGGCAGGCGGACATGATGGCGGCGTGAATCAGCGCGCCGGTCTTGAGCGAGTACATGTGTTCGAGCTCGGCGACCGACAGCATCTTGCCCTCAGCGTCGAGATCGATAGATTGACCGCCGGTCATCCCGACCGACCCTGCCGCGTCCGCAACGAGCCGGACGAGTGCAGTGCGGGTGCTGTCCGAAGCCCCGGCAACGCCTGCGAGTACCGAGAACGCGAGCGGCTGCAGCGCGTCGGCGGCCAGGATTGCCGTGGCTTCGTCGAACTGGATATGTACCGTCGGTTTGCCGCGCCGCAGGTCGTCGTCGTCCATCGCCGGCAGATCGTCGTGCACCAGCGAGAATGCATGAATCAGTTCGATTGCAACGGCGGGCGAGTCGAGTTGCCCGGGCGCGACGCCAAGGCACTCCCCCGTTGCATAAACGAGCAGTGGGCGCACGCGCTTGCCACCATTGAAAACGGCGTAGCGCATGGCGTCGTGGAGCCGCTCCGGAACCTTTGCCGCTTCGGGCAAGGCCTGGCCGAGACGCTCGTCGACGCGTTGCTGATAGTCAGCGATGCGGTCTTCGAAACTGGCCGACAAATGATCGATCCTGGCAGGCATGGGCCATGTAGCGTACACGATTTCGGGCGCTGTGCGCGGGCTGTGCTGAGCTATAATTCGCGTCCTCACGGATAGTCTGCAAGGACAACGACGGCATGCAGGGAACGGCGATCGCACAGCCGAATATCGCGCTCATCAAGTACTGGGGGAAGCGCGACGTCGCACTGAATCTGCCGGCCGTCGGATCGATTTCGATTACGCTGCGCGAGCTCCATACGCGCATGCACGTGATTTTCGAAGACGGACTCGATGCGGATACGCTGACCGTCAACGACGCGCCTGACGAAAATATGCTGCCGCGGCTGTCGGCCTGCCTCGACAGGGTAGCGGATCAGGATCGCCCGCGCGCGCGCATCGCGAGCCAGTGCAACTTCCCCATAGCTGCCGGACTGGCTTCGTCTGCGTCGTCGTTTGCCGCACTGACCGTTGCTGCTGCGCATGCGGCCGGCAAGTCACTGACAACGGCGGAGCTTGCCAGCCTTGCAGGCCAGGCCTCGGGATCTGCGGCTCGCTCGATTCTCGGTGGCTTCGTCGAACTCACGAATACGAATGGAGGCATCGCCGTTGACTCTCTCTGCGAGGCTGACGAGTGGCCATTTGCGGTTGTCGTGGCAATTACCGAAACGGGCCCAAAGGCCGTAGGTTCGACTGCAGCAATGGAGATCAGCCGCAAGACCTCGCCGTTCTATTCGAACTGGGTCGACCAGCAGGCGGCCGATCTTGATACAGCGCGCGCGGCGATTCACGATCGCGACTTCGCCAGGCTGGCGCGGGTCGCCGAACACAACTGCCTCAAAATGCACTCGATCATGTGGGCTTCGCGGCCGCCAATGGTCTACTGGAATGCGGCAACAATGCGCTGCCTCGAGACCGTGCGCTCGCTGCAGGCACGCGATATCGGCGTGTTCTTCACGATCGATGCCGGGCCACAGGTTAAGGCCGTGTGCCTGCCCGAGCATGCGGCCGATGTCGAAGCTGCGTTACGAAAGACACAGGGCGTCGAGGACATCATGGTATCCGGTCTCGGCCAGGGTGCCCGACTGGAGGCGGCGACATGAGCGTAGTGGCAAGTGCGCCCGGCAAAGTCGTTCTGTCGGGGGAGTACGCGGTGCTCGACGGCGCGCCGTCGATCTGCATGGCTGTCAATCGACGCGCAATTGCAACGGTTGGCGACAGTCCCGATGGCCGATGTCGCGTCGCGACGCCCGGAAGGGAGTTTAACAACGGCGAAAAGTTCCACATCGTCGAGGCCGTGTGTGGATCCCGGCCGGAGCTGACGATCGAACTGGATACGGTCGCTTTTGCCGAGGACGGCACAAAACTTGGCATCGGTTCGAGTGCGGCATTGACTACCGCACTCGTGGCGGCGCTACGTGGTGACGTGTATGCGGATGCGCTTTCTGCTCACCGACGGCTACAGGATGGATCGGGTAGCGGTGTGGACGTGGCAACGTCGGTTCATGGCGGCCTGATCGAATACCGGATGCAAGGCGCATCGGTTGAGACACTCGAGTGGCCGGAGAATCTGGCGATCCGGTTCATCTGGACCGGTGTGTCGGCGAGCACGAAGGCAAGACTGAAGCACCTGACGACCAGTAAGGGCGGATCGTCCCACTCGTCCCTCGTTGCTGAAGCCGCGAACATGGCCGATGCATGGAAGTCCGGTGACGCGGCTCGGATTCTTGCCGCTTACGTGCCGTACATCGGGGCGCTGCGCCAGTTCAGTGTTGACCACGATCTCGGCATATTCGATGCTGGCCACGAAGAACTGACCGACGCCGCGAGCCGCGCGGGCCTCGTCTACAAGCCTGCGGGAGCAGGCGGCGGTGACATTGGCACGTTGCTGGGGCCTGACGACGGTGAACTCGACACATTCATCGCCGCCAACCCGGACCTGATCCACAAAGTGCTCGATTGCGAGCTCGACAACGTCGGCGTCATCCTGGAGCAGCCTTGAGCGATTCACGCATAGCCGGACTGTACCGACTGCCCGTTGCGGCCCGCGTCGAGCGGCTCGAGGAATACGGCTGGCTATCATCAGCCGACGCCGCCAGTCTCTGTGGCGGTCACCATGTTCTCAGTCCGCTCGCGGCGGACCGCATGATCGAGAACGTCATCGGCGTGTTTGGCCTGCCATTCGCGGCAGCACCGAACTTCATCGTCAACGGACGCGACTGCATCGTGCCGCTCGTGGTCGAGGAGCCCTCCATTGTTGCCGGCTTGTCGGCTGCGGCAGCGAACGTGCGCAAGCGTGGCGGATTTGAGGTGCGCAGTGATACGTCATTGCTGCTTGGCCAGGTTCACGTTACGAACATTGACGATGCCGCACGAGCGATCGAGTCCCTCGGTACGGCGACCGACGCATTACTCGAACTCGCAAACAACGTGCATCCGCGTCTGTTGCGTCGCGGTGGTGGAGTGCGCGCGATCGAGACACATCAGCACACTCTGCCGGACGGCAGGCCGCTCGTCGCGGTCCACGTGCTCGTCGATACCTGCGACGCGATGGGCGCCAATCTCGTCAACTCGATCTGCGAGGCAATCGCCCCCGAGGTTGAGGCAATCTGTGGCGGTCAGGTCGCGCTGCGGATCCTCTCGAATCTCGCCGACCGGTCTTTGTACACCGCGCGTGCGGCGTTCACCGTGTCGGAGAAGGTGCGCGACGCGATCGTTACGGCCAACGATATTGCGCTGGTCGATCCGTACCGTGCGGCGACGCACAACAAGGGCATCATGAACGGGGTGGATGCGTTGGCCATCGCGACGGGCAACGACTGGCGCGCAATCGAAGCAGGCGCACATGCCTATGCGGCGGCGGATGGCCGCTATCGGGCATTGACACGCTGGTTCGTGGATGACGATGGTGCGTTGGCAGGCGAACTCACCTTGCCGCTCAAGGTCGGCACTGTGGGCGGCACGCTCAGCAACAATATTGCGGCTGAACTTGGCCTCGCGTTGACTGGAGCGCGAACGGCCCATGAGCTCGCGGTGCTCATGGTTGCCGTCGGTCTGGCACAGAATTTTGCTGCATTGCGGGCGCTCGTGACGAGCGGCATTCAGGCAGGCCATATGAATCTCCACGCGCGCAGCGTCGCCGCGTCGGCAGGTGCACCGGCCGAGCTGTTCGATACGCTTGTCGGTCGCCTGATTGAGAGCGGTGAGATAAAGGACTGGAAGGCGCGCGAGCTGCTCGAGGATCTGACTTCGGAGCCGGGCGCCGGCGCGAAGTCCGCGGGCAAGATTATCCTGCTTGGGGAACACGGCGTGGTCTATGGCCGGCACGCGCTCGCCGTGCCGATTCCCGATGCGGTCAGCGTTTCTGTCGCGCCCGCTAACGAGCTGTCTCACAACCTGCCGGACGAATATGTCGAACGTATTCTCGATGAGCTCGGTATCAAGGAGCGTGGCTGGAAGATCGACGTCGTCTCGAGACTGCCTCTGGGCAAAGGTCTCGGTTCGTCCGCGGCGATCGCCGTTGCCATGGCTCGCGCTTTCAACAGTGAGCTTAACCTCGGGCTGGACGATGAGCGCATCAATGCGATCGCTTTTGCGAGCGAACAGCTGGCACACGGCACGCCATCGGGTGTCGACAATACGTTGTCGACCTATGCGGCGCCGATGCTGTTCAGTAACGATGGAGAACTGCGGTTCGAGATGATCGAGACCGACGAGACGCCCCCGCTCGTCATTGCGTGGGGTGAGGAGACAGGCAAGACGAGCGAACAGGTGGCCGGCGTGCGTGAGCGCTACGAACAGGCGCCTGAGCAGTTCGGCGCCTTGTTTGACCAGATGGACACACTGGCCCGCGCGGGCGCCGAACGACTTCGCAACGGCCATTATGAGGAACTCGGATTGCTCATGAATCTCTGCCAGGGGCTTCTCAACGCAATCGGTGTGTCGACGCCGTCGCTCGAACGCATGATCGACCTGGCTCGTGCCAGCGGCGCTGCCGGCGCGAAACTGACGGGTGCAGGTGGTGGCGGCTCGATTGTCGCGCTGTGCCCGGGTAAGGTATCTGAAGTTCGGACAGCCCTGACGCGCGCGGGTTACCAGGTGCTCGTGCCCGGAGAATCGTCATGACTGATACACACCGCATCGTGTCGTCCGAGAGCGAAGAGCTCATCCTTGTTGATCGTGATGACAACGAAATCGGTTACGCGTCGAAGGCCGATACTCACGACGGCGTTGGCATACTGCACCGTGCTTTCTCATTGTTCCTGTTCAACGACGCTGGCGAGCTTCTGCTGCAACAGCGCGCCCCGGGCAAACGGCTTTGGGGCGGCTACTGGTCAAACAGTTGCTGTAGTCATCCGCGCCGCGGCGAGTCGCTCGCAACGGCGACGGCTCGACGTCTTGATGACGAACTCAATTTCGCGACCGAACTCGAGCATGTCTATTCGTTCTGTTACGAGGCGTCCTTTGGCGATGCCGGTTCAGAAAACGAGCTGTGTCATGTGTACCTGGGTCGCGCGGCAGAGGAGATTGCGCCGAACGAGAGCGAGATAGCGGCAATACGGTTCATAACTGCCACGGATCTCGACGCTGAGTTTCGTGCAAAGCCTGAACGCTTCACACCCTGGTTCAGGCAGGAATGGCAGGAGTTGACAGAAACTCATCGCCAGCAGCTGGAACGCTACTGCGATCTCGCCTGACTCAGGCGATGTACTTGTAGTACTCGATGCCGATATCGGCGAAATGGCGTTCGTCGGAGGCGCCGACCCGTTCGATCACGAACTCGTTGTTCGGCACATAGTCGAGTCCTGTGACGCGGCGGCCATCGTGCAACGCGATGTATTGTTCCTGCGTCAGGTCAATTGCAAACTGCATTGCCTGCCCGAATCCGATCTTGCGCGTTGCTTCCTTCCAGCCATCGGCGATGAAGAACGGGATTACCTCGGCCGCGTCGCCGCTACCGTAGCCCAGCGTCAGGACTTCTTCGCCGACCTCGTAAGAGTCTTCTTCGAGCGCTTGTTCGAAGCCAGCGGCCATCCATGCCGGTAAAGCGGCCGTGTAGAGGTTGCCCAGATCGAGCATCGTGTCGCTGCCAAGCCGCAGTTTGTCGAGAATCTCCAGGCGATAATGGCGCGACGCGCGGAACGCACGTAGCGCAGCCATCGTCAGCGGATACGCCTCATAGTTCAGCTGCTCCGGAGTCGCCAGTTCCGCGACCGCCGGTTTCGACATCATTTCCTGCAGCATCGCGTCGACATCGACGCCTGCTTCATAGCAATAGGAGGCGAGTTCGGCGCGATCCTCGTTACTGCCCTGGCTTAACGCGAACAGGTACGACACGGCCCAGCCTGTCTCAGGCATGCGCCGGTAGGGACGGTGCAGAAATACACTGCGGAGCGAGCGCAGGTAAGCGCTCGGCTCCAGCTCGCGCTTCTCGTACATGTCGTGCAGGGCATGCAGTGTCTCGTCGACGTAACAGGTCGTCGAGTACTTGCCGTTGAAAACCGGGAAGTCCTGTACCTGATGAGATTCGGAGCGGTCCTGCCCGCAGAAGCGCAGCATCGGCTTGCGGAAGTCCATGATCCGGTAGTCGGACGCGGAACCCGAACCGACCAGATCGACAACGGCAAGCTGCGGATCCTCCTCGAGCAGCATCGCGACCGCGCCAGCGCCCTGGGTCGGCTCGCCCGAGCTGCCGCGCGCGTATTCGGCGATGTCCGCGCAAACCACGATAGCCTGGCTACCGGCGCCGTCCAGCGCCAGGTGGCGGATGGCGCCTTTCATGCCGTAGACGCCCCCAAGGCACGCGTGTTTGAACTCGGGAACCTCGCAGCTGCGCGCAATGGGCGGCAAACCACGCGAAATAAGCGCCTCGTCCACCATGCCCTTGACGATAATGGCCCCAGCCGAGTTGTCAGTGCTGGATTCGGTGCCGAGACCCAGGAATTTGACGCGGTTCGGATCGATGTCGTACTGGTCGATCAGCCGAATGACGGCATTGGCGGCCATCGTGTAGACGCTGTGGTCGGGCCCGCGGCAGCGGAAACTGCGGCCGACGACCTCGCGGATCTTGGGCCACTGGCTGTCGGTCCAGTCACACCAATCCTCCAGCCATACGCGGTATGGCGGGATGTAGGCGGCGAGGCCGCTGATACCAATGGATCGTGTGGATTTCAGGTCAGTCATGATGGAACTACAGTCAGCCCGGCGATTTTAGATGCGCGGGCTCCGTCACTCAACTGTTGATTGGACCGTGATCGTGATTCGATCGGACGTGAGGGGCGGATCATGCGGGATGTGCAGGTGGTCGCCAAGCAACATTTGCAGCGTGTGTTGCCCAGGTTCCAGCTCGATCTCAGTGGATGTGCTGCCATCGCCGAAATGCACGTGATTCGCGTCGGCCGGGATGGGCAGGGCCAAATCGGGGAGCCCGGTATCGATCAGCAGGTGGTGGTGCCCCGAGTGCGGGGTGTTGTCCCCGGCGGGTGCCACGGTCATGCCTTCAATGCCAAATTCGATGCGCACCGGGCTCGTCACGGTGTCGCCATCGGCCGGACTTATGAAAAATACCCGCGCTCCGTCAAGCGATGCAGTGCGCGGCAGAGTGGCCGGCGCGGCTTGGGTCTCAGCCGTGGCTTCAGTCGGCGCCTCCGCGACCGGTTTCTCGGCAGGCTTCTCGCCGCACGCGGCTACCGCCAGGGCAAAAGCCAGGATGGGCAGGATACGTTTCTTCATTGTTTTGGTTCCTGTCGTATTAGAGGGAAAGCAGTGCGAACAGCGTCGCCCCGAGCATAGTAAACGTTGCGCCCGCTGCATAGGCGACGACGAGCACCACGTACTTCATCATTGTCATCAAGTGTCCCTGCCCGTATACCCGGCGCATCGCCTTGTAAAGGTACACGGGTATGTAGAACGACGCCGCGACGAGCACGAGCGCAACGGCCCAGCCGGGCAGCCACACCAGACCTGCGAGACGCGAAAACAGGATCTGCAAGGTCAGGATCAGGAAGAAGAACGAGTGGAAGTGCACGAAGAAAAGCAGGTGCTCGACAAAGAAGCGCCGCGATAGCGGGTACAGGGCTTTGAGTACCAGAGCCATGACCGGCAGCAACACGATCAGCGCGACAGGGATGTTGTCGAGCATCATCCCGACAATTGCCTTGCCTTTGTCGACGGCTATCCGCTCACAGATCTGCTCGAGTCGGTCTTCTGTCAGACGCCGCTGCAGCCAGTCGGGCAGAGTGTCGACGCCGGTAACGGTGCACTCCCGCGTGTCCTCGTCGTAATCGAAGTCGAGCCCATCGTCTTCTTCTGTGCTGTAAAGGGTGATGCTACTTTCGCCGTCACGCTCTTCTTCGATTGCGCTGAGCGCGTCCTTCGCATCCTCATCGTCCAGCACACCCGTTGCCGCGAGCTCGCTGATCGTTGCTTCGGCCTGGTCCAGTGCCTCCTCTTTGTCGACTTCCTCCGCTTCGACCTCCTCCGCCGTCGGCGGTGGCGCGGGCTCGAACAGCAGGCTGAAGTCGTCGCGCGGATCGAAGAACGCGACGATAAAGAAGATGACACTGAGTACCAGGTACATGCGGAACGGCGGCATGTAGCGGGCCCGACGGCCCTCGAGATAGTCGCGGGTCAGCTGTCCCGGCCGAAGCAGGAGCGGGATCAGTGTTCGCCAGAGGCGAGAATCGAGTTCGAACATGTCGCCGAACGCATCGCGCGTCAGCTCGTAGAGGCTGATCAGGCGACTGGTCGCGCGCTGACCGCAATGACCGCAATACTGGCCCTGGAGCCGCGTGCCGCAGTTCAGGCAGTCCTGGTGCTCTGGTAGCTCGGCGTCGCGCTTGCTCATAAGTCAGGCCCTGCAATCAGGCTTTGGCGGTCTTCTTCTTGCTGGACTTCTTGCGCGCCGTTTTCTTCGCAGCTTTCTTCTTGCTCGCCTTCTTCGCGGGCTTTTTCGGCGGATCAGCCGGTGCAGGGCCGCTGCTGCGGTGCAGGAACTCGTCGTGCGGGAACTCGTCGACGTCGAGCAGTGCGGAGACCTTCTCGTGATAGTCGCGCAGCCCGTTGGCTTCGGCCTTGCTGATGACCTGCGCTTTCTCGGCCTCGGTGATTTGCAGCCCGAGGTAGTCGGCGCTGATTAGTCCTTCCTTGCGGGCCTGGCGCAGGCGCTTCTCGAGCGGCGCAAACTCGATCGACAGTTCGAGCGCCTGCTGGAGCTTGCCGAGCGGATTGCCCTGGTCGAGGGTCGTGTACGCGTACTGGCTCAGCCGCTCGCGCGATTCTCCGGGTGCCGTGACCAGGTCGACCACGCGACGGCCGAGTTCGTCCGACGGATCCTTGTATGTCCGTCCGCGCGGGAAGATGAAGAAACGCAGGAACCAGGAAACCCAGCGGTTCGGGAAGTTCAGCAGGAATTCGTGCAGCGATTCCTGTGCCTGGTACATGAGCGTCCGCACCGACCACTCGACGAGCGGCAGGTCTGTCGCACGACGGCCCTGGTTCTCGAAGTGCTTGAGCACGCAGGATGCGAGGTACATCGAGCTCAGGATATCGCCAAGTCGCGCGGACAGCAGTTCGCGTTTCTTGAGGTCACCGCCGAGCGTCAGCATCGCGAAGTCGGACGCCAGCGCGAACGCGGCGCTGTAACGATTGATGTTCTGGTAGTAGCGACGCGTTGGCGTGTTCAACGGTACCCGGCTGAACTTCGCGTGCGTCAGCGCGAGGAAGAACGAGCGCGCAAGGTTGCTGATTGCGTAGCCGATGTGGCCGAACAGGGCGTCGTCGAACTCGATCAGGCCGCGATCGTGATCCTCGTCGCCGGCAGCCTGGAGTTCGCGGAGCACGAACGGGTGGCACCGGATCGCGCCCTGGCCGTAGATGATCAGGCTGCGCGTCAGGATGTTCGCGCCCTCAACCGTAATCGCGATCGGTGTCGCCATGTAGCCGCGGCCGAGGTAATTGTTTGGCCCCATCATGACGCCCTTACCGCCGTGCACGTCCATGGCGTCGTTGGCACACTTACGTCCGAGTTCGGTGCAGTGATATTTCAGGATTGCCGAAGGCACTGCCGGCTTCTCACCCTGGTCGATTGCACCCGACGTCACCGCGCACGCGGCGTTCATGATGTACGTGTGGCCAGCGATGCGCGCGATCGCGTCGCTGACACCCTCGAAGTTCGCGATTGAGGTGTTGAACTGTTTGCGAATCGTGGCATATGCGCCAGTCGCATACGATGCGGCCTGGCCACCACCCGCCGCCGTTGATGGCAACGTGATTGCGCGGCCGACTGATAGCAATTCGACAAGCATTTTCCAGCCCTTGCCGGCCATTTCCGGACCGCCAATGATGTAGTCGAGCGGCACGAAGACGTCTTTGCCCCGCGTCGGTCCGTTCATGAACGCGATGGACAGCGGGTTATGTCGGTTGCCGACCTCGACACCTTCTGTATCCGTCGGTATCAACGCGGCCGTGATGCCGTACTCGTCCTGGTCGCCGATGAGGTGATCGGGATCGTAGAGCTTGAACGCGAGTCCAAGCACGGTCGCGATCGGCGCCAGCGTGATATAGCGCTTGTCCCAGTTCAGGCGGATGCCCGTGATTTCCTTGCCCTGCCAGGTGCCCTTGCAGACAACGCCGTTGTCGATAATAGCGGCGGCATCGGAACCGGCCTGCGGTGAAGTCAGCGCGAAGCACGGGATTTCAGTACCGGCAGCGAGGCCGGGGAGGTAGCGGTCTTTCTGCTCCTCCGTACCGTAGTGCAGAAGAAGCTCGGCCGGGCCGAGAGAGTTCGGCACGCCGACCGTGCTCGAAGCCACTGCGCTGCGGCTTGCGAGCTTCTCAATGACGACCGAATTGGCGTACGCAGAGAACTCGAGTCCGCCGTACTGCTTCGGGATGATCATCGCGAAAAACTTGTTCCCGATGATGTAATCCCAGACTTCTTTCGGCATGTCGCCGTGTTCGTGGTTGATCGCCCAGTCGTCGATCATGCGGCAGAGCTCTTCGCAGGGACCGTCGACAAATGCCTGTTCTTCGTCGGACAGTTTCGGCGCCGGGAACGACATCAGCTTGTCCCACTCCGGCATGCCGGAGAACAGCTCGCCATCCCACCAGACGCTGCCGGCCTCGAGCGCTTCGCGCTCGGTGTCGGACATTGAAGGCAGCATCTTGCGGTACACCGCGAGCAACGGTTTCGTGAGCTTCTCGCGACGCACGTCGATCAGGTTCGGAACGACCATTACGCCGAACAGGATCCAGAGCAACAGCAGCCACAACCAGGACCAGCTGCCGAACACGGTGTAGGCCGCGAGTGCGATACCCGCAGCAATCGTCGACGTGCGCAAATCAATGCGCTGGTAGGCGAGATAGATTCCGCCGCCGATGAACAGCAGCGCCCAGAGCAAGCTAACAGTCAAACCGGCCAAAACGAAGACCTCTTATGTAAGGTAAACCACGTGCAGAAGTACTGCGTCCTACTTTATAGGAGTTCCTCAATCGCGGCACGTTCCTCACGCAGTTCGGTTTCCGTCGCATCCATACGCTCGCGACTAAAGTCGTCGATCGAAAGATTCTGCACGATCTCGTAATCGCCGCCTCTGCACCGTACCGGGTAGGAGTAAATGATGCCCGGCTCGATGCCGTAGCTGCCGTCGGCCGGGATCGCCATGCTTACCCAGTCACCGTCCGGCGTGCCCAGGGCCCAATCGCGCATGTGGTCAATGGCGGCCGACGCGGCTGACGCAGCAGACGACGCGCCGCGCGCCTTGATGATGGCGGCGCCGCGTTGCTGCACGACCGGGATGAACTCGTCCGCGAGCCACCCCAGGTCGACGAGGTCGGCGGCCGCCTTGCCATCCACGGATGCATGGTTGACGTCGGGATACTGCGTGGCTGAATGGTTACCCCAGATCGTCATCTGCCTGATGTCGTTGACATGCGTGCCGGTCTTCGCAGCGAGCTGGGCCATCGCCCGGTTGTGGTCGAGCCGCGTCATGGCGGTGAAGTTGCGCGGATCAAGATCGGGGGCGTTTGACTGCGCGATCAGGGCATTCGTGTTGGCAGGGTTACCGACGACGAGCACCTTGATGCCACGACTGGCATGGTCGTTCATCGCCTTGCCCTGCACTGAGAAGATCGCCGCGTTTGCTTCGAGCAGATCCTTGCGCTCCATGCCCGGACCGCGTGGCCGTGCGCCGACCAGCAGAGCGTAATCTGCATCCTTGAACGCAACGTTTGCGTCGTCCGTCGCGACGATGCCCGCGAGCGTCGGGAAGGCACAGTCGTCGAGCTCCATAACGACGCCGTTCAACGCGTCGAGCGCCGGCGTGATTTCCAGCAGCTGGAGGATGACGGGCTGGTCGTTGCCCAACATCTGGCCGGAGGCAATACGGAAGGCGAGCTGGTAGCCGATCTGGCCGGCGGCGCCGGTGATCGTGACGCGAACGGGTGCTTTCATGAGTCAGTTCCTGGCAGGATTTGAAGTA